>OIFQ01000005.1_pt1 | contig 346378 bp, 301 predicted proteins | sample 1582051 | NCBI WGS metagenome assembly OIFQ01 (sample SAMN07501058, study PRJEB24779) | human gut metagenome | isolation source: stool | host: human infant | place: USA: Pittsburgh, PA | reverse complement strand
ATGGTGCATCCGGGAGGATTCGAACCTCCGACCGCTCGGTTCGTAGCCGAGTACTCTATCCAGCTGAGCTACGGATGCATCGGGAAACTTGCTTTACTACGCGTCAGTGTCACAACTAACACATGCCACACTGAGTATGATGGCCTAATCGGTAGAGTGACTCGATTATGCCTCGCACTGCGGGCCGCTGCTTTCACAGCGCTCTTCTCGCTTAATTCAGAAAGAAGATGGTGCATCCGGGAGGATTCGAACCTCCGACCGCTCGGTTCGTAGCCGAGTACTCTATCCAGCTGAGCTACGGATGCAAAATGGCGGTGAGGCGGGGATTCGAACCCCGGATGCAGCTTTTGACCGCATACTCCCTTAGCAGGGGAGCGCCTTCAGCCTCTCGGCCACCTCACCACACACGCCTCTTTCGAGTGCTTCGAAGAACTTGTTTCTGCTCTTCGTCGCTGCGATGGCGCACATATTACTTTCTGGTACTTATAAGTCAAACACTTTTTCGAGACCTTTTTTCGTTTGCACACTTCGCACGCAATTCGCGTGCAAAAACGGCAAAAAGGGCAATTTATCAACAGGAAATCAGCCCTGACGCTGGCATAACGCCAAACGACCAAAGCGGCAAAGGGTAATGAAAAGCGGTATGGCGCAGGGGGAAAAAAAGAAAAAGGGAAAAAGCGGCGGTAAGTGATGCGCCTCACTGCACAGCGAGGCGCGGAAACCTTAGTAACTGGACTGCTGGGATTTTTCAGCCTGAATACGCTGGTAGATCTCTTCACGGTGAACAGACACTTCTTTAGGGGCGTTTACGCCAATACGAACCTGGTTACCCTTCACCCCTAAAACTGTCACAGTGACCTCATCTCCAATCATGAGGGTCTCACCAACTCGACGAGTCAGAATCAGCATTCTTTGCTCCTTGAAAGATTAAAAGAGTCGGGTCTCTCGTATCCCGGCATTATCCATCATATAACGCCAAAAAGTAAGCGATGACAAATACCTTAGGGTATAAGCAGTCATGGCATCACATTCTGTTAAACCTAAGTTTAGCCGATATACACAATTTCAACCCGACTTTATCGTTATCAGTGTTTCTGACGCAAGGTGCCGTAACCCTCTGGTTATGGCACCTATACCCCTCATACTTCAAGTTGCATGCGTGTTGGCTTTCCTCGCTCACCCCAGTCACTTACTTGAGTAAGCTCCTGGGGATTCGCTGCGTCGCCGCCTTCCTGCAACTCGAATTATTTAGGGTAAATGCGTTTATAGTTATTACAGTTTTGCGCTGACCCAGCCTTTCACACTGGCTAACGCTGCAGGGAGAGCAGACGCATCGGTACCACCGGCCTGCGCCATATCCGGACGACCGCCCCCTTTACCGCCCACCTGCTGAGCGACCATACCAACCAGCTCCCCTGCTTTCACGCGGTCTGTCACATCCTTAGACACACCTGCAATCAGAGAAACCTTACCATCCGCTACCGTAGCTAATACAACGATCGTCGAACCGAGCTGGTTCTTCAGATCGTCAACCATGGTACGCAGCATTTTCGGCTCAACGCCGGTCAGTTCGCTGACCAGCAGCTTAACGCCGTTAATCTCTTCCGCTTTGCTGGAGAGGTTTGCGCTCTCCTGCGCCGCAGCCTGCTCTTTCAGCTGCTGCAGCTCTTTTTCCAGCTGACGGGTACGCTCCAGCGCGGCGCGAACCTTCTCGCCGAGATTGTGGCTGTCACCCTTCAGCAGCTGAGCGATATCATTGAGCTGATCGCTCTGCGCATGCAGGATGGCCATCGCGCCTTCGCCAGTCACCGCTTCGATACGGCGCACGCCAGCAGCGGTGCCGGACTCTGACGTGATGCGGAACAGGCCGATATCGCCGGTACGCGCCGCGTGAGTCCCGCCGCACAGCTCCGTGGAGAAGTCGCCCATCCGCAGAACGCGCACGCGATCGTCGTATTTCTCGCCAAACAGCGCCATGGCGCCGGATGCGCGCGCGGCATCGATATCCATAATGTTGGTTTCGATAGCCAGGTTACGACGGATCTGCGCGTTGACCAGGTCTTCCACCGCACGAATTTCTTCCGGCTTCATCGCTTCAAAATGCGAGAAGTCAAAGCGCAGCGCTTTATCATTGACCAGCGAACCTTTCTGCGCCACATGGGTGCCGAGCACCTGGCGCAGCGCCGCGTGCATCAGGTGCGTCGCGGAGTGGTTGAGACGGATACGCTGACGGCGAGCCTCATCTACGTCGGCCTGCACCGCGTCACCCACTTTCAGTGAGCCGCTGGCGACTTTACCGATATGACCAATAGCCTGGCCGTACTTCTGCGTGTCGCTGACTGCGAAAGAGAAGCCCGCGCCTTTTAATTCGCCTTTATCGCCCACCTGGCCGCCGGACTCCGCATAGAACGGGGTCTGGTCAAGGATCACCACCGCTTCCTGGCCAGCGCTAACGCTATCCACCGCTTTGCCGTCGATAAACAGGGCGGTAACCTTGCCGTTCAGCTCCAGATGATCGTAGCCTTTAAATTCAGAGGCGCTGTCAACGCGGATCATCGCATTATAGTCGGCGCCGAAACCGCTGGACTCGCGCGCGCGGCGGCGCTGCTCTTCCATCGCGGCTTCAAAACCAGCTTCATCAACCTTGATGTTGCGTTCGCGGCACACATCGGCGGTCAGGTCGACCGGGAAGCCGTAGGTGTCGTACAGACGGAAGGCGGTTTCGCCGTCCAGGGTGTCGCCTTTCAGCTTCGACAGCTCCTCATCCAGCAGCGCCAGGCCGCGCTCGAGGGTGCGGGCAAACTGCTCTTCTTCGGTTTTCAGCACCTGCTCAACCTGAGCCTGCTGCTGCTTCAGCTCGTCGCCGGCGGAGCCCATCACATCGATCAGCGGGGCAACCAGTTTCCAGAAGAAGGTGTCCTTCGCGCCCAGCATGTTGCCGTGACGGATCGCGCGGCGAATGATACGACGCAGCACGTAGCCGCGGTTTTCATTCGACGGGATCACGCCGTCGGCAACCAGGAAGGCGCAGGAGCGAATGTGGTCGGCGATAACGCGCAGCGACTTGTTCGTCAGATCGGTCGCGCCGGTGACTTTCGCCACGCTGGCGATCAGATCGCGGAACAGGTCGATGTCATAGTTGGAGTTCACGTGCTGCAGCACCGCGGCAATACGCTCCAGACCCATACCGGTGTCGACGGACGGCTTCGGCAGCGGCTCCATGGTACCGTCAGCCTGACGGTTGAACTGCATGAAGACGATGTTCCAAATCTCAATGTAACGGTCGCCATCTTCTTCCGGGCTTCCCGGAGGGCCGCCCCAGATGTGATCGCCGTGGTCAAAGAAGATTTCGGTGCACGGGCCGCACGGACCGGTGTCGCCCATCTGCCAGAAGTTGTCAGAAGCAAACGGCGCGCCTTTGTTGTCGCCGATGCGGATAATACGCTCGCGCGGAACGCCTACTTCATTGGCCCAGATGTCGAAAGCTTCGTCATCGGTCTCGTAAACGGTAACCCACAGTTTTTCTTTCGGCAGCGCGAACCAGTTCTCACCGGTCAGCAGTTCCCACGCGTATTTGATGGCATCCTGCTTGAAGTAATCGCCAAAGCTGAAGTTGCCCAGCATTTCAAAGAAGGTGTGGTGACGCGCGGTGTAACCGACGTTTTCCAGATCGTTGTGTTTACCACCCGCACGCACGCAACGCTGTGCGGTGGTCGCACGCGAATAATTACGTTTGTCGAGACCAAGGAAGACATCCTTGAACTGGTTCATCCCTGCATTGGTAAACAGCAGGGTCGGATCGTTGTGCGGCACCAGGGAGCTGCTGGCAACTACCTGATGTCCCTTGCTATGGAAAAAGTCGAGAAACGCCTGACGGATCTCAGCGGTGCTCTTGCTCATAATTATCCTGAAATCAAGCTACACGTCATCCTTCAAGTCGCCTCTGTCCTGGCTGCGCTTGCTCTTCCGGCACCGAACTGACGTACGTTGCGAAAGAGAGTCTCTCTTGCCGCCCTGATGCAGCTTGAATGATTTTGTGTAAAGGAATAATCGCCCAGGCCGCTGCCTGCACAGTCACAACCAGCGGCCCGACGGAATAAAGTGGGAATAAGATAAGTTTTCTTTACGGCGAAGTAAAATCCCGGATGGGTCAATCTGCAAAATTTCGCCAGATTTCCTGGATATCTTCCATCAGGTAGCCGCGGTAAAGCAGGAATCGCTGAACTTTCACTTTTTCAGTAAAGGCGGAAGGTAACGGTTCGCCGTATTTACGCTGTGCCTGCTCCCTGGCAAGGCTCACCCAGTCGATATCGCATTCGCGCATCGCCTGGTCAACGACCTGGCGCGCAATGCCTTTCTGGCTGAGCTCCTGGCGAATGCGCGCCGGACCATAGCCTTTGCGGCTCCGGCTGGCGATGAACTGGCCGACGAAGCGGTTGTCGTCAAGGTAGCGGTTTTCGATACACCAGGCGACAACCTGCTCCAGCTCGTCGGGGGTGGCGTCCAGCGCCTCAGGACCGTTTTTGCTCATCACCGGAGCGACCAGCTTGCGTCGCAGCTCCTGCTCGCTGTGGTCGCGCATCGCCAGAATGCGGATAGCACGGTCCAGCAGGCGGGCGTAGCCGGAGCGGCGTGATGAAGGTTCAGTCACAGGCACCTCGATAATCTCACAAAGCAAAAGGGCTGCCTAAGCAGCCCTGTCAGTCTTGCAGACGATATCAGAAATCCTGTTCGGTTTCTTCTGCGTCGTTGCCGTCAACAACGAAGTCTGGCTTCGCATCCTGATTGTTGAGCAGCAGTTCGCGCACTTTCTTCTCAATCTCTTTTGCCGCCGCCGGGTTCTCTTTCAGCCAGGTGATCGCGTTCGCTTTACCCTGACCGATTTTGTCGCCGTTGTAGCTATACCAGGCACCCGCTTTCTCAATCAGCTTCTCTTTCACGCCGAGGTCTACCAGCTCGCCGTAGAAGTTGATGCCTTCGCCGTAGAGGATCTGGAATTCGGCCTGTTTAAACGGCGCGGCAATCTTGTTTTTCACCACTTTGACGCGGGTTTCGCTGCCGACGACGTTGTCGCCCTCTTTCACCGCGCCGATGCGGCGAATGTCCAGACGCACAGAGGCGTAGAACTTCAGCGCGTTACCACCGGTAGTGGTTTCCGGGTTACCGAACATCACGCCAATTTTCATACGGATCTGGTTGATAAAGATCAGCAGCGTGTTGGACTGCTTCAGGTTACCCGCCAGCTTACGCATCGCCTGGCTCATCATACGCGCCGCAAGGCCCATGTGAGAGTCGCCGATTTCGCCTTCGATTTCCGCTTTCGGCGTCAACGCCGCGACGGAGTCGACGACGATAACGTCAACCGCACCAGAGCGCGCCAGCGCGTCACAGATCTCCAGCGCCTGCTCGCCGGTGTCCGGCTGAGAACACAGCAGGTTGTCGATATCGACGCCCAGTTTGCGTGCATAGACCGGATCCAGCGCATGTTCAGCATCGATGAACGCACAGGTTTTACCTTCGCGCTGCGCTGCGGCGATAACCTGCAGCGTCAGGGTGGTTTTACCGGAGGATTCCGGACCGTAGATCTCGACGATACGGCCCATTGGCAGACCGCCGGCGCCCAGCGCGATATCCAGAGAAAGCGAGCCGGTGGAGATGGTTTCCACATCCATGGTGCGGTCTTCACCCAGGCGCATGATGGAGCCTTTACCGAATTGCTTTTCGATCTGGCCCAGTGCAGCCGCCAACGCTTTCTGTTTGTTTTCGTCGATCGCCATTGTTACTCCTAATCATGCAGGGTAAAGCGTGTTCGCTTCGCCGTTAATATTTGTTCAGTTGAGGCAATTATACTGTATGGTCATACAGTATCAAGTGTTTTGTAGAAATTGTTGCCAGAGCAGATTTAGCGCATAGGCCGTCGCCTGACGACGCACCGCTTCGCGGTCTCCGGCAAAGCATTCCCGCCGCGTCACCCCTTGCCCGCTCACGCTGGCGACGCCGAACCATACCGTGCCGACCGGCTTTTCGACGCTGCCGCCATCCGGCCCGGCGACGCCGCTAACGGAGATGGCATAATCCGCACGCGCCGCGCGCAGCGCGCCAATCGCCATCTCCACCACCACCGGTTCGCTTACCGCGCCGTTGTCGCGCAGCGTCGCTTCGCTGACGCCGATCATTTGCGATTTAGCTTCGTTGCTGTAGGTGACAAAGCCGCGTTCAAACCACGCCGAGCTGCCGGCAATATCGGTGATCGCTTTCGCAATCCAGCCGCCGGTACAGGATTCCGCCGTGGTCACCGTCGCCCCACGCGCCTTCAGCGCCCGGCCAATCTTCTCGCTTAGCTGCATTAATTCTGAATCGGTCATTATCGCCCCGCTTTGCTCTGGATAAAGAGGCCATCAAAGATAGCACTTTCGACAGAGATATGGGGATGAAGTGGCGATTTTACGAGGGGGGATCCAGAAATGGGTCGTCCTGTGATAACCAGGACGACCAGACAACCTGTTACTTCATGCTGTTAGCGATAAGCTCAACGTTGTGACGCATCATTTTGACGTAACTATCGGCGACGCCGCCCGGCTTAGATAGCGCTTCCGGATAGAGTTCGCCCCCCGGCTGCGCGCCGGTGGCGCTGGCAATCTGCTTCACCAGCCGCGGGTCAAGCTGGTTCTCCATAAACCAGGTATGGACGCCATCCGCTTTGATTTGCTTAATCAGCGCCGCCACCTGCGCCGCGCTGGCCTCGCTCTCTGAAGAGAGCCCCTGTGGCGCGAGGAAGGTCACGTGATAAGCCCGGCCAAAATAGCCGAAAGCGTCATGGCTGGTCAGGACCTTGCGCTTGGCCAGCGGAATGGCGCTGAATTGCGCTTTCGCCCAGCCGTCGAGAGACGTCAGCTGGTCGATATAGCGCTTGCCGCTGCTGGTCAACGCCGCTTTATCTTCCGGGTCGGCTTTCACCAGACCATCGAGGATATTCTGCGCATACAATGCGCCGTTCGCTGCGCTGTTCCAGGCGTGGGGATCGGTCACCGTTTTACCCTCTTCATCAAGGGCATGGGTCTTGACGCCTTTCGATGCCACCACCAGCTCGCCCTTAAAACCAGAGGCCTTAATCAGGCGATCCAGCCACCCTTCCAGCCCCAGGCCGTTAACCACCACCACGTCGGCCTTGCTGAGCAGCGCGCTATCCTTCGGAGACGGTTCGAAGGTGTGCGGATCGCCGTCCGGGCCGACCAGGGTATCCACATGGACATGCTCCCCGCCGACCTGCTGCGCTATATCACCCAACACCGAAAAACTGCTTACCACATTCAGCGTTTTCGCCATGGCCCCCTGCGCCATCAGGCCGAGGGCCAGCGCGACCACTATTGCACTACGTTTCATCATTTCCTTACCCCATCAATGTGCGCCAACCGACCAGCAGCCGGCTGCGCGTGCCAAAAAATAGCGAAACAAAAAACAGTGCGCTGGCGGTCAGCACAATAGCGGGCCCGGCGGGAAGACTAATCGCCCAGGAGAGGCTTAATCCCAGCCAGGCGCAGAGCGCGCCCATTCCCGCCGCCAGTAGCAGAATGCCCGGCAGCGTGCGCGCCCAGCAGCGCGCGGCGACCGCCGGGAGCATCATTACCCCTACCGCCATCAGCGTGCCGAGCACCTGAAACCCGGCCACCAGATTAAGCACCAGCAGCGCCAGAAAAAGCCCATGCAGCAGCGCAGGCAGCCGCCGGTGATTCACCTGCAGCCAGGCGCTGTCGAACGCCTCGCTGACCAGACCGCGGTAGCACAGCGCAATGCACAATAGCGTCAGGCTGGCGACGCCGCTGACAAACAGCGCCGCATCGCGGTCGACCGCCAGAATGGAGCCAAACAGCAGATGCAGGAGGTCCACGCTGGAGCCGCGCAGCGACACCAGGGTGACGCCCAGGGCCAGCGAGCCCAGATAAAATCCGGCAAAACTGGCGTCCTCTTTTAACGGTGTCCGCCGGCTCACCCACCCGGCCACCAGGGCAACCACGATGCCGGCGATGAAGCCGCCGAGGGTCATGGCCAGCAGCGACATGCCGCTCAGCAGATACCCCACCGCCACGCCGGGGAGAATGGCGTGCGACAGCGCATCGCCCATCAGGCTCATGCGCCGCAGCAGCAGGAAGACGCCCAGCATGGTGGTGCTCAGCGACAGCGCCAGACACACCACGAGGGCCCGACGCATAAAGCCGAATTCAATGAAAGGCTGAAAGAAGGTGTGCCAGATCATGCCGACCTCACATGACTGAAGGCCGGGAGCACCGCCCGGGTAGCGCCCCAGCAGGCGCGCTGGGGAGTCAGCAGCAGCGTCTCGGGGAAAAAGTCGGCCACCCGCTGGTTATCATGCAGCACCGCCAGGATGGTCTGTCCCTGCCGGTGCATCTCGAGGATCAAATCCATTAGTTCGCGACTGGTCGCTTCGTCGATACCGGTGAAGGGCTCGTCGAGCATCACCAGCGGCGCCTGCTGCACCATCACCCGGGCAAATAGCATGCGCTGAAACTGGCCGCCGGAGAGCGCTTCGATCGGCGTTTTCGCCAGGCCCGCCAGCCCGACCCGCTCCAGCACCGCGCCGATGCGTCGCCGGGTGCCGCCCCCCAGACCGCGCAGCAGCGACACGCCAGGCCATGCGCCCTGGCTTACCACATCCTGCACGTTGAGAGGAAACTGCGACTCGAGGGCATGGCGCTGCGCCAGCCAGCCGATCACCGGCCGTGTTCCCTGCCAGCGCAGGCGGCCACTGACCGGCGGAAGAAACCCGGCGAGGGTTTTCAGCAGCGTTGATTTTCCGCAGCCATTGAGGCCAACAATCGCCGTCAGGCTGCCGGGGCATATCATCCCGCTCAGCGGAGGGGTGATCGCTACCCCGTCATAGCCGGCGACCAGCTGCTCCAGTTCAATCATGGCAGCGTCACCGCCCACCAGGTTGCTAACCATAGCGCCGCCAGCAGCACGCCTGCGATAGCCGCGCGCGCCGCGCCGGATGCCATAAAAATCGATGTGAACATATCCCCGCCCCAACTTAATGTTATAACATAACAATAACGAAGCGAAGAAAGAATGTAAATCAGCGTCAGTCAGCGGAAATGTAACAAAGGTCAACAAGAGGCATGGAGACGGGAAAAAACGGGGGGATAAGCGCGGCCTCCTCGGCGTCATCCCCCGGTCGCGCTGCGCTTCCCGGGGCTAGCAACCGGATACCAGACCGTAGCCCGGATAAGGCGCTACGCGCCGCTATCCGGGGAGGATGGGAAATTGTCAGCCGGATGAAAGGATTAATAACCGCCGCGGGCCTGCGCAACCGCCAGGCCCAGCTGCCAGACGGCCATCGCGTAGTGGGTGCTGTGGTTGTAGCGGGTGATGGTGTAGAAGTTCGGCAGCCCGTACCAGTACTCATAGCCGGTGCCGACGTCCAGCCGCAGCAGGCTGGCCTGCTGATGGTTACCCAGCGGCTGGGTCGGGGTCAGCCCTGCGGCCGCCAGCTGCGAAACGCTGTATTTAGTCTTGAAACCATTCTCCAGCCCCGGGGCCTGCCCCAGGGCCTGCACCGCCACCAGATCGCCGCTCACCCAGCCATGCTGTTTGAAGTAGTTGGCCACGCTGCCGATAGCATCCACCGGGTCCCACAGGTTGATATGTCCGTCACCGTTAAAATCGACCGCATACTGCTTATAGGAGGACGGCATAAACTGACCGTAGCCCATCGCCCCGGCGAAAGAGCCTTTCAGATCCAGCGGGTCGTCGCTTTCGCTGCGCGCCATTAGCAGGAAAGTTTCCAGCTCCGACGAGAAGTATTCGGCGCGGCGCGGGTAGCTAAACGACAGCGTCGCCAGCGCGTCGAGGATCCGGGTTTTGCCCATCACCCGGCCCCAGCGAGTCTCCACGCCAATAATGCCGACGATGATTTCCGGCGGCACGCCGTAAACCTGATAAGCGCGGTTGAGCGCGTCCTGATACTGATTCCAGAACACCACGCCGTTCTGCACATTATCCGGGGTAATGAACTGTTTCTTGTAGCGCAGCCAGGCGCCGGTCGGCCCGGTTGGCGGCAGGCCGGTCGGCGCCTGACGATCCATCAGCCGCAGGACGTAATCCAGGCGCTTTGCCTGCGACAGGATCTCCTGCAGCTGCTGCCTGTCGAAGCCGTGCTTCGCCACCATCTTATCGATAAACTGCGCCGCCGCCGGGTTGTTGGCGAAGTCGCCGCCCATCTGCATCACGTTATGCTGCGGTTCCAGCAAAAAGCCGCCGGTTCCACTCGCCATCTCCGTTTCCGCGGGGGTCTTGGGTTTGCTGCTGCAGGCAGCGAGGAGCACACAAAGGGGAAGTAAAGCCAGATAGCGACGCTTCAACATGGGAATTCCGTTTAACAAATTCAGCAAGGGATAATTATGGTAAAGCATGCGACGACCAACAAGAAAGCGACAATCTGTTTGTAGACAAAATAGTCCTTCAACGGCTCCTCCCCTGCGTGCTTTCATGCCCTGCAATATTTCATCTCGCCCGCATCATCTTTCAAAATAAAATATTTATCTTTCATTTTGCGATCCATTTAACACTTTTAAACCTTTCAAAATGATTAAAATCAGCCTGCGATTAGCAAGAAAAATAACATGCTGAAGGAGAGAACAATGATTGACGTCGTGACCCACGGCGCGGAGTGGTTTATCGGCCTGTTTCAGAAAGGCGGCGAGGTATTTACCGGCATGGTGACCGGGATCCTCCCCTTGCTGATCAGCCTGCTGGTGATCATGAACGCGCTGATCAACTTTATCGGCCAGCAGCGGATCGAGAAGCTGGCGCAGCGCTGCGCAGGAACCCCAATCTCCCGCTACCTGCTGCTACCCTGCATCGGCACCTTCGTGTTTTGTAACCCAATGACGTTAAGCCTCGGCCGGTTTATGCCAGAGAAGTACAAGCCCAGCTATTACGCGGCGGCGTCGTATAGCTGCCACTCAATGAACGGGCTGTTTCCACATATCAACCCCGGCGAGCTGTTCGTCTATCTCGGCATCGCCAACGGCCTCACTACCCTCGGCCTACCGCTCGGTCCGCTGGCGGTGAGCTACCTGCTGGTCGGGCTGGTGACTAACTTCTTCCGCGGCTGGGTCACCGACCTGACCACCTCGATTTTCGAGAGAAAAATGGCGATTCAGCTTTCCCGGAAAGTGCATCTGTCAGGAGCGACATCATGACCCGTATTCGTATAGAGAAAGGCACCGGCGGCTGGGGCGGCCCGCTTGAGCTCGACGCCGTCGAAGGCAAAAAGATCGTCTATATCACCGCCGGCACCCGCCCGGCGATCGTTGACCGCATCGCCAGCCTGACCGGCTGGCAGCCGGTGGACGGGTTTAAAGAGGGGGAACCAGCGGAAAGCGACATCGGCGTGGCGATTATCGACTGCGGGGGCACCCTGCGCTGCGGGCTCTATCCTAAGCGCCGCATCCCGACGGTGAATATCCATGCCACCGGCAAATCAGGGCCGCTGGCCCAGTACATCACGGAAGATATTTATGTCTCCGGCGTCAAAGAGGACAACATCCAGTGCATCGCTCCCGACAGCGCAGGGGTTTCCGAGCCGCCGGCGGAAAACAAGAGCGCGGGTCGCGATTACGACACCAGCAAGAAGATTACTGAACAGAGCGATGGCCTGCTGGCGAAGGTCGGGATGGGCATGGGTTCGGTGGTGGCGGTGCTGTTCCAGGCCGGGCGCGACACCATTGATACGGTGCTGAAAACCATTCTGCCGTTTATGGCTTTCGTCTCGGCGCTGATCGGCATCATCATGGCCTCCGGCATCGGCGACTGGATCGCCCACGGCCTGGCGCCGCTCGCCAGCCATCCGCTGGGGCTGGTAACCCTGGCGCTGATTTGCTCTTTCCCGCTGCTGTCGCCGTTTCTCGGCCCCGGCGCGGTGATAGCTCAGGTGATCGGCGTGCTGATCGGCGTTCAAATCGGCCTCGGCAACATTCCGCCGCACCTCGCCCTGCCCGCCCTATTCGCCATTAACGCCCAGGCCGCCTGCGATTTTATTCCGGTAGGCCTGTCGCTAGCCGAAGCCCGCCAGGATACCGTGCGCGTCGGCGTGCCGTCGGTGCTGGTCAGCCGCTTTCTGACCGGCGCACCAACGGTGCTGATCGCGTGGTTCGTTTCCGGATTTATTTACCAGTAAGAGGTTCCTGCAGATGACTGTGATTTACCAGACCACCATTACGCACATCGGCGCCTGCGCGACGATGGCGCTGGAAGAGCAAATGCTGATCACCTTCCGCGAGGGCGCCCCGGCGGATATCGAAGAGTACTGCTTTATTCACAACCACGGCGAGCTTGCTGGCACGCTGCAGCCGGGGGCAGAGCTGCAGCTTGGCGAACAGCGCTACCCGGTGACCGCCGTCGGCGAGGTCGCTGAACAAAACCTGCGCGAGCTGGGCCACATCACCCTGCGCTTTGACGGCCATCGTGAAGCGGAGTTCCCAGGTACCGTCCATGTGGCGGGCCCGGTGCCGGACGCCATCGCGCCCGGCTGCGTACTGAAGTTTGTTGCTTAAAAGGAGAGAGAGATGAATCAGGTTGCTGTTGTCATTGGCGGTGGACAAACCTTAGGAGAGTTTCTGTGCCGCGGGCTGGCCGCCGAGGGCTACCGCGTGGCGGTGGTCGATATTCAGAGCGAAAAAGCCAGCCGCGTCGCCCAGGAGATTAACGCTGAGTATGGCGAAGGTATGGCGTACGGCTTCGGCGCCGACGCCACCAGCGAGGCCAGCGTCACCGCCCTGGCCCACGGGGTGGATGAGATTTTTTCGCGCGTCGACCTGCTGGTGTACAGCGCCGGGATCGCCAAGGCGGCGTTTATTAGCGACTTCGCGCTGGGGGATTTCGACCGCTCGCTGCAGGTCAATCTGGTGGGCTATTTTCTCTGCGCCCGCGAGTTCTCGCGGCTGATGATCCGCGACGGTATTAAGGGGCGGATCATTCAGATCAACTCGAAATCCGGCAAAGTCGGCAGTAAGCACAACTCCGGCTACAGCGCGGCGAAGTTCGGCGGCGTCGGGCTGACCCAGTCGCTGGCGCTGGATCTGGCGGAATATGGCATTACCGTGCATTCGCTGATGCTCGGCAATCTGCTGAAGTCGCCGATGTTCCAGTCGCTGCTGCCGCAGTATGCCACCAAGCTCGGTATCGATGAGAGCGAAGTCGAGCAGTACTACATCGACAAGGTGCCGCTGAAGCGCGGCTGCGAATATCAGGATGTGCTGAACGTATTGATGTTTTACGCTAGCCCACAGGCGTCGTACTGCACCGGGCAGTCGATCAACGTCACCGGCGGCCAGGTGATGTTTTAACAGGTTCCCGGATGGCGCTGCGCTTATCCGGGCTACAAAACTGTAGGTCGGGTAAGGCGTTAGCCGCCACCCGACAAAAAAACGGCACCGCGGGTCGCTCGGGTTAGGCGCTCGCGCCGTGACCAGGGCTGTTCCCGCCCCCCTTAAGGAGAGACCTATGGTTACTGCATTAATCATCGTCGCCGCCATCGCCTGGCTTACCCAGCTGGCCTTTGGCGGCTGGCAGATCCGCCGCTTCAATCGCGCCTTTGATAGCCTGTGCCAGCAGGGGCGGGTGGGCGTCGGCCGCTCCGCCGGGCGCTTTCAACCGCGCGCCATCGTCGCCATCGCCGTCGATGATAACGACCGCATTAGCGACACGCTGCTGATGAAAGGCTTCACCATTTTCGCCAGTCCGCAAAAGATCCCGGCTCTGGCAGGCAAACATATTGCGGAATTGCAGCCTGATGTGATCTTTCCCCATGATCCGCGCTGTCAGAATGCACTATCATTAGCGCTTAATCCGAAACATGGATAATTTCGTTGTAAAAGTAAATATCTTGCGAAATTATCACTTCGAAACTTAAACGCAGGATAGACGCCTATGAAACCACGTCAGCGCCAGGCAGCCATTCTCGAGTTCCTGCAGTCGCAGGGAAAATGCTCGGTCGAAGAGCTGGCGCAACACTTCGATACCACTGGCACCACCATCCGCAAGGATCTGGTCACGCTGGAAAACGCCGGCACCGTCATTCGCACCTACGGTGGCGTGGTACTCAACAAGGATGAAGCCGATCCGCCGATTGACCATAAGACGCTGATCAACACCCATAAAAAAGCGCAGATTGCTGAGGCCGCCGTGCGATACATCCACGATGGCGATTCAATTATCCTCGACGCCGGCAGCACCGTGCTGCAGATGGTGCCATTGCTGAGTCACTTTAATAACATCACGGTGATGACCAACAGCCTGCATATCGTCAACGCGCTATCAGAGTTCGATAACGAGCAGACCATCCTGATGCCGGGCGGCACCTTCCGTAAAAAATCGGCCTCTTTTCACGGCCAGCTGGCGGAAAACGCCTTCGAACAGTTCAGCTTCGACAAGCTGTTTATGGGCACCGACGGTATCGATCTGAACGCCGGAGTCACTACCTTTAATGAGGTCTATACCGTCAGCAAAGCGATGTGCAACGCCGCCCGCGAAGTGATCCTGATGGCCGACTCATCCAAGTTTGGTCGTAAAAGCCCCAATATTGTCTGCGGCCTTGAACGCGTGGATAAATTGATTACCGATGCCGATATTGACCCGGAATTCCAGCGGGCGCTGGAAGCCAAAGGCATTGAAGTCATTATTACTGGAGAACATCATGAGTAACTTTTTGTTAGAGGCCGGACGCCAGACCCTGATGCTTGAGCTGCAGGAGGCGAGCCGCCTGCCGGAGCGCCTGGGCGACGACTTCATCCGCGCGGCGGAAACCATTATCCACTGCGAGGGCAAACTGATTGTCTCCGGTATCGGTAAATCCGGCCACATCGGTAAAAAGCTGGCGGCAACCTTCGCCAGCACCGGCACCCCGGCCTTTTTCGTCCATCCGGCGGAAGCCCTGCACGGCGATCTCGGCATGCTCGATAGCCGCGACGTGATGCTGTTTATCTCCTACTCCGGTAGCGCGAAAGAGCTGGATCTCATCGTGCCGCGGCTGGAAGAAAAAGGCATTCCGCTGCTGGCGATGACCGGCAAATCCACCTCGCCGCTGGCGCTGGCGGCGAAAGCGGTGCTGGATATCGCCGTGGAGCGCGAGGCCTGCCCGATGCATCTGGCGCCAACCTCCAGCACCGTCAACACGCTGATGCTGGGCGACGCGTTGGCGATGGCGGTGATGCAGGCGCGCGGTTTCAATGAAGAGGATTTCGCCCGTTCCCACCCGGCGGGCGCCCTCGGCGCGCGGCTGCTGAACAAAGTGCATCACCTGATGCGTCGTGATGAAGAAGTGCCGCGGGTCAATACCGAGGCTAACGTCATGGACGCCATGCTCGAACTAAGCCGAACCGGACTCGGCCTGGTGGCGGTCTGCGATGAAGCCAACCGCGTGCAGGGCGTTTTCACCGACGGCGACCTGCGCCGCTGGCTGGTTGCTGGCGGTACGCTCAACGATGGCGTCACTCGGGCGATGACCCGCAACGGCGTAACGCTGCAGGCGGATAGCCGCGCGGTGGAAGCCAAAGAGCGGCTGATGAAACACAAAATCAGCGCCGCGCCGGTAGTGGATGAGAACGGCCAACTGGTCGGCGCCATTAACCTGCAGAACTTTTACCAGGCGGGGATCCTTTAAGCCCCAGACGTTTCGCCAGCCGATGCAGGTTGGCGACGTCCAGTTCCAGCGCTCGGGCGGTCGCCGCCCAGTTGCCCTGGTTCGCCTCCAGCGCGCGGCTAATGGCTTCTCGCTGAAAAGAGTCGGTCGCCTCGCGCAGATTGATGTTTCCCGTCGCGGGCGCCGCTGCCGCCGTCTCAGTCGGCAACATCGGCGCCGCCACCGCAAACTGGAAATGCTGCGGCTCCAGGACCACTTCATCACCGGCCTGGGTGGCCCGCGCCAGCACCACCGCCCGATGGATAGCATGCTCCAGTTCGCGCACGTTGCCCGGCCAGGACCACTGCTGCAGCCGGTTTCGCGCCGCCTCAGCCAAAATGACCCGCGCCAGCCCCATCCGCAGGCGGCACTGCTCGCAGAAATAGCCCGCCAGCAGCACCACGTCACTTTCCCGCTCGCGTAGCGGCGGAACCGACAGCGGGAAGACGCTCAGCCGATGGTACAGGTCGGCGCGAAAGCGCCCTTCCACCACCTCCTGGCGCAGATCGCGGTTCGTCGCCGCCAGCACCCGCACATCGACCCGCAGGCTGCGGTCATCGCCGACGCGCTGAATATCGCCATACTGCAGCACGCGCAGCAGTTTGGCCTGCAACGCCAGCGACAGTTCGCCGATTTCGTCAAGAAACAGGGTGCCGTTATCCGCCATCTCAAATTTACCGCTGCGGTTGCTGATAGCCCCGGTAAATGCCCCTTTCACATGGCCGAACAGCTCGCTCTCCGCTACGCTTTCCGGCAGCGCCGCGCAGTTGAGGTACACCAGAGGGTTGGCGGCTCGCGGCGACCCCTGATGCACCGCCTTCGCCACCAGCTCTTTGCCGGTGCCGGTTTCGCCGCTGATCAGCACGTTTAAATCCGAGGCGGCGACGATATCGATCTCTTTTTTCAGCTGCAGCATGGGCCCCGACAGGCCGATGATCTCCTGGCGCTCCGGCAGCGGGTAATTCACCGCCTGCGCCGGCAGGACGTTTTGCGCTTCAAGGCGGGCGATAAGCAGCGCATTATTCAGCGCCCCGGCCACCAGCGCGGCAATCAGCCGCAGCTCTTCATCGCTGAAGCTATCGAAACGATCGGCATCCATGCCGTCCAGGGTCAGCGCGCCAATCAGCGTCTGCCCGGCAAACAGCGGCAGTCCCACGCAGGCATGGACTTTGAGGCTCTCATGACCGGGGATCAACCCGTCATAGGGGTCGGGCAGGTCGCTATCCGCCGGGAAGCGCACCACATCCCCGGCGCGCGCAATCGCCTCCAGCCGCGGGTGTCCTTCCAGGGCAAAGCGCCGACCGAGCACATCCTGCGCCAGGCCATCGATCGCCAGCGGCACAAACTGATGCGCCTCATAGCGCAGCAGCGCCGAGGCATCGCAGCCAAGAATTTGCCGCAGGGTAGTAATCAGGCGCGAAAAGCGGTCGGTGTGACCAATATCGCTTTGTAAATCTATGGCGATTCTCGCCAGCTCGTCGACGGAAAAACTCATTGCCGCTCCATTGTCATTTTGACAATACGCATTGTCATATCGACTATTTTAATCACTGTCATTTTGACAGCAACTAAAATCAGAAAAAATTAAAAATAGCTAATTATCAATGAATTAAAAAGTTGGCACGCAGCTTGATATAAGCCAATCAACTGAGTTTAAACACACTGTATTGATTGAGGTTGCTATGTCTATTGCGGTTAAAAATAACATTCTTTGGGTTGGCCAACGTGATTGGGAAGTGCGTGATTTCCACGGCACCGAATATAAAACGCTGCGCGGCAGCAGCTACAACAGCTATCTCATTCGCGAGGAGAAAAACGTGCTGATCGATACCGTCGATCATAAATTCAGCCGCGAGTTCGTGCAGAACCTGCGCCGCGAAATCGATCTGGCTGACCTCGACTATATCGTCATTAACCACGCCGAAGAGGACCATGCCGGCGCGCTGACCGAACTGATGATGCAGATCCCGGATACGCCGATCTACTGCACCGCCAACGCCATCGACTCGATCAACGGCCACCATCATCATCCGGAGTGGAACTTCCACGTGGTGAAAACCGGCGATACTCTCGACATCGGTAACGGTAAACAGCTGATCTTCGTGGAAACGCCGATGCTGCACTGGCCGGACAGCATGATGACCTACCTGACCGGCGACGCGGTGCTGTTCAGCAACGACGCCTTCGGCCAGCACTATTGCGACGAACATCTGTTCAACGATGAAGTGGACCAGACTGAACTGTACGAACAGTGCCAGCGCTACTACGCCAACATCCTGACGCCCTTCAGCCGCCTGGTGACGCCGAAAATTACTGAAATCCTCGGCTTCAACCTGCCGGTGGAGATGATTGCCACCTCCCACGGCGTGGTCTGGCGCGATAACCCGACGCAAATCGTCGAGAAATACCTCGAGTGGGCGGCGGATTATCAGGAAGATCGCATCACCATCTTCTACGACACCATGTCCAATAATACCCGCATGATGGCGGACGCCATTGCCCAGGGGATCACCGAGGTTGACCCACGGGTAGCGGTGAAAATCTTTAACGTCGCCCGCAGCGACAAAAACGACATCCTCACCAATGTTTTCCGCTCGAAAGGCGTACTTGTCGGCACGTCCACCATGAACAACGTGATGATGCCGAAAATCGCCGGGCTGGTGGAAGAGATGACCGGGCTGCGTTTTCGCAATAAACGCGCCAGCGCCTTTGGCTCGCACGGCTGGAGCGGCGGCGCGGTAGACCGCCTGTCCACCCGCCTGCAGGATGCCGGCTTTGAGATGTCGCTGAGCCTGAAAGCCAAATGGCGCCCGGATATCGACGCGCTGGAGCTGTGCCGCCAACACGGTCGCGACATCGCCCGCCAATGGGCCCTCTCGCCGCTGCCGGTTGTTGAAGCAGCGACAACGCCGGAACCACAGGACTGCGCCTGTGCCGCCGCCGCGGCCGCCGATCTCGGTCCCATGATGCAGTGCAGCGTGTGCCAGTGGATCTATGACCCGGCGAAAGGCGAACCTAATCAGGATGTACAGCCGGGTACGCCGTGGAGTGAAGTGCCGGACAATTTCCTCTGCCCTGAGTGTTCTCTTGGCAAAGATGTCTTTGACGTACTGGCGACGGAGGCAAAATGAGTGATGGCATCGTCATCATCGGCTCGGGCTTCGCGGCCCGCCAGCTGGTGAAAAACATTCGTAAGCAGGATGCGCAAATCCCGCTGACCCTCATCGCCGCCGATAGCATGGATGAATACAACAAACCGGACCTCAGCCATGTCATCAGCCGCGGACAGAAGGCCGACGATCTGACCCTGCAAAGTGCCGGTGAGTTCGCCGAGCAGTACACTCTGCGTCTGTTTCCCCATACCTGGGTAAGCGATATCGACGCCGAAAACCGGTTAGTGAAGAGCCACGATAACCAGTGGCGCTACGACAAACTGGTGCTGGCCACCGGCGCGACGCCGTTTATGCCGTCGGTGCCGGGGCGCGAGCTGATGCTAACGCTCAATAGCCAGCGCGAATATGGCGCGGCGCAGAGCCAGCTGCACGACGCGAAGCGCGTGCTGATCGTCGGCGGCGGCCTGATTGGCTGCGAACTGGCGATGGATTTCTGCCGCGCCGGTAAAGCGGTAACGGTAGTCGATAACTCCGCCAGCGTGCTGGCGGCGCTGATGCCGCCGGAGGCCAGCAGCCGCCTGCAGCATCGGCTCACCGAGATGGGCGTACATCTGATGCTGAAAACGCAGCTGGAGGGGCTGGAGCAAACCGCCGACGGCATTCGCGTCAGTCTCGATCGCCAGCGCGCGATAACCGTCGATGCGGTGGTGGCCGCCGCCGGCCTGCGCCCGGAAACGTCGCTGGCGCGCCACGCCGGACTGCAGATTAACCGCGGTATTGTGGTCAATAGCCAGCTGCAAACCAGCGACCCGGCGATTTATGCGCTCGGCGACTGTGCGGAAATCAACGGCGTGGTACTGCCGTTCCTGCAGCCGATTTTACTCAGCGCCATGTGCCTGAGTAAAAATCTGCTGGCGCAGGCGGGAGAACTCAAGCTGCCGCCAATGCTGGTGAAGGTGAAAACCCCGGATCTGCCGCTGCATCTGGCCGGCGACACCCGCCGCGACGATCTGACGTGGAACATCGTAGCCGCCAAAGAGGGGCTGGTAGCGAAAGGCGTGGATGCCGAAAACCAGCTGCGGGCCTTTGTGGTCAGCGAAGACAAAATGAAGGAAGCCTTTGCGCTGCTCAAGCAACTGGTAAGTTGATGGTTTTCCCGGCTTGCGGCGTAAACGCCTTAGCCGGGCTACGGTATTGTCCTGGTAGCCCGGCTAAGCGCAGCGCAAGCCGGGAACATATCCAGCCTAGCGCGCCAGATTGTCGTAGCCGCGCCAGCGATAGTTAAGCACCGATAGCGCCCAACAGGCGACAAACAACCCGACCACCACAAATCCGGCGTCGCCGAGGTTGTCGTTTAACGCCCCTACCCAGCGCCATATTCCGCCGCTGAGCGCAAACTTATCCATCAGCAGACCCAGCGCTTCCAGGCCGCCGATAAACAGCGCTACCACCACCGAGGTGCCGGTGATGGTCATATTGTAATAGAGCTTGCGCTGCGGCTTGCTGAACGCCCAGCCGTAGGCGCCGACCATCAGCACATTATCAAGCGTATCCACCAGCGCCATACCGCTGGCGAACAGCGCCGGAAAGACCATAATCGACCAGACGGAAATCCCGCTCGACGCGCCGGCGGCGGAGATACCCAGTACGCCGATTTCGGTGGCGGTATCAAAACCGAGGCCAAACAGGAACCCGACCAGGTACATCTGCCAGCTGCGGCTTATCAGACGGAAGGTCTTGCCAAACAGCCAGCTCATCACCCCGCCGCCGCTGACGATTTCGTCGCTCACCGGCTCCCCGCGCTTCCATGCCCGAAAGCTGCGCCACACGCTGCGTAAAATCACCAGGTTGATAAAGGCCATCGCCAGTAAAAACAGGGCCGACACCGCGGTGCCGATAACGCTGCCGGTATCATGCAGCCAGCTCATCTGCGTGCTGAAGGCGGTGGCGGTCGCGGCAATCGCCGCCGAGGCCAGCACCACAATCGATGAGTGGCCCAGCGAAAACCACGCCCCGACGGCGAAAGGCCGCCGCCCCTGCTGCATCATCTTGCGGGTCACGTTATCAATCGCCGCAATATGGTCGGCGTCCACCGCGTGGCGCAGGCCGTAGCCCCAGGCCAGCAGGCTGGCGGCCATCAGCGCGCCGCTGTCGCCAAAGGCCTGCAGCGCCCAGCACCAGGCCAGTAAATTCGCCGCGATCAACCCCAGCACCAGACCCGCGGCGCGCGGCTGCTGGCGTAAAACTGTCATTATCATGGTTGTATTCCTTGAGCCTGCCCGCGGGCGGCGGCGATCACCGCCTGACCATAGGCGATTGCGCCGTCGCCGGCCGGCAACTGCTGTGCAAACAGCAGAGTAAAATCCGCCAGATAAAAGGTCAATCGCGCCGCCAGCAGGCGGTTATGCAGCCCCCCGCCGCTGCAGACCATCGTGTCGATGCCGCGGACGGTGGCGCAGTCGCGGGCCATCGCCGCCAGCCCACAGGCCAGGGCGTCGTGGAATGCCCAGGCTTTCTGCGCCGGAGTCGCCTGCCAGCTCAGCCATTGCCGCCAGAAGGTCGCTAAATCCAGCGCGTCGTCGCGCCACGGCAGCGTAACCGGGTGGCTGACGCCGGGGCAGCTGGCGGCCAGCGCCTCCAGCCGACAGGCCGCTTCGCCTTCATAGCTCAGACTCTCCGGCGCGCAATCCAGGGCGCAGGCAACGGCATCAAACAGCCGTCCGCAGGATGAGGCGCGCGGCGCGTTAATCCCGCGCTCGATGGCCTGCGCCAGCAGCGGCCAGTTGCGCTGGCGCAGGGTGGCGGCCTGCGGATAATCCTGCCAGTCAGGGACAAAGGCCAGACAGTGGGCCAGCAAATTTCGCCACGGCTGGCGTGCCGCCAGGTCCCCCCCTGGCAGCGCGACGGCCGGCAGCCCGCCAAGATGTTCGCATTCGCGATAGTTGACCCGCAGGCACTCCCCGCCCCACAGCGCGCCGTTCTCCCCCATACCAATACCGTCGAGTGTCAGGGCGATAACGTCCCCGCCGTCAAGCGGCCAGCGGTGCTCCGCCAGGCATGCCGCGGCGTGGGCATGGTGATGCAGCACTGTCTCCAGCGGCAGGGGCAGGGAGGCCGCCCACTGCGTTGAGCGATAGCCGGGATGGGCATCAACCACCACCCGCTGCGGCACAAACGCGTAAATGCTCTGCATCAGCTGCAGGGCGCTGCGCCACTGCTGTTCAACACCTTCCTCGCCAAGATCGCCAAAGTGCTGGCTCAGCACCGCTTCGCTGCCGCGCGCCAGGCAGAAGGTATTTTTCATATCCGCGCCGAGAGCCAGCAGCGGCGGGATGTCTCCTAGCCCTGGCGGCAGCGGCAGCGCGTCCGGGACGTAGCCCCGGGCGCGGCGCAGCATTTCACCGCTTGAGCGCACCAGTGAATCATCCATCCGCTGTACGATGTCGCGATTATGCAAGAGAAAGCCGTCGGCAATGTCGGCTAACTCATTGAGCGCCTGAGCATTACTTAACGTCGGCGGACGGCCGCTAAGGTTGCCGGAGGTCATTACGATGGGGCGCGCCAGGCCCTGCAGAAGCAAATGCTGCAGCGGATTAGACGGCAGCATCACCCCAACTTCCGCAAGCCCTGGCGCTATTTCGTCGCACAGGCCGGAGACCTGCGCTTTGGCAATCAGTACGATGGGCGCCGCCGGGGAGCCCATCAGCGCCGCAGCGGCGGCGGGTAAGCCCGTTGCCGTCGGCAGCATTACCGCCAGCGGTTTTGCCGGGCGGTGTTTTCGCGCCCGCAGCGTGGCAACGGCAGCGGGGTTACCGGCATCGCAGGCCAGATGAAAGCCGCCGATGCCTTTTATCGCCACGATTTTGCCCGCCGCCAGCCGGGCGATAGCCGCCTGCAGCGCCGCCTCGCCGTCCAGCGTTTCCCCCTCTGCCCGCCATTCCAGTCGCGGCCCGCAGTCGGGGCAGGCCACCGGCTGGGCGTGAAAACGGCGATCGGCAGGATCGCGGAATTCCGCCTCACAAGGGGAACAGAGCGGGAACGGCGCCATTGCGGTGAAGGGCCGGTCGTAGGGCATGGCGCGAATAATGGTCAACCGCGGGCCGCAGTGGGTGCAGTTGATAAAGGGGTAGCGGTAGCGGCGTGCCCGGGGATCGTTCATCTCCGCGAGGCACGCCGGGCAGGTCGCGGCATCGGGCACAATCTGAGTCCGCATCCGTCCCGCCCCGCTCTCGCGGATGGTGAAATCCTGCGGCGTGGCCGCCCAGCGATAGGGAATGCAGGCGGTACTGTCGATCCGCGCCAGCGGCGGGCAGTGGTCAGCCAGAGCGGCAGTAAAACCGTCGTCGCCCCCGACCAGCCGCACCAGTACGCCGTCGCCGTCGTTACAGACATCGCCGCAGCGGGCCTGCGCCCGGGCCAGCTGCCAGACAAAGGGGCGGAACCCCACCCCCTGCACTTTACCGCGAATGCGGATTTGCACCCCGTTCATGCCTTGACTTACCAGGCCAGCGCCGTACGGCGACGTTTCTCGATATTCATCTGCTCAAGTTTGTTGCGGTCAACGCACACCAGGGCGTGCGTCGGGCACACTTCCATGCAGGCCGGACCGCTCTCGCGGTGGAAGCAGAGATCGCACTTGTTGGCTTCGGCTTTTTCCGCCACGACGTTCAGTCCGGCGCCGCTATGGCGGATCACCGGGCGCACCACCACCTCCATCGCCCCGTACGGGCAGGCGACGACGCAGGTTTTGCAGCCGATGCAACGCTCCTGCATCACATGGACAAAGCCTTTATCACGGCTGATGGCGCCGTTCGGGCAGACGTTGGCGCAGGGGGCGTCTTCACACTGACGGCAGGCGGTCGCCGTGGAAACATTGACCCCTTTGATCACGTGAATACGCGGCTGAAAGGTGTGAGGCGTCAGGGAGGCGCAGTCCTGATGTTCCTGATGGGATACCACGCAGGCCACTTCGCAAGTGCGACAGCCGATACATTTGCTCGCATCGGCGATAATGAAACGGTTCATCCATTTCTCCAGCAGTAAGAAGGTTACGCGCCGGAGTATGCATAATACGTTCCAAGTTTTTAATATATTGATTATAAAGACTATTATAGCTGGGCTTTGCTGTCATCGTCAGTAGTGACGATGACAGCTGACGACGTCAGGCACAGGGGCCCGCCACCAGCGACTCGCGTTCAATCAGCGCTCCGGGAAAGCTTTGCTGAAAGTTGAATTCCCCGCCATCCAGCATAAAGATCAGCCGATTGATGCTCTCTTTAATCATCTCCGTCACCGGCACCCGGACGCTGGCGAGCGACGGCACCATATACGGCGCAAGAGCAATATCGTCAAACCCCACCACCGAGACCTGTTCTGGCACCTTAACGCCCAGCTGGTGAAGCTGCTTCATCGCCCCGATGGCCATATCGTCATTGCTCGCCACCAGCGCGCTGTAGGTAACCCCGCGCTTACGCAGGCTCTCCACCCCCGCCGCCCCGGTTTCCGGCGTCCAGCGCCCTTCGGCGATAAGCGCCTCGTTCAGGGCGATGCCGTGGCCAGCCAGCGCGTCTTTGTAGCCGGCGAGGCGTTCGACGCCGGTGGGAGAGTCAAGGGAGCCGGTAATAAAGGCGATATTGCGATGGCCAAGCGCAATCAGCCGCTCCACTACCCGCATCGCCGAGGCTTTTTGATCGGACCAGACGCAGTGGCTGGCGTGGCGGCGCAGGCGGCGATTAAGCACCATGATCGGCTGCGAGTGGTTCTCAACGATCTCGTCCATCTCATCGACGGTGAGAAAGCGCGGGTAGATGATGATCGCATCGCAGCGCAGATCCAGCAGGTACTGGATCGCCTCCCGCTCCTCTTGCGCGCTGTGCTTGCCGTCGGCCAGGATCAGCTGCCGCCCTTTATCCTCCGTCATCCGCGCCACGTGATACAGCAGTTCGCTAAAATAGACGCCGTGGTACAGGGTATTGGTCACCACCAGGCCGAGGGTTTGCGTGGTTTTGGTCGCCAGGTTGCGCGCCAGCAGATTAGGCCGGTAGCCGCTCTCCGCCACCGCCTTAAACACCCGGTCTTTGGTCTCCTGGCTGACATAGCCGTTGCCCGACAGCACCCGCGAAACGGTCGCCTTCGATACCCCCGCGCGCTTTGCGACCTCCAGCATCGTTGCCATGTGATTCTTCCTGTTGCAAAAGTTGCAGGCAGTGTACTGCACGTTTCCCGCTTTTACAGCACTCCCCTGTTCATCACCGCGATCCGGCTCACGGCGACGCTTAGCGATCAAAATCACAAAATTGAGATCATATTTTTTTATTTCTTGTGAAATTAAATGAAACTCACCATGATTTTGTGGAACCGGTTTCCTATAAAAACATGGTATCGCCCGGCGATGCGGGGCGGTGGCAGATCAGTACCCTATTGATAAACAGGATAAAATCCGATGTCGAAAAATTATGCAGCCCTGGCGCAACAGATAGTCGCGGCAATCGGCGGGGTCGACAACGTCGCCGCCGTTACCCACTGCATGACCCGTCTGCGCTTCGTGGTTAAAGACGACGAACAGGTCGATAGCTCTACCCTGAAAGGGCTGGCCGGGGTGCTCGGCGTTGTGCGCAGCGATAACCAGTGCCAGGTGATCATCGGCAACACTGTCTCCCAGGCCTACCGCGAGGTGGTGAATCTGCTGCCTGGCGACCTGCGCCCGGCTGAGCCGCAGGGCAAAGCGCCGCTAACCCTGAAACGCATCGGCGCCGGGATCCTTGACGCGCTGATCGGCACCATGTCGCCGCTGATCCCGGCGATTATCGGCGGATCGATGGTCAAGCTGCTGGCGATGATCCTCGAGATGAGCGGCGCGTTGCCGAAAGGCTCGCCGACGCTGACCCTGCTGGCGCTTATCGGCGACGGCGCATTTTTCTTCCTGCCGCTGATGGTGGCCGCCTCCGCGGCGGTGAAATTCAAAACTAATATGTCGCTGGCTATCGCCATCGCCGGGGTGCTGGTGCATCCTGGGTTTATCGAATTGATGGCCAAAGCCGCCCAGGGAGAACACGTTGAATTCGCCTTTATTCCGGTTACCGCGGTGAAATACACCTACACGGTGATCCCGGCGCTGGTGATGACCTGGTGCCTGTCGTATATCGAGCGCTGGGTGGATCGCATTACCCCGGCGGTGACGAAAAACTTTCTGAAGCCGATGCTGATCGTGTTGATCGCCGCCCCGCTGGCGATCCTGCTGATTGGCCCGCTGGGCATCTGGATCGGCAGCGCCATTTCCGCGCTGGTGTATACGATCCACAGCTATCTCGGCTGGCTGTCGGTGGCGATCATGGGCGGGCTGTGGCCGCTGTTGGTGATGACCGGTATGCACCGCGTCTTTACGCCGACCATCATTCAGACCATCGCCGAAACCGGCAAAGAGGGTATGGTGATGCCATCGGAGATCGGCGCCAACCTGTCGCTCGGCGGCTCTTCGCTGGCGGTAGCGTGGAAAACCAAAAACCCGGAGCTGCGCCAGACGGCGCTGGCCGCCGCGGCATCGGCGATTCTGGCCGGGATTTCCGAACCGGCGCTGTACGGCGTGGCGGTGCGCCTGAAGCGCCCGCTGATCGCCAGCTTAATCAGCGGCTTTATCTGCGGCGCGGTGGCAGGTATTGCCGGACTGGCCAGCCATTCGATGGCGGCGCCGGGGCTGTTTACCAGCGTGCAGTTTTTCGATCCGGCCAATCCAATGACCATCGTCTGGGTGTTTGGCGTGATGGCGCTGTCGGTGGTGCTGTCGTTTGCCCTGACGCTGATCCTTGGCTTTGAGGACATTCCCGTTGAGCAGGCCGCTGCCGACGCCAGAGCGCGCCAGGCCAGGGCCCAGGCATCCCACGCCTGAATACACTATTGATAATGAGGTAATGCATGGCGAGTTTCCCACAGGGATTTTTATGGGGCGGCGCACTGGCCGCCAACCAGTCTGAAGGCGCTTATCTTGAAGGCGGTAAGGGGCTGACCACCGTGGATACCCTTCCCCACGGCGCCCATCGCCTGCCGGTAAAATTAGGCCTGGAGAAGCGCTTTACGCTGCGTGGAGACGAATTTTACCCCAGCCACCAGGCGATCGATTTTTACCATCGCTATAAAGAAGATATCGCCCTGATGGCCGAGATGGGGTTCAGCGTCTTTCGCACCTCCATCGCCTGGAGCCGCCTGTTCCCACGCGGCGACGAACAGCAGCCGAATCCGCAGGGCATCGCCTTCTATCGCTCACTGTTCGAGGAGTGCAAAAAGCACGGTATCGAGCCGCTGGTCACCCTGTGCCATTTTGACGTGCCGATGCATCTGGTGATGGAGTACGGCTCCTGGCGCAACCGCAAAATGGTGGATTTTTTCAGCCACTACGCCCGCACCTGCTTTGAAGCTTTTGACGGCCTGGTGAAATACTGGCTCACCTTCAATGAAATCAACATCATGCTGCACAGCCCCTACTCCGGCGCCGGTCTGGTGTTTGAAGAGGGTGAAAACCAGGAGCAGGTGAAGTATCAGGCCGCGCATCACGAGCTGGTGGCCAGCGCGCTGGCGACGAAAATCGCCCATGAGATTAACCCGCAAAATCAGGTCGGCTGTATGCTGGCCGGCGGTAATTTCTACCCTTACTCCTGCAAGCCGGAAGATGTATGGATGGCGCTGGAGAAGGACCGCGAAAACCTGTTCTTTATCGATGTCCAGGCCCGCGGCGCCTATCCGGTGTGGGCCGCGCGGGTGTTCCGGGAAAAAGGGGTCACGATTGCGAAACAGCCGGGCGATGACGAGATCCTCAAAAACACCGTCGATTTCGTCTCCTTTAGCTACTACGCGTCGCGCTGCGCCTCGGCGGAGATGAACGCCAGCAACACCAATGCCGCCAACATCGTCAAGTCGCTGAAGAACCCGCACATTCCGGCCAGCGAATGGGGCTGGGGCATCGACCCGCTGGGCCTGCGCATCACCATGAACATGATGTACGACCGCTATCAGAAACCGCTGTTCCTGGTGGAAAACGGGCTTGGCGCCCGCGATGAGATCGATGCCAATGGGGACATCAATGACGACTATCGCATCAGCTACCTGCGCGAGCACATCAGGGCGATGCGTGACGCTATCGGCGACGGCATTCCGGTGATGGGCTACACCAGCTGGGGCTGCATCGATCTGGTCTCGGCGTCCACCGGCGAGATGAGCAAGCGCTACGGCTTTGTCTATGTCGATCGCGACGATGCCGGCAACGGCACCCTGGCGCGTAAGCGTAAAAAGTCATTCTTCTGGTACCAGAAGGTGATAGCCAGTAACGGCGCCGATCTCGACTAAGCACCCTCGCCCACGCGCGCCCGTTCCCCGCGATAACCGGGGGACGGACGTCGGCTATCTGTTGCATCCATTACATGCTTTTTTCTCGAGCCTGATTCCAGTTTCTGGTTTGCCACCTGTTTACAATAACTGGTATTTTATCCAGTACTTTTACAGGGGTATCTTCAGCAAGGAGCACATCATGAGCGCACAGCACCCTACCGCAGCCAGAGGGATAGCCAGGGCCATTCGCCAGTTAACCGTGGGATATGTCAGAAAACGCCATGAGGACCGCAAAACGCGGGAGACGCGGCGCTACACCCGCCACGCGGCATTAAGCTTAAACGGCGACTGGCTGGAGCAGGCGGGGTTTCCGGTCGGCACGCAGGTCAGAGTCTCGGTGTCGCCCGGTAAATTAGTGATAGAGAATCTTGAGCTGGCAGCGCCGGGAACGGGGCTCCCTTCCGGCCAGTCGTGCGCCGGCGGAGAGCCCGGTTCTCCGCAGGGCTAGTCGTCCGCGGCCTCCAGCTGAGTAAAGCCGCCCTTGCCCTGCCAGCCTGCCAACTGCTGATACACCCGGGCAACGGCCTCTTTCACCGGCTGGGTCATCGGATAATAAAAACCGACGATATCCGGCTGAATGCCGAGGAAAATCACCTCGCCGACGTCTTCTTTCAGCTGATCGACCAGATAGTTGAGCGGCATGTTATGGGTGGTCATCATAAACATCTCGGCGATGTCGTCGGGATCGATGATGCGAATGTCGCCGGGGTTTAGGCCCATATCGGTGGCATCGACAATCAGCAGGCGTTCGGGTCGTAATTCGCGGATCGCCACGATGTCGTTTTCCGGCGCGCTGCCGCCGTCGATGACCACCCACTGGCCGGCCGGGTTCGCCGCGCACATCTCCGCCAGCAGCGGGCCGGCGCCGTCGTCGCCCATCATGCTGTTGCCGACACAGAGTAAAACGTCAGTCACGTAATCTCCTCACCATCAGGTAGATGGCGCTCTCCTGGTGAATATCATGCAGCATGCTGAGCAGGGTTTTGCTCCACGCCTGCTGCTGCGGGGTCTGCGCGGACTGCGCTTTATCAAAGGCGTTGGCCAGCATCGCCACATGACTGCTGTCGATGACGATTTCGCCATACTTCGGCACGCCCTCCATTTTGCGCCGCGCGGCGCTTCCGGCCTCAAGGGTGGCGATCCATGCCAGATACGCGTCCCACGGGCAGCTCAGCGCCGCCTCCAGACAGTCGATGACGCCGAGGTGGTGGCCAATCGCCAGGCTGTAATAGACCACCTGCTGCGCCTGATCCGGCGTGGCGTCGTTCTCATCAATAAATTTACGGCTCAGCTGACTGAACACCACCGTCTCGCTCATCGGATACGCGCCCCCTCGACCACCTGGTTGAGATGGGTGACGATCTCGGTCAGACGCGGATCTTTCTCCGCCTCCAGCCAGCGCAGCACCTGGCTGTCGCCCTGGCCAAGCAGACGCATATAGTCATCGGCAATCTGCCGTCCATAGCGGTAGCCCGCCAGACGCCGCGCTTCGCGATCGATGCGCACCCGCAGAGGCTGCACCATATCGGCATGCAGCAGCTCGGTCGGCTGTTCGTCGAGCTCACCCGGCAGACGGGCATGAATTTTCTGCTCCAGCAGGCCAAGCGCCATGGCGAAGCCGTACAGCGTGGCGGCTGGCGTCGGCGGGCAGCCCGGAATATAGACGTCGACCGGTACGATTTTATCGGTACCGCCCCAGACGCAGTACAGGTCGTGGAAGATGCCGCCACTGTTGCCGCAGGCGCCGTAGGAGATACAGATCTTCGGATCCGGCGCCGACTGCCAGGCGCGCAGCGCCGGGGAGCGCATCGCGCGAGTCACTGCCCCGGTAAACAACAGAATATCGGCATGGCGCGGCGAAGGCACCACCTTAATCCCGAAGCGTTCAGCGTCGAACAGCGGCGAAAGGGTGGCGAAAATTTCGATTTCGCAGCCGTTGCAGCCGCCACAGTCGACGCGGTAGACGTAGGCCGAACGTTTAATCTTCTTCAGTAGCGAGGCCTTCATGCTGGCGATGGATTCATCCACCGTCATCGGCACGGGAATGCCGTTTTCATCGCGCGGGCCAAGTAAAGTACTCATCAGCTGGCCTCCCTCATATGGCGGGTCAGTTCAATACGATCGGACGGCACCAGGCATTTCTGGCGCTTGCATTCCGGGCAGGTTTCGAAGCTTTCGCGGTGCAGCTCGGCGCGGGTATCGCCGTTATGCTTGAGCAGCGCGATGGCGTAGTCGATCTCCTTCTGCACCGCGAACGGACGCTGGCACTCCCGGCAGTGGCAGATAGCGAAGCGCGACTGCTGGAGGAAATCCTCTTTCTTCCACACCGCCAGCTCATACTCCGGCGACAGCTTAATGGCCGCCGTCGGGCACACCTCTTCACAGCGACCGCAGAAGATGCAGCGCCCGAGGTTAAACTGCCACGCCAGCTGGTTAGTGGCCAGATCGATCTCGACCGTCAGGGCGTTCGACGGGCAGGCGTTCACGCAGGCCGCGCAGCCGATACACTGCTGTGGCGTATGCTCCGGCTTGCCGCGAAAGTTTTTGTCTACCGGCATCGGCTCCAGCGGGTAGGCGTGCGTCGTGGTGCCGGTCTTAATAACTTTTTTAATAAAGGTAAACATGGCGATTCCTTATTTCAGCGGCGAGTTTTTACGCTCGATGCTGTAGCGCTCCAGCTCTTTGTATGGCACCACTTTGCTCTTCTTCTTGCGTACATCGACCACGGTCATGCGGTCAGTACAGGAGTAGCACGGGTCGAGGCTGCCGATGATCAACGGCGCATCGGAAACGGTGTTGCCGCGCAGCATATAGCGCAGGGTCGGCCAGTTGGCGTAAGTCGCCGCCCGGCAGCGCCAGCGGTACAGTTTCTGGTTGTCGCCGGTCATGCTCCAGTGGATATCGTCGCCGCGCGGCGCCTCGGAGAAGCCCAGCGCGAAGCGGTGCGGAATATAGGTGAACCCCTCCACCATCAGCGGGCCGCCCGGCAGGTTATCGAGACCGAAATCAATCATATTCAGCGCGGTGTAAACCTCGTTGATCCGCACCTTGAGGCGAGATATCACGTCGCAGCCCTGCTCGCTGTGGACTTCCATCGGCAGCAGGCCGTAACCGACAAACGGGTGGTCGGCGCGGGTGTCGCGGGCGTGGCCGCTGGCGCGCACCATCGGGCCGACGTTGCTGAAGTCGCGGGCGATTTCCGGGTCCAGACGGCCAATACCGACGGTACGCTGTTCCATATTCGGCGTGCTGAGCAGCATATCCACCAGCTCCTGCACGTCGCGCCGCATCTGCTGCGCCAGCTGACGGGTCTGGATCATGTCCTCTTTCAGCAGGTCGCGGCGGATCCCGCCGATCAGGTTCAGGCCGTAGGTTTTACGCGCGCCGGTAAGGATCTCTGCCATCTTCATCGAGGTTTCGCGCACGCGGAAGAACTGCATAAAGCCGGAGTCAAAGCCGGTAAAGTGGCAGGCCAGACCGAGGTTCAGCAGGTGCGAGTGCAGGCGTTCCACCTCCAGCAGAATGGCGCGGATCATCTGCGCCCGCTCCGGCACCACGATGCCCATCGCGTTCTCCACCGAGGTGGTGTAAGCGGTGCTGTGGGCGAAGCCGCAGATGCCGCACACCCGGTCCGACAGGAAGGTCACTTCGTTATAACCCATGCGGGTTTCCGCCAGCTTTTCCATCCCGCGATGGACGTAGAACAGGCGGTAGTCGGCGTCGATAATGTTCTCGCCGTCAACGAACAGGCGGAAGTGGCCTGGTTCATCAGAGGTGACGTGCAGCGGGCCAATCGGCACCACGTTGTTTTTCTTGCTGCCGAGCTCGTTAATAAACTCGTAGGTTTCGGCGTCGGTGGTCGGCGCCGGACGCTGGCGATAATCCATGCTGTCTTTGCGCAGCGGATAGAGTTCGTCCGGCCAGTCGTCCGGCAGCACCAGCCGGCGTTCGTCCGGCAGGCCGACCGGCACCAGGCCGTACATATCACGCACTTCGCGCTCGCCCCATACCGCCGCCGGGACGCGCGGCGTCACCGACGGGTATTCCGGTTTGTTGGCGTCCACTTCCACGCGCACGGTGATCCAGCATTTGGTGCCCTGCTCCATCGACAGCACGTAATAGACCGCGTAGTGGCCGTTGAGCTTACGTTCATCGTTGCCGAACAGCACCGACAGCCAGCCGCCCTGCTGGTAGTAGAGAAACTCCACCACTTCCGGCAGGTAGTTGACCTTCACGGTGATGGTTAACTGGTCTTTGGTCTGCCAGGCTTCGTCCAGCACCACGCCGGGAAAGGCCTGGTGCAGCGCCGCAAGGTAGTGTTGACCGATTTTTTCTTCAGACATGCTCAAACTCTCTTAATCACGCCACCAGCAAGGAGACGAAAGCTAAAAAGGCGAAACCAAACCCGGCCCAGGTGACGCGGGAGGTGGCACAAAAACGCAGACGCGCCATGCTGTTTTCAAACAGCGCGATAATTAGCACCCCAACCACCAGCTTAACGATGGCAACCACCAGCGCCAGCAGCAGGCCGCCGACGCTGAAGCTGGTCATCTGGCCCCACGGAAAGAAGACCCCGACAAACATCTGCAGCACCACCAGCTGTTTGAGGCTGATGCCCCACTTCAGGATGCCAAAGCCGCTGCCGCTGTATTCCGACAGCGGCCCTTCCTGCAGCTCCTGCTCCGCTTCCGCCAGATCGAACGGCAGTTTGCCCATCTCGATAAAGGTGGCGAAGGCGCAGGCGCATAACGCCAGAATCAGTGGAATGCTGCGCGCCGCCGGCCAGTGGTAAAGGGTATCGGTGATGGCGCTGATATGGGTCGAGCCGGCGACCTGCGCCGCCACCCACAGGCCCAACAGCAGGATCGGCTCCACCAGCACGCCGAGCATCGCTTCGCGACTGCTGCCCAGCGCGGTAAACGGGCTGCCGGTGTCCAGACCGGAAATGGCAAAGAAGAAACGGGCGATGGCGAACAGGTAGATCAGGGTGATGAGATCCCCCAGCACCGGCAGCGGGGAGTCTACCGTCACCACCGGCAGCGCGGTGGCGATGGTCAGCATCACGCCCACCATGACGTACGGCGTCAGGCGAAACACCCAGCCCGAGGCGTCAGGACCGACGCTCTGGCGGCCCAGCAGTTTCAGGATATCGCGATACTCCTGCAGTACCCCCGGTCCACGGCGGTTATGCAGCCGCGCGCGGGCGACGCGAACGATCCCGGACAACAGCGGCGCGACGGCAAACAGCACCAGCGCCTGTAGCAATGCAATTAACAGACTCATTCTCAGGCTCCTCGCGAAATGACAATCACCACCAGCACCGCCAGCTCAACCAGCGCGATCCCGCGCAGCAGCGCCGGCGCCGAGGCCGATTGCCAGCCCGGCACCAGACGCACCGGGTTCAGCCAGTGACGCAGCTTCAGCAACGGCGCAAAGGCCTCTTTCACCGGCATGGCAAAGCCGTGGGCCGTTACCACCATCGACTGCTCGTGGTCGTAACCGCAGACCCACGCCGCGCCGCGCGAGCGCGCCGCCAGGCGATCGCCTTTAAAGAAGATCATCAGCAGGAACGGCAGCAGCGGGCAGGCAATAAGCAGCAGCGCGATCATCGGCTGCGACACCACGCTCGATACCTGAGCCTGCACCGGGAAGGCGCCGCTCACCAGCGGCAGCAGCCACGGCGCGGCGATGCCGCCAACGAGGCAGAACACCGCCGCCAGCACCACGCTCAGGGTCATCAGCCAGGGGGCGCAGGTAGCGTTTTCCGCCTCTTTCGTCCGCGGCGCGCCGAGGAAGGTCACGCCGTAGACTTTCGCCATACACATCACCGCCAGTGCGCCAGTGATCGCCAGGCCAACGGCCAGTAGCGGCCCCAGCAAACGGCCGATAAACAGGTCGCCAGTGCTCATTTTGAAGAAGGATTGATAGATAACCCACTCGCCGGCGAAGCCGTTCAGCGGCGGCAGGGCAGCCATTGCCATCAGCCCCACCAGCATGGCGAGGGAGATCAGCGGCATTTTTTTACCGATGCCGCCCAGCTTCTCGATATCGCGATGACCGGTGCGGAACCACACCGCTCCGGCACCGAGGAACAGCGTGGTTTTGAACAGGCTGTGGTTAATCAGGTGATACATGCCGCCGATAAAGCCCAGCACCATCAGCGTGCTGTTGCGGGTCGCCACGCCGGTGACGAAGGCGCCCAGCCCCAGCAGGATAATGCCGATATTCTCCAGGGTGTGATAGGCCAGCAGGCGCTGAATGTTATGCTCCATCAGCGCATACAGTCCGCCGATAAAGGCGGTGATCATCCCCAGCGCCAGCAGCATCACGCCCCACCACAGCGGCGGCACGCCGCCGGCCAGCGAAACGGTCAGCATGCCGTACAGACCGACTTTCATCACCACCGTGGAAAACAGCGCGGCGGCCGGCGCGCTGGCCCCGGCGTGAGCCTGCGGCGCCCAGCCGTGCAGCGGGATCGCCCCGGCCAGCAGGGCGAACCCCACCAGACCCGGCAGCCAGAGCAGCGGGTTCTGCATCATATCCACCGCCTGAAGGTTGATCTGCGCCAGCTCGAGGGTGCCGTAGGTTGACCACACCAGCCAGCAGGTCCAGGCCATCAGCAGAGTACCGAGACGCCCCAGGGCAAACCACAGCTTACCGGAGGCGGCGCAGCCGGTGAGAAACGCCGCGCAGAGCGCCATGATCTCCGCCATCACCACCAGTGAACCGATATTGGTCACCACCACCGCGCAGGTCGCGGCGGCCAGCAGCAGGTTGACCAGCGGGCCGTTGGCCTTCACCTGCGGGTGGCGATGCCAGCTAATATTGAACAATGACACCGGCAGCGCCGACAGGCCGATGGCCAGCAGCCACAGCGCGTTGACGCCCCCCACCCGTATCGTCAGGTGGAGAAACTGCAGCATGCCGCCGTGGATCCGCTCCGGCATCAGCAGCGCGGCGCCGCCGGCGACCACCAGCATGGCGCTGGCCACCGCGCCGCCGATCCCGGCAATGGCGCCGCTGAGCGGTTTGCGCATGGCAAACAGAAAGGCCAGTACGGCGCTGGCGGCATACCACGCCACCGCCTGATTCACTAATCCAATTACACTCATTCCCTCTCCCCCTGTTGCGCCTGGAACAGCGACAAGTCGCCAAGGTCGGTATTAAAGGTCAGCTGGCGTTTACGCTTGCTGGCCTGGGCGATATCACGGCTATCCACCAGCATCAGCGCGTTGGTCGGACAGGTCCGCACGCAGGCCGGGCCCTGGTCATCGAAGTGACAGAGGTCGCATTTCACGGCAATAGCGCGCACGCCCGGTACCCAGTCGAGCAGCGAGCTGACGCGCGCCGGCGCCGGCGGCGCGGGGGGCGCCAGCCGGGTATTGGCATTCGCCGGGATATCCAGCGGGCGGCTGCCGGAAAATTCAATGGCGCCGAACGGGCAGGCAATGCCGCACAGTTTGCAGCTTACGCACAGGCTCTCGTTGAGCTGGACCGCGCCATCGACGCGCTGGATGGCGTTAACCGGGCAGACGGTGGCGCAGGGAGCATCTTCACAGTGGTGGCACATCTGCGGTGCCGATTCTTTTTCATTACGCATCACCTGCAGCCGCGGCATAGCCTGCAGGCCGTGCTGGCGATGCGTCTCAGAGCAGGCGGCTTCGCAGGTGCGGCAGCCGATACAGACAGTGGAGTCAGCAATTACAAAACGGTTCACCGGGTCATCCTCGGGTGAAAGTCATTTTTGACGAAATCAGGTTGCGCAGGTGTCATTTTCGACACGTGTCGACACCTTACGATCAGTGGGTCAGCGCCAGATGGCTTAAATCCACCGGTTGGTCTTGTTCCATGGCGTCATACAGACGGTCATAGACGGTGGCGATAATCGCCAGATAGTGCTCCAGCACCTGGTCGCGGGAGCGGTTGCTGATGCGGCCGTCCACCGTGCCATCCATTGCGAGGGTGGCCTGAGCAATCAGATACTTATCACCGCCGTTTTTGTTTTCGACGTAGTACTCGATGGTGTGGCTGTTGAAGCCTTCCGCGAGGGCGACGAACACCTGAAAATGGCCGAACAGCACGAAGCACAGCTCTTTGTCCGGCGCGCAGCTCATCGCGTGATGCAGGCGGGCCTTCGACAAGGTGATCCCCTGAACCAGCGAGTTACAGTAGATGTGCCACTGCTCCTGCTGCTGCCGGTGACGGTCGGCGATGTAATCCGCCTTTTCACTTATTTCCCAAATAGTCATATCGGTTTCTCCGTAGCATGAGATGCACCCTCTAAGCATTTTTCATGCCAGATTTTATTTAATTGATTTAACTATGTTTTTATATCGACCTCTGCCGATACGACATGTCGATGACAGCCCCGGGGCGTCGACATCGACATTGACTGCCACGACGATTTCATTCTGGCATCGTTATTGCATAGAAGGCGCATCGCGATACGGAGGCGACTATGCACGAAATCACCCTCAGCCAGCGGGCGCTGGAAATTATTGAACAACAGGCGCAGCAGGCCGGCGCGCGGCGGGTTACCGGCGTGTGGCTTAAGGTCGGCGCATTTTCCTGCGTGGAAGCCAGCGCCCTGACCTTCTGCTTTGAGCTGGTCTGCCGCGGCACGCTGGCGGAGGGGTGCGAATTGCATATCACCGAACAACAGGCTGAATGCTGGTGCGATCGCTGTCAGCAGTACGTCCATCTTGTCTCGCAGCACGTTCGCCGCTGCCCGCACTGCAATAACGACCAGCTGCAGATCGTGGCGGATGACGGCTTACAGATTCAGCGTTTAGAATTGGAGTAAATTATGTGTACAACATGCGGCTGTGGCGAAGGCAACCTCTATATTGAAGGAGACGAACGAAACCCGCATTCCGCGTTCCGCAGCGCCCCCTTCGCGCCCGCCCCACGCCAGACGATGACCATCACCGGTGTCAAAATCGACCACTTCGCCCCCACCCGCACGCCAGAGGGCGACCTGCATTACGGCCACGGCGAAGCGGGTACCCACGCCCCGGGGCAGAGCCAGCGGCGAATGCTGGAAGTGGAGATCGACGTGCTGGATAAAAACAACCGCCTGGCGGCACGCAACCGCGCACGCTTCGCAGCAAAACAGCAGCTGGTGCTGAATCTGGTTTCCAGCCCCGGCTCCGGCAAAACCACCCTGCTCACCGAAACCCTCACCCGGCTGAAAGGACGCGCCGACTGCGCGGTGATTGAAGGCGATCAGCAAACGGTCAATGACGCCGCCCGCATTCGCGCCACCGGCACCCCGGCGATTCAGGTCAATACCGGGAAAGGCTGCCATCTCGACGCCCAGATGATCGCCGACGCCGCCCCGCGCCTGCCGCTGGCTGACCGCGGCATTCTGTTTATCGAAAACGTCGGCAACCTGGTCTGCCCGGCCAGCTTTGATCTCGGCGAGCGCCATAAGGTGGCGGTGCTATCGGTCACCGAAGGCGAAGACAAACCGCTGAAGTATCCGCATATGTTCGCCGCCGCCAGCCTGATGCTGATCAACAAAGTCGACCTGCTGCCGTATCTCAATTTCGACGTTGAGCGGTGCCTGGCCTGCGCCCGCGAGGTCAATCCGCATATTGAAATTATTCTTGTCTCCGCCACCAGCGGCGAAGGCATGGAGCAGTGGCTCACCTGGCTGGAGACGCAGCGATGTGCATAGGCATTCCGGGACAAATTTGCGCCATCGACGGCGTGCTGGCGAAGGTGGAAGTTTGCGGTATTCAGCGCGACGTCGACCTGACGCTGGTCGGCGCCGTTGATGAGCAGGGCCAGCCGCGGCTCGGCCAGTGGGTGCTGGTGCACGTCGGCTTCGCCATGAGCGTCATTAATGAAGCCGAAGCCCGCGACACCCTCGAGGCGCTGCAAAATATGTTTGACGTGGAGCCGGACGTCGGCGCGCTGCTGTACGGCGAGGAGCGATAATGCGTTACGTAGATGAATACCGCGCCCCCGAACAGGTGATGCAGCTGGTGGCCCATCTTCAGCAGCGTGCTCGTCTGCTGCCGCACACCGCCGCGCGACCGCTGCGCATCATGGAGGTCTGCGGCGGCCATACCCATGCCATTTTTAAATTCGGGCTCGACCAGCTGTTGCCGGAGAACATCGAATTTATTCATGGTCCCGGCTGCCCGGTGTGCGTCCTGCCGATGGGGCGCATCGACGCCTGCATTGAGATTGCCTGCCGCCCGGGAGTGATCTTCTGCACCTTCGGCGACGCCATGCGCGTGCCGGGTAAAAACGGCTCGCTTCTGCAGGCGAAAGCCCGCGGCGCCGATGTCCGCATCGTTTACTCGCCGATGGACGCTCTGCGGCTGGCGCAGCAAAATCCGCAGCGCGAGGTGGTCTTTTTTGGTCTTGGTTTCGAAACCACCATGCCCGCTACCGCCCTGACCCTGCGTCAGGCGCGAGAGCGCAACGTCGATAACTTCTACTTTTTCTGCCAGCACATCACCCTGCTGCCGACCCTGCGCAGCCTGCTGGACCAGCCGGAGAACGGAATCGACGCCTTTCTCGCCCCGGGCCACGTCAGTATGGTGATCGGCACCGAGGCCTACGGTTTTATCGCCAGCGACTATCACCGTCCTTTAGTGGTCGCCGGTTTCGAACCGCTTGATCTACTGCAAGGCGCGGTGATGCTGGTTGAGCAGACAATAGCGCAGCGCAGCGATGTGGAAAATCAGTACCGTCGCGTGGTGCCGGATGAGGGCAACCCGCTGGCGCAGGCGGCGATGGCCGACGTCTTCCGCCTGGATGGCGACAGCGAATGGCGCGGCCTGGGGGTCATCAGCGACTCCGGCGTGCAGCTTACGCCAGCCTATCAGCGCTTCGATGCCGAGGCGCATTTTCGCCCGGCGCCGCAGCGCGTGTGCGACGACCCGCGCGCCCGCTGCGGCGAGGTGCTGACCGGCCGCTGTAAACCGCACCAGTGCCCGCTCTTCGCCAGCACCTGCAATCCGCAAAGCGCCTTTGGCGCGCTAATGGTCTCCTCTGAAGGGGCCTGCGCCGCCTGGTATCAATATCGCAGTCAGGAAAATGAAGTATGAAAAGCGTCCAGTTAGCCCACGGTAGCGGGGGACAGGCAATGCAGCAGCTGATCGGCGACCTGTTTATGCAGGCCTTCGCCAACCCCTGGCTGGCGGAGCAGGAGGATCAGGCGCGCCTCGATCTGGCGGCGCTCGCCGCCCAGGGGGACCGCCTCGCCTTCTCCACCGACAGCTACGTGATTGACCCGCTGTTCTTTCCCGGCGGCAATATCGGCAAGCTGGCCGTCTGCGGTACCGCCAACGATGTGGCGGTCAGCGGCGCCATCCCGCGCTATCTTTCCTGCGGCTTTATTCTCGAAGAGGGGCTGGAGATGGCCACCCTGGAAGCGGTAGTCGCCAGCATGGCCGACACCGCCCGGGCGGCAGGGATCGCCATCGTCACCGGCGACACTAAAGTGGTGCCGCGCGGCGCGGCGGATAAGCTGTTTATTAACACCGCCGGCATCGGTGCCATCCCGGCGGACGTTCGCTGGGGGACGCAGCAGATTAGCGCCGGTGATGTGCTGCTGGTCAGCGGCACGCTGGGGGATCATGGCGCCACCATCCTTAACCTGCGCGAGCAGATGGGGCTGGACGGCGCGCTGTCCAGCGACTGCGCGGTGCTGACGCCGCTTATCCAGACCCTGCGCCCGCTGAGCGGAGTGAAAGCCCTGCGCGACGCCACCCGCGGCGGGGTTAACGCGGTCGCCCATGAGTTCGCCGCCGCCAGCGGCTGCGGCATCGAACTGCAGGAGGCAACGCTGCCGGTCAACGACACGGTGCGCGGCGTCTGCGAGCTGCTTGGTCTGGACGCCCTGAACTTCGCCAATGAAGGCAAGCTGGTGCTCGCCGTCGCCCGCGACGAGGCGGAAAACGTGCTGGCGCATTTGCGGTCTCACGCGTTAGGACGCGATGCGGCGATAATCGGCGAAGTGGTCGTCCGCCCGGGCGTACGTTCCGTTGGGCTGTACGGCGTGAAGCGGACGCTCGATCTTCCCCACGCCGAACCGCTGCCGAGAATTTGTTAACGACGGCGTCGGGTCCCGGATAGCGGCTGGCGCCTTTTCCGGGCTACAAAACTGCGCGCACATGTAGCCCGGCTAAGCGCAGCGCAAGCCGGGAAAAAGCCAGCGTAATTATTTTGCCCAAACCAGCGGGCGCCCATGGATGGGTTAAAGCGGCAATAACCGCTTTATTAACATACTATTATTTGTACCATCATTTTCTTATGCGCCGCGTTGTCGGCGCGTTTTGGACGTAAGCAATGTCGTATACACCGATGAGCGATCTCGGCCAGCAGGGGCTGTTCGATATCACCCGGCTTTTATTACAGCAGCCCGATCTGGCCGCGCTAAGCGAAACCCTGACCCGTCTGGTGCAACAGTCCGCGCTGGCCGATGAGGCGGCCATCATCCTGTGGAACGCGGGTAATCACCGCGCGGCCAGGTACGCCTGCGATGAGGCCGGCCATCCGGTAAGCTACGAGGATGAAACCGTCCTGGCCCACGGTCCGGTGCGTCGCTTACTCTCCCGGCCGGATGCCCTGCATTGCGATCATGAAACCTTTGCCGACACCTGGCCGCAGCTTATCCGCAGCGGACTGTATCGTCCGTTCGGTTACTACTCGCTGCTGCCGCTGGCGGCGGACGGGCGGATCTTCGGCGGTTGCGAATTCCTCCGCCGTGACAACCGGCCGTGGAGCGAGAAAGAGTTCCAGCGGCTGCATACCTTCGCGCAGATCGTCGCCGTCGTCACCGAACAGATTCAGAACCGGGTCAGCAATAACGTCGATTACGATCTGCTGTGCCACGAGCGCGACAACTTTCGCATCCTGGTGGCGATCACCAACGCGGTGCTCTCGCGACTGGATATCGACGAGCTGGTCAGCGAGGTGGCGAAAGAGATCCATCGCTACTTCCGGATCGACGCCATCAGCGTGGTGCTGCGCAGCGACCGCAAGGGGAAGCTCAACATCTATTCCACGCATTATCTTGACGCCAGCCACCCGGTTCACGACCAGAGCGAGGTGGATGAAGCCGGCACCCTCACCGAGCGCGTGTTCAAAAGCAAAGAGATGCTGCTGCTTAATCTGCACGAACATGACACTCTCGCGCCGTATGAGAAAATGCTCTTCGAGATGTGGGGCAATAAGATCCAGACCCTGTGCCTGCTGCCGCTGATGTCCGGCAATACCCTGCTCGGGGTGCTTAAGCTGGCGCAGTGCGACGAACAGGTCTTCACCACCACCAATCTCAAGCTGCTGCGGCAGATCGCCGAGCGGGTGTCGATCGCTATCGATAACGCCCTCGCCTACCGCGAAATTCAGCGCCTGAAAGAGCGGCTGGTGGATGAGAACCTCGCGCTCACCGAGCAGCTCAATAATGTCGAGAGCGAATTCGGCGAGATTATCGGCCGCAGCGAGGCGATGAACAATGTGCTCAAGCAGGTCGAGATGGTGGCGCAGAGCGACAGCACCGTGCTGATCCTCGGCGAAACCGGCACCGGCAAAGAGCTTATCGCCCGCGCTATCCACAACCTCAGCGGACGCAACGGTCGGCGGATGGTGAAGATGAACTGCGCGGCGATGCCCGCCGGGCTGCTGGAGAGCGATCTGTTCGGCCACGAACGCGGCGCGTTCACCGGGGCCAGCGCCCAGCGTATCGGCCGCTTCGAACTGGCGGACAAAAGCTCCCTGTTCCTCGATGAAGTGGGCGATATGCCGCTGGAACTGCAGCCCAAACTGCTGCGCGTCCTCCAGGAGCAGGAGTTCGAACGTCTGGGGAGCAACAAGCTGATTCAGACCGACGTTCGATTGATCGCCGCCACCAACCGCGATCTCAAGCAGATGGTTATCGATAGGGAATTCCGCAGCGATCTCTACTACCGGCTCAACGTGTTCCCGATCCATCTGCCGCCGCTGCGTGAACGTCCCGACGATATCCCGCTGCTGGTGAAGGCGTTTACCTTTAAAATCGCCCGCCGCATGGGGCGCAATATCGACAGCATTCCGGCGGAAACCCTGCGCACTCTGACGCGTATGGAGTGGCCGGGCAACGTGCGCGAGCTGGAAAACGTTATCGAACGGGCGGTATTGCTCACCCGCGGCAACGTACTGCAGCTCTCCCTGCCGGAGCGGGATATCGTGGAAGCCCCGCGGACGCCGGCGGTCCTGCCTGAGGAAGGTGAGGATGAATATCAGCTGATCGTCCGGGTGCTGAAGGAGAGCAACGGCGTGGTGGCCGGGCCGAAAGGCGCCGCCCAGCGGCTGGGGCTCAAGCGCACCACGCTCCTGTCACGCATGAAGCGGCTGGGTATTAATAAAGACGAACTGGTGTAACCTCGCGCGCTCCCCCTTTCCGCGCCGGTGAGAGGGAGCGCTGGCGCAGCGCGCTATTTATCGCTGGTAAAACCGTTGCTGGTCGCCAGTTCGGCAAACCACAGCGCATTGCGTTTTATCTGTCGCTCGCCGGTCTCCAGATCCAGTCGCCAGAAGCCGTAGCGCCGTTTGAAGGCATTGATCCACGACCAGTTGTCGATAAACGTCCACTGGTGCACGCCAAAGCAGTTCGCGCCGTCGGCTATCGCCCGATGCAGCTGCACCAGATGCTCCTCCATCAGCTGGATGCGGAAAGTATCGTCTATCACCCCGTCCGCCCCGGGCTCGCCCTCTGATTGTCGATCCATCGCGATGCCGATTTCCGCGAGATACCACTTAATATTGCCGTAGTTATCGCGAATATTGGCGGCAATGTCATAGATCGCCTGCGGCAGGATCTCGTTGTTATCACGATAAGGGTTAAAGCGGCCCTGCGGGTTCACCGCGTTTTCGAAATAGTATTCCGGGGTGAAATAATCGAGGTCATATTCGCTCTCACGCGCTTTTACCCGCCGCGGCACGTAATAGTTTACCCCAAGAAAATCGATATCCGCGCTGAGGATCAACGCCGCGTCGTCTTTGCTGGTCGTCGGCAGGCAGTCGTGGGCGGCAAGGATCTCGCACAGCGCTTTGGGGAATTCATGTTTTACCAGCGGGTCAAGGAAGCTGCGGTTAAAAAACAGGTCGGCATACCCGGCGGCTTTTTTATCCGCGTCGCTGTCGGTGAGGGTATAGCTCGGGGTCAGGTTGAGCACCACGCCGATCTCGCCCGCCAGCGCCAGTTCACGATAAGCCGTTACCGCTTTGGCGTGCGCCAGCATAATGTTAAACGCCACCTGCGCCGCCAGCCGGCCATCTTTCTTACATGGATAGTGGAAGTCGTACAGGTAGCCTCCCTCAACCGGCACAATCGGCTCGTTGAAGGTTATCCAGTATTTAACCTTATGGCCAAACAGGCTAAAGGCGGTGCGGGCAAAGCGGGCAAACAGCTCGGCTACGTGCGCCGATTCAAAGCCGCCGTACTGTTTCTGCAGCGCTTCCGGCATATCAAAGTGGTAGAGATTGATCATCGGCTCAATGCCGTTGGCGATCATCTCATCCAGATAGGCGTGATAAAAACGCACCGCGTCCGGGTCCGGCGCGCCGGTTTCCAAATCAGCGATCAGTCGTGACCACTGTATCGAGGTACGAAATGAGTTGAAGCCGGTCTGTTTCATCAGCGCCACGTCCTGCGGATACTGATGATAAGTATCACACACGGTCTGCGGCCCTACCTGCTGATAAAATCGCTCCGGCTGTTCGGCAAACCAACTGTCCCAGATGGAACGATGGCGCTTATTGGTGACCCCTTCCGTTTGCGGGCCGGACGCCGCCGCCCCCCACAGGAACCCTTGCGGAAACTGATACTGCTGCATAACCTCTCCTTCGAAAAAAGGCTGCGCCCGTCTGGCGCAGCCTGAACGTACTACTCAGCGACCACTTCGATCGATTTAATGAACATATAGCCCCAGTCGCCGGCGAAGCGGCCGAAGTCAATCTGATTGCTCCCGGCTTTAAGCGTCACCGGTATCCGCAGCTGCTGGCCCTGCTCATCCGTCTGCGGGAAGGCCACCGCCTGCGGAGCGCCCCCGTTGACGACAAATGAGTTCTGCTTACCGCCCCATTTGCCGTTGAAGGTTACATTGAGCAGGAACTGACCGCTCCACGGCGCCTGCACCTGCCAGCTGACCTTATCCCCCTCGTTGGCAAATGGGCCGAGGAAGCCGTCCTCACCAACTGTCAGCGCGTCTTTATCACTCTTCATCACCGTCAGCCGCCCCTCAGCCACGCCATAAACTTCGCCGTGATAACGACAAAAATCCGCTGGCGCTTTCCCCGCCGCCTCGCCCACCGTCACGGTCACGGTTTTGCTGCTTTTCAACAGCCCATCGTCCGCCGTGAACGTCAGCGCATAGGTGCCTGGCGTCGTAAACCAGGCCCGGGTTTGAGCCCGATCGGCATGGCAGAAATGCACCTGGCCATCGCCGGCGTGCTGCCAGCCCACCTTAACCTCTCGCGACGGCAGGCCATCGTCCTGCCAGCTGGCCGTAAGCTCGACGCCCTGGTCCTGCGTGGTGGTTAGGGCCGGTTCCAGCGTGACAACCGGCGGCTGATTCTCCTCGCTATGCTGCACGCTAATCACATTGGAAGGAGCCGAACGACCGCTCTCGTTTTTCGCCGTCACCCGGTAGTAATACGTATGCCCGAGCTGAAGCTGACGATAATCGTCGCGGAACAGAACCATGGTTTCCGGATTCCATTCGTTAACGCCATCGGAGATATCCCGGCCCACCACCGTCCACGGCCCGGTCGGCGAGGCGGCGCGTTCGACATCGTAGCTGCGTCCCACCGCGGCTCCCATCCAGTTGATCGCGAAGGGCGAGGTGGTCTCGCGTAGCAAAGGCGCCTCCGGCTTCGGCAGCGGCGCCATCGTCTGCTGCCCGGCCATCTGCGCCGCGGCGGTGCGCACCAGATCGACCACCGCCTGCTCCTGGTTCGCTTCGCCTTCTTTGGCAAACCCCGGCAGGTGGTAGCTGTAGTGCCCGGTCGACTCCTTATGCCAGTAGAAGCCGCCGTCGTGACGATGGCCGCGGAAGCCCCAGATAAGCCCGCCGGCGGCTTGCGCCCCGTTGACGTCGCTGTGAACAATCGACTGCATAATGGCGTTCAGTTGATCCGCCGGCAGCAGGCCAAACTCGCCGACGAGATAGACTTTTTGTCCGCCGACGGCGCGCAGATCCTGCGTCACCTGCCCGGGATGGTTATTATCGGCATTGGTGTAATAGTGATTGCTGACGATATCCACATTGGGGTCGGTCAACGCAAACGGATTAATTTTCTTATAGGTGCCATCCACCACCAGCTGATGAGGGGCCCATTTTTTAATCCACGCCGCGGTCTGATGCAGGAAATCGGCGTTGGTATCCTCCAGCTCGTTACCGGTTTCCCAGGCCATGATCGCCTTTTCATCATAATAGGCGCGGCCGGTGACGGTATTTGTCCGGGTGATGACCTGGCGGATCACATCCAGATAGGCTTTGAAGGTCTTGCTATCGGTCCGATAAAAGTCTTCCGCTTTTTCATGATAGAACGCCGCCAGCTGCTCGCGCCCGCCCCACCACCAGTGGTCGATAAACGGCAGGATCAGACGCAATCCCTGTTTATCCGCTTCGGCAATCATGTTGTCATACACCCGCATGGCTTTCTCATTCAGCCGCGGCATGCCGTCCGCCGTTTCCGGCGCCAGAATATGGGTCTCGCGCCCGCAGGCCTTATCAAATTCCTGCTGCACCGACAGCACGTAGACGCGCTGGGCTTTCGCCCCGGTTTGCACCATCGCCTGGATCCAGTTTTGCTGCTCCTGGGCCGTTGGCCATTTAAAGTATTGCCCCCAGCCGCGCGGGTCTGCCCTGCAGGGGCCGCGGGCGTCGTCTTCAATGCGGTGTAGCTCCGGCGCGTGGATCCCGGCGAAACGAAACACCTTGTCGCCGTCCTTGAGGGTGGCGCCGTCGCGAGTGATAAAGTGCGTAAAGTGCGAGCGCTCGGCGGCCAGCGCCCCGCCGGCCGCCAGCGCGGACAGCAGCCCCATCAGCAGCAGGTTTTTCATCGGCTTCATCGTTGTCTCTCCTTAGAACCAGACCTCGGCCTGTACGCCGAAGTTAACGGTGTCGGTAGAGCCACTGCGGGAATACCCGCCGGCGGTGATGGTATTGGTATCCCAGTTGTAGTTACCGTCTAATGCATCGGAGACACCTTTATCCCACTTCGCGTAGGTGACGAAGAAGCGCAGCTGCGGACGCGCCCAGAAACCGGAGTCAAAGGTCAGCGTTGGCGCAACGGTGACTTTGGTCAGGCCGCCTTTGCCTTTGCCGTTTACTCCTTTGTAGTTTTTGTCATCCAGGTATTCGTAGCCCAGCTCGTACTGCATGGCAAAGTTGCGGGTGATCTGATGATAAGGGCGGATACCAGCGACCCACATCGAGCGTCCCCAGCCATTTTCATCTTCTGTCCACCAGCGGTAGTTTTTATCTTTCTGCCAGAAAGCGAAGGTCGAGATCTCCAGGTCGCCCATCGAGGCCACGCTATCCAGCACCACTCGCCAGGACTGGGTGTTTTCCAGGTTGGCCCAGCCCCAGCCGTTTTTACCCAGCGAGTCACCCGCCGCCAGCCCTTTCCCGTACTGCAATGCGAGGCGGGAGTATCCTCCGGTCAGACCATAGAAGCCGTCAAAGTTATAAATACCGGTCACGCCATAGCCCTTCTCGGCGGAAGTCGGATGGTTTTCGTTACGGTTCATGTGGTGGCCGATCAGCTCCAGATCGAAGCCTGTCCCCGCGATCTTTTTCAGCCACAGGTTGAGAGAATAGTCATCCGGGTAGCCCTGATCTCCCTTATCCACCGGGTAGGCTTTGGTTTCATCGGTGGGTGAAAAGGCGTACACCCCGGCGTCGAAGCGGGCGAAGCCGAGATCCATGTTGTCGAAGCCGCCTCCGGTGCCGTTGTACTGAATGTACTCCCAGTCGAACTGATGGCTGGAGGTGTTGGAGCTGCTATAGCGCTTACCGGCCCAGAAGGTCATCTCCGGCGCAAAATCCAGATTGCTCAGCTCGGCGAACCCTTCACGAAACTGTACGTCATGGCCATCGTCATCCTGACAGTTCCAGTCGGAGGTGCATTTCGACTGGTGAGTGAGGTTGGCCTGCACTTTCGCCACCACGCCGCTGTCCGCCGTCAGCGTCACGGTGGGGATCAGTTCGATCTTGGTGTCTTCTTCGTTGCCCAGTCGCCACTTACCGTCCGGCATCAAGCCGACGGAGTCCGCGCGGTTGCCATCGGAGTTCGCCAGGATCCCGGAGCGGATATAGCCATGCAGCGCAAAATCATACTTCGGATCGGCGCAGGCCGGGCTGCTGGCCCCTGCCAGCGAGAGGAGAGCCAGAGGTATTGAGTGTTTCAGCTTTATCATTATTTTTTTCCCACGTTATGTTTGTTAACACGAACCGATAACGGAGGGGAAATTTACGGATCAAAAACGGAAATGTACATCCACTTACGGAAAGCGCTTTCCATAATTGCCTATCTGGTTCACAAAATTAGCTCTGCGGCGAATATATTCGTGAGACTGATCACATAAAATTACAAGAATGCCGCCGGGCGCCGGCAGTGGAGCGGAAGGAGGAGCAGATGAGCAGGTGCCGCCGGGGGATAAGCCGCCGACGGCGAGAGGGTCAGCGTTCGGTTTCCGCGAGCTGACGTTCGTACACTTTGAAGAAGGGGCGATAGAGCATCCAGGCGTTAAACATCGCGAACAGGCTCATGCACAAATTTTTCCAGCTGCCGTTCGCCGACCATGCCGCCCCCAGCGGGGAAGGCATCGACCATGGCAGCATCGCCACCGCGCGATCGAGGATACCCAGCTGAGTTAAATACCATGCGATACAGGCGTTTATCAGGGGAACAAAGAGAAACGGCAGTAAAAAAACCGGGTTCATGATCACCGGAAAACCAAACAGTATCGGCTCGTTGATATTAAACAGCGACGGCAGCAGGCCAATCTTGGCCACGCTTTTCAGCTGCCGCGAGCGGCTGCGCATCGCCATCAGCACCAGAGGCAAAGTGGAGCCAATACCGCCGATCAGCAGGTAAAAATCCCAGAACCCCTGCAGATAAATATGCGGCAGCGTTGGCGAACCCGCCGCCAGCGCCTGCTGATTTTCAAACAGATAGGTCATCCAGAAGGGGTTCATGATCCCGGTGATGATCAGCGCGCCGTGGATACCGATAAACCAGAGTAAGTTACAGATAAATAAAGAGATAAGTACCGCCATCAGCGTGTCGGACGCCAGCACCAGCGGCCGCACCGCTTCGCTGATCAACTCCGGTACGATGCGTCCGGTGGTCTGCAGCAGTATGGCATTCATCACGCTTATCGACAGCATCACCACCAGCAGCGGGATCAGTAGTTGAAAGCCATTGCGGGTCATCAGCGGCACTTCATCAGGCAAGCGAATGCACCAGCCTTTTTTGTAGAAAAAGCGAATTATCTCAATGGAATAGGTGCTGGATATCAGGGCGGTAAATATCCCCATACCGCCGAGATAAACATTGCTCACCGCAGTCTCGCGAAAGCCGATAAACAGCAGAAAAGCCAGACACCCGGTTAAACCGCAGAGCCGTTCCGGCAGACGGTACTGCTTGGCGAGACTGGCGCTGGCGCCGAAGGCGACAATCAGCGCCACCAGGCCAATAGTTAGCTGAAAGGTCGGCAGCAGGATAGGCCGCAGCAGCAAATAGACCTGGCCGAAACGCGAGGCGCCGTCGATGGAAACGGGCGGAAACAAAATGGGAACTAACAGGCTGCCAACGATCACAAAGGGCATAGCCAGCGCAAAGCTATCGCGCATCGCCGTAATGTGGTTGTTGCGCGTCAGAACATTCGCCAGCGGCGCCAGCCGCTGCTCGATGATGTCCACGGCCACATTCATTAACTGAATGTTCATACTCCTACCTTTGCGAATGGTTGTCTCGCCGGGATGATCGCCCACAACACCGGAAAGTGAAAGCCTGCCATAGGTGATCATGGTCACAATTAATAAATCCACAAACGGAAAGCGCTTTCCGTAGTGCATCCATTTTGACTATAGTCCGCTCATCCAACCTCATCAGGAGCGGTAATTATGAAAAAAATTATGTTGTGTTGTTCGGCAGGCATGTCCACCAGCCTGCTGATGAAAAAAATGATTGCGGAAGCCGAACAGCGGGGCCTGCCGGTAGAGATCAACGCCTATGGCGTAGCGGAGTTTGCCGAACAGGTCGGCCATTATCAGGTGGTGCTGCTGGGGCCGCAGGTGAAATACATGCAGCAGGACCTGCAAAAACAGGCGGATAAATACGGTATCCGCGTCGAACCCATCAATATGATGGACTACGGCATGCAAAAAGGCGCCGCGGTCCTTGATTTCGCCCTTTCCCTTATCGAAAACAAGAACTAAGGAAAGATCATGAGCTCTCTGTACGCTAAACTGATCGACGTGATCGAACGGCAGATCACGCCGCTGGCCGGCGCGATCGGCCAGCAAAAATATGTCACCTCGATCCGCGATGGCTTTATCACTGCCCTGCCCTTTATGATCGTCGGCTCGTTTTTGCTGGTGTTTATCTTTCCCCCCTTCTCACCCGACACCACCTGGGGATTCGCCCGCGCCTGGCTGCAATTTTCGCTCGATCATCGCGATGCGCTGATGCTGCCGTTCAACTTCAGCATGGGGGTGATGACCCTGTTTATCGCCGTCGGGATCGCCGCCAGCCTCGCCAAACACCATCATCTGGACTCGCTGACCGCCGGGATGCTGTCGCTGATGTCGTTTCTGCTGGTAGCCGCGCCGCTGAAAGATGGCCAGATCTCTACTGCCTACTTCTCCGGTCAGGGGATCTTTACCGCCATTCTGGTGGCCATCTATTCCACCGAGCTGTACGCCTTCCTTAAACGGCATAACATCACCATTCGCCTGCCGCCGGAAGTGCCTGCCGGGGTGGCGCGCTCGTTTGAAATCCTGATCCCGGTGCTGGCGATCATTCTGACGCTGCATCCGCTGAACCTGTTTATCGAAGCCCAGCTGGGGATGATCATTCCGGAAGCGATCATGTCGCTGGTGAAGCCGCTGGTCGCGGCTTCCGATACGCTGCCGGCGATCCTGCTGTCGGTGCTGGTCTGTCAGGTGCTGTGGTTCGCCGGGATCCACGGCGCGCTGATCGTCACCGGGATCATGAACCCGTTCTGGATGGCCAACCTGTCGGTCAATCAGGCGGCCATGGCCGCTGGCACCGCTATCCCGCACATCTATGTCCAGGGCTTCTGGGATCACTATCTGCTGATCGGCGGCGTCGGCTCCACCCTGCCGCTGGCGCTGATGCTGCTGCGCAGCAAGGCCGTACATCTGCGGACGATCGGCCGGATGGGGGTCGTGCCGGGCGTATTTAACATCAACGAACCGATTCTGTTCGGCGCGCCGATCATCATGAACCCGCTGTTTTTTCTGCCGTTCGTGCTGGTGCCGATGGTCAACGCGACCCTGGCGTACTTCGCGCTGAAGCTGGACCTGGTCAGCCGCGTAGTGTCGATGACGCCGTGGACAACGCCGGCGCCTATCGGCGCCTCGTGGGCGGCGAACTGGAGCTTTAGCCCGGTGATCCTGTGTCTCATTTGTATGGCTACCGCCATGGTGATGTACCTGCCATTTCTCAAAGCTTACGAAAAACAGCTGCTGGCCCAGGAGCGTGAAAACGCCGTCGGCCAGGCTGACAACGCGGCGCAGACCGCTTAACGCTAACGATTCAGAGGATAATCATGGAATTAGAAGAACAGGTGATGGGGATCATCATCAATGCCGGCCAGTCACGTAGCCTGTGCTACGAAGCGCTGCACGCCGCTAAAGCGGGTGATTTCGCCACCGCCGACGCCAAAATGCAGGAAGCGGCGCACTATTCCCGCGAAGCTCACCTTGTACAGACCCAGCTTATCGAAGCTGACGAAGGCGAGGGAAAAACCAAAATGACGCTGGTAATGGTCCATGCTCAGGATCACCTGATGACATCCATTCTGGCGAAAGAGCTGATTGCCGAACTGATTGCGATTTACCGCGCGCAGCCGCTTCACGCCTAGCGCCTTGCCCGGCCAGACGCGCTGGCCGGGCCTGATTCCCCGAGGTCACTATGTTACATCTTGGAATAGATATTGGCGGCACCAAAATGGAAGCCGTACTGCTGGACCCGGCGGGCGAATGCGTCCAGCGCCTGCGCCGGCCGACCCACAAAGAGAGCTATGACGCCTTTATGCGTCAGCTGCTGACCCTGATTGCCGATATTCGCGCGGTCAGCCCGCAGCCGTTCACCCTGGGGATCGGCCTGCCCGGGGCTATCGATCCGCAAAGCGGACGCATTAAAAACTGCAACTGCCTGGTGCTCAACGGTCACGATCTGCGCCGGGATATCATGCAGCAGCTTGGCCAGCCGGTGTGGATGGCAAACGATGCCGACTGCTTCACCCTTTCGGAGGCGGTGGATGGCGCCGGCGCCGGAGCTACCACCGTCTTCGGGGTGATTATCGGTACCGGCTGCGGCGGCGGGATCGCCGTTCATCAACAGCTGCTCAGCGGCCCCAACGCTATCGCCGGGGAGTGGGGGCATAATCCGCTGCCGGGCTATACTCCTGAGCGCGATGGCCCGCCGCAGCCCTGCTACTGCGGCAAAACGAACTGCATCGAAAGCTTTCTCTCCGGTACCGGCTTCGCCCGCCGCTATGGGGAACAAGCCCGTGCGGAAGCCATTGTCGCCGCGGCGCAAAACGGCGATCCGCGCGCGCTGGCCCACTGGCGACACTTTATCGATGCCTTTGCCCGCAGCCTGGCGTCGGTGATCAATATTCTCGACCCGCAGGTGATTGTGCTGGGCGGCGGTCTGTCCAACGTCAGCCAGATCTATCGCGATCTGCCTGCCGCCATCGTGCCGTGGATCTTCTCCGACACCTGCCGCACGCAGATCAAACCGGCCCGTTTCGGCGACGCCAGCGGCGTGCGCGGCGCGGCCTGGCTGCCCCGGCTTCCCGGCGCCGCGCAAGGGCCGCGGTAGACACTTTTTTCAGCAGGTATGTTAAGCTAGGCGAAAATGTTCAGACAGAAAAAGCCATGCCAACGATTGATGATGTTTCAAGATTAGCGAATGTCTCAAGAGCGACGGTATCCCGCGTGCTGACCGGCACCCGGGGCGTGCGCGAAGAGAGCCGGGAAGCTGTGCTGCGGGCCGTTGAAGAACTCAACTATCGCCCGAGCTTTGCCGCGCAAAACCTCGCCAGTCAGACATCCAGCCACGTTGGTCTGGTGATTTCCGCGCAGGACGAAAGCCACGGCGCACGTCTGCTGCCGCTGCTCTCTCAGGCGCTGAAAGGGCTGAATAAAAGCCTGCTGGTACAGTACGTCAGCGACCCGGTAGAGCAGGCGGCGGTAATCGACGATCTGCAGCGCCAGTGCGTGGCGGTGGTGGTGCTGGGCGCCGTTGCCGCCGACGCGCCGCGCAACGTTATCGCCTTTGACCGCTTCGGCGTCGCCGGGAGCAACAGCCAGGGCTATGACTTCGCCTTTGCCACCGAAAGCGCCTGCCGCTATGTGATTGGCAAGGGACACCGCAACATCGCCCTGCTGGTGGACAGCGATAGCGACGATGCCAGCCGTCAGATGCTGGAAGGCTACCGCAACGTCCTGCAGAACTACTCCATTCCTTTTAACCGTCAGCTGGTGCTGACGGCCAACGATGACGTCGAGCAGGCGCTGCTGACCTTAATTAACAGCTTCAGTAAATACTCAGTCATTATCGTTAAACGCGACCGCTACGCGGCTGAGGCGATGCGTCTGCTGCGCGAATTCACCATCGCCGTCCCGCAGGAGGTCTCCCTGCTGAGCCTTGAGGATTCCCCGCTCGCCTCGCTGCTCTACCCGCCGCTGACCTGCATCTCCTGGCCACTGGAGGCGCTGTTGGATAACTGTATTCAGCGTATTCGCAGCCTGATTGACGACCGGCCAACCTTCGCCACCGAGGGCCGCTCGCTGGCTGGCCGCCTGATCCCGCGCCAGTCGGTCGCCGATATCTCTTGATCTTCGCCCGGTTGGCGCCGGGCCAGACTTACCTCCCCTTTTCGCGCTTTCGTTTCCCGGCTCATTATTACCCACGCATGCAAATAAGAATTATTTTCATTTATAAATAGCTTGTGCTATATAACATAGCAATGGCTATAAACGCTGGGAAATTAACCACACCATTGCGAGGGATCCTATGCTACACCTGACACCGCTGAAATCATTGCTGCTGGCCAGCGCGCTGGCTCTGCTGGCCGCGACGCCGGCCTCGGCGCAGGATAAATTCAGGGTTATCACCACCTTCACGGTTATCGCCGATATGGCGCAGAACGTGGCCGGCGACGCCGCCGACGTGAGCTCCATTACTAAACCGGGCGCGGAGATCCATGATTACCAGCCCACGCCCGGCGATATCAAACGCGCGCAGGGGGCGCAGCTGATCCTCAGCAATGGGCTTAATCTCGAACGGTGGTTTGCCCGTTTTTATCAGCACTTACAGGGCGTTCCGGAGGTGGTGGTCAGCGAGGGGATCCAGCCGATGGGCATCAGCGCGGGCCCCTATAGCGGGAAGCCCAATCCCCATGCCTGGATGTCGGCAGATAACGCCCTGATCTATGTCGATAACATTCGCGATGCGCTGGTGAAGTACGATCCGCCTCACGCCGACACCTATCGCCGTAACGCCGAGGCCTACAAAGAGAAGATCCGTCAGACGATGGCGCCGCTGCAGGCCAGACTGGCGCAGCTGCCGGCGGATAAGCGCTGGCTGGTCACCAGCGAGGGAGCCTTCTCCTATCTGGCCCGCGACTATGGCCTGCGCGAACTGTATCTGTGGCCGATCAATGCCGACCAGCAGGGCACCCCGCAACAGGTGCGCAAGGTTATCGACACCATGAAGAAAGAACGCATCCCGACCATCTTCAGCGAAAGCACCATCTCCGATAAACCGGCGCGTCAGGTGGCGCGGGAAGCCGGGGCCCACTACGGCGGCGTGCTGTATGTCGATTCGCTGAGCGCCGCCGACGGCCCGGTGCCGACCTGGCTCGACCTGCTGCGCGTCACCACCGAAACCATCGTCAACGGTATCCAGGACGGGATGAGGAAGCAGCCATGAATGCAGCGCAAGCGGGACTGTATGTCGACCAGCTCACCGTCACCTGGCGCAACGGCCACACTGCCCTGCGCGACGCCTCGTTCAGCGTGCCGCGCGGCTCCATTGCCGCGCTGGTGGGGGTTAACGGCTCGGGTAAATCCACGCTGTTTAAAGCGCTGATGGGCTTTGTGCGTGTCGGCCACGGCGAGATCGCCATACTCGGCCAGCCGGTCAACCGCGCGCTGCGCCAGAACCTGGTCGCCTATGTCCCGCAGTCGGAAGAGGTGGACTGGTCCTTCCCGGTGCTGGTGGAGGATGTGGTGATGATGGGCCGCTACGGCCATATGGGCTGGCTGCGGCGGGCAAAGCCGCGCGATCGCGAGATTGTCGATACCGCACTGGCCCGCGTGGGCATGAGCGAGTACCGCCATCGGCAGATTGGCGAGCTCTCCGGCGGGCAGAAAAAGCGCGTCTTTCTTGCCCGCGCCATCGCTCAGCAGGGTCAGGTGATCCTGCTGGATGAACCTTTCACCGGCGTCGATGTGCAGACCGAAGCGCGGATCATCAGCCTGCTGCGCGAGCTCCGCGATGAGGGCTGTACCATGCTGGTCTCCACCCACAACCTCGGGTCAGTGAGCGAATTTTGTGATTATACGGTGATGGTGAAAGGCACCGTGCTGGCCAGCGGCCCGACAGAAACCACCTTCACCGCCGAGAATCTGGAGCGGGCTTTCAGCGGCGTGCTGCGCCACGTCGCGCTGACCGGCGCGGAAGCGCAGGTTATCACCGATGACGAGCGGCCGTTTATCAGCCGGCGCGCGGCGGGAGGCCCACGATGAGCTGGCTGCTGGAGCCGTTTGGCTATCACTATATGCTCAATGCGATGTGGGTGTCGGCGCTGGTGGGCGGCGTCTGCGCGTTTCTCTCCTGCTACCTGATGCTCAAAGGCTGGTCGCTGATTGGCGACGCCCTCTCCCACTCGATTGTGCCCGGCGTCGCCGGGGCCTATATGCTCGGCCTGCCTTTCGCGCTCGGCGCGTTTCTCTCCGGCGGTCTGGCGGCGGGCAGCATGCTGTTTTTGCAGCAGCGCTCGCGGCTAAAAGAGGATGCTATTATCGGGCTGATCTTCTCCTCCTTCTTCGGGATCGGGCTGTTTATGGTGTCGCTGAATCCGACGTCGGTGAATATTCAGACCATCATCCTCGGCAATATTCTGGCCATCGCCCCGGAGGATATTATCCAGCTGGCAGCGATCGGCTTTATCTCAATGGCGATTCTGCTGCTGAAATGGAAAGACCTGATGGTGACCTTCTTTGATGAACACCACGCCCGCTCGATTGGCCTGAACACCCGCGGCCTGAAGCTGCTGTTCTTTACCCTGCTGGCCGCCTGCACCGTGGCGGCGCTGCAGACCGTCGGCGCCTTTCTGGTCATCTGCCTGGTGGTCACTCCCGGGGCCACCGCGTGGCTGTTAACCGATCGCTTCCCGCGCCTGCTGGCTATCGCCGTGTCTATCGGCAGCCTGACCAGTTTCTTCGGCGCCTGGCTCAGCTACTATCTCGACGGCGCCACCGGCGGCATTATCGTGGTCGCGCAAACGCTGCTGTTCCTCATCACCTTTATCTTCGCGCCGAAGCACGGCCTGCTGGCCAGCCGCCGCCGCGCCAGGGAGGCCGCATGCTGAACCTGTTCCTGGCCCCGTTCCAGTTTCCTTTTATGGTCAATGCGATAGCGATATCGATCGTCGTCGCCATTCCCTGCGCGCTGCTGTCGGTGTTTCTGGTGCTCAAAGGCTGGGCGCTGATGGGCGACGCCATGAGCCACGCGGTCTTTCCGGGCGTGGTGCTGGCCTACATTATCGGCATCCCCTTCGCCATCGGCGCGTTTATCGCCGGTCTGCTGTGCGCCGTGACGACCGGTTTTCTCGACGATAACAGCCGACTCAAGCGCGATACCATCATGGGGATTGTCTTCTCCGGCATGTTTGGCGCCGGACTGGTGCTGTACGTAGCGATCCAGTCCGATGTTCATCTCGACCATATCCTGTTCGGCGATATGCTGGGAATATCCCTCAGCGATATTGGGCAAACGACGGCGATCGCACTGGTGATTGCGTTGATTATCGGTCTCAAATGGCGGGATTTTTTGCTGCACGCCTTCGATCCAACGCAGGCTAAAGCCAGCGGCCTGCGCAGCGGACTGCTGCACTACGGCCTGCTGTGCATGATCGCCCTGACCATCGTCGCGACGCTGCAGTCGGTGGGGATTATTCTGTCGATTTCGCTGCTGATTGCCCCCGGGGCGATCGCGCTTCTGCTGGTGAGACGCTTTATCCACGCCCTGCTGCTGGCGGTAGCGGTGGCCATCGGCTGCTCGGCGGGAGGGGTGTGGCTGGCGTTTTATCTCGACAGCGCGCCAGCGCCGACTATCGTGGTGCTGTTTACCGCGCTGTTTGTAGTCGCCTTTGTCGCAAGCACGATCCGCGATAGTCAGAAACAGAAAACTTCAGCAATTATCCCCGGTGGCGGCTAACGCCTTGCCGGGGCTACAAGAGCACGACTTGTCGCCCGGCTGCGCAGCGCTGACCAGGGAAAGCCGCTACTTTTTCGGTCGATATTTTTCCGGCAGCGGCGGCACCGGGCGCCTGTCGTCCAGCAGATGGCGAACAGTGAGGATCGGGTGGCGCCAGAGCATCCGCGGCCCGGCCCAGCGCATAATCTGCTTCATCTCCTCGCGCTTCGCCGGCTGGTAGCAATGCACCGGACACTGCTTGCAGGCCGGTTTGTTCTCGCCAAACACGCACTTATCAAGGCGCTTGTCAGCGTAGGCGTTCAGCGCCTGATAGTGCGCATTATCGGCCTGCGCCTCGGGACAGCGCCGCTGGTAGAGGGCAATCATCCGCTGAATCGTCATTTTTTCCCGTTCGATACGCTTCCCCATCTCCCCGCCTTTCGTCTTTTTTAAGATGCATTTATCATACACCTTAATATCCATACCCGACCAGACTCACTGCTTCAGATGTTGAATCAACTGCAGGGCTGCCCCGGACAGAACCCCGAAATGGCTGTAGGCATAGAAATCCCGGATAAAAACGCTGCCCTCGAGCTCAAACGGGCGCAGCAGGCCAAGCGCTTCTTCGTGTCGGTAAACCGGGGCCGGCATCGACGTTAACAGATCGCTCTCGCACAGAAAGGCCTTAATGGCCGAGGATGAGGCGCACTCAATAACCGGTTGCGGACAGGGCAACTGCCGGGCGCGAAAGATATCCGCCAGGATGTTCATTGGCGTACTAGACGGCGGCGGCATGATCCACGGATAGTCCAGCATCGCCTCCAGGGTGACGTCCGCCGCCTGATGCAGCGGGTGGTGCTGCCTGGCGACGATGCAGATCCGGTCCTGCCAGTTAATTTTGCCCCGCACCACGATTTTCTCATCATGCGGTAAGGGACCGCAGAGGGCGATATCGATGTCGTGCATCAGCAACAGCTTATACAGCTCGGAGTCAATGCGGTCGACGATCCGCAGATGGATCTGGGGATGGCGCTGATGGAAAGCCGCCAGCTTATCGATGAAATGGCTGGTCAGCAGACTGGAAACGCAGCCAATCCGCAGAATGCCTTTCCCGGCGCCGCGGATGAGCTCAATTTCCTCGCGCGCCTTTTGTTCGGTATTCAGCATCGTCAGCGCGTAGGGTAAAAAGGCGCTGCCATATTCGCTCAACGCCATGCCGTGCTTATGTCGTTCGAATAAGGATGCGCTCAGGTCCGCTTCCAGGCTCAATAGCAGTCGGCTCAGTCCCGACTGGGTGATCCCCATTTTCTCTGCGGCCAGGGTCATATTGCCTTCGCGGGCGACGGTAATAAATGCCTGAATCTGCTTAAATTTCATTGGCATGATATTTACTCATTGAATAAACGGTTTTTGCATTTCCCCTGCGCCCTTTTTTAGCGAATAAATATCGCTATCAATACGCTCAAAAATCACCGGAACGCATACTTCAAAAGGATTTATTTATCTCACCACCCACGGCAAAACACATTTCTGAACCGAAGATAATTTATAATGAGAATATATCACCATGACACAGAACAATATTCTATTAATTTCAGGCGCTATATTACCGGTTATCATTACCGTCATCATCGGCTATATTAGCGGTAAACGAAAAGACTTTAACTGGCAGCAGGCGGGAGACATCAATAAAATTGTGATGCTCTACGCATTGCCGCTAAGTATTTTCAGCAATATGGTGATGACGCCGCGACACATCGTCATGACCATGGGCCCGGTCGCCGTGGCTATCATCCTGGCGCTGATTCTCAGCTTCGTCATTCCCTTACTGGTCGCCCGCTATCTGTTTCGACGCGACCTCGCCCTCAGTACGCTGCAGGCGCTGGCCATCGGCTCGCCGGCAGTCCCGTTTATCGGCACCTCAGTGCTGGCCTTTTTATTTGGCACCGTCAGCGCGTCGCTGATCACCGTGTCCAGCATCACGCAAAACGTCTTCCAGCTGCCGCTGGTGATGATACTGATGTCGGTCGCCACCGGCGATAAGAGCCAGCATATTTCCTTTGGCGCACGGGTGGTGAACGCCATTAAACAACCCGTGGTCTGGTCGCCGGTGATCGCCCTGATCATCGTGCTGGCGGATATCCATATTCCGCAGACTATCTCGATGTCGCTGGGTCTGCTGGGCAAAGCCTCTGGCGGGCTGGCGCTGTTTGCCGCCGGGATCGTGCTCTATACGCGCAGCATTGTTATCACCACCGCTACCATTATCACCGTTATCGCCCGCAATATTCTGGTCCCCGGCGCCTGCTATCTCATTTTATTAAAAATGGGCTTCAGCATGGAGCAAATAAAGGAAGTCGTATTGACGATGGCTATCCCGGTAGGCTCCATCGCGATAATTATTGCTATGCAGTATAAAACCGGCGAGCAGGAAATGGCCTCGACGATGGCGCTGAGTATTATTGCCTCCATCATTACGATGGGCGGATTTATTTTCTTAACCTTTTAATTACCGCGATTACACCGCGTGAATACGGAGAGAATATGGCCTCTATCACATTATCGGCTGCTGAACTGTTACTGCATCGGCTACAGGCGCTGGACGTGGCGTATATTTTTATCAACTCGGGCACCGATTATCCTCCAGTCATTGAAGCCTGGGCAAAGGCCCGGGCGACCGGGCAAAAGGTACCGGAGTTAGTGATCTGCCCGCATGAAAACGCCGCCATCGGCATGGCCCATGGCTATTACCTCGGCACCGGCAAGGTGCAGGCGGTGATGGTTCACACCAACGTCGGGCTAGCCAACGCCGCCTGCGGCGTCATCAATCTGGCGAACAGCAATATTCCGGTGCTGATTTTTGGCGGCCGCACGCCGATAAGCGAACATTCCCACTTCGGCTGCCGCAATACGCCGATTGGCTACGGCCAGGAGATGCGCGACCAGGCGGCGCTGATCCGCGAATCCGTGAAGTGGGATTTTGAACTGCGGCTGGCCGATCAGATCGGCGAGCATGTTGACCGGGCCTGGGCGATCGCCAGCTCCCTGCCGAAAGGGCCGGTCTACCTGAGCTTACCGCGTGAGCCACTGTGCGAAACCTTTGCCGTCGATGAGACCGCGCTGCAGGCTGGCCCTTCGCAGCAGCCGGTCCGCTATGCGCCAGTCCGGGAAGATATCGCCCGCGCAGCCGAGGCAATCGCCTGCGCCAGACACCCGGTCATCTTCGCCCAGCGCGGCGCCCGAACGGCGGAAGGCTTTGCGCGCCTCGATAGTCTGGTGCGCGAATGGGCGATCCCTCTGGTGGAATACTGGGGCACCGAGGTTACCCTAAGCGCCGATAATCCCCTGCTCGCCGGGGCTGATCCCAGCGTCTGGCTCGCTGACGCCGATGTGATTCTGGTGGTCGACTCGCAGGCGCCATGGATGATCGCCGAGGGCGACTGTCGCCAGGACTGCACCGTGATCCAGATGGGCCCCGATCCGCTCTTCTCCCGCTACCCGGTGCGCGGCTATCGCGCGGACATCAACCTGGCGGGCGAGACCGATGAAGTCTTCAGCCTGCTGGAAGAGGCGCTGCGCCCGCTGCAGGCCGCCCGCCAGCAGCATGTGGCGGAGCGGGCGGCATATACGCAGAACCGCATCCAGCAACAGAAAAACCAGCGCGACGCGCTTCTCCATGCCAGCCAGACCGGGGCCATTACCAAACCCTGGCTCAGCTACTGCCTCGGCCATCTGGCTAATCAACACCGCGGCCGGATCGTTTCTGAACTGACCACGCTGCCGCAGTTTGCCGGACTGACCCATGCCGAGAGCTATTACCAGGAAGCGCTGGCCGGCGGCCTGGGCGAAGCCCTGCCCATCGCGCTGGGGCTGCAGCTTGCGCGCCGGGAAGAGCTGATTATTGCCGCCGTCGGCGACGGGTCGTACCTGTTCGCCAACCCTGCGGTCTGCCACCATATTGCGGAGGTAATGAAGCTGCCTGTCCTCGTCGTGGTCGGAAATAACGGCGGATGGGGCGCGGTCGCGGGCGGCACCAAAGCGCTCTACCCGGACGGCTACGCGGCCCGCGCGGAAACCATTCCGGCCACAGCCTTTACCACCTCGCCGGATTTCGCCGCGATCGCCGCCTCCAGCCGCGCGGCGGCCCTGTCGGTTTCCCGGGCCGAAGATCTCCCCGGCGTGCTGGAAGAAGCGGTATCCCTCATACGCACCCGCCGACAGAGCGTGCTGGTTGACGTGCAGTTAGCCCGCTAACGGCTTCTCCTCCGGGCGCTTGTCGTCCGGAGGGGGTTGTCACCCCTTCTGGTCACCTTTATCCACATGGCCCAGCGGCTTCTCCGGGAAGCAGACATCGCGCACCCGGCGTTTCAGCTCGGCCGCATCCGGAAAACCGCCATCCTGCTTGCGCTCCCAGATCTGCTGACCGTCGACATCGATCGTGAAGATCCCACCGGTCCCCGGCACCAGCGTCACCGAGGCGATGTCGGTGCTGAAGGTATGTAACAGCTCCTGCGCCATCCAGCTGGCGCGCAGCATCCAGTTGCACTGGGAACAGTAGGTGATGGTGATGGCCGCTTTTGAGTTCATCGTCGTCTCGCTAAGTCTGAAAGGGCAAATTGTAAACAAAGTGCAGTTTAAATGAAGAACACATGATTATTTTGTTGCAAACGATAATACCTATCATTACCATTCGCAATCAACAAATGGAGTAAGACCCCATCCGCAACGGAAAAGACGGAGCAACCTGCATCTCTGGAAGTAACGCGTGAGCCGATACTAATAACGATCAAGGCGTGGCGACTATGTACAAATCGACTCCGTCAGCAGCATGGTGTAAAAAACGCCTGCTGGTGACCTCTTTGTTTGCAGCAATTTATCAGACTTCTGCCATCGCAGCAGATACTTCCGCCGTTAGCGGCGAGGCGGTGGATGACACCTCGGAACAAATGACCGTCACCGCCCCCGCGCCGGTGCAGAAAGCCGGTAGCGAACACAGCATCAGCGCCCGGGAGCTGGAGAATAAAGGCGCTAACGATTTCGGCTCAATCATGCGCTATGAGCCGCTCATCAGCGCCACCGGGGCCAGCGGCGGCTCCGGCAACGGCAAAAGCGGCTTCGACCGCGGAGGTTACACCGGCTACAACATTCGCGGTATGGAGAGCAACCGCGTAGGCATCGACGTGGACGGTATCGCGCAACCCAACGCCACCGGCCGCGGCTACGTCGGCCGCGCCGGGCTCAACACCTTCGGCATCGGCCGCGATTATATCGACCCGTATATGTACGGCAGCGTGGATATCCAGTCCGGCGCCACCTCGACGGAAACGGCCAACAGCGCTATCGGGGGGAATGTCTCCTTCCGCCCGAAATCAGCGGATGATTACCTGCGCCCGGGCAAGACCAGCGCCTTCGGCTACCGCAGCGGTTACGACTCTGCGGATCGCAGCTGGCACAACGGGGTGACCGTCGCCGGCGGCGATGAGTTCCTGCGCGGAATTTTGGTCTATAGCCGCCGTGACGGCCAGGAAACCGAAAACAACAGCGGCACCGTCGACGCCTACCCGGCGAACTGGCACTCCGATGCTTTTCTGGCCTCCGGGATCTGGCAGCCTAACGATGAGCACAAGCTGACCAGCACCTTCGACTATTACCATAAAACCAACCACACCCACTACGATACCTGGGACTCCAGCGGCAACAGCACCATCGGCACCGCCAACCAGACCAGCCAGACCCGGCGCTGGGGCCTGAGCCTGAAGGATGACTGGACGCCGATGAACGACTACCTCGACAGCGTCTCCACAAAAATCTACTACCAGCATACCGAAGCCCATGACTGGACTTATATGCCGGACAGCGTCACCCGCAGAATGCAGACGGTGAACTCTAACTACGATACCGACACCTGGGGCCTGCAGACCGCGCTGGCGAAAACCCTGGGCCGCCACGATCTGAGCGCCGGTTTCAACGCCAGCACCAGCAAAACCCAGCGGCCGTTCAGCCAGTCGCCGATCCCCAGCGTTTACAGCGAGATCATGCAGCCGGAGGCAGACAGCCGCAGCTACACCCTCGGCGGCTTTGTCCAGGATAAGATCAACTTCGATCTCGACAGCCACAACTTCGCCGTTATTCCCGGCGTGCGCGTGGTGCATCAATCGACTAAGCCGGAAAATCTGTCCGATCTCGCCGCCAACAGCAGCGTACTGAGCGAATCGTCGGTGGCGAATCTGTACGGCAAAAACAGCGATACCCAGGTTCTGCCGTCGTTGACCTTCCAGTACGACCTCACCCCGCGCCTGATGACCTACCTGCAGTACCAGCGCGGGGCGCAGTTCCCCAACGCCAGCCAGCTGTATGGCTCCTGGAACCTCGGCTCCAGCTACGCCGGCAGCCAGCAGTATGCCCTGATCGGCAATACCGATCTGAAGACGGAAACCAGCGATAATCTCGAGTGGGGGCTGAAAGGGGAAGTTACCGAAGGCATCACCCTGCGCACGGCGCTGTTCTACAACAGCTATAAGAACTTTATCGCCTATACCCGCTATACCCGCGCCAACAATCCGGGCCAGTTCACGAATGTGCCGTCGAACATCTACACCATTTATCAGGCGGAAAACCGCGATAAAGCCTATATCTACGGCGGTGAGATTAGCACCAAATTTAACTTTGGCACCTGGTTTGAGCAGGTGGATGGCCTGAGCGCCACCCTCGCCCTCGGCTATAGCGAAGGGAAATCGAAATCCAGCTACAGCGGCGATAAATACGTCGATCTCGACAGCGTGGCGCCAATGAAAGCCATCGTCGGCGTGGCATGGGACGATCCGGCGAAACGCTACGGCACCGCCCTGACGGCGACCTTTGTCAAAGGGAAACAGGCGACCGCCACCAACCGCGAAAGCTACAGCAACAGCGGATCCGCCATCACCGATGCCAGTAGCGACTATATGCGCGTGCCGGGCTACGGCATGCTGGACTGGACCGCGTACTGGCAGGTGGCGAAAAACGTGCGCCTCAATGGCGGGGTCTACAACCTCACCGATCGTAAATACTGGGATTACCTGAGCAGCCGCAATATCGAGACCGGCACCAACCAGGACGCCAACGATAAAGCGCTGGCGGTGATGCCGGGCCGCACCTGGCAGCTGGGCGTCAACGTCGACTTCTGATTGCCCGAATAATAACGCACCTGCCCCCGGCCCGCCGGCCGGGGATATTCATCGTCGAGAAGGATATGATTATGCCAAATGCACACCCTGACCTGTGGCAGCGCTACCAGGCCACCAAAGCGGCCAGTACCGCGAAATATGCCCGCGATATCGCCGCGGAAATGGGGATCAGCGAAGCCGAGCTGACCGCCGCCCGCCTCGGTCATGATGCCGTGCGCCTGAGCGATGACGCCCGGGCGCTGATTGCCGCCCTGGAGCGCGTCGGCGAAACCAAATGCATCTGCCGCAACGAGTATGCCGTGCATGAGCAGGTGGGCCAGTTCACGCACCAGCACCTCAGCGGCCACGCCGGGCTGGTGCTGAACCCGCGCGCGCTCGACCTGCGTCTGTTCCTCAGCCAGTGGGCCAGCGCCTTCCATCTGAACGATAATGGCCGTCAGAGCATCCAGTTTTTCGACCACCACGGCGACGCCCTGCTGAAAGTCTATGCGACCACGCAGACCGACATGGCGGCCTGGGAGACCCTGATCGCGGAATATCGGGTGGCGGCGCCGGCACCGCTGACCCTGCGCCCGCTGGAGCCGGTGAAATATGCCGATACCGCCGACGGCGCCGCCCTGGAGAACGACTGGCGCGCGATGACCGACGTTCACCAGTTCTTCGGTCTGCTGCGTAAATATCAGCTTTCCCGCCAGCAGGCCTTCCGTCTGGTGAGCGACGACCTCGCCTGCCGCGTGGCTCGCCATGCGCTGCCGTCGCTGCTGGAGACGGTGCGCCAGGAGGGCAATGAAATCATGATTTTCGTCGGCAATCGCGGCTGCGTGCAGATCTTTACCGGCGCCCTGGAAAAGCTGGCCCCCATGCGCGGCTGGCTGAATATCTTCAATACTACTTTTACCCTGCATCTGCGCGAAGAGAGCCTCGATGAAGTGTGGGTGACCCGCAAGCCGACTTCGGACGGACACGTCACCAGCGTCGAACTGTTCGCTAAAGACGGCACCCAGATTGCCCAGCTCTACGGCCAGCGCAGCGAGGGGCACCCCGAGCAGACGCAATGGCGCCAGCAGGTAGACCGCCTGACCCGTGAAGGGCAGCCCGCATGATGCGCTGGTTACTGCTCTTCATCGCTTTCCCGCTGCTGAGCCACGCCGCCGTTGAGCGGCTCGTCACCCTCGGCGGAGATGTCACTGAGATCGTTTATGCCCTTCACGCGGAGGAGAGCCTGGTGGCGCGGGACAGCACCAGCAGCTGGCCCCCGGCGGCGCAAAAGTTGCCGGACGTCGGCTACCTGCGACAGCTGAACGCCGAGGGGATCCTCGCGTTACGCCCGCAGCTGGTGTTAGCGAGCGCCCAGGCGCAGCCCTCGCTGGTCTTACACAAAGTGCAGGCGAGCGGGGTGAAGGTGGTGAACGTGCCGGGCGGCGAAAGTCTGTCCGCGATCGATAACAAAGTGGCTGTCATTGCCGAAGCGTTAGGCAAAACGGCGGCAGGCGACGCGCTGCGCCAGCAGCTTCAGCAGCAGATCGCCGCCATTCCCACGCAGCCGGTTGCTAAGCGGGTGCTGTTTATTCTCAGCCACGGCGGAATGAATACCCTGGTGGCCGGACAGCATACCGCGGCCGATGGCGCCATTCGCGCCGCCGGATTGCAGAACGCGATGCAGGGCTTCGACCACTATCGCGCCATGTCGCAGGAAGGGGTCGCCGCCAGCCAGGCGGATCTGGTGGTGATCTCCGCCGATGGTCTCAAAGGGATGGGCGGCGAAGCCGGGCTGTGGAAACTGCCCGGCCTGGCGCAGACCCCGGCGGGGCGTCATAAACAGCTGCTGACGATCGACGATATGGCCCTGCTGGGCTTCGGGCCGCGCACACCGCAGGCGATAATCGCGCTGCGAAACAAAGCGGAGCAGTTGCCCTGATGCGCCCTGCCCTCGCTCGCCGTTTGCTGCTGATGACGCTGCTGCTGGTCTCCCTGACGTTGTTTGCCACCACCCTCGGCGCCATGCGCTTGCCGCTGGTCAACCTGCTGCCTTCCGGGGATGACATGCTGCGCCATATCTGGCTGACCATCCGTCTGCCGCGGGTGCTGCTGGCCCTGCTGGTGGGCGCGGCGCTGGCCCTCTCCGGCTGCGTGATGCAGGGGCTGTTTCGCAACCCGCTTGCCGACCCGGGCCTGCTGGGCATCAGCAGCGGCGCCGCGCTGGCGGTGGCCAGCTGGCTAGTGCTCCCGTTCTCCGCTGCGGGGCTGATCGCTCTGTATATGCCGATGCTGGCGGCGTTTATTGGCAGCCTGGCGGTGATGGTGGTGATTTTCATCCTCAGTCGGGCGGAGGAGGGTTCGCTGTCGCGCCTGCTGCTGGTGGGGATCGCCATCAACGCGCTGTGCGGCGCGCTGGTCGGCGTCCTGTCCTGGCTGAGCAATGACGCCCAGCTGCGCCAGCTGTCGCTGTGGGGAATGGGCAGTCTGGGCCAGGCCGAATGGCCGACGCTGCTGGTGGCCGCGACCTTGATTATCCCGGCTGCGCTGGCGGTGTGGTGGATGGCGTCCCGCCTCAATCTGCTGCAGCTTGGCGATGAAGAGGCGCACTATCTCGGGGTCAACGTGCAGGCGCTGCAGCGCTGGCTGCTGCTGTGCAGCGCGGTGCTGGTGGCCGCCGCGGTGGCCATCAGCGGAGTCATCGGCTTTATCGGCCTGGTGGTGCCGCACCTGATGCGCCTGTGGCTGGGACCGGACCATCGCGGACTGATCCCCGGCTCGCTGCTGGCCGGCGCGATCCTGCTTCTGCTGGCCGACACCCTGGCCCGCACCGTGGCGGCGCCGGCGGAGATACCGGTCGGTCTGCTCACCAGCCTGCTGGGCGCCCCCTGGTTTCTGTGGCTGGTCTTTCGTCGGGAGAACTCCAGACATGGTTAATGAATACTGCGCCCAGGGGCTGTCACTTCACCTTGGTAAACGACAGATTATCGACAACGTCTCCGTCGCGCTGCGCGGCGGCGAGATGACGGCGCTTATCGGGCCGAACGGCGCCGGGAAATCCACTCTGCTGCGCCTGTTGACCGGCTATCTGACTCCGGACAGCGGCACCCGCCATCTTGCAGGCAAGCCGCTGGAGGCCTGGTCCCCCGAGGCGCTGTCGCGCCGGCGGGCGGTCATGCTCCAGCGAACGGCCCTGCAGGCCGACTGGACGGTGGAAACGGTCATTGCCATGGGACGCTCACCGTGGGGCGCGACGGCGGATCCGGCGGTGCTGGCGGCGGTGATGGCCGTCACCGGCTGCGATGGCCTTGCCGGTCGCCGCTATCCCGGCCTCTCCGGCGGCGAGCAGCAGCGGGTACAGCTGGCCCGCTGTCTGGCGCAGCTATGGCGCGACGGCGCGCCGCAGGGCTGGCTGTTTCTCGATGAGCCCACCTCGGCGCTGGACCTTTACTATCAGCAGCACCTGCTGCGTTTGCTCAAACGGCTCACCGCCGGCGGGCAACTGCACGTCTGCGTGGTGCTGCATGACCTTAACCTCGCCGCCCTGTGGGCCGACCGCATTCTGCTGCTTCACCAGGGACATCTGGTCGCCCAGGGCACGCCGCAGGAGGTGATCCAGCAGCCGGTTATCCATCGCTGGTACGGGGCGGATGTCCGCCTCGTCCAGCACCCGGACAACGCGGTCCCCCAGGTTTATCTGGCGCCATAATCCCCGCGCAGCGCAACTGGAATCCGGATCGCGCCGCGCTTACGCTTTCTGGCAATAATTGCCTGCATTATATTATTGAGGGTCATTTATATTTAAAATCTATACCAATGGCGTAATAACCCAATGAAATATTTACGACAGCTATTTTTAAATATAAACCATCATTACAGAGAAGATATTTCCCGTATTAATCCAAAAACGACACATTGATTATTTACTGCGCTTAATCAACTCGATACACTGTTTTCTTACTAATGATAATAGAGGGAAGAAGAAGCATGGCTATTCCAGGTAATATGTGGATATACGACGACGGTGGGGCACTAATCAAAGGTGGTTGTGATGTTGCAGACAGGGAGTTCAGCATCGAATTTAAAGGGTTTCATCACAATCTCTCCATTCCCACTGATAATGCCACTGGCAAGCCTACCGGCACTCGTCAGCACTCACCAATGATCATCGTTAAAGAATTCGACTATTCCAGTCCATACCTCTACAAAGCAGTAGCTACTGGTCAGAACCTGAAATCTGCTGAAATCAAATGGTATAAAATCAGCGATGCTGGTCAAGAAGTGGAATACTTCAATATGCTACTTGAAGGCGTCCGAATCGTATCAATATCTCCTACAATGGCTTCCCCAGAAGACAAGAACAACAACCATCTTGAATCTGTCGAACTTAGATATGAGAAGATCACCTGGAAACATTGTGACGGAAATATAATTTTCACCGATGCCTGGAATGAAAGACAAACAGCATAATAGATGAGCAAATAGATACGACAGAAGAACTAAATGGAACCTATTTCTATCACGGACAATCCAATCTTTCGGCTGGTGAACTTTTTGATGTCATTTTTCTTGAACAATTTTGTGACGAACTTGGCATTGGTATTGAATCTGGTGCCGCTATCCTCGCCGGGCAACCTTGGCTAAAAACCAGAACAAAGCCAGGAGAGGCAATAAAAGGAACAAGTGTTGTTTCTAAATATGGAAGGATGCTTCTGAGAAATGCAAAAACTCCATTTGGTATTAGGGTTCCTACACCCGTTGGTGTAAGAATGAGAAAAACGAATAGTCTTGCTGCTGTTATCGCCCGTTATGTTCCGTGGTTAGGTTGGATAGGACTTGTAAACTCAATTTATCAAGTTTCAAGAAAAACTCAGGAAAAATACAACCTACTAGCTCGCCCCAAAGACCGTATACAATGGACATCCTTTTAATGAAAAGCATTCAAGATCAGGTTTTAGACTTGTTTAAAGATGAGATCTCAACCCGTTTAGATAAAAATTGGAAAGAAATCCCATTGGAACTTGATTATGACTTATTTGATGCTCCCGGCGACGATCTGCATGACGCTTTAAATAAATTTGAACAAAAATTTAATGTTGATCTTTCCAGTGTTAAATGGTCGTGTTATTTCCCTTGGGAGAATACTCCAATGCTAACTCGGTGGTTTAAAGTAAAACGAGAAGATGTAGAAAAAACGCGTAAACCTTTAACTATCAAAATGTTTGCCGAATCAGCAAAAGCAGGTAAATGGCTTTACGACTAGCAACCACAAGCCGTTGTCGTAACGAGGTCTACGGCCAGAAGGCAGAACAACATCGACGGCGAACGTAATGTATGAAGACGATCGCGTGGCGGCGGTTCAATTACTGTGACGGTACCTCGCCCCCTCTGCAACTGGAATCCGGATCGCGCCGCGTGCTTTCGTCGGTTTCCCTCACCTGCCCATCTCCGTTATTATGTCTCATCCATGTGATAACGACGACAACTACAAAATCGCAGCCATTTCAAATCAGGGATCTGGATAACACCCCATGAGCACAATTGACAATCTCGACGCCCACACGCCGATGATGCAGCAGTATCTCAAGCTAAAGGCGCAACATCCTGACATTCTGCTGTTTTACCGGATGGGGGATTTTTACGAGCTATTTTATGACGATGCGAAACGCGCCTCGCAGCTGCTCGATATCTCGCTGACCAAGCGCGGCGCCTCCGCGGGCGAACCGATACCCATGGCCGGCATCCCCCACCACGCCGTAGAGAACTACCTCGCCAAACTGGTCAATCAGGGCGAGTCGGTGGCCATTTGCGAGCAGATTGGCGACCCAGCCACCACCAAGGGGCCGGTCGAGCGTAAAGTGGTGCGTATCGTCACCCCGGGCACCATTAGCGATGAAGCGCTGCTGCAGGAGCGCCAGGACAACCTGCTGGCCGCCATCTGGCAGGACAGCAAAGGCTTCGGCTACGCGACGCTGGATATCAGCTCCGGGCGCTTTCGTCTGAGCGAACCGGCCGACCGCGAAACCATGGCGGCAGAGCTGCAACGCACCAACCCGGCGGAACTGCTGTATGCGGAAGATTTTGCCGAATCGTCGCTGATCGAGGGCCGCCGCGGTCTGCGCCGTCGCCCGCTGTGGGAATTTGAAATCGACACCGCGCGCCAGCAGCTAAACCTGCAGTTCGGCACCCGCGATCTGGTCGGCTTCGGCGTCGAAAACGCCCCGCGCGGCCTGTGCGCCGCCGGCTGCCTGCTGCAGTATGTCAAAGACACCCAGCGTACCTCGCTGCCGCACATCCGCTCCATCACCATGGAACGCCAGCAGGACAGCATCATTATGGATGCCGCCACCCGCCGTAACCTCGAGATCACCCAGAATCTGGCCGGCGGCACCGACAACACCCTGGCCTCGGTACTCGACTGTACGGTGACGCCGATGGGTAGCCGGATGCTCAAGCGCTGGCTGCATATGCCGGTCCGCGATACCGCCGTGCTGGTGGAGCGCCAGCAGACCATCGGCGCGCTGCAGGAGCGCTATACCGAGCTGCAGCCGGTGCTGCGCCAGGTCGGCGATCTGGAGCGTATTCTGGCGCGTCTGGCGCTGCGTACCGCCCGGCCGCGCGATCTTGCCCGCATGCGTCATGCCCTGCAGCAACTGCCTCTGCTGCGTGAGCTGCTGGCCGACGTTGACAGTCAGCCGGTGCAAAAATTGCGCGAGAAAATGGGCGAGTTCACCGAACTGCGCGAACTGCTGGAGCGCGCGGTGATCGACGCCCCGCCGGTGTTGGTCCGCGACGGCGGGGTCATCGCTCCAGGCTATAGCGAAGAGCTGGACGAGTGGCGGGCGCTGGCCGATGGCGCCACCGATTATCTCGATAAGCTGGAGATCCGCGAGCGCGAGCGGCTGGGCCTCGATACCCTGAAAGTCGGCTACAACGCCGTCCACGGCTACTACATCCAGATCAGCCGCGGCCAGAGCCACCTCGCGCCGATCCACTACGTGCGCCGCCAGACGCTGAAAAACGCCGAACGCTACATTATTCCTGAGCTGAAGGAATACGAAGATAAGGTGCTGACCTCCAAGGGCAAAGCGCTGGCGCTGGAAAAACAGCTTTATGACGAACTGTTCGACCTGCTGCTGCCGCATCTCGCCGATCTGCAAACCAGCGCCAGCGCGCTGGCCGAGCTGGACGTGCTGGTCAACCTGGCGGAACGTGCGGAAACCCTGAACTACTGCTGCCCGACCTTTAGCGATAAGCCAGGCATTCGCATTAGCGAAGGCCGCCATCCGGTGGTCGAGCAGGTGCTGAAAGAGCCGTTTATCGCTAACCCGCTGCAGCTGGCGCCGCAGCGGCGGATGCTGATCATCACCGGGCCGAACATGGGCGGTAAAAGTACCTATATGCGCCAGACCGCGCTGATTGCGCTACTGGCCTATATCGGCAGCTACGTCCCGGCGCAGAAAGTAGAAATTGGCCCGATCGATCGCATCTTCACCCGCGTCGGCGCGGCGGATGACCTGGCCAGCGGCCGCTCGACCTTTATGGTGGAGATGACTGAAACCGCCAATATCCTGCACAATGCCACCGAGCATAGCCTGGTGCTGATGGATGAGATTGGCCGCGGCACGTCCACCTACGACGGGCTATCGCTGGCGTGGGCCTGTGCGGAAAATCTGGCCAACAAAATCAAGGCGCTGACGCTGTTCGCCACCCACTACTTCGAGCTCACCCAGCTGCCGGAGAAAATGGAAGGCGTCGCCAACGTCCACCTCGATGCCCTGGAGCACGGCGATACCATCGCCTTTATGCACAGCGTGCAGGACGGCGCGGCCAGCAAGAGCTATGGCCTGGCGGTCGCCGCGCTGGCGGGGGTGCCGAAAGAGGTGATCAAGCGCGCGCGGCAGAAACTGCGCGAGCTGGAGAGTATCTCGCCCAACGCGGCGGCGACCCAGGTCGACGGCACGCAGATGTCGCTACTCGCCGACCCGGAAGAGACCTCGCCTGCGGTTGAGGCGCTGGAGAATCTTGATCCGGACTCCCTGACCCCGCGTCAGGCGCTGGAGTGGATCTACCGTCTGAAAAGCCTGGTCTAGCCACCCATTAAGGTGAAAAACGGCAGCGCTGTGAAGCGCTGCCGTTTTAGTAAACAAAAAAATGGGTGCTAGAGGATGCGTCCTGACAACCCATACGCGGGATTGCCCTCGCGCGGATGCTACTTCTTCGATTCGTAAGCGAGAACAGCTTTAAACTCAATATTACGCTCTTTAATACTCAGCTCGCATAGTGAGCTGTGCACCAACAGCGTAAATCCCAGTACCGTAATACAGAGTACGATGATTGCCACAAGGGCATATTTTGTCAGCATATCTTGCCTCCCTGCAAAGAAGAGACTAACATCTGAATTGTCTATGTTCATTCGCTAGCCTCAGTTGATAGAAATATCTCCTGGGGCTTTCGTCTGTCTGGGGTCCTGGTAATGCTCAAGGCCAGACAGCCTCAAGCACCCGCCGCAATTCTACACTCGTCAGGGCGTGAAATTTATCTGCAAGGAATTAATCAGACGGAATTTATAATAATCTGGATGCAGGCTCGCAAAGTCATCCCGGTATATTAACCCTTCACGTAATTTTTTAATTTAATGAAAAAATAATTTCCATAATTGTACTAAATATAAAAAAGGCCCGACTTAGCGGGCCCCTTTCATTAACGCTTATCTTCCGGCAATAGCGGCGGTACGTGCGGCACCTGCGGCGCCTCATCGATATCTTTCTTCGTCATGCGGAACGCTTCCGGATAGTGTTCGCGGCTGGTGCGGCGCAGCGGCTCGGTATCTCGCCAGGTGTAAAGACAGTGCTGGCACTGATACACGGTCCAGACCCCTTTCACCGGCGAGGTCGCCATGACTTCAATCTTTTCATCGGCGCAACGTGGACAAATCATCTTCTTCTCCTTATTTACGGTTGGCCAGCATAGCGGTCAGTTTTTCAGCCCAGGCTTTGGTTTCCGGCAGATCCTGCACCGGCTGGCTGTAGTGACCGCGAAGGTCCGGCGCAACCGGAGTGGTGGCGTCGATAATCAGTTTGTCGGTAATGCCTGCCGGGCTGGAGCCTGGGTCAAGTTCAAGGACCGACATGTTCGGCAACTGCACCAGGTCTCCCGCCGGGTTAACCTTCGAGGAGAGCGCCCACATCACCTGCGGCAGGTTGAACGGGTCGACGTCTTCATCAACCATGATCACCATCTTCACATAGCCGAGGCCGTGGGGAGTGGTCATCGCCCGCAGGCCCACCGCGCGGGCAAAACCGCCGTAGCGTTTTTTGGTGGAGATGATCGCCAGCAGACCATGGGTGTACATGGCGTTGACCGCCTGCACTTCCGGAAATTCGGCCTTCAGCTGCTGATACAGCGGTACGCAGGTCGCCGGGCCCATCAGATAGTCAATCTCGGTCCACGGCATACCGAGGTAGAGCGATTCAAAAATCGGTTTGCTGCGATAAGAGACTTTGTCGATACGCACTACCGTCATGTTACGACCGCCGGAGTAGTGACCGGTAAATTCACCGAACGGCCCCTCGATCTCACGCTTACGCCCTTCAATGACCCCTTCGAGGATCACTTCCGAACCCCAGGGCACGTCAAAGCCGGTCAGCGGCGCGGTAGCGATGGGATACGGGCTCTCGCGCAGCGCGCCAGCCATCTCATATTCAGACTGATCGTATTTCAGCGGCGTGGCGCCCATCAGGGTAATAATCGGGTCGTTACCGAGGGTAATGGCGATCGGCAGATCTTCCCCACGCTCTTCCGCTTTGTGCAGATGCAGCGCGATATCGTGCATCGGTACCGGCTGCAGGCCGAGCTTGCGCTTGCCTTTCACTTCCATGCGGTAGATACCGACGTTTTGCTTACCGAAGTTATCTTTATCCAGCGGATCGCGTGAAACGACACAGGCTTTATCGAGGTAGAAACCGCCGTCACCATCATTGAGGCGGAACAGCGGCAGAATATCGAACAGGTTGATATCATCGCCATCAACAGTATTTTCTGCCCACGCCGGGTTGGCGCGGCGCTCTGGCGTCACCGGGAAGTTATCCCAGCGGCGAATGAACTCATCAATCTGCTTTTTCACCGGCGTGTTAGGCGGCAGGCCCAGCGAGATGGCATGGTTCTGCCACGAGCCGATGGTGTTCATCGTCACGCGAGCGTCGTTAAAGCCGCGAATATTATCGAACCACAGCGCCGGGGCACCGTCGCCGATGCGTCCGGTCGCATTGGCGGCCGCCGCCAGATCGGGCTCAGCGTTCACCTCTTCACTGATTTTCAGCAGTTGTCCCTGGTCATCCAGCGCCTGCAAAAAGCTGCGCAAATCATCAAAAGCCATTATTCGATCTCCTGTGCAAATTGTTCTGCCGTGCGCAAGCCGTTCCAGCGGCGCGCTTTGTGATAGTCGAGGCCAAACTGATCCAGCACCCGGGTGACGATATGATTGGTGATATCGTCAACCGTCTCCGGGTGGTTGTAGTAAGCTGGCATCGGCGGGACCATCGCCACGCCCATGCGGGACAGCGCCAGCATGTTCTCCAGATGGATCGTGCTGAGCGGCATTTCCCGCGGGACCAACACCAGCTTGCGCCCCTCTTTGAGCACCACGTCCGCCGCGCGGCCCACCAGCCCTTCGGCATAACCCGCGCGAATGCCTGCAAGCGTTTTCATACTGCAGGGAATAACGATCATGCCGTCGGTACGAAATGAACCGGATGAGATGGTGGCGGCCTGGTCTGCCGGGCTGTGGGAAAAGTCCGCCAGCGCGGCCACTTCGCGCGCCGTCCAGGGCGTTTCCAGCTCGATGGTGGTTTTGGCCCATTTCGACATCACCAGATGGGTTTCCACCTCCGGCATATCGCGCAGCGCCTGCAGCAATGCCACCCCAAGCGGTGCCCCGGTGGCCCCCGTCATCCCAATAATCAGTTTCATTCCAGACCTCATTACTTTTGTTCGTGTACGAACTTTATATTTAAACTACCCCCTCCAGCCCTTATTGGCAAGATCGTTCGTATACGTGCGCATTTTTAATCAAAACGCAGAAAGGGTATAAAAAGGCGTACGAACGGCTATCATAGAGGTGACAGTTTTGTTACGGAGTATTCATGGAGTTACGAAACGAAGCATTCCACCTGCTGCGCCAGCTTTTTCAACAGCATACCGCCCGCTGGCAGCAGGCGTTGCCGGACCTGACTAAACCTCAGTATGCGGTGATGCGCTCGGTAGCGGAGCACCCCGGGATCGAACAGGTGGCGCTGATTGAAGCGGCGGTCAGCACCAAGGCTACGCTGGCGGAGATGCTCAGCCGAATGGAAGCGCGCGGCCTGGTGCGCCGGGAGCACGATCCGGCCGATAAACGCCGCCGTTTTGTCTATCTGACCGACGAAGGCGAGGCGTTGCTTAACCGTTCCATTCCGCAGGGCAATGAGGTCGATGACGAGTTTCTCGGCCGCCTGAGCGATGACGAGCGCGAGCAGTTCTCCCGGCTGGTGCACAAAATGATGGCGCCCTGAACGGGCGCTTAACCGACCTTCTCGCGCAGGAAGTCAATAAATGCCCGCACCCGGGTCGGCAAATGCTGCGAGTCGGGATAAAGGGCATACACGCCCTGCTGTGGGAAATGGTATTCCGGCAGAAGCGGCACCAGCTCCCGCTGCGCCACCTTTTTGGCTACCAGCCATGCGGGCAGCAAGGCGACGCCGCATCCCGCCAGAGCAAAGCTCATCAGCGCCGTAGCGCTATCAGCAGAAAACCGCGGCGCGCTGGCTATCGCGAAATCCACCTCTGTCTGGTGATCCGTGCGCAGCTGCCAGCGCAGCGGCGTCGGCAGGCGCTCGTGAATAATCCACTCAGCTTGCGCCAGATCGGACAGCGTCTGCACCGGATGGCTTGCCAGCCAGGCCGGAGAGGCGACGGGCAGGATCGCGAAACTGGCTATCCGCGTCGCACGATAGCGGGAATCGGCCAGCGTACCGAGGCGTATCGCCACATCAAATCGTTCTGAAATGAGGTCGGCATGATGGGAGGAGGAGACGTGGCGCACCCGCAGCGCCGGATGACGACGGGCGAACGCGGCCAGCGCTGGAATGATAACCTGCGCGCCATACTCCGGCGTGGTGGTGATCCGGAGCTCCCCGCTTAAGCCGCTATGGCTGGCCCGCACTTCATCCTGGAGATTTTCCGCCGCGTTCAGGAGCGCCACCCCGCGCTGATAGAACAGCACCCCGGCGTCAGTGAGCCGCAAACGCCGCGTCGAACGCAGCAGCAGCGTCACCCCCAGCTCATTTTCCAGCTGCCGTACGTTAAAGCTGACCACCGCCTTGGTCTGCCCCAGCGCCGCTGCGGCCAGGGTGAAACTGCCGGCATCTACCACGGCGATAAACATGGTCACGCGCTGAAGATTAAGCATCGTCGTCCGGATGATTGTCAAAAATATTCAGACAGTATATCCCGATTAGTCCCGTTTATCCCTCGCTGCGGCAGGTTTACAGTAGCCGCCTGTCTGAGGGAGTGAACCATGACCTACCGCCACCGCGTTGCCACCGTTTTTCTGTTCGGTTTTTTTCTCGATTTGATCAATATGTTTATCGCCAGCATCGCCTTTCCGGCAATCAGCCGCGCGCTGGCGGTTTCCGTCTCGCAGCTGGCGTGGGTCAGTAATGCCTATATTCTCGGTCTGACGGTCGTTGTGCCGTTCAGCGCCTGGCTCAGCGAGCGCTGGGGGGCGAAACGGCTGTTTTTACTCTCGCTGGGGCTGTTCAGCCTCGGCGCGCTGGCGGCAGGGCTTGCCAACAGCCTGAGCGAACTGATTTTATGGCGGACGCTGCAGGGGATGGGCGGCGGGCTGTTAATCCCCCTCGGCCAGGCGCTGACGTGGCCGCTGTTTCAGCCGCATGAGCGGGCGAAGCTGTCGGCGGCGGTGATGCTGGTCGGCCTGCTGGCCCCCGCCTGCTCGCCGGCGATCGGCGGCCTGTTAGTCGAGGCGTTCAGTTGGCGCTGGGTCTTTTTCGCCAGCCTGCCTGTGGCTCTGCTAACCTTTGTGCTGGCGGTGCGATGGCTGAACGACACCCCCGGTCCGGTTCGCCCGACTCGCTTTCTTTCACTGTCGCTGCTGGCCGATCCCCTGCTGCGCTTCGCGATGCTGATTTACCTCTGCGTGCCGGGGATGTTTATTGGCGTCAACGTGGTGGGGATGTACTACCTGCAACGCGTCACCGGGATGGCGCCGGGGGCAATCGGTGCCCTGATGGTGCCCTGGTCGCTGGCCTCGTTTGCCGCCATCACCTTTACCGGCAGATATTTCAACCGCTTCGGGCCCCGGCCGCTGGTTGTCATCGGCTGCCTGCTTCAGGCGATGGGGATCATGCTGCTGCTGAAGATCGATGCGGACAGCCCGCTGGCGCTGTTGATTCTGGCCTTTACGCTGATGGGCGGCGGAGGCAGCTTATGCAGCAGCACCGCGCAAAGCAGCGCTTTCCTGCATACGCCTGCCGAAGAGATGCCTGACGCCAGCGCGCTATGGAATCTTAACCGCCAGCTCAGCTTCTTTGCCGGCAGCGCCCTGCTCGCCCTGCTGCTGAGGGTATTCCCGCCGGTCTACGCCTGGCAGGGGGTATTTATTAGCGCCGCCGTCATTACCCTGTTGCCGCTGCTGTTTTGCCTGCGGCTGAATAATCGGGCGATTATCCATCGCCTGCACACCACTCTGGAGAAGTCATGAATCCTTATCTGCAGGAAGTCCTCGATGCCCATGTCCTTATCGAACGCTGGTTAAGCCATGGCGAAGGAAGCGCTGAGGCGCTGATGAAGCGTTTTGCCGCCGATTTTACCATGATCCCCTTGAGCGGTGAGAAGATGGACTACCCAACGGTGAGCCGTTTTTTCCACCACGCCGGCGGCAGCCGTCCGGGGTTAGATATCGTAGTGGATCAGATGGAAATCATCAGCGAGTGGCACGACGGCGCCGCAGTGCTATATCGTGAAAGCCAAACGCTGGCGGATAGCAGTCAGAACGTTCGCTGGTCGACGGCGATTTTTCAGCAAGCGGAAGGGAAAATTGTCTGGCGCCATCTGCAGGAAACCCGCCTCGGCTAGCCCAAAGAAAAAGGCCCCGACTTTCGAGGGGGCCTTTTTGACAGAAAACGTCTTATTCGCGGAAGAGCGCTTCGATATTCAGCCCCTGTCCCTGCAGAATTTCCCGCAGGCGACGCAGACCTTCCACCTGGATCTGCCGCACGCGTTCGCGGGTCAGGCCAATTTCACGGCCCACATCCTCCAGCGTGGCAGCTTCATAACCCAGCAGACCAAAACGACGTGCCAGAACTTCACGCTGCTTGGCGTTCAGTTCGAACAGCCATTTGACGATACTTTGCTTCATATCATCGTCCTGCGTGGTGTCTTCCGGGCCGTTCTCTTTCTCATCGGCCAGAATATCCAGCAGCGCTTTTTCTGAATCGCCACCCAGCGGAGTATCCACGGAGGTGATGCGCTCGTTCAGACGCAGCATACGGCTGACGTCATCGACCGGTTTGTCCAGCTGTTCGGCGATCTCTTCCGCGCTAGGCTCGTGGTCCAGCTTATGGGACAACTCGCGCGCGGTACGCAGATAGACGTTCAGCTCTTTAACAATATGGATCGGCAAACGGATCGTACGGGTTTGGTTCATGATCGCCCGTTCAATAGTCTGGCGGATCCACCAGGTCGCGTAGGTCGAAAAACGGAACCCACGTTCCGGGTCAAACTTCTCAACGGCGCGGATCAGGCCGAGGTTACCTTCTTCAATCAGATCCAGCAGCGCCAGACCACGATTGCTGTAACGACGGGCAATCTTCACCACCAGACGCAAGTTACTTTCAATCATGCGACGGCGTGAAGCGACATCACCACGCAGTGCGCGACGCGCGAAATAGACTTCCTCTTCCGCGGTCAGCAGTGGGGAATAACCAATCTCTCCAAGATAAAGCTGAGTGGCGTCAAGTACGCGCTGGGTTGCGCCTTGCGACAGCAGCTCTTCCTCAGCCAGATCGCTATCACTGGGTTCCTCTTCTACTAAGGCTTTCTCGTCGAAAACCTCAATTCCGTTCTCATCAAATTCCGCGTCTTCATTTAAATCATGAACTTTCAGCGTATTCTGACTCATAAAGGTGGCTCCTACCCGTGATCCCTGAGCAAAGCACCTTCCACGGCACATCAACAAACGACGCCTGGACGATTTCCCCTGCCCTCTCTGCGAGAGGAACGTAGACACCGCCCTGGCGCCTGTTAGCTGATGCTTCGCTTATCCGTACTTTGCCAAATTATCGCTGCGGTAAGTACTGCAGCGGGTTGACGGATTTCCCCTTGTAACGAATTTCAAAATGTAATCTTGTTGAGCTGGTTCCGGTGCTACCCATGGTAGCGATTTTCTGCCCCGCTTTGACTTCCTGTTGCTCCCGAACCAGCATGGTATCGTTATGAGCGTAGGCACTCAGGTAATCATCGTTGTGTTTGATGATAATAAGATTACCGTAGCCGCGCAGTGCGTTACCGGCATAGACGACGCGCCCATCGGCGGTCGCGACAATAGCCTGTCCCTTACTGCCTGCAATATCGATACCTTTATTGCCGCCTTCCGCGCCGCTAAAGTTCTCGATAACCTTGCCATCAGTCGGCCAGCGCCATGCTGAGATCGGCGAACTGGTTGACGTACTGCTTGCAGTCGGCTGGGTTGTGCTCACCGTTGTTGGTGCCGTCACCGGCGCGACAACCGTTGTGGTCGTGGTCGCTGGTTTATTATTAGGCAACATCTTGGTAGCACTCTGTTCACCTGAAGATTCAGAATACGTAATAGTCGGTTGTGAAGCAACCACCGCGGTCGATTTTTGTGCAGAAGTTGTGCTGGTCGTCGCACCGCCGCTCGCTCTGGCGCTGGCCTGAGAAACGGCGTTTTCGCCGGTGATCGGCTGGCCTGAGGCGTTACCGACCTGCAGTACCTGCCCCACGTTCAGCGCGTACGGGGCCGGGATATTGTTGCGTTGCGCCAGGTCGCGGAAATCGTTGCCGGTGACCCAGGCGATATAGAATAGCGTGTCGCCGCGTTTTACCGTATAGGTACTGCCGCCGGTATAGCTACCTTTCGGAATATCGCCATATTTGCGGTTGTAAACGATCCGGCCATTTACCGTCTGTACCGGCTCCTGCGCCACCGGCGCCGGCTGCGGCTGAATGGTCTGGGTCTGCATCGGCTGAATCGGCTGCGCCTGAGGAGCGGACTTGACGCCGGAGGGTGGCGGCGTAATCAGCATGCCGGAGTTGGTGCTGGAAGAGGCGGCGCCGCCGGCAGAGCTAACCGGCGCAGGCGGATTATTGGTGTTGGTACACCCGGCCAGCCAGAGTGAAACCAGTGAAAGAGCCGCAATACGGCTGACGGTAAATTTGGTGCTTCCCGCGCTCATTTATCCCCCAGGAATATGTTAACTGCCAATATCTTGCTTACCGGGCGGCGCCCGGCCAGGACACTGAAAAATGTGTCCACCCTACGCCTAAAGTCAGGCAAAAAAAACCTGGAATAATCCGGGTCTCAGGCCAGCTCCCCCTTCACCAGGGGAACAAAGCGAACGGCCTCGACGGTATCAATGATAAATTCGTTGCCCCGACGACGGATCCGTTTGAGAAACTGATGCTCTTCGCCGACCGGCAGCACCAGCACGCCGTCATCATCCAGCTGCGCCAGCAGCGCGGTCGGTATTTCCGGCGGCGCCGCCGTCACAATAATGGCATCAAACGGCGCCCGCGCCTGCCAACCTTGCCACCCATCGCCATGACGGGTTGAAACATTATGTAAATCAAGTTGTTTCAGGCGACGACGCGCCTGCCACTGTAAACTCTTAATTCGCTCTACCGAGCATACGTGATGCACCAGATGCGCCAGGATGGCCGTCTGGTAGCCGGAACCGGTGCCGATCTCCAGCACCCGCGACTCCGGCGTCAGCGTCAGCAGCTCGGTCATCCGCGCCACCATATACGGCTGGGAGATGGTCTGCCCCTGGCCAATCGGCAGCGCGGTGTTTTCCCACGCTTTATGTTCAAAGGCTTCATCAACAAACTTTTCGCGCGGGACCAGCGCGATCGCCTCGAGGACACGTTCATCGACGATGCCCTGCGTGCGCAGTTGATTCAACAAACTTTCAACACGTTTACTTACCATTGCCTGTCAACCCCGACACGTTCCAGCCAATCGGTGACCACCTCATGCGCCTGATGGGCGGTTAAATCGACGTGCAATGGCGTCACGGAAACATAGCCTTCATCCACTGCCGCAAAATCGGTGCCCGGCCCGGCATCGCGCTTATCGCCCGGCGGGCCAATCCAGTACAGGGTGTTGCCGCGCGGATCTTGTTGCGGGATCACCTGGTCGGCCGGATGGCGGTTGCCGCAGCGGGTCACGCGAATGCCCTTGATTTGATCAAGCGGGAGATCCGGCACGTTGATGTTAAGGATCCGCCCGGTACGCAGCGGCTCGCGGCTTAGGGCGCGCAGAATGGTGCAGGTTACCGCCGCGGCGGTATCGTAATGCTGATAGCCGTTCAGCGACACGGCCAGCGCGGGGAACCCCAGATGACGGCCTTCCATCGCCGCGGCCACGGTGCCGGAATAGATGACGTCGTCGCCCAGGTTGGGGCCGGCATTAATGCCGGAAACCACGATATCCGGACGCGGGCGCATCAGCGCGTTCACGCCGAGATAGACACAGTCGGTCGGGGTGCCCATCTGGACGGCGATGTCGCCATTTTCAAAGGTAAACGTACGCAGGGACGATTCCAGCGTCAGCGAATTTGAGGCCCCGCTGCGGTTACGATCGGGTGCAACCACCTGGACCTCGGCAAACTCCCTTAAGGCCTTCGCCAGGGTCTGTATCCCCGGCGCATGGATCCCGTCATCGTTACTCAGCAATATTCGCATAGTCACCCGTTGTATTGATAAGCTCCCTGACCACGCTGGTGGCGAAGCTGCCCGCCGGCAGCCAGAAACGCAGTTCAACGGTTACGTCATCCCACCAGTTCCAGCTGAGCTGCTGTGGATAGAGAAGCATCGCCCGGCGCGCCGCCTCGACTTTCTCCCGTACCAGCAGCGCCTGCAACGCGGTTTCCTCGGCGATCGCGGCCTGCTCGAAAGCCAGGGCGTCGCGCTGGCTTCCCCAGTCGCCGCTGCCCGGCAGCGTGGCCGTAATCATCAGTTCGCGGTTATGCACCCGCGCCTGCGAAACCTCGAGTTCTTCCGGTGTGACGACAAACCAGCTCCCGCGCCCCGCTAATTGTAGCGCATCGCCATCAACGACCTGATTAAATTCCGTTTTTTTTAATCTAATACTCACTTGCTGATTAAACAACGCGCTGCGGGCTGCCGACAACCAAAAACTGCGCTTATTGCGATCGCGCACTGGCGCGCCGCTCTCCGCCCAGCGCAGGGCGCCCTGCAGGTTACTGCCGCCAATGCCGAAGCGCTGCGCGCCGAAATAGTTCGGCACTCCCCGTTCAGCGATGGCCTGCAGACGCGTCTCCACGTCCTGGCGATCGCTAATCTCGCGCAGGATCACGGTAAACTGGTTGCCTTTCAGCGCGCCTAAACGCAGCTTACGCTTATGGCGAGCATATTCCAGTACCTGGCAGCCCTCGAGCTGAAATTTGCTCAGGTCCGGCATCTCTTTGCCGGGCACCCGGGCGCACAGCCACTGCTCGGTGACCGCGTGCTTATCTTTTTGCCCGGCGAAGCTCACTTCACGGGCGTGGATCTTAAGGAATTTCGCCAGCGCGTCGGCGACAAAGCGCGTATTGCAGCCGTTTTTCAGGATCCGCACCAGCACGTGTTCGCCTTCGCCGTCCGGGGCAAAGCCCAGATCTTCCACCACCAGAAAATCTTCCGGATTGGCTTTCAGCAGCCCACTGCTCTGCGGCTTGCCGTGCAGCCAGGTCAGTTGGTCAAAGGCGATCATTTGTCGGCCTTACGCAGCAGCGCAACCGCTTCGCAGGCGATCCCTTCCCCGCGGCCGGTGAAGCCGAGCTTCTCGGTGGTGGTCGCTTTCACGTTGACGTCGTCCATATGGCAGCCGAGATCCTCAGCGATAAAGACGCGCATCTGCGGAATATGCGGCAGCATTTTCGGCGCCTGGGCAATAATCGTGACGTCGACGTTGCCGAGCGTATAGCCCTTGGCCTGAATGCGGCGCCATGCTTCGCGCAGCAGTTCGCGGCTATCGGCGCCTTTAAACGCCGGATCGGTATCGGGGAACAGCTTGCCGATATCGCCCAGCGCCGCGGCGCCAAGCAGCGCGTCGGTCAGCGCATGCAGCGCGACGTCGCCGTCGGAGTGGGCCAGCAGCCCTTTTTCATAAGGAATGCGTACCCCGCCAATGATGATTGGGCCTTCACCGCCAAAAGCGTGTACGTCAAAACCATGTCCAATTCGCATTAAGCTTTCTCCTGGTGTCGGGAACGGGTGAGGTAAAATTCAGCCAGCGCCAGGTCTTCCGGGCGCGTCACTTTAATATTATCCGCGCGTCCGGCGACCAGCTGCGGATGGAAGCCGCAGTACTCCAGCGCCGAAGCTTCATCGGTGATAGTGGCTCCCTCGTTTAGCGCGCGAGTGAGGCAATCCACCAGCAGCTCGCGAGGGAAAAATTGCGGGGTGAGCGCATGCCACAGGTCATTGCGGTCGACGGTATGGGCGATAGCAGTTTTGCCCGGCTCGGCGCGCTTCATGGTGTCGCGCACTGGCGCCGCAAGGATCCCGCCGACGCGGCTGGTTTCGCAGAGCGACAGCAGGCGGCTGAGGTCGTCCTGATGCAGGCAGGGGCGCGCGGCGTCATGCACCAGCACCCACTGCGCCTCCGGCAACGCCTGCAGGCCGGCGAGTACCGAATCGGCGCGCTCAGCGCCGCCATCCACCACGGTAATCTGCGGATGCTGCGCCAGCGGCAGCTGGCTGAAGCGGCGATCGCCGGGGCTGACGGCAATCACCACCCGCTGGACGCGCGCATCCGCCAGCAGCGCGGCGACCGCGTGTTCGAGAATCGTTTTGTTACCGATTGAGAGATATTGTTTCGGGCATTCCGTTTGCATGCGGCGGCCGAAACCGGCTGCCGGCACCACGGCGCAAACGCCCGGAAAAGTGGCTGCCATGTTGTAATCCTGGGCCTGGTTATCGATTGTTCTGCTGTTGCCCCGATGCCTGATTGCGTTTAGACGCATCCGGTACCAGACGATAGAAGGTTTCGCCCGGGCGGGTCATGCTGAGTTCATTGCGCGCACGCTCCTCAATCGCTTCCTGCCCGCCGTTGAGGTCGTCAATTTCGGCAAACAGCTGATCGTTGCGTGCTTTTAATTTGGCGTTAGTCGCCTGCTGGGCGGTGACGTCGTCGTTAACCCGCGTGTAGTCGTGCAGGCCGTTTTTACCGAACCACAGCGAATACTGTAGCCAGACCAGCAAAGCTAATAATAGCAGCGTTAGTTTACCCATCCTGCCCCCTGAAAAACGGCATCATCATCCCAAAACTCGCCCGGGTACGCTACCGGGGCGCGCGGACGATGCCGCGTAACGCGGGGACTGTACCATATTTTTGCTGTCGATACCCATGCTTGATTCATACCAGCAACGGGTTATCCCAACAGCCAGAGGAAGAGTAGCGCAAACATCAGTCCAACGGTCAGGATGGTCGCGCTGACGCTATAGAGCAGTTTGCCATTGAGCAGAGAGTGCAGCGCAATACCGACCACCACCGCCACCGGCATCAACGCAAGGAAGAATGGCCAGGTGTAGAGGAGAAAGAAGAGTGTATTACTGCCATAGAGAAGGAAGGGAATACCCAGCGCCAGCAGCCACGAAATAAAGCCCACGGCAGCGCCCGACAAAGACCAGGTGGTCTCGTCGCCGATCGCCGGAGGCGGTTCTGAACGAATAATACTGAGGTTCTGGGTATTGCGCATATCGAATCCTGTAGACCGGGCAACCGGCACCCCTCGATGCCGCTGCCGTTTCAGGATCTGATAATATCGCTCTGTTGCAGCAGGTCTAATAGTTGGTGCACCAAATTTGTTACCAATTGTTCACCATCCAGATGAATTTCCGCCTTTTCCGGTGCCTCATAGACCGAGTCTATGCCGGTGAAATTGCGTAATTCCCCTGCCCGCGCTTTCTTATACAATCCTTTCGGATCCCGCGCCTCGCAGATGGCCAGCGGGGTATCGACGAACACTTCGATAAAGCGTTCTTCCCCGAGGCGCTCGCGCACCATCTGCCGTTCCGCACGGTGCGGAGATATAAATGCCGTCAATACCACCAGTCCGGCATCGACCATCAGCCTGGCCACTTCGCCGACGCGGCGAATGTTCTCTTTGCGATCCTCATCGCTGAATCCCAGGTCGCTGCACAGGCCATGGCGCACGTTGTCACCGTCCAGCAGATAGGTGCTGACGCCGCGCTCATGCAGGGCCTCCTCCAGCGCCCCGGCGACGGTGGATTTACCCGACCCCGAAAGGCCGGTAAACCACAGCACCACGCCGCGATGGCCGTGATGCTGTTCCCGCTGCTGTTGGGTCACAGGGTGGGCATGCCAGACGACGTTTTCGTCATGCTGGGCCATTATTTGCCTCCCAGCAGGTCGCGGGCGTCCCAGTGCGGGAAATGTTTACGGATCAGCTGGTTCAGCTCCAGCTCGAAGGCGCTGTACTGTGATGCCGACGTCGATGCCTGCAGGTGCGGCTCGTTGACCATCCCGGCGCCGACGGTGACGTTGGTCAGGCGATCGATAAAGATAAGCCCGCCGGTCACCGGGTTTTGCTGATACGGATCCAGCACTAAAGGTTCGTCAAAGGTCAGCTCCACCAGGCCGATGCCGTTCAGCGGCAGAGACTCGACTTCACGCTGGGTCAGGTTGTTAATATCGACCTGGTAGCGGATAGCGTCGACGCGAGCGCGGGTCTTCTTGCCGGCGATTTTGATGTCGTAGCTCTGGCCCGGGGTCAGCGGCTGTTCGGCCATCCACACCACGTCGATGCTGGCGCTTTGTACCGCCGGCAGCGAGGCTTGCGCGTCAACCAGCAGGTCGCCGCGACTGATGTCGATTTCATCTTTCAGCACAAGGGTAATGGCTTCGCCGGCGGCGGCTTCCTGCAGGTCGCCGTCGAAGGTGACGATACGCGCCACGCTCGATTCGACGCCCGACGGCAGCACCTTCAGACGCTGGCCAACCTGCACGGTACCGGAGGCGACCGTGCCGGAGAAGCCGCGGAAATCAAGGTTCGGACGGTTAACATACTGCACCGGGAAGCGCAGCGGCTGGCTCTCGACCACCCGCTGGATCTCTACGGTTTCGAGGACTTCCAGCAGCGTCGGGCCACTGTACCACGGCATATTCGCGCTCTGGCTGGCGACATTATCGCCTTCCAGCGCCGACAACGGCACAAAGCGGATATCAAGGTTGCCCGGCAGCTGCTCGGCAAAGGTCAGATAATCTTCCCGGATCTCGTTGAAGCGCGCTTCGCTAAACTCGACGAGATCCATTTTGTTGACCGCCACTACCAGGTGTTTAATGCCCAGCAGCGTCGAGATGAAGCTGTGACGGCGGGTCTGGTCGAGCACGCCCTTGCGCGCATCGATCAGCAGGATCGCCAGGTCGCAGGTGGACGCCCCGGTGGCCATATTGCGCGTGTACTGCTCGTGCCCCGGGGTGTCGGCGATGATAAATTTGCGTTTTTCGGTTGAGAAGTAGCGATAGGCCACGTCGATGGTGATGCCCTGCTCGCGCTCGGCCTGCAGGCCGTCCACCAGCAGCGCCAGGTCAAGCTTTTCGCCCTGGGTGCCGTGACGCTTGCTGTCGTTGTGCAGCGAAGAGAGCTGGTCTTCATAGATCTGGCGCGTATCGTGCAGCAGGCGGCCAATTAAGGTGCTTTTGCCGTCATCGACGCTGCCGCAGGTCAAAAAACGCAGCAGGCTCTTGTGCTGTTGCGCGTGCAGGTAAGCTTCTACGCCGCCTTCGTTGGCAATTTGTTGGGCAATGGTCGTGTTCATGGCGGCTCCTTAGAAATACCCCTGACGTTTCTTCAGCTCCATCGAGCCGGCCTGGTCGCGGTCAATGACGCGCCCCTGACGTTCGCTGGTGGTCGATACCAGCATCTCTTCAATAATTTCCGGCAGCGTCTGCGCTTCAGACTCCACCGCGCCGGTCAGCGGCCAGCAGCCGAGGGTACGGAAACGCACCATCCGTTTTTCAATCACCTCGCCCGGCTGCAGATCGATACGGTCGTCATCGATCATCATCAGCATACCGTCGCGCTCCAGCACCGGGCGCTCAGCGGCCAGATACAGCGGCACGATTTCAATATTTTCCAGGTAGATGTACTGCCAGATATCCAGCTCGGTCCAGTTGGAGAGCGGGAAGACGCGGATGCTTTCGCCTTTGTTAATCTGGCCGTTGTAGTTGTGCCACAGCTCCGGACGCTGATTTTTCGGGTCCCAGCGGTGGAAGCGGTCGCGGAAGGAGTAGATGCGCTCTTTCGCGCGGGATTTCTCTTCGTCGCGACGCGCGCCGCCGAACGCGGCGTCAAAGCCGTATTTGTTCAGCGCCTGCTTCAGCCCTTCGGTTTTCATGATATCGGTATGCTTGGCGCTGCCGTGGACAAACGGGTTGATGCCCATCGCCACCCCTTCCGGGTTTTTATGCACCAGCAGTTCACAGCCGTAGGCTTTAGCGGTCCGGTCGCGGAACTCATACATCTCACGGAATTTCCAGCCGGTATCGACGTGCAGCAGCGGGAACGGCAGGGTTCCCGGATAAAACGCTTTGCGCGCCAGATGCAGCATTACGCTGGAATCTTTCCCGATGGAGTACATCATTACCGGGTTAGAAAATTCGGCGGCCACCTCACGAATAATATGGATGCTTTCCGCCTCCAGTTGCCGCAGGTGAGTGAGTCGTTTTTGGTCCATAACCGTTCCTTAAGCCAGATTGACCACCGAAGCGTTAAACCCCTCGGCGGATGATGTATGTTGAAACCAGGCGAGCTGCTGATGCAGCTGCACCACTTCGCCTACCACCAGCAGGGCGGGCATCGGGGCGTCTTTCGCCAGGTGTTCGAGTTGTTGCAATGTGCCGGTTATCGTCTGCTGATCGTCACGGGTGCCACGGGAAATCACCGCCACCGGCGTGTCGCTGTCGCGACCGTGGGCGATCAGCTGGGCGCTGATTTCCGCTGCCTTCATGGTGCCCATGTAGATCGCCAGCGTTTGTTGGCTCTTCGCCAGCAGCGACCAGTCGAAGGGGGAGCTGTCCGGCTTATAGTGGCCGGTGACAAAGACGGCGCTTTGCGCATAATCGCGATGGGTCAGCGGAATACCGGCGTAGGCCGTCGCTCCGGCGGCTGCGGTGACGCCCGGCACCACCTGGAACGGGATCCCCGCCTCGGCGGCAGCCTGCAGCTCTTCTGCGCCGCGGCCAAAAATAAACGGATCGCCGCCCTTCAGGCGCACGACGGTTTTCCCCGCCTTCGCCGCCTCCACCAGCAGCTGATTGGTTTCATGCTGCGGCACCGAATGCTCGCCGGCGCGTTTGCCAACGCAGATCAGCTCGGCATCGCGGCGCACCAGCTCGAGAACCGGCTGAGTCACCAGATGATCGTGGAAAACCACGTCCGCCTGCTGGATCGCCTGCAGACCGCGAAGGGTCAGCAGCCCGGCATCGCCCGGCCCGGCGCCGACCAGAATAATTTCTCCCGTCTCGCGTTCGGGTTTGTCGAGCTCATCCTGCAGCGCTTTTTCCGCCTCCGCAGAGTTGCCCGCCACCATCAGGCTGGCGAAGCGGCCGGTAAAGACGCGCTCCCAGAAGCGGCGACGCGCTTCGGTAGTCGTCAGGCGGGTTTTCAGATGGTTGCGCCAGTAGCTTGCTGATTCCGCCAGCCGACCGAGATTCGTCGGCAGCAGCGCTTCGATTTTTTCACGCAGAATGCGCGACAGCACCGGCGCTTTACCGCTGGAGGAGATCGCCACCAGCAGCGGCGAACGGTCGACGATAGAAGGGAAAACAAACGAGCACAGCGCCTGGTTATCCACCACGTTGACCAACCGGTAGCGCGCGTTAGCTGCCGCAAATACCCGCTGGTTAAGCGCCTCATCCTCGGTGGCCGCAATCACCAGAAAGACATCATCCACCAGCGAGTCGCTGAATTCCGTCGCCCGCCAGCTGAGTGCCTGGCGCGCAGCCAGATCGGCCAGCGCCGGTGACAGCGTTTCAGCGACCACCTGCACCTGCGCCTGGGCGCGCAGCAGGAACTTGATCTTACGTTCAGCAATCTCGCCGCCGCCGATCACCAGCACGGGCCTTTGTTTCAGTTCGGCAAAAAGGGGCAAGTAATCCACGGTGCAACAACTCTCTTACATTCAGCGATACTGCGACTATAGGGTGCGCCTTAGAGCAAATGAAATTACGAAATGGAATGAGTTGTGACACAAAGGAATAACGCGGCGGAAATACAAATATCAAAAAGTGCTTAACGCGCTATTTTTCCGCTATTTAAGAGCAATTGAAATTGTTTAACCGCGGTCACAGTTTCATACTGTACGCGTCAAATTGTCTTGTTCGTGTAAGGACCCCTTATGTTTTCCGCGTTGTGCCGCCGTCTGCTTCCGCTGGCGCTCGGCACCGGTTTTGTTTTTGCCGCCGCCCCCGCATTCAGCGCGCTGGGCGACACCGCCAGTAGCCAGGCCCGCCATATCGCCACCGTCTTCCCGGGACGAATGACCGGAACGCCGCCGGAAATGCTCTCAGCTGACTATCTGCGCCAGCAGTTCGCCCTGATGGGGTATCAGAGCGACGTGCGAAGCTTCAATACCCGCTATATCTATACCGACAGCAATCAGCGCAAGAACTGGCATAACGCCACCGGCAGTACGGTGATCGCCGCCCATGAAGGTAAAGTGCGCCAGCAGATTATTATCATGGCACACCTCGACACCTATGCGCCGCAGAGCGATAAAGACGTGGAGAACAACCTCGGCGGCCTGACGCTGCAGGGCATCGACGACAACGCGATGGGACTTGGCGTATTGCTGGAGCTGGCGGAGCATTTAAAGAACGTCCCTACCCGCTATGGCATCCGCTTTATCGCCACCAGCGGTGAAGAGGAAGGCCGTCTCGGCGCGCAAAACCTGCTGCAGCGGATGAGCGAAGCGGAAAAGAAAAATACCCTGCTGGTGATCAATCTCGATAATCTGGTGGTGGGCGATAAGCTTTACTTCAACAGCGGCCGCAGCACGCCGGCCTCGGTGCGCAAGCTGACCCGCGATCGCGCGCTGGCTATCGCTCGCAGCAAGGGCATCGCCGCCTACACCAACCCGGGACTCAACCCGGCTTATCCGAAAGGCACCAGCTGCTGCAATGACGCCAGCGTCTTCGACAACGCCGGGATCCCGGTGCTGTCGGTCGAGGCGACTAACTGGTCACTCGGCAAAAAAGATGGCTATCAGCAGCGGAGCAAATCGGCCAGTTTCCCGCAGGGAACCAGTTGGCATGACGTCCAGCTGGATAATCAGCAGTATATCGACCACGCGCTGCCCGGGCGCATCGAACACCGCGGACGCGAGGTAGTGAAAGTCATGCTGCCGCTGGTGAAAGAGCTGGCGAAGGTGGAGAAGCCATCGTCATTAAAATAATCGGGTAGTCATCACCGGCAACAAGGATTGTCGCCATGATCAATTTACGCTGTTCGGGCGTTTTTTTTCTGCTGCTGGCTGCCAGCGCAGGCGCCTTCGCCGACAGCCAGGTCTATATCTGGCAGCGGGTCTGGAATGACCAGCATAAGACCGCGCTACGGCAAAGCCAGGCGCTGTTTGCCACTTTGCGCGTTCTGGGGATCCAGTTTCATCCTCAGGAAGGCGTCCGCCTTGCCCGCGTTAACACTTCATTATTACAGCAGGATGGCCGCCCGGTGTGGCTGGTCGTCCGCCTGGACGGCAGCCTGACGCAGCTTGATACCACCACAATGCTGCCGCAGATAAAGCGCCTTGTGACCCACTGGCGCAAGGCAGGCGTTAATCTCACCGCCATTGAAATCGATTATGATGCTCCCACTTCGCGGCTCTCCGATTATCAACGCCTCCTGATGGCCATGCGCCAGGGGCTGCCTTCAGATATTACGCTCAGCATCACGGCGCTCCCGACCTGGCTCACCTCCCCCGGACTGCGTCCTTTGCTGAAAGCGGTAGATAGCTCCGTATTGCAACTTCATAGCGTGCAATCCCCGGGGACCGGCTTGTTCGACCCGACACTGGCCCGGCGCTGGAGCAGGCAATATGCGCTTATCGCTCCTCACCCTTTTTACCTCGCGCTCCCGGCCTATGGTTCCGCGCTCATCGCTGCCCCGGGACAGCCCGCCAGCGTTGAAAGCGAGTCGCCGCTGTGGATTGCGGCTGAAAAACAAGAACTGAGCGTTTCACCGCAGCAAATCGACACGTTTATTCGCGAACTGGAACAACAGCCGCCGTATCATTTTTCAGGTATCGTCTGGTTTCGTCTGCCTCTGGATAACGATACCCGCGCCTGGTCGCTTAGTACGCTGGCGGCAGTCATCCGCCATCAGCCGTTAACCTCCCGCTGGCAGTGGCTGGCGCTTCCCGATAAGGCCAGCGCCAGCGCAGAGTCCACGCTCTACGAACTGGCGATTAAAAACACAGGCAATATTGATGCCCCACTCCCGGCGAAAATAACGCTAACCACGGAAGATTGTCTGGCCGCCGACGGCGCCGGAAGCTACCGCTTTAGCGAACAAACGTTTTCCCTCACCGCCCCTGCGCTGTTGCGCGCCGGGCGGACGCAAGCCATTGGTTGGGTAAGATGCTCAACGCCACCACAAGGAAAGTTTCATGTTAACCCGTAAATTACCTCTGGCCGCCTTCCTGGCGGCGACGCTTGTTGCTGCCAGCAGCCACGCCTGTGGGCCGTTTTTCCCCAACTATTTGTTAGCAGATCGCCAGGCTAATCTGCTGTATCTGCCGGAGGGGAGCTTTGCTTTAGAGAGCAGCCGCCTGGTGCTTGCCGACCCGCGACTTCCGCAATGGCGTGATACTTCTGCCGACAAGCCTGCAGCCCCTACTGCGCAGGATCTTTTGCTCAAAGAGATCCGCGCCAGCGGTTCGTTAGCCGCCGCGGAAAAAATGGCCGCTGATCTCCCGACCGCCAGCCGCCTGTACGTGCTCGGCGCAGTGGCGTTTGCTGAACGCGATAGCCGGGCGCGCGACTATTTTCGCCAGCTTTTGGCCTTGCCCGTGGAACAACAGGGCGAGTGGGGGCTCAAGGCGCGTTATTCGCTGGCCCGCGATTTGATGCGTGATTATCCGCTTACTGATAGTCGTTCTTCTCACGGTAGTGAGCAGGAATTGCGCGAAGCCTTCGATCTCTACCAGCAGATCATTGACGCCGTTCGTGAAGGTCAGCAGGATCCGGAGCTGCTCTCGCTGGCAAGTCTTGGCCAGCAGGGACGTATCAAACACTGGCAAAGCGACCCCATTGCCGCGGCTCATCTTTATGCCCGGCAGGCGGCGCAGGGTTCCCCCAGTGGCAGCCTCTCTTTACGCTACACTGTCGACGTCCTCAACCACCCGGAAAACGAACAGTTCCTGCAACCTGGCCTGGACGATCCGGTTATTCAGCAACTGCTGATTGCGAGTTTTTTTACTCGTTCGTCCAATTTGTTGTACGAGCCGGAACCGCGGCCCTTTGATCCGACAGAGGTCAAAAATTACCATAATGAGCTGATAGCGAAGCTGGCGCAGAAAGTCGATCGCGATATGCCCGGCAGCGACCGCCTGATCGCCCTCGCCTATCGTAACGGCCAATATCCGCTGGTGACGCTGATGTTGAAAAACGCCAAAGAAAATGGGCTCACCGCCTGGGTAAGGGCCAAAATGGCGCTGCGGGCCGGTGATGTCAACGCGGCAGCGGCATGGTACGCCAAAGCCGCGGCGTCATTTCCGCCAAATGAAACCTGGGGTTTCCAATCCTATAGTGATGACATTGTCGGCGAGGAGTTTGTTACGCCGGTCTGCCGTATTCACGCCGAGCAGGCGATACTCGCGCTCAACCGCGACGACTATCTGCAGGCAATGCGGCTGATGTATCAGGCGAAAGAAAATTACTGGCCGGATGTCGCGCACATTGCTGAACGAGTGCTCACGGTCAATGAACTCCTTGCTTTCGTGGATAAATATGTCCCGGCACCTTCTCCTTCAGCCCCTACTACGCCGAAAAATGCCGGGCGCGATAGCGCTGACGCCAGGCTACGCAACCTGCTCGCCCGACGCCTGATGCGCGCGGGCCAGTATCAAAAAGCGCTGGCCTATTTTGCGCTGGCCGAAGATCGAGACGCCGCCCGGGCGTTTATCGATGCCTTTCCGAAAAAGGGACACAAAACAGCTCAGGCGCAGGGCTGGTGGCAAGCGGCGCTAATCCTGCGTCATCAAGGGATGGAATTGACAGGCTATGAGATGGCGCCCGATTTTGCGCTGTATGGAGGCGGGTATTCATGGCCCTATTACAACCAGGGACCGGAAGATAATTCGGCCGTGACATCGTGGATAAGTGATGGCGAACGGCAACGCGTTCAGCGATCCCTGCCAAAACAGGACAGTCATTTCTTACACTATCGCTGGCAGGCGGTGACGCTGGCGGAAAAAGCGGCCGACCTGTTGCCATATAAATCACAGGCCTATGCTGCCGTGCTGTGTAATGCAACAGGATGGGTATGGGGGCGGGATGCTCAATTAACCAAACGCCTGTATCAGCGCTATGTTAAGTACGGCGCCCCGTTCCCATGGGCCGAAAATTTTGGTCGGGATTGCCCGGAGCCGGATTTTAGCGCGATCCAGGAGACGGTAAAAAAACAGTGATATCGCTAGAGCGGCAGGTAGCGATATTTATTCTCCGCAAGCTTTCGTGCCCACCCTCAGGATCGATAACGTTAGTGGACGGGCTTATCCCCGCGAATGCGGGGAACACTTCATGGCCCGAGCCAGTTCGGTGATATCAGTCGGTTTATCCCCGCTGGCGCGGGGAACACTGAGCCAATCGCAATAATGTGTGATTAATATTCGGTTTATTCCCGCTGGCGCAGGGAACACCCCACCAACGCCCGACCAATACTTCATAACGACGGTTTATCCCCGCTGGCGCGGGGAACACTCCCACTCCACGTGGCGGATCCGTTTTTTGCCCGGTTTATCCCCGCTGGCGCGGGGAACACGCCGCCGCCGTATTGAATTAAAACGGTATCTCCGGTTTATCCCCGCTGGCGCGGGGAACACTTCATTGCCCAGATGGGACATGAATCCGGAGGCGGTTTATCCCCGCTGGCGCGGGGAACACCCATTTTGCGCAGTTCCAAGGGGTTCCAGTACCGGTTTATCCCCGCTGGCGCGGGGAACACCTGATCCACGGTATCCCCCTGCAGCGCGAAAACGGTTTATCCCCGCTGGCGCGGGGAACACAGTAACAGTGAATCCCATTTGCTCTGCGTAATCGGTTTATCCCCGCTGGCGCGGGGAACACGCCAGGGAGCAGCCTGAACACCTCCGAGAATACGGTTTATCCCCGCTGGCGCGGGGAACACGCCTGAAACAGGTGGAAGAGGCGCTGGATATGCGGTTTATCCCCGCTGGCGCGGGGAACACGCGCCGGATATGACCGGGGTGGTCGACAGCAGCGGTTTATCCCCGCTGGCGCGGGGAACACCATCGCTGATTTAGCCATCACTCAGCCTCCACCGGTTTATCCCCGCTGGCGCGGGGAACACTAACGTGCTGGCCGATCTGAAAGCCGCAGGTGCGGTTTATCCCCGCTGGCGCGGGGAACACGCAGCGCTCAAGGGTAAGCATCATCCGGCGCGCGGTTTATCCCCGCTGGCGCGGGGAACACGCCAGTCTGGACCGGCTCCTGCCCCTGCCAGCCGGTTTATCCCCGCTGGCGCGGGGAACACCCGATTCCAGATGAAAGCGTTGATTTTGCATTCGGTTTATCCCCGCTGGCGCGGGGAACACTGCCGAAGGATGAACCCCGGCAATATCGATCCCGGTTTATCCCCGCTGGCGCGGGGAACACCTGGATTTCTCCAGGCCGTTAATCTTACATTCCGGTTTATCCCCGCTGGCGCGGGGAACACTGCTCATAAGTTCACCTAAAAACTCTGAATTGCGGTTTATCCCCGCTGGCGCGGGGAACACGGCCGAAGCCCCTTAACCCTGTGCGTTGAAGACGGTTTATCCCCGCTGGCGCGGGGAACACTCCGATGTCGGGTCCGCATCAATTTCAGCAGCCGGTTTATCCCCGCTGGCGCGGGGAACACAGTTCTGATTCGATTGTAGCCGCGTACATCGCCGGTTTATCCCCGCTGGCGCGGGGAACACAGAGCGGCAACGTCAATGCTCGCCACATCCTGCGGTTTATCCCCGCTGGCGCGGGGAACACGCAAAAGAATTATTTAACCAATTCTCTATTGACGGTTTATCCCCGCTGGCGCGGGGAACACTCGCCTGTCGCTACCGACACTGACGCGCTGGGCGGTTTATCCCCGCTGGCGCGGGGAACACTTAACAGAGGCGATACATTCATATACTGTGCGCGGTTTATCCCCGCTGGCGCGGGGAACACTGATGGGCTGGCACGTTTTCATTCTGATTAACCGGTTTATCCCCGCTGGCACGGGGAACACATTTCCAGGGGGAAAACTGCTGCGGGGTTTTTCGGTTTATCCCCGCTGGCGCGGGGAACACGCTTCACCGTCTTCAACCAGGCCCACAACGGGCGGTTTATCCCCGCTGGCGCGGGGAACACTGAAAAACACTGTGAAAATAAACAGTGCTGAACGGTTTATCCCCGCTGGCGCGGGGAACACTTCGACTATATCGGGAAGACGCAGAAGACGAACGGTTTATCCCCGCTGGCGCGGGGAACACAAATCGTGAATATCTTCATGTGTTGTTATAAACGGTTTATCCCCGCTGGCGCGGGGAACACGTCAGGGGTATCAGGAACAAGTTGAGCGGATACGGTTTATCCCCGCTGGCGCGGGGAACACCTGCGCGAACAATGGCCGGAAGCATTCCCATTCGGTTTATCCCCGCTGGCGCGGGGAACACCGACCCGGCCAGATTACCGCGCCTGGTGCTGGCGGTTTATCCCCGCTGGCGCGGGGAACACCTGATCGCCACCCAGGCCGAGGTAGAGGCATACGGTTTATCCCCGCTGGCGCGGGGAACACCTTTACGCCATTTCCGAGGGCTGGGAGGACCGCGGTTTATCCCCGCTGGCGCGGGGAACACTCGCCCCGGCGTCCGCGCCTTCGGTCTTCACCCGGTTTATCCCCGCTGGCGCGGGGAACACGCGCCAATATTGTGGCCGGTACGAGAGCCCATCGGTTTATCCCCACTGGCGCGGGGAACACCACTGGCGCGTCGTCTGGTTCTCCCCCTGGTACGGTTTATCCCCGCTGGCGCGGGGAACACGAGGTACTTAATGATGTTGGCCGTGCATACCGCGGTTTATCCCCGCTGGCGCGGGGAACACACTAAAAAAATAGACTTCAATATCAATAGCTTTTAACTGAAAAACAATTCACCAACAATTAAGAAACAATTTTACATTATTAAAGAGCATATAACTCATTGTTTTAAAAAAGGAAGGAAAGATACTAACCGCAGTCCATCCAAATCCACCGGAATACGTCTATTGACACCATATGTCTGAAACTCAAATCCGGATTCGGTATTCGTCGCCCAAGCCATAACAACATTCCCCTCTTCTGCCAGAACGGAAACCTGTTGCCATATCATTTCTCGTGTCTTTGTTGAGATGTCCCCAACATACACACCAGCGCGAATCTCCAGCAACCAGACGGCTAACCGTCCACGGAGTCGCGGAGGAACATTCTCTGTCACCACAACCAACATACTCATCTTTAACGACTCCGATGGCCTGCATCACCTAAAGAGACAGGGAGTGGGATAGCTACAGGATGTGCGCCTTCAGGTGGTGGGGGTGGCTGAATTTCGCCTGCCGCAAGAACATCGTCAATAAGCGGAATTAATTTCGCCAGCATTTTGCTACTGCGGAAAATATCCCTGCAGGCTAGCCGGACTTCGCGATCGGGCTCGGCTGGATTACGCCGCGCAATCTCGAATGCTTTTGGCACGACGGTATCAAACTTGATGATATCGGCAATATCGTAAACAAAAGAAAGTGGTTTACCCGTATGTACAAAGCCTATCGCTGGCGCGTATCCAGCAGCAAGTATTGCCGCTTCCGTCACACCATACAGGCAGGCCGTCGCCGAACTAATACACTGGTTGACCGTATCCCCTTTCTCCCAGTCCTTCGGATCGTAGCGGCGTCCCTGCCACTTTACGCCATACTGTTTCGCCAATAATGCGTAAGTCGCCCGCACACGACTCCCTTCAATGCCGCGTAACTGTTCGACAGAACGTCGGCTTGGCGCTGGCTCACCAAAACGTAACTCGAACATTCTACGCACTACTTTCAGACGGAGCTCATCATCTAAGGCCAGCTTTGCCTGATAGAGCAATTTATCGGCACGGGCGCCACCTGGTTGCCCAGAGGCATAGAGACGGACACCCGCTTCACCAACCCATACCAGCAACGTGCCCACTGTCGCCGCCAGCCTTACAGCGGCATGAGAAACACGCGTCCCAGGTTCCAACATCAGACAGGCCACCGATCCGACAGGAATATGTGTACGGACGCCGGTTTTATCGATTAAAACGAATGCCCCATCGATAACATCAACTTGCCCATACTGGAGAAAGATCATCGATACACGATCTTTAAGCGGGATCGGATTTAACGGCAGCCAGCTCATTAGCGCTTCCTTTTTACCATCAGCATCCCACAACCCAACGCTTTACTCTTACCTAAGCCAGAGAACAGCACCTGGGAGAAAAGCGGAACGTCTGTTACACAAAGTGTTCCGCAAAAATCCACACTGCTGTATGTGATCGGTTCTTCCCGATTATGGCGAACAAAACGATGCTGTTGATACGCTTGCACACAGCCACAGCGCGTCTGCATTTCCCTGTATTCCTCACCTGCCCACAAAGCCAAAGCATCAGCCTCTGGCTCAAGCAACCGAAAACCATGCTGCTGCCCTTGCCTCTCCAGCCACGCCTGAGCAGCCTGTTGTTGTACCTCCCACCAGCGTTCTTTTACAACGCCGCTTGCTTTTGCATGGTATTTGGCATCCATCATTACATCGCTGCGTTTACCATCTCGGGTAATCACCGGGTTAGCCCGTAGCTGAAAATCTAGTATCAAGCCCTCCGTCAGTTGTGGATTAAATGGTTTGGTTTCAATCACAAACAGAGAATGCTTGGACAGTGGCGGCGTTGTCGAGAGCACAAAAAAGCAGCCTTGCGCTTCCTGACGAAACAAGAACTGACGTGCCGTTTGTTGTGGAAAAAGCTGCCAAAGCCACTGATGACTAGCATAAGGCCTAGCTGATTCCCATTTTTTCAACATTTCAGGACGAAGGTTTTTGAACAGAAGCTGGACACGAGACAAGTACATCACGCCCTCCCTTGCAACAGACCGCTAAAGCGGATATAGCTGCCGAACTGCCAACGCTGGCGGCTGAGTGGGTTATTATGGCTATGGATTTTCTGCTGCCATTGCAGACTCTTTTCATCGGGATCGTCCCAGTAGCAAATACCCTCTTTCGAGGTAAACCCATTTAATTCCGCGGCGGACATTTCCTGAGCAGCAAGAATGAATATCTCTTTTAACGTACCGGTCATTAATCGGGGTGCCAGCGGCAAGGCTAACGGACAAGACTTTCTTCCGAGATAAAGCGGAAAATAAGGTGTCAGCAGTGCTTCACGCAACGCCGTCAACGCATACGGAGCACCAGCGGTAGCACTTAACGCCACGTGCCAGTAACCATCGCAACGATATTCACGCTGCGAAATCAGGGTGCCGATTTCATCGGGCGCGAGAGTCAGTTCATCCCGTCGCGTGAAGTAACGATACTTTTTATTTTCTCGTGGCGCACTAACCGTATGATAATCCCGTAGCCAACGCTCTTGCGAGGCTAGCGCATGCACTGCCAAATGATAGTGTTGGTTAAATGTATTTAACCGTTCTTCTTCATCGCGGCGTATCCCAAGCGCGGCGGCAACCAATCCTAATAATGCCGATCGCGTAGGTACTGCCGCAGAGTGGCGGATCTCACCTGACGCTTCTTCTCCCCATGATGCCAGTGGCGCATAGAGCTGAAAAACCAGATATTCCTTCATCATTCATCCTTACTGGCTGACAAAGGCCAGTAATTCCGCCAGCGATCCGATGCCTTCGTGAACGTTCAGTTCTTGATAAGCGTCAGTACAGTTGCCATAGACCCGATCGAAGCTATCACGCTGCTGTTTTAAGCGAGCAATCGCCGCCGGTATCTGATCGGTATCGCGTACGGGCTGGAAAAATGCCGCGGCCAACGCTCGCGGTTGTTTTTTCCCGATTTCGGCCAGCGCATAAGTAGCATAAGCGCGAGAGGCAAAGCTGTTTTGCTTGCCCGTTGGTGAAACAGTTAGTGCTGTTTCGGTGAGCGCCGCAATGGCGCGTTTCGCTAGTTCCTCATTACCACCGAGGTTTTCTACCAACAAATCCCGGCTGATGCAGAGATAGGTATAGAAAAGCGCTGAGGCAAACCCCTGTTCCCCCATATGAGCAGAACCGGCATCTTCTTTATTATTGAGGTCATCTACAGCAGTAAAGAAATCAGACTCAATGGTCACGGCACTCACACCCAGCGCATGAGAAACCTGGCATGCGGCCTCAACGTTAAACTCAGGTGATGATGCCAGCATACGGCCAAACAATGCCATGTCCACACTACGCTGTTCATTACGCAGTAATTTAACCTCTTCATCGGTCGGTATACGCTGTTCAGCGATCAGAGTTTTAACCAATTGCTCAATCAAATGAATTTCATGACTGCTGACGTGGACGATCTGCTCAATCTCTAGATTTTTTTCATCATTCGCATTTTTGTCATTTTTCAATTTACCGAACTGCTCAGCGATTTTCTCTGCCGCGCTTTTTGCGACTTTAGCTGCAGTATCTGCAGCAATCATTGGACGATAGACATAGTCCACTCCAATTCGACGAGTGCGCTTACCGATGAAACCATCCATTGCTTCTTCAAACGTTTCCGAAACGCGCCAGGCACGTTTTAGGCTTTGTGACGACACTCGCAGGCGCTCTACACCGCCCATAAATGCCGTTTTAGGCCTGCCGGAATCGTCACGGTTAAGGTTAGCGGGTGCATATGCCGTTAATAAGTGCAACTGAATAAAAGTGGTCATTATTAAATCCCTCTAAGTTACTTATTTGCCATAGGATGTTGAAAGATATTCGTTAGCCCAGCGGATGCGGTTTCGCTTAAAGGGATCTCGGTGTTCTGGCTCATGATTTTCACGACGTTGCCATTCTTCCATCCACAGAAAAATACTGTCGGCCAGAGACAAGACATTCACGCCTTCCGCCCCACGAATATTCACCACCTGAATTAGCAACTGACAGAAAGTTTCCGGATCGGCCGCCTTTTGCAAACGTTCAAAGCGCAGAGCAGAAACACATGCCGTTGTTCCATTTAACTTTTCTCCCAATTGCGCGGCAAAACTGGCTTTTTCTTTATGACTTTTAATATGCGCAGCGACGCTGATAAACAGCGCCAAAGCCATTTCATCAACAGGCTGTAAAGGAATATATTTAAGCAGGGCCTGGCGAAGCGCGCCATAAGCTTCACACATCATCACCCCATATGGCGGGGTCATTTTTTTCAGCTCCGCACGCCAGGCCCGGCCGTTGATTCGCTTATCGTCGCGGCGCTCATAGCGTTCAGACAGGATGGCAAACCATTCCAGCAATGCTTTCTGTGCATCAGGGTGCGTGATTTTGCACAACATTGCAGTATGACTGTTCATAGAGTCTCCTTTGGTTCCTCGGCAAGCATCAAGATTTCCTTGCGCGCTTTGTGTTTACGGTAGCTGCTCTCAAGTTCTCGTCGAGCCGCAAGCTGGCGCAACAGAATGTCGTCGGGACTATCAGGATCGGTTAGAGCATCACGGTCAAATACCTGTAAGAGATACCGAAGGAGTTCCCGATCCCACTGACGCAATGCATAACGGGAAGGGGCATCCTGGCGTAACGGATCCTGCTCCAGTGCGTCGAGAAGCTGCCGAAAAGCGGGTTCAGTTTCCTGCCAGAACGCAATATCCACCATACTGAAATCCATTTTGGCTTCTTTTGGCGTATCAAACTTAGCGCTTTTAAACGCGTATCTCAGCAGCGACAGCGCTTCCGATGCGAATACCAATACGTTATTGAGGACGGCAATAAATTGCTCTTCATGAGCAACACGAATCAAAGGAATACGATGCTGATACCAGCAGCGAGCTTTCGCATTATCCATATCCCAAGCAAAACACCACAGGCCCAATTTTTTACGCCGCCCGGCAGCCAGAACCACCTTTGCAGGTTGCATTCGGTTAAATTTATCCTCGCGTTTCATGAGCAACCCGAGCCAGTCTTTATAATTTAACCCGCCAGGCTGCCCCTTCAGAGCCAGCCAAGGCGCAGAGGGATCTTTCAATGCCTGCCGATAAGGTGAGAAGGGATGGATCCAGCTATCGTATTGAACACCATAGTTTTTACTGCGCATTTGCAATAGTAGCGACGGATGACTGTCTCCACATAAATTACAAACGCCGGCCACGGTTTTAGTGAAATCCAATTCGATTCGCCGCGGCATTCCCCAGTACGCCTGTAACGGATGGGCATTTTCAGGCGTCACGACATTTCCGGCCTTATCGCTGGTTTTAGTTGGTGCAAGCCAGGGGAAAATAAGCGCATGTTGTGCAGGGGTAGGTTTCTGCGCCAGCGGCAAAACGTTGAGCCAAAGTTTTTGCCAGAGAGGATATTTATCTTCCTCTTTTGGTACAACCAGCGTAGTAAGCGGCCCGCCGCCGCGCATCCCTACCCGATAACCCGCCCCACCGGCAGGGGAATTGGTCTGAATCGTAAATAATGCTATCGCGGCGCAGTCCGGGCAGATATGTTCAACTTGACCACGTTTAACAAAATGATCTTTATTGAGCTTAAGCGTGTTACCGCCGGGTGCATCAATTAACAATCCGGCAATGGAACCATATTCGCTATCCAGAGGATCAAAACTTTGCAGGAACGAGGGCTTTTGCTCACCAAATTGGAGAACGGGAGACAATGCCTGGAGTGCTTCCTCCCAGCGTTCAGGTTCGATACCTTCGTTCCAAATATCCTCCCAGTCATCTTTATCCTCTGGCACGATAGTGCACTGTAGAATGCCGATGAGCATTTGCCATGCAGCCCCCTGAAAATCGGATCGTGGATAGGCTACATCACGAATTTGATTATCAAGAAGTTCAGTTAATGCGATTTTTGTATGCTTGCCGCTGTATAAGACGACGGGAAGCCATTTTTCCCTGGTTAAATCCATTGAGTGACTCCTGTAAAACTGGAGCGAGGCTGAACCACCAACTAAACAAAATACCTATAAAGTAGGCTCCTTTCGGAGCCTACTGGACATTAACGCTTCAATGCTGAACAGAGTAAAGCTAAAAACATCATCATTTCTGCATGATTAAGCGTAAAGGTAATCACCATACAGGTACCGTTTTTAGTTGCTGGCGACCAGGACGTCCGTTTAGAATGCAAGTGCTACGTCGCTTCGGCAATGGATGCCCTCCTATCCAGGGGGCTCCATTGCTGGAGTGCCAAAGGCTTCCCCTGTTGAACTCCATCGTAGTGGGTTTAGAAGTTGAACGCAACGATAAAAAAGCAATATGCTATTTAGCCTTAACCTCGATGTACATTTTCTGTAGTCCTGCTAAAATTGCTACGTTCCTCATTTCAATGAGGATGAACCGCAATAGGCCATGTAGCCGAAGCTAAAATGCAACCCGTTCCCCGCGCTAGCGGGGATAACCCTCTTGCGTTAAAGGTAAAAAACATCTGGTCTGTTCTTACTATCTCGCACTAAGATTAACGTCGTTATATTTTCCTCGCTACAAAAATGAGGACATTTATGAGATATATCAATTATCTTCGTTATTGGGGAAAAACCAGTAAAGTAACTTCCACAAAAATAAAGCCTTATCATCTACTGGCATATCATTGTCTGGATGTGGCCGCCTGTGGATATTACATAATAAAAAACAATATTTTTAATTCCAGAGATATTTTGGAAGAATGTAATATTATCGATAAGGATGCTGAAAGATGGATGATATGGTTGCTTGCCAGCCATGATATCGGCAAATTCGCCAGAGGCTTTCAAAGATATGCCTCGTTCCCCGATACGCCACTGGTTCCACCTGTGAACACAATTGCTGCATTTGAGCGGCACGATACGTTAGGCTTCTATTTATGGGAAAAAATTAGCGACGCCTGGCAGGAAGGAAATAACGACATCATTGCCGGTATTGATCCCGAAAACCGTGGTAGTTTCACCAGTGCCTTAAACATCTGGATGCAGATAAGCACTGGTCATCATGGCATTCCACCCGACACCCTGCAAAATAGCAGTGCACTGGCATTTACCGATGAGGATATCATCGCCGCCACGCATTATCTTGAAACGCTAAGTCAGTTGTTTCCTTTTACGTTGCCTTCAGTCTGGAAAACCAAGACCGGACGGAAAAGTTTAAAGCGCCACAGCTGGTTCTTTGCCGGCCTTGTCACCCTCACTGACTGGCTGGGATCAGATGAAACTCACTTTCCCGCCGTCAGCAATGCGATGCCTTTGCAAGATTATTGGCCTCTCGCCTGCGAAAAGGCGCAACAGGCCATCCTCACCATTCCACCATTATCACCACACAGCTTTTATCATAATCATCAAGCTCTGTTTCCCTTTATCCATACGCTCACTCCGCTCCAGCAGCGAGCTAATACTCTGGATATCTCATCGCCAGGCCCGCAACTCATTATTCTGGAAGACGTAACCGGAGCTGGTAAAACAGAAGCAGCACTGATTCTGACTCATCGTTTAATGTCTGCAGGTAAAGGCCATGGACTTTACGTTGGACTGCCGACCATGGCAACCGCGAATGCTATGTATAAACGCTTGTCGGCGGCTTACCGTGCGCTGTTCGCCGATGATGCCAGGCCGTCGCTTATACTGGCTCATGGCGGAAGAGAAATGTCAGAAACTTTCCGGCAATCCATCTGGCAGCCAGTCAATGAGACGGCAGAAGATTACGCGCAAGACGATCGCAACGCCGCCAGTGAATGCCACATCTGGTTCGCTGATTCCCGCAAAAAAGCGCTACTCGCTGAAGTTGGTGTCGGTACTCTCGATCAGCTTTTAATGGCGGTGATGCCATTTCGCCATCAGTCGCTTCGTTTACTTGGCATGCGCGATAAAATCCTGCTGCTGGATGAGGTTCATGCCTATGATGGTTACATGGTGAAATTAATGGAAGGATTGCTCAGTTTCCATGCCGCCCAGGGAGGGAGCGCCATCATACTGAGCGCCACACTACCCGCCACCTTACGCGAAAAGCTACTTAATGCGTTCAGTCATGGCGCCGGTAGTTCGGTCGTTATCCCCAACGTCGATGCTGGTTATCCATGGCTCAGCCACCTCTCGTCGGCAGGCCTGCTGGAACAACCGCTAACCACCCGACCAGAAGTCCAGCGTACCGTAACCGTTAACTGGATACAGCAGCGCCGGGAAGCACTAGAGCTTATTTATCGCGTTGTTGCAGCCGGACAGTGTGTTTGTTGGATCCGTAATACGGTTGACGAGGCACGAGAGATTTTCCAGCAGTTGCGCAGCGACGGGCGGGTGCCCGAACAGGATATAGTGCTCTTTCACAGCCGCTTTGCTTTCGCTGACCGCATTGCCATTGAAGATAAAACGCTGAGCTGGTTCGGCAACCATGCTCCCGCTACTGCACGAAAAGGAAAAGTATTAATCGCAACACAGGTCGTCGAACAGAGTCTTGATCTGGATTTTGACTGGATGATCTCCGATCTGGCACCAGTGGATTTATTGATTCAACGCGCAGGTCGTCTACAACGCCATATCCGCGATGCTGACGGGCAACGCAAACCCGCTCTTCCTGATGGGCGCCAACCTCCAATATTACATATCCTGGCCCCTGAATGGCAGGAACAAGCAGCAGCGGGCTGGTTGGGACAAGAACTACGAGGTACAGGTTATGTTTATCTCGACCATGCCTGCCTGTGGCGTACCCAGTCGTTGCTGCGTCAGTATGGTGAAATCAGCATGCCGGATAACGCCAGAAAGCTAGTTGATGGTGTTTATGAGCAGACGATAGCTGCCCCACCAGAGCTGCAAACCTTATCTGATGTCGCTTTCGGCAACGTTCTCAGTCAACGATCGGTTGCTGCGCAAAATCTATTACGTCACGATGTTGGCTACGCTCGAGAGGCCAGTGATTTTTTATGGGATAACGACAGAGAATTTTCGACTCGTCTGGGTGAAGAAAGCCTGGATGTCTACCTTGCCTGGCAAGATGGTGAAGGGGAATTACATCCCATAGTCGTCGAAGGCGATTTCCGCTGGGAAATGAGCAGACTGTCGGTTCGCCTCTCATGGTGGAAAAAGCATGCAGGTGAATTTTGCCTGCCCGATGCTGAATCACTTGAACAATTCCGCAAGGCACAACGTCGCCCCGCAGGTCAAGTATTACTGGTTTCGTCAGACGGCGAAGCGAGCTATTACAGTAAACAAAGTGGATTAGGTAACGGATAGGAGAACCAGCATGAGCAGAATGTCATCTGTCATGCTGGTTAGAGAAACTTAACCCTCGTGCAATCCGCACTCGCGTTTAAGCCCGAAGAACCGGGTCTCTTCTTCTGCCATGCCCGGCTCCCACTTGCGGGTGGTGTGGGTATCGCCTACCGAGAGATAGCCCTGATCCCACAGCGGGTGGTACTTCAGCCCGTGCTTTTGCAGGTACTGATACACCGTGCGGTTATCCCAGTCGATAATCGGTAGCACCTTGAACACCCCGCGCTGGACCGCCAGCACCGGAAGCGTAGCCCGGCTGCCCGACTGCTCGCGGCGCAGACCGGCAAACCACGTCTGCGCGTTGAGCTCTTTCAGCGCCCGGTTCATCGGCTCAACCTTGTTGATCTCATTGTATTTCTCAATGCCCTCAACGCCCTGCTCCCACAGCTTGCCGTAGCGCGCCTCCTGCCAGGCTGCGCTTTCAGCCGCGCGATAGACCTTCAGGTTCAGCTTGAGCTTGTCCGTCAGCTCGTCAATAAACTGATAGGTTTCCGGGAACAGGTAGCCGGTATCGGTGAGGATCACCGGAATATCCGGGCGGATCTGATTCACCAGATGCAAACTGACTGCCGCCTGAATGCCAAAGCTCGACGACAGCACATAGTTTCCCGGCAGATTTTCCAGCGCCCACGCCACACGCCCTTCGGCGTCAAGCTTTTCCAGTTGGGCGTTGGTTTCCGCGAGTGCCAGAATGCGTTCCACTTTCGGCAATGCATTAAGCGCGTTTAGATCGAGTACGGACATATGAACCTCGTTTGCCTGTTTTGCCGGACGACACTGCGTTCGTCCGGCCTACGGGTTTCGCTGGCCCGGATCGCTACGCGCCACCGGGCACCAGGATGTTATTCCCAGAAATCGCGGGCTGGGTCGAGCACCGGGCGAATGATGCCCGCACGCACCGTAAAATCGCCGAAGCCTTCACCCGCTTCGCGCTCTTTCGCCCAGCGCCCTACCAGTTCGTCTAGCGAGTCGAGAATTTCCGACTCGGTAATATTCTCACGGTACATCCGCGGGATGCGGGTGCCGTTGCGGTTACCGCCGATGTGCAGGTTATAGCGGCCCGGCGCTTTGCCCACCAGTCCCACTTCCGCCAGCATCGCGCGGCCGCAGCCGTTCGGGCAGCCGGTGACGCGGGTGACGATATGCTCATCGCTCACGCCGTGCTTGCTCATCACCCCTTCCACCTTGTCGATAAACGACGGCAGGAAACGCTCGGCTTCCGCCATCGCCAGCGGACAGGTCGGGAAGGAGACGCAGGCCATCGAGTTTTCGCGCTGCGGGGTGACGGCATTCATCAGGCCATGATCCCGCGCGAGCTTCTCGATCCGCGCCTTCTGATCTTCCGGTACGCTGGCGACAATCAGGTTCTGGTTAGCGGTGATGCGGAATTCGCCTTGATGGACCTTAGCAATCTCCAGCAGGCCAGTCTTCAGCGGACGACCCGGATAATCGAGAATGCGGCCGTTTTCAATAAACAGCGTCAGGTGCCACTTATCATCAATCCCCTTCACCCAGCCGATGCGATCGCCGCGGCCGGTAAATTCGTACGGGCGGATCGGCTCAAACTTAATGCCTGCCCGGCGCTCCACTTCCGCTTTGAAGGTTTCGACACCGACGCGCTCAAGGGTGTACTTGGTTTTCGCATTCTTACGGTCGGTACGGTTGCCCCAGTCGCGCTGGGTGGTCACAACCGCTTCCGCCACCGCCAGCGTATGCTCCAGCGGCAGATAACCGAATTCGCTCGCCGTGCGGGCGTAGGTTTTTTTGTTACCATGTTCGATAGAGAGACCGCCGCCCACCAGCAGGTTAAAGCCTACCAGCTTGCCATTTTCGGCAATCGCCACGAAGTTCATGTCGTTAGCGTGCAGATCGATATCGTTCTGCGGCGGGATCACCACCGTGGTTTTAAACTTACGCGGCAGATAGGTCTGGCCGAGGATCGGCTCTTCGTCGGTAGTGGCGACCTTTTTCTGATCCAGCCAGATCTCGGCATAAGCGCGGGTACGCGGCAGCAGATGCTCAGAGATCTTTTTCGCCCACTCGTAGGCCTCAGCGTGCAGCTGCGACTCGTAGGGGTTGGAGGTGCACAGCACGTTACGGTTCATATCGTTGGCGGTGGCCAGCGCGTCCAGCCCCACCGAGTGCAGCATCTGATGCACCGGCTTGACGTTCTTTTTCAGAATGCCGTGGAACTGAAAGGTCTGCCGGTTGGTCAGGCGAATACTGCCGTAAATGGTGTTCTCAGCGGCAAACTTATCGATCGCCTTCCACTGGGTGGTGGTGATCACCCCGCCCGGCAGACGGCAGCGGAGCAGCATCGCATGACGCGGCTCCAGCTTCTGGGCGGCGCGCTCCGCGCGGATATCGCGATCGTCCTGCTGGTACATGCCGTGGAAACGGATCAGCAGGAAGTTATCGCCTTTAAAACCGCCGGTCAGACCGTCGTTTAAATCTTCCGCAATGGTGCCGCGCAGGTAATTGCTCTCAAGCTTCATGCGCTCGGCATCGCTCAGTTTACCTTCGACCACTAAAGGCCCCGGATGTTTTTCGCTCATTAGTAGACATCTCGCTGATAACGGCGCTCAACGCGCAGCTCACTTAAAAATTCGTCCGCCGCTTCGGCGTCCATCGCGCCGTATTCGGCAATCACTTCCAGTAAGGTGTTTTCCACGTCCTTCGCCATACGATTGGCGTCGCCGCAGACATAAATGTGGGCGCCGTCATTGATCCAGCGCCACAGCTCGGCCCCCTGCTCGCGCAGTTTGTCCTGCACATAGATTTTTTGTTGTTGATCGCGGGACCAGGCCAGATCGATACGGGTCAGCAGACCTTCCTTCACATAGCTCTGCCACTCCACCTGATAGAGGAAATCTTCGGTGAAGTGCGGGTTGCCGAAGAACAACCAGTTCTTGCCTTGCGCTCCGTCCGCAGCGCGCTGCTGCATAAAGGCGCGGAACGGCGCAATACCGGTGCCTGGGCCAATCATGATCACCGGGGTCTCCGGGTTGGCTGGCAGACGGAAGTTGTCGTTGTGTTCGATAAAGACACGGACTTCGCCATCCTCTTCCACGCGGTCGGCGAGGAAGCTGGAGGCGCCGCCAGCCCGGGCGCGGCCTTCAATTTCATAGCGCACCACGCCCACGGTGACATGCACCTCGCTCTCCACTTCCGCCTGTGAGGAAGCAATGGAGTACAGGCGCGGCGTCAGCGGACGCAGCAGACCGATTAACGCCTCGGCGTCCAGCTGCGCCGGAGAGAAACGGACCATATCGACGATCGGCGTCGCGGCGGCATACTGCTGCAACTGAGCTTTATCGCCCACCAGCGGCAGCAGCGATTCGCTGCGCGTCAGGGTGGCGTAATTTTCAACGATAGTCGCGGTGTTAACCGTCAGCTCAAAATGCCACTGCAGGGCTTCCGACAGCGGCAGAGTTTTACCCTCAACGGTCACCGGCTCGTCGCCTTTCAGCCACAGCAGCTCCACCAGCTCTTTCACCAGCTGAGGATCGTTCTGGTACCAGACGCCCAGGGCGTCGCCCGGCTGATAGCGCAGACCGGAATCACCGAGGTCTATTTCGATATGGCGCACATCTTTTTCTGAATTGCGGCCGGTGATTTTCTGATTGACCGACAGGGTCGCCGTCAGGGGCGCTTCTTTGGTATATGGGCTGGTGTGAATATCGTTCACCGCGCCGCTGGTGGCCAGCTGAGCGGGCGCAGCGACCGGCGCACGCGCCTTCAGCGCCTCAACCACGCGCGCGCGCCATTCAGCGGCCGCGGCCTGATATTCAACGTCGGCATCAACGCGATCGAGCAGACGTTCCGCGCCGAGCTCGGCCAGCTTGTTGTCGAAATCTTTGCCGGACTGACAGAAAAATTCATAAGAGGTATCGCCGAGACCAAAGACGGCGAACGCGGTCCCGTCCAGCTTCGGCGCTTTCTTAGAGAACAGGAACTTATGCAATGCGACCGCTTCTTCCGGCGGCTCTCCTTCCCCCTGGGTGGACGTTACAACCACCAGCAGTTTTTCCGCAGCAATTTGTTTGAATTTATAATCGCCTGCATTCACCAGCTTCACGTTCAGCTTCGCCGCCAGCAGATCGTCACGCAGCGCTTCGGCGACGCGGCGGGCGTTGCCGGTTTGCGAGGCGGAAATCAGCGTGATCGTCGGTACCTCGGCGGCCGGGGCGGGGGCGGCTACCGCCGCGCCGGACTGCTGATTCAGCACGCCCCAGAAATAGCCAGATACCCAGGCGAGCTGAGTGGGCGTGAAGTCAGTGGTGGCCGCCTGAAGGCGCGCCAGTTGCTCCGGGTTGAGCGGTAGCAAGTTGGAAGGTGGGGCCTGTGTCGTCATGCGTCGTTTGTTCCAGTAAGCAAAGCTGTTATTCGCACCCTGTCAGCGCGACAAAAACAGAAGAGAATAGAAGGTTAACGGCGGGCATAGTAACAATTAAAGAAGGGATGGAAATAATAAATAACCAAATGGACTAACCTGTTTTAGTTGTAGTTATTAACAACAAAATCGATTAAATAAGCAATTGAAATATAACAGATTAAATCAAATAAAGCAGATAAACATGTCCATTTTCTGTTCACGGCCGTTTTAGTTAATGCGAAAAAATGTACTTTCCGGTACCCTACGGCGGTTTTTTTCGTCCTGTTGAGAGTCAATGATGTCCACCACGCTGTTTAAAGATTTCACCTTCGAAGCCGCCCACCACCTGCCGCACGTCCCGGAAGGACACAAATGCGGTCGCCTGCATGGCCACTCCTTTATGGTGCGTCTGGAGATCACCGGTGAAGTCGATCCCCATACAGGGTGGATCATGGATTTTGCCGAGCTGAAGGCCGCCTTTAAGCCGACATACGATCGCCTCGACCACTATTATCTGAACGATATTCCTGGTCTGGAAAACCCCACCAGCGAAGTGCTGGCCAAATGGATCTGGGATGAGATGAAACCGCGGGTGCCGCTGCTGAGCGCCGTGATGGTCAAAGAGACCTGCACCGCCGGCTGCGTCTATCGCGGCGAGTAAGCGAAAAAAAGCCCGGTCAGTACGCTGCCGGGCTTTTTTATCAGGCAATATTCAGATACTTGTGCGTCTGCATAGACAGGCGCCAGTTGCGGGCGATGCAGGTGTCGATACACAGGCGCGTCGCATCTTCTTTCTGACTGATCGGCTGCAGGGCGATGATCCGCGGTTTGTCATCGCTCAGCGTTTCCAGCAGTTCGTCCAGCGCTTCTATGTCGCGGACGCGCCCTACCGGATGCTTGATCTCATCCGCACGCTGCAGGGCCTGAGACAGCACGTCATAGCCACCGCGCATGTTGACCTTCGGGGAAACCGTCACCCAGGTATTGGGGCTGCAGCGTACTTCATGGGTGCCGCTGGTTTCAATCTGACAGCTAAAGCCGTTTTGTTCCAGAAGCGAGGTTAACGGCGTTAAATCATGAATGCAGGGCTCACCGCCGGTAATGACCACGTGGCGGGCAGTCCACCCCTGCCGCCCAATAATCGCCAGCAGATCCTCGCTGCTTGCCGGACCCCACTTGTCGCTCTCTTTGGTTTTCGCCAGGATGCTGAACAACGACACTTCCCGATCGGCCAGCTTGTCCCAGGTATGCTTGGTGTCACACCACGCGCATCCTACCGGGCATCCCTGCAGACGAATAAAGATGGCAGGCACGCCGGTGAAGTAACCCTCGCCTTGCAGGGTCTGGAACATCTCGTTAATCGGGTACTGCATAGTCATCTCTGTTTAGGGTGATAAACGTTCATTATCGCAGATTTCGCTGCCCAGGTCTTGTCCTGCGCTGCGATCGCTTTTTTAGCCCTCCGTCAATATCCGTGTCGGGAATAATATTATTGATTAAAAAGGCAATCTTTTCTTTTGGCTTAGTTTATTAGCATGATAAGAATTAAAATAAATAGCATTCTGACGCGCGGGGGGAAATATGTAACAAAAAATGTTATTCCTGTCATTCAGGATAAAATAAAAGGTCCAAGAACCAAAATAAAAAACCTTAAAATACAGCAATGTACAAACTGATACATGAAAGAGTGAATTATCTGGCCGATCTGCGAGTCCAATTCTATCCCCCGGTAATAATAACCTTAAACTGGTCTTAATAAAGCCCTGATCGGGCCCCTTTTTTATTTAATTGTCGTTTACTTTTGCCCGCCTAGAATCCCGCAGACCAACCATAATGAGATAGCGTTTATGACCACATTATTAATTACCGGCGTTACGGGGTTTCTGGGCGGTGCCGCGTTAGAGAAAATACTCCATCAGGAAACCCGGTTAGATCTGCTGCTGCTGGTACGTGCTGATAGCCCCGAGGCTGGCCTCGAACGGGTTAAAGAGAACATGCGTAAGTTCAACATCGCCGAGGAGAAGCTGGCGATGTTGCGCCAGCAGCATATCCTGCTGGGCGATCTCGCCTCTCCGGAGCATTTTCTTAACGATCCGCGCCTCGATCAGGTCACGCACATCCTCAACTGCGCCGCTGTCGCCTCATTTGGCAGCAACCCGCTTATCTGGAAGGTTAACGTTGAGGGCACGCTGCGCCTGGCGCAACGTATGGCGCAGGTGACGGGTCTGCAGCGCTTTCTGCACGTCGGTACGGCGATGTCATGTTCGCCTGAACCGGATTCACTGGTCGCCGAAAGCTCGGAGTTTCGGGAACGCGCTGAGCACCTGGTGGAATATACCCACTCGAAGTCGACCATCGAGCAGCTAATGCAGCAGCAGTGCCCTACGCTACCGCTGGTAATTGCCCGCCCCTCTATCGTGGTGGGTCATACCCATCACGGCTGCCGGCCTTCCAGCAGTATTTTCTGGGTGTTCAGCATGGGGCTGATGCTGCAGAAATTCATGTGCTCCATGGAGGACCGAATTGACGTTATCCCGGTGGACTACTGCGCCGACGCCCTGCTAATGCTGCTTAACCAGCCTCTGGCTCACGGCGAGGTGGTGCATATCTCTGCTGGCGAAGAGAACAGCGTGAAGTTTGCCGAAATCGACCGGGCGATGGCTCAGGCCCTGGAGCAGGCGCCGGTGGGGGATAAGTACGCCCAGGTGAGCTATGAAACGCTGGTCAAAATGCGTCGTGAACTGAAAGGGATATTTGGGCCATGCAATGAGCGGCTGATGCTGAAAGCCATGCGCTTATACGGCGCATTCGCCACACTGAACGTGCGCTTTAGTAACGACAAACTGCTGAGCATGGGGATGCCAAAACCGCCGCGCTTTACCGATTACATCGACCGCTGCGTGGAAACCACCCGCGGATTGTCGATCCCTCAGCAAATGGCCGTCGACTTTAAATAATGGCCGCAGGCGTAAAAAAAAATGCCAGCCCGAAGGCTGGCATGATTATTTCACAAGGACAGGATTAAGCCTGGCCTTTGATCTCTTTACGACCGTTGAACGGCGCTTGCTCACCCAGCGCTTCTTCGATACGAATCAGCTGGTTGTATTTAGCAACGCGGTCAGAACGGCTCATAGAACCAGTTTTGATCTGGCCTGCAGCGGTACCAACAGCCAGGTCGGCAATGGTAGCGTCTTCAGTTTCGCCAGAACGGTGAGAGATAACAGCGGTGTAGCCAGCGTCTTTCGCCATCTTGATAGCAGCCAGAGTTTCGGTCAGAGAACCGATCTGGTTGAACTTGATCAGGATGGAGTTAGCGATGCCTTTTTCGATGCCTTCTTTCAGGATCTTGGTGTTGGTTACGAACAGGTCGTCACCAACCAGCTGGATTTTGTCGCCCAGTACTTTAGTCTGGTAAGCGAAACCTTCCCAGTCAGATTCGTCCAGACCATCTTCGATGGAGACGATCGGGTACTGTTTGGTCAGCTCTTCCAGGAAGTGAGTGAACTCTTCAGAGGTGAATGCTTTGTTGCCTTCGCCAGCCAGAACGTATTTACCGTCTTTGTAGAATTCAGACGCCGCGCAGTCCATCGCCAGGGTGATGTCTTTGCCCAGCTCGTAGCCTGCAGCTTTAACCGCTTCAGCGATAACAGCCAGCGCTTCGGCGTTGGAACCCAGGTTCGGCGCGTAGCCGCCTTCGTCACCAACGGCAGTGTTCATGCCTTTGGACTTCAGCACTTTCGCCAGGTGATGGAACACTTCAGAACCCATGCGTACTGCTTCTTTCAGGGTCGGCGCGCCAACCGGCTGAATCATGAATTCCTGGATGTCGACGTTGTTGTCAGCGTGCTCACCGCCGTTGATGATGTTCATCATCGGAACCGGCATGGAGTATTTGCCCGGAGTGCCGTTCAGTTCAGCGATGTGCGCGTACAGCGGCAGGCCTTTGGACGCAGCAGCTGCTTTGGCGTTCGCCAGAGAAACGGCCAGGATAGCGTTCGCACCGAAGTTAGATTTGTTTTCAGTACCGTCCAGGTCGATCATGATCTTGTCGATGCCAGCCTGATCTTTAGCATCTTTGCCCAGGATTGCCTGAGCGATCGGGCCGTTTACCGCAGCAACAGCTTTGGTTACGCCTTTACCCAGGAAACGGGATTTGTCGCCATCGCGCAGTTCCAGCGCTTCGCGGGAACCAGTAGAAGCACCTGACGGAGCAGCTGCCATACCGACGAAACCACCTTCCAGGTGTACTTCGGCTTCAACAGTCGGGTTACCACGGGAGTCGATGATTTCACGACCGATGACTTTAACGATTTTGGACATTAGGTTTTCCTCAGTACAAGTTAAACTAAAACTCCAGACAAACAATGCACCCGGATGGGTGCATTGCCGTTCAAACTCTTTTTACTTCGCCTGGCGTTTCTGGTACTCGCTCGCGGCTTTCACAAAGCCGGCAAACAGCGGGTGTCCATCACGCGGCGTCGAAGTAAACTCCGGGTGGAACTGGCAGGCCACAAACCACGGATGGTTCGGCACTTCGATGATCTCGACCAACTGATCATCCCCGGAACGGCCCGCAACGCGCAGACCGGCAGCTTCAATCGGTTTCAACAACATGTTGTTGACTTCGTAGCGGTGACGATGACGCTCGGTGATGGTCGGCTCGCCGTAAAGCTGGCGTACCAGAGAATCATCACTCAGCTGGCACTGCTGCGCGCCCAGGCGCATGGTGCCGCCCAGATCGCTCTTCTCAGAGCGGACTTCAACGTTGCCATCTTCGTCACGCCATTCGGTAATCAGGGCCACGACCGGGTATTTACAGTCTGGCACAAATTCCGTCGAGTTGGCGTTTTCCATACCCGCTACGTTACGCGCGAACTCAATCAGCGCAACCTGCATACCCAGGCAGATGCCCAGATAAGGAATATTGTTTTCACGCGCATAGCGCGCGGTGGCGATCTTGCCTTCAACGCCGCGGTAGCCGAAGCCGCCCGGGATCAGGATAGCGTCTAAATCCTTGAGGATTTCGACGCCGCGCGTTTCCACATCCTGCGAATCGATCAGCTTGATGTTGACGGTAACGCGATTTTTCAGACCGCCGTGTTTCAGCGCTTCAATCACCGACTTGTAGGCATCCGGCAGTTCAATGTACTTACCGACCATACCGATGGTGACTTCGCCTGCCGGATTAGCTTCTTCATAGATTACCTGTTCCCATTCGGCCAGGTTTGCTTCCGGACAAGTTAAGCTGAATCGTTTACAAATATAATCGTCCAGCCCCTGAGATTTCAACAGGCCCGGAATTTTATAAATGGAATCGACATCTTTCAGAGAAATCACAGCCTTTTCCGGAACGTTACAGAACAAAGCAATTTTGGCTCGTTCGTTGGCCGGAACCGCGCGATCGGAGCGGCAGATCAGAATATCAGGCTGAATACCGATGGAGAGCAGCTCTTTCACGGAGTGCTGGGTCGGCTTGGTTTTGACTTCGCCCGCGGCGGCCATGTACGGCACCAGAGTCAGGTGCATGAACAGGGTATGCTCGCGGCCGATCTCTACCGCCATCTGACGAATCGCTTCGAGGAACGGCAGGGATTCGATATCGCCTACGGTACCGCCGATTTCCACCAGCACGACGTCATGGCCTTCGCCGCCCGCCAGTACGCGCTCTTTGATAGCGTTGGTGATGTGCGGGATAACCTGAACGGTCGCGCCCAGGTAGTCGCCACGGCGCTCTTTGCGCAGCACGTCGGAGTAGATACGGCCGGTGGTGAAGTTATTGCGGCGCGTCATCTTGGTGCGGATAAAACGCTCATAGTGGCCCAGGTCCAGATCGGTTTCTGCGCCGTCTTCAGTAACGAACACTTCCCCATGCTGGATTGGGCTCATGGTGCCCGGATCGACGTTGATATACGGATCCAGTTTCATGATGGTCACGTTGAGACCACGGGCTTCAAGAATGGCTGCCAGGGAGGCTGCGGCAATGCCTTTACCCAGAGAGGATACGACCCCGCCGGTCACAAAAATATAGTTCGTTGTCATGCTGAACCTGAGAAGTTAGGGTAAAACGATGGAATAACCAGGACGGGAAAGTAGTATACCCGAACATGCGTGACGCCACAAACTTTCATTCTTCCCCTCCCCTTCGTTCTTCAAGTTGCACCTGTGTTGCGACTCGAACAACTCGAAGAGGCAGGCTACATGGTGTTTCAACGACATAACGGAAAGAGAAAATAGACGCTTTTGGCGAAATGTTTTTGACGTAAATCAAGCGCTTGTTATTTATAAAATCACACAAATCGCGCTTGATCACGAAAATCCGTTAGAGATCAGTTTCCTGGCGTTTTACTTCCTGCCACACTTCTTCCATGGTATCGAGGTCGACGCCGGTCATTTCCAGGCCTCGGGCGGCGACAATACGCTCGACCTCGCGGAAACGACGCTCAAATTTGAGGTTTGCTTTCTGCAGCGCCACCTCGGCTTTGACGCCCAAATGACGGGATAAATTCACCGTGGCAAACAGCAGATCGCCCACTTCCTCTTCCAGTTTTGCTTCATCCACCACCGCCTGCTGCGCTTCATGCATCACTTCATCAATTTCTTCATGCACTTTGTCGAGCACCGGGCCCAGCGAGGTCCAGTCGAAACCCACTGCCGAGCAGCGGCGCTGGATTTTATGCGCGCGCATCAGCGCCGGCAGGCTATGGGGAATATCGTCCAGTGCCGAATGCTGGGCTTTTTCCGCCCGCTCCGCGCTTTTGATTTGCTCCCAGCGAGCCAGGACTTCCGTGCTATTGCCCGCCGATGCCTCGCCGAAGATATGCGGGTGGCGACGCTCCAGCTTGTCGCTGATGGCGGCGCAGATATCGTCAAAGTTAAAGCGTCCCTCTTCCTGCGCCATTTGCGCATAGAACACCACCTGGAACAGCAGATCGCCCAGCTCACCGCGCAGATCGTCAAAATCTTCCCGCTGGATAGCATCGAGGACCTCATAGGTCTCCTCAAGGGTATAAGGGGCGATGGTGGCAAAGGTCTGCTCTTTATCCCACGGGCAGCCGTTTTCCGGGTCGCGCAGGCGGCGCATGATGCCGAGCAAGCGGTCAATTTGAGTCATGTGACAATCCTGGAAATTTAAAAAATAGTCGGCCGGATAAGGCGTTTAGACCTGATCCGACGTTGCGAAATTGCCGGATGGCGGCTTCGCCTTATCCGGCCTACAGACGAATTAACCGCCGTGCAGACGGCGCGCGTCGATCACATCCGGCACCTGGTTGAGCTTACCGAGCACCCGGCCCAGCACCTGCAGGTTGTAAATCTCGATGGTCATATCGATGGTTGCCAGCTGCTGACGGGTATCGCTGCGGCTGGCGACGCCCAGCACGTTCACCTTCTCATTGGCGAGGATGGTAGTGATATCGCGCAGTAAACCGCTGCGATCGTTCGCCTCCACCCTGACCACCAGCGAGTAGCCCGCCGAGTAGCTTTCGCCCCATACCGCATCGACGATGCGCTCCGGGGCATGCGACTGCAGTTCTGCCAGCTGATCGCAGTCCGCGCGATGCACGGAGATCCCGCGCCCCTGGGTGATAAAGCCGACGATCTCGTCGCCCGGGATTGGCTGGCAGCAGCGGGCAATATGGTGCATCAGGTTGCCTACCCCTTCCACCACTACCCGGCCATTGTCCTTGGTGCGATTTTGCGGCGTGTAGGTTTTCTGCTGCAGTTGCTTCAGCGCGGCCGCATCCTGCTCGGCGGCGCTAGGTTTATTGAACTGCGCCTGCAGGAAGTTGACCATCTGGTTGAGACGGATATCGCCACCGCCGATGGCGGCCAGCAGTTCATCGAGCTCGTTGAAGTTATAGCGCGGCAGCAGGTGCTTTTCCGCATCCTTCAGGCTGATGCCCAAATGCTCCAGCTCGTCGTCGAGGATCTGCCGACCGGCGAGAATGTTCTTGTCGCGATCCTGCTTACGGAACCAGGCGTGGATCTTCGAACGTCCGCGGCTGGTGGTCACATAGCCGAGGTTAGGGTTCAGCCAGTCACGGCTCGGGTTCGGCTGCTTCTGGGTAATAATTTCGATCTGATCGCCCATCTGCAGCTGGTAGGTGAACGGCACGATGCGGCCGCCAATTTTGGCGCCGATGCAGCGATGGCCGACATCGCTGTGAATATGATAGGCAAAGTCCAGCGGCGTCGACCCCGCAGGCAGGTCCACCACGTCGCCTTTCGGCGTAAAGACATACACCCGGTCGTCGAAGACCTGGCTGCGCACTTCGTCGAGCATCTCGCCGGAGTCGGCCATCTCTTCCTGCCAGGCAATCAGCTTACGCAGCCAGGCGATACGGTCTTCATAGCCGCGGCCGCCGCTGGTGCCGGCTCCCGCGCCCTCTTTGTACTTCCAGTGTGCGGCCACGCCCAGCTCGGCATCTTCATGCATCTGCCGGGTGCGGATCTGAATCTCCACCGTCTTGCCGCTCGGCCCCAGCACCACGGTATGGATAGACTGGTAACCGTTGGGTTTCGGGTTGGCCACGTAGTCGTCGAATTCATCCGGCAGATGGCGGTAGTGAGTATGGACGATCCCCAGCGCGGCATAGCAATCCTGCAAACGCTCAGCCACAATACGCACCGCGCGAACGTCAAACAGCTCGTCGAAAGCGAGGTGTTTTTTCTGCATTTTGCGCCAGATACTGTAGATATGCTTCGGCCGGCCATAGACTTCCGCCTTGACGCCTTCGGCTTTCATCTCTGAGCGCAGGTGGCCGACAAACTCTTCGATGTAATGCTCGCGGTCGATACGGCGCTCGTGGAGCAGTTTGGCAATGCGCTTGTATTCCGCCGGGTGCAGATAGCGGAAGCAGTAATCTTCCAGCTCCCACTTCAGCTGGCCGATACCTAAGCGGTTCGCCAGGGGAGCATAGATATTGGTGCACTCTTTCGCCGCAAGAACGCGCTCATCTTCCGGCGCGTCTTTGACCTCGCGCAGATGCGCGATACGCTCAGCAAGTTTGATGACCACGCAGCGGAAATCGTCAACCATCGCCAGCAGCATACGGCGAATGTTATCCACCTGCTCGGAAGAGACCGAGTCGGTATGGGTAGCTTTCAGCTGGCGGATAGCGGCCATGTCCCGCACCCCGTGAATCAGGGTCACGACCGATTTACCTACGCTCTCCTGCATCACCTCTTCGCTGACAACTTCGCCGTCGGCCAGCGGGAACAGCAGCGCCGCGCGCAGCGTATCGATGTCCATACTTAGGGTGGAGAGAATCTCCACCATTTCGACGCCCCGCCACAGCAGCAGGTCCGCCTGCGGGTGTCCTTGCGTTTTTTCGCGACAATAATCCCAGGTTTCGGCTAAGCGCTCACACGACTGCTGGCTGGAAATTCCCAGACTCGCGATCCATTTCTTCGGGTCAAATTCACCAGCTTTATTAAGATGTGCACTTCTTACCGCAACCATTGTCCTCTCCTTAAGGGACCGGCCTGCCGAAGTCGGCAAGCCTCAACTTTCTACATGTCATCCTGCAGGTCGCGTCAGCATTCATGGCCAGGGTGGCTCTTCTGCGACGTTGTGAATGACCTTATGTAAGCCTGCGCTCAAACAACACCATTGATTCCAGATGGCCGGTATGCGGGAACATATCCAGCATCGCCAGGCGTTGAATCTGATATCCAGCCTGCAACAGGGTTTCGCTGTCTCGCGCCAGCGTCGCCGGGTTGCAGGAAACATACACCACCCGCCGCGGTGCCAGTTTTATTATATGCGGCATCACGCCCGGCGCGCCGGCGCGGGCCGGGTCCAGCAGCACTTTATCAAAGCCGTGCTTCGCCCAGGCCTGACGGGTGACGTCTTCTTCCAGATTTTCATGGAAGAAAGTGACATTTGATAAACCATTGCGGGCGGCGTTTTCCCGCCCCTTCTCCACCAGCGCCGGCACCCCTTCCACGCCCACCACATGGGCGGCGCGTGTCGCCAGCGGCAGGGTAAAGTTGCCCATCCCGCAGAACAGATCCAGCACCCGGTCCTCTGGCCGCAGATCCAGCCACTCCAGTGCGGTACGCACCATCTGCTGATTTACGCCGTCGTTGACCTGGATAAAATCCCGCGGGCTGAACACTAAGCGTAGTCCGTCTGAGGTATACCATGGCGCTTCGCCATGAATATGCTCCAGTATCTCGCTTTGTGGCGCGAGGTACAGGGAAAGACCGTGAGTTTGCGAAAAGCGTTCCAGTTTTTCCCTGTCTGTCGCCGGCAGGGCTGCGGTATGGCGCAGCACCATCAGCGGGCCATTGTCCGCCTGCACCAGCTCGACGTGGCCGAGATGGCGTAATGCGCTCAGCGCGCTTAAGCACTCGCGCACAGCGGGCAGCAATGCCTCAAGTTGGGGCACCAAAACAGGGCACTGCACCACATCGACGATCGCTTTGGCGTTGGCCTGGCGAAAACCCATCTGCAATTGTTGGGTCTTCGGCTGATAATTCAAGCTCAAGCGTGCGCGACGGCGGTAGCCCCACGGCGCGCCGGCGATGACGTCATCTACCTCGCGCTTCATCAGTCGCCCCAGCGCGGCGCGTTTACTTTGCTGCTGAAGCGGAACGCTGGCATGTTGTTGTTGGCATCCGCCGCAGACGCCAAAATGGGGGCAGCGCGGCGCCTGGCGCTGCGGGCTGTCGGTCAGTCGGCGTTTCACCTCGGCGCGGGCGTACTGTTTTTTATCTTCCACCAGCGCCACCTCGGCCTGCTCGTGGGGCAGCACGCCGCTCACGAACAACGCCTTCCCCTGATGGCGGGCAACACCCTGACCAAAGGGATCGAGGTCGTTGACTGTAACGGTTATGATCTGGCGCGTCGTCACACGCCGTTTTGCAGAGTAGAATTGCGCCATCGTAGAGAGTTGTCTCAATCAAATAAAACGAGCTCGTTCAGAGCGGCAGCGCCGCGAGGCGCAGCGACGCTGCACAGAACGATGATGTCTATATTCTCCCATAATGGAACCGCATGACCAACTACAGCCTGCGTGCTCGCATGATGATTCTGATTCTGGCGCCAACCGTCCTGATAGGACTGTTGCTCAGTATTTTCTTTGTCGCTCATCGTTATAACGACCTGCAACGCCAGCTGGAGGACGCTGGCGCCAGTATTATCGAACCGCTGGCGGTCTCCAGCGAATATGGCATGAACTTGCAAAACCGCGAATCCATCGGCCAGCTGATCAGCGTTCTGCATCGTCGCCACTCGGAGATCGTGCGGGCCATCTCGGTGTACGATTCGCATAACCGCTTATTTGTCACCTCCAATTACCAGCTCAATCCCAGCGAACTGCAGATCCCGAAAGGCGAGGCATTCCCCCGTCACCTCAGCGTCATCCGCGATGGCGACATGATGATCCTGCGCACGCCTATTGTCTCGGAAAGCTATTCTCCGGATGAATCACCCGAATCTGACGCTAAAATGCCGGGCAATATGCTGGGCTACGTCGCCCTGGAGCTGGATCTAAAATCGGTTCGCCTCCAGCAGTACAAAGAGATTTTTATCTCCAGCGTAATGATGCTGTTCTGTATCGGCATCGCGTTAATCTTCGGCTGGAGGCTGATGCGCGACGTCACTGGGCCAATCCGCAATATGGTTAACACTGTCGACCGCATCCGCCGCGGACAGCTGGACAGCCGGGTCGAAGGCTTTATGCTCGGCGAACTGGATATGCTGAAAAATGGCATTAACTCGATGGCCATGTCGCTGGCGGCATACCACGAAGAGATGCAACACAACGTCGACCAGGCGACCTCCGATCTACGGGAAACGCTTGAGCAGATGGAGATCCAGAACGTCGAGCTGGACCTGGCGAAAAAGCGCGCCCAGGAGGCGGCGCGCATTAAGTCTGAGTTCCTGGCCAATATGTCTCACGAGCTGCGCACCCCGCTCAATGGGGTGATCGGCTTTACCCGCCTGACGCTGAAAACCGATCTCAACGCTACGCAGCGCGACCACCTGACCACCATCGAACGTTCGGCCAACAATCTGCTGGCGATCATCAATGACGTGCTCGACTTTTCCAAGCTGGAAGCCGGGAAGCTGATCCTGGAGAGTATTCCGTTCCTGCTGCGCACTTCGCTTGATGAAGTGGTCACCCTGCTGGCGCATTCCGCGCACGATAAAGGGCTGGAGCTGACGCTGAATATTAAGAACAATGTACCGGACAACGTTATCGGCGACCCGCTGCGTCTGCAGCAGATTGTGACCAACCTCGTGGGCAACGCCATCAAATTTACCGAGCACGGCAATATCGACGTACTGGTGGAGCAGCGGGCCATCAGTAATTCCCGGGTACAGATCGAAATTCAGATCCACGATACCGGCATCGGCATCCCCGAGCGCGACCAGTCCCGGCTATTCCAGGCCTTCCGTCAGGCCGATGCCAGTATTTCACGCCGCCACGGCGGCACCGGGCTCGGGCTGGTGATCACTCAGCGTCTGGTCAAAGAGATGGGCGGGGATATTTCGTTCCACAGCCAGCCGAACCGCGGCTCCACCTTCTGGTTCCATATCAGCCTCGATCTCAACCCGAACGCCATTCCGGATACGCTGAACACCGACGGGCTTGTCGGCAAACGTCTGGCCTATGTGGAAGCCAACGCGACGGCGGCGCAGTGTACCCTGGAGATGCTGGCCGCTACGCCGCTGGAGGTTATCTACAGCCCTACCTTCTCCTCGCTGGCGGAAGCGCAGTATGACATTCTGCTGGTCGGTATCCCGGTTTCAATGCGCGATTTGTCGCCGCATCGGGAAAAATTAGCCAAAGCCTGCGCGATGTCCGATAACGTACTGCTGGCCCTGCCGTGCCATGCCCAGGTCAGCGCCGAAGCCCTGAAGCGCGACGGCGTTGCCGCCTGCCTGTTAAAGCCGCTCACCACCACCCGTCTGCTACCGGCGCTGGTGGCTACCAGCCACGCGCTTGCCTCCGCGCCGCTGATGCAGATCGACAGTCATAAGTTGCCAATGACGGTAATGGCCGTCGACGACAACCCGGCTAACCTGAAGCTGATTGGCGCCCTGCTGGATGATCTTGTGCAGCAGGTGATCCTCTGCGACAGCGGCCAGCAGGCGGTGGACAAGGCCAAGCAGCTGCAGATGGATCTGATCCTGATGGATATTCAGATGCCGGATATGGACGGCATCCGCGCCTGCGAGCTTATCCATCACCTGTCCCATCATCAGCAAACCCCGGTTATTGCGGTCACCGCGCACGCCCTGGAGGGCCAGCGTGAGAAATTACTGAGCGCCGGCATGAACGACTATCTGGCGAAGCCAATCGAAGAAGAGAAACTGCACGCACTGCTGCTGCGCTATCAGCCCGGCCTGCACAGCGTCGTTCCGGCGTCGCTACCGCCCGCAGAGCCGATCGTCGATCATAATCAAACGCTCGACTGGCAGCTGGCGCTGCGCCAGGCGGCCATGAAGCCGGACCTGGCGCGGGAGATGCTGCAAATGCTGATCGCCTTTATGCCGGAGGTGCGTAACAAAGTTGAGGAGCAGCTGGTGGGCGAGCAGCCGGAAGGGCTGGTGGATCTGATCCATAAACTGCACGGCAGCTGCAGCTATAGCGGCGTGCCGCGGCTGAAAAAGCTGTGCCATACCCTGGAAAGTCAGCTGCGGGCAGGCACCGCCGCCGAGGATCTGGAGCCGGAGCTGCTTGAGCTGTTAGATGAGATGGATAATGTGGCCCGCGAAGCGTGCCGGATGGGGGTGTAAACCCCGGATAGCTGCGCTACGCGCCTCATCCGGCCTACGCCCTACGGTCCGGTATTCGGTTGGTAGCCCCGGTAAGCGTAAGCGCCACCGGGGATGGTTCCCGGATCGCGGTGCTACGCACCTTATCCGGACTACAAATACCACTGCGCCAGCCGGGTTACCGCCTGTCGCCCATCTGCAAAACCGCGGCTACGTTACGCGCCGTCATTCGCAGGTTGGCGGCGGCATTGGCCAACGCTTCATCAAGGGTACAGATGGTATACAACACGCTGAATACCGCATCCAGCCCGTGCTGATGCACGACGCCAACATCGGCGGTAAGACTGCCGGCAATCCCGATCACCGGGACGTTAAAACGCTTCGCCACCCTCGCCACCCCCACCGGCACTTTGCCGTGGATCGTCTGGCTATCGATACGCCCTTCGCCGGTGATTACTAAATCGGCATCCGCCACCCGCTCAGCCAGCTGTAGCGCATCGGTGACAATCTCAATGCCCGGACGCAACTGAGCACCACAGAACGCATACAGCGCCGCACCCATGCCGCCCGCCGCGCCGCCGCCCTCAAGGCTCAGCACGTCGATATCTAAATCGCGGGCGATAATCCGGGCATAGTGCCGCAGGCCGCTATCGAGCCGGTCGATCATCTGCGCCGTCGCCCCTTTTTGCGGGCCGAACACCGCGCTGGCGCCCTGCGGGCCGGTCAACGGGTTGGTGACGTCGCAGGCAACGTCAATCCGGCAATCTGCCAGACGCGAATCGAGTTCGCTGAGATCGATTCGCGCCAGCGTCTCCAGCGCGCCGCCCCCGGAGGCAATTTGCTGGCCCTCGGCGGTCAGCAGTTTCGCCCCCAGCGCCTGCGCCATCCCGGCGCCGCCGTCATTGGTCGCACTGCCGCCAATACCAATAATGATCTGTCTTACCCCGGCGTCCAGCGCATGGCGGATAAGCTCCCCGGTACCCCAGGAAGTGGTCAGCAGCGGGTTACGCTGCGCCGGCGGGACGCTCTCCAGGCCGCTGGCCGCCGCCATTTCGATAAAGGCGCACTGGCGATCGCCGGACAGCCCGTAAAATGCCTCAACCGGCTCGCCCAGCGGCCCGGTGACCGTCAGCGGAACCAGAAGCCCGCCGGTCGCCGCCACCATGGCTTCCACCGTCCCTTCCCCACCATCGGCAACCGGCAGCTTGACGTACTCGGCGTCAGGATAAATCTCGCGAAAGCCTTGCTCTATCGCACTGGCCACTTCCAGCGCGCTCAGGCTCTCCTTCCAGGAATCCGGTGCGATCACTATTTTCATCTGCTGTCCTTAATCTGAGCCAACCCCTGGCGCTGTCGCGCAATGCCGGCCCCCGCAGAGGCCGGCGGACTTTTAGCGCACCATGCATGGACGCTTGTTGTCAAAGGTCCAGCCCGGGATCAGATACTGCATCGCCATCGCATCGTCGCGGGCGCCAAGACCATGTTTCTTATATAGCTCATTTGCCTGCATCACGCGGTCCATATCCAGCTCAACCCCCAGGCCCGGGGTACTCGGTACCTGCACCATGCCGCCTTTGATTTCAAAAGGTTGTTTGGTCAGACGCTGGTTGCCCTCCTGCCAGATCCAGTGGGTATCGATAGCGGTGATCTTGCCCGGCGCCGCTGCCGCGACGTGGGTGAACATCGCCAGCGACACGTCGAAGTGATTATTAGAGTGCGAACCCCAGGTCAGGCCGAACTCATGGCACATCTGCGCTACGCGCACCGACCCCTGCATGGTCCAGAAGTGCGGGTCCGCCAGCGGGATATCCACCGATTGTAGCGACAGCGTATGGCCCATCTGCCGCCAGTCGGTGGCGATCATATTGGTGGCGGTCGGCAGGCCCGTCGCGCGGCGGAACTCGGCCATCACTTCGCGGCCGGAGAAGCCCTGTTCGGCGCCGCACGGATCTTCCGCATAGGCCAGCACGCCCTTCAGCTGTTTACCAATCTGAATGGCCTCCTCAAGCAGCCAGGCGCCATTCGGGTCGAGAGTGACGCGAGCATTCGGGAAGCGCTTCGCCAGGGCGCTGATCGCTTCGGCTTCTTCAAAACCGGCCAGCACGCCGCCCTTCAGCTTAAAGTCGTTGAAACCATATTTTTCATACGCCGCTTCCGCCAGGCGGACCACCGCATCCGGCGTCATCGCCTCTTCATGGCGCAGGCGATACCACTCGCACTGCTCATCCGGCTGGCTCTGATAGGCCAGCGGCGTCGCATGGCGATTACCGACAAAGAACAGATAGCCCAGCATTTCGACTTCGCTGCGCTGCTGGCCATCGCCTAGCAGCGAGGCGACGTTGACCCCAAGGTGCTGGCCCAGCAGATCCAGCAGTGCCGCTTCGATGCCGGTCACCACGTGAATGGTGGTGCGCAGGTCAAAGGTCTGCAGGCCGCGGCCCCCGGCGTCGCGGTCGGCAAACTGATTGCGCACCGCGCCCAGCACGTTTTTATACTCGCCCAGCGTTTTGCCCACCACCAGCGGAATGGCATCCTCCAGGGTCTGGCGAATTTTTTCACCGCCCGGGATTTCACCGACGCCGGTATGGCCGGCGTTATCTTTGATAATTACGATATTGCGGGTGAAGTACGGGGCGTGCGCGCCGCTCAGGTTCATCAGCATGCTGTCATGGCCGGCAACCGGGATCACCTGCATGGTGGTGACAACGGGCGTTGAAGAGAAAGTCGTCATAGCATCATCCTTTTTAATTAGTGGCGGCCGAAAACGGGACGTTTGCGGTCGAATGTCCAGCCGGGGATCAGGTACTGCATCGGGCCTGCGTCGTTGCGCGCGCCGCCCGGCAGCGCTTTATAGGCCTCATGGGCTCTGCGCACCTGCTCCCAGTCAAGTTCCACGCCGAGTCCCGGCGCGTCTGGCACGGCAATGCTGCCGTTAATAATCTGCAGCGGATTTTTGGTCAGGCGCGCGTCGCCCTCCTGCCAGATCCAGTGGGTATCGATGGCGGTGGGGTTGCCCGGCGCGGCGGCGCCGACGTGGGTAAACATCGCCAGGGAAATATCAAAGTGGTTGTTGGAATGGCAGCCCCAGGTGAGCCCCCAGTCGTCGCACAGCTGCGCCACCCGCACCGCGCCGGAGAGCGTCCAGAAGTGCGGGTCCGCCAGCGGGATATCGACGGCGTTGAGCATCACCGCATGGCCCATTTCGCGCCAGTTAGTGGCTATCATATTGGTGGCGACCGGCAGCCCGGTGGCGCGGCGGAACTCGGTCATCACCTCCCGGCCGGAGAAACCCTGTTCGGCGCCGCACGGATCTTCGGCGTAGGTCAGAACATCCTGCAGCCCTTTACACAGCGCGATGGCCTCATCCAGCAGCCAGGCGCCGTTAGGGTCGACGGTGATGCGCGCATCCGGGAAACGCTTTTTCAGCGCCCGCGCGGTGTCGATCTCCTGCTCGCCGGGCAGCACGCCGCCTTTGAGCTTAAAGTCTTTGAAACCGTAGCGATCCTGGGCGGCTTCCGCCAGACGCACTACCGCCTCGCTGCTCAAAGCCTGCTGGTGGCGCAGGCGGTACCATTCGTGATCGCCCGGCGTATGGTCCAGATAGCCAAGGTCGGTTTTCTGCCGATCGCCGATATAGAACAGGTAGCCCAGCACGGTGACGGCATCACGCTGCTTACCCGGGCCCAGCAGCTCGCAGACCGGCACATTAAGCACCTGGCCGAGCAGGTCGAGCAGCGCCGCTTCCAGCGCCGCCACCGCGTTAACCTTCAGTTCGAAGGTCCACGCCCCTTTGCCGAAGGTGTCGAAATCCGCCGCCTGATTGCCTTTGTGCACCTGCTGCACCACGCGATTGAGTCGGGCGACCTCCTGGCCCACCACCTGCGGGATCGCCGCCAGCAGCGTCTGGTAGATGACCTCTCCGCCGGGCGCTTCGCCGACGCCGGTATGGCCGGCGTTATCGGTTAACACCACGATATTGCGGGTAAACCATGCGTTATGCGCTCCGCCGATGTTCAGCAGCATGCTGTCGTGCCCGGCCACCGGAATGACCTTCATCTCTGTGATAATCGGGCTGGATTGAGTAGTCATGATTAACGTCCCGCTACAGGTTTCAGTTCGATACGTTTGATATCGCCCACCAGCACCAGATAGCTCAGCACCGCCACCAGGGCATGGATACCGACGTAGATCAGCGCGCCGTTGAACGAGCCGGTGGTGCCGACGATATAGCCGATGGCGATCGGGGTGACGATGCCGGAGATATTGCCGAACATATTGAACAGACCGCCGGAGAGACCGCTAATCTCTTTCGGCGCGGTATCCGCCATCACCGCCCAGCCGAGGGCGCCGATCCCTTTGCCGAAGAAGGCCATTGCCATAAAGCCGATCACCATCCACTCCACGTTGACATAGTTACACATCAGCATGGTCATGGAGAGCAGCATCCCCAGCACAATCGGCGTTTTGCGCGCAATGTTCAGCGAGCCGGTGCGGCGCATTAACCAGTCGGAGATCACCCCGCCCAGCACCCCGCCGACAAAGCCGCACACCGCCGGAATCGAGGCGACAAAGCCGGCTTTGAGGATCGACATGCCGCGCGCCTGCACCAGATAAACCGGGAACCAGGTGATAAAGAAGTAGGTTAAGGCGTTGATGCAGTACTGACCGATATAGATGCCGATCATCATCCGCGAGCCGATCAGTTGCTTGATCTGCCCCATTTTGACGCTAAACGGCACTTTCTGCGCGCTACTCTTCTGATCCATGTTGATCAGCGCCCCGCCTTCGGCGATATAGTCCAGCTCTTTCTGGTTCACGCCCGGGTGGTTGTTCGGATCGTGGATCACTTTCAGCCACACAAAGCTGATCACAATCCCCAGCCCGCCCATAAAGAAGAACACATGCGACCAACCCACCTCATGCGTCAGCCAGCCCATGATCGGCGCGAAAATAACGGTGGCAAAGTACTGGGCGGAGTTAAAAATCGATACCGCTGTCCCCCTCTCCTGCGCCGGGAACCAGGCGGCGACGATCCGGCTGTTGCCGGGGAATGACGGCGACTCGGCAAGGCCGACGAGGAAGCGCAGGGTAAACAGCGCAACGATAATGCCAAAGCCGCTGAAGATATCGACGAAGCCCTGCAGCAGGGTAAACATCGACCAGATGAAGATCGACCAGAAATAGACGCGCTTCGAGCCGAAGCGGTCGAGCAGCCAGCCGCCCGGGATCTGGCCGATGACATAAGCCCATGAGAAGGCGGAGAACACATACCCCATCCCCACCGGATCAAGGCCGATATCCCTGGCCATTTCCGAACCGGCGATCGACAGCGTCGCCCGGTCGCCATAGTTAAAAGAGGTGACGATAAACAGCATCACCACTATCCAGTAGCGGGCGTTGGTGCGCTTTTCAGCCGCCGTCGCCGCCTGACTTAATGAACTCATTGTTGTACTCCTGAATCATAGCGTTTAGCTACGTTCATTCTGAACAGCACAACCTGTAGGGTAATCAGAATGACGTGGTCGTGTTTTGATAGTTGTCGTTATATCTGGCACTGCATTTATCACTGGCTGGAGCAGTATATGAAGAGGCACACCGCGGCTCACCGTGCATCCACACAGCTTTTACGCCGCTATTGCAGGTGGTTTGTGGCGAATGCCTGAAAGAATGGGGGGAAGTTCACGGAAATGAAAAGCCAGCGCCGCTGGCGCCGCATAGCGCAGCAAAAAGGGCCGGAGTGTGAAATACCTCACTTGACCCGGTGAAACTGGCTGGCTTAAGCCATGATATTGTTAAGGATATTGTGGCGTTTGCCTAAAGGCGTGGCGCCTGGAAAGCGCTACTATTTTGACGTCCGCGTATCTGGCCGCGACGTATTGAAAGAGCGCCCTCTGCGTAGGGAGAGGGCAGCGCTTTTATGCGAGCAGGGTGGCCCACTGCTCAACCCACGGATTGGAGACGCTCTCCGGCTCCGGGTCTTCGCTGGCGTCAATCTTCAGCATCTCGCCGATGCGCTTCGCGCCCTGCTCCTGCAGCAGCTGATCGAACTTCAGGCCGCCGCCGCAAAAGTTGGCATAGGTGCTGTCGCCGAGCGCGATAATGCCGTACCGCAGGTGAGGCTGATACATATCTTTGATGCCCTCATACAGCGGGACGATGCTGTCCGGCAGATCGCCCTGCCCGGTGGTGGAGGTGACCACCAGCACATACTTACCCGTGTAGGATTCCCAGTCGTTGACCTGCGGATCCTCATACACGGTAGCCTTGTGTCCCAGTCCGCTGAGGATCGCTTCCGCTTCTTCCGCGACCAGCAGCGAGTTGCCGTACATGGTGCCGACAAAAATTCCGACTTCCGCCATGCTATTATCTCCCTGGATTGACCTTATTCTCTTCATCCTGACCGCTGTCGTCGGCAAACTCAACCCTTTCATTTAGCGGGAGAAGCCCGCGCCAGCCAAACTGCGACAGCGCGCGCATCCAGACGTCGTCAAAACCGGCGCGCAGGGTCAGCGGCTCGCCGGTAAAAGGATGGGTTAACGACAGCTCGCTGGCGTGCAGCATCAAGCGGTGACAGCCGAAATGTTCCGCGGCGCTGCGGTTTTGCCGCAGATCGCCGTGCTTGCTGTCGCCGAGGATCGGATGACGGAGGTGGGCCAGATGACGGCGCAGCTGGTGCTTGCGGCCGGTTTTCGGCTCCAGTTCCACCAGCCCATAGCGCGAGGTGGGATAGCGCCCAGTCGCCACTGGCATCTCCACTGTCGCCAGACCGCGGTAGTGGGTTACCGCTGGCTGCGGCCCTTTATCTTCGCGGGCGAACTTATCGGCGATTCTATCCAGCTCCTCCACCAGCGGGTAATCCAGCAGCGCCTCTTCCATCAGCCAGCCGCGGACGATCGCATGGTAGCGCTTCCGGATCTGGTGCTGCTCGAACTGTTGCGCCAGCAGCCGGCCCGCCTCGCTCGACAATCCCATCAGCAGCACGCCGGAGGTGGGCCGGTCGAGACGATGAGCGGTAAAAACGTGCTGACCGATCTGGTCGCGCACGGTCTGCATCACCACCACTTTCTCGTCGCGATCGAGCCAGCTGCGATGCACCAGCCAGCCCGAGGGTTTGTTGACCGCCACCAGCCAGTCGTCCTGGTAGATAATCTCCAGCATCAGGCCTGCTCACCGGCAAACAGCGCGTCTAACAGCAGAAGTTCCGCCAGCATGGATTCGCGGACCGGGTGGGCCTGATCCAGAGCCATTTCGTAATAAGGCGCAACGGCAAAATTTTGCGGCAGCGGCTGGCCGCTCTCCAGCAGCTGGTGCATACGCGGGATCAGGACCCACTGCAGCCACTCCAGCGGCTCCAGGGTATCCAGGCAAAACGGCTTATCGCTGGCGAAGGCGCTGCTGTCAGGCGCCGTCTCCTGCCAGTGCTCCGTTTCGCGCAGCAGGGCTTCAATGGCGCGCAGGCGATCGCGCACGCTATCGTGAAGAGTCATGGGGAAACCTCGATGAGTTAAAAACCGGGCGCAGGATAGCAAATCCGCAGGAGAAATAAAAAAAGGGAGCACTGTATAAACAGTGCTCCCGGTTCGTTTTGCAGCAGTCCCGCTACATTGGTGCTCCCTGCTCGTCCTTGAAAACTTTTCCTGAGGTCTCCTGACCATGTTCATCCATAAACACGTGCATCCTGCTTTCACACCACCCCGATGCGAAATGACTTATCCATAAGTTTGTCCCGATCTTCCTGATCCACCGTTCATCCTGAGCGGCTCTCGTTCTCCATCCTGGAGGTGTCCATTACGCGATCCTGCGTTATCCTTGCTTCATCCTGAAGCCTGTCCCTGCAACGCCGTCCTGGCGGGTCCTGCAGAAGCGCCATCATCCTGATGTTCGCTTCATTTCGCGACGTCCTGTCGACAGACATAGGATCACTGATTCTGCCCCTTCTTACAACCCTTCTTGAGACAATCTCTTAAGATTAGTCCCCACTCAAAAGGACGAAAAAATTAAGATCTTATTTAATACCAACAGCTTATATAAAAAAGTATGGATTAAATTTACCTTAAATGATGACGATCTCTTACAGGTTTTGTAAGAGATCTCTCACAAACGATCTGGCAGACTGGATTACAGAACTGGCTCAAGGTGGTTGAGGAAACCCGCAAGTGAGGGAGAAAGCGTAATGCGTTTGGCGGTGCCGAGGGTCTCTTTGACTACCTCGCCGCTGAGATTACAGACGGAAATCACATCCAGTTCACTCTCGAGGGTGGCGATAAACAGCGTCGGCGACAGCTTCAACCGCTTCTGCACCACCAGGTGCCCGATTAAATTTTCCTGCACCCGCTGGAAATCCTCTTCACTCCAGGTCTGCAGCAGCGTCAAGGTTTCGCCGGCAAACCGGCCGGACATATCGCCGGCAAACTGAGTGGTATAATAAGAATGAAGCGGCTGTTGTACCACAATGTCGAGGGCGCGTTCAACCGCGCTGATATTTTGCGCCAGCGAAAACGGCTGCGGCTGCCAGAAAACGGCCTCGCCCTGGGTGTCGACAACGCAAGGCGACGGGACGCCGTAAAGCTCTTCACTGCGCGGCAGGCTGTGGCGCTGCTGCTGCCAGACGGCGCAATATCGTTGGGTAAAAGCGCGTAGCGCTTCTGCTGTCTGATGGTCCACCGGTTTCTCTCTTCACGTTAGACAGGATACACTGGAGCAATAGTGTACCCGCTTTACTATGGTGAAACATGTCTTCTTACGATAATCATCAGGCGCTGGCCGGCCTGACGCTCGGTAAATCAACCGATTACCGCGATACCTATGACGCCTCGCTGCTGCAGGGCGTGCCGCGCAGTTTAAACCGCGACCCGCTGGGCCTGCATGCCGATAATCTGCCGTTTCACGGCGCCGATATCTGGACGCTGTACGAACTCTCCTGGCTGAACGGCAAAGGTCTGCCGCAGGTAGCTGTCGGCCACGTCGAGCTGCCCGATACCAGCCTCAATCTGGTGGAGTCGAAAAGCTTTAAGCTCTATCTCAACAGCTTTAACCAGACCCGTTTCGCCAGCTGGCAGGACGTTGCAGAGACGCTGACTCGCGATCTCAGCGCCTGCGCGCAGGGGAAGGTGAAGGTATCGCTCTACCGCCTGGATGAACTGGAAGGCCAGCCGATTGCCCGCCTGCACGGCACCTGCATCGACGATCAGGATATCGAGATCAATAACTATCAGTTCAGCGCCGATTACCTGCAGGGCGCCGCCAGCGGCAAAATCGTGGAGGAGACGCTGGTCAGCCACCTGCTGAAGTCTAATTGCCTTATCACTCATCAGCCGGACTGGGGCTCGGTGCAGATCCAGTATCGGGGGGCGAAAATCGACCGCGAGCAGCTCCTGCGCTATCTGGTTTCGTTCCGCCACCATAACGAATTCCATGAGCAGTGCGTCGAACGTATCTTTAACGATATTCTCCGTTTCTGCCAGCCGGAATCGCTTTCCGTTTACGCCCGCTATACGCGACGCGGCGGTCTGGATATCAACCCCTGGCGCAGCAATGGCGACTTTTCCCCCGCCACCGGCCGCCTCGCCCGTCAATAATAAACAATTTCACAATTTGCGTGCGTTTAGGCGCGCGCAAGGTTGTGGAAACGCCGTTCGCAGGGCTATTGTAATCACAGGAAGACCATAAGCGTCCTGTAAGGAGTTCACTTGATTACACATGTTAGCCCGCTTGGTTCAATGGATATGCTGTCGCAGCTGGAAGTGGATATGCTTAAGCGCACCGCCAGCAGCGACCTGTACCAACTCTTTCGCAACTGCTCGCTTGCTGTGCTCAACTCGGGGAGCCTGACCGATAACAGCAAGGAGCTCCTGTCCCGTTTCGAAAATTTCGAGATTAACGTGCTGCGGCGCGAACGCGGTGTGAAGCTGGAACTGATCAACCCGCCGGAAGACGCCTTCGTTGACGGGCGGATTATCCGCTCCCTGCAGGCCAACCTGTTCGCCGTGCTGCGCGATATCCTGTTTGTTTACGGCCAGATCCACAATACCGTTCGCTTCCCGAACCTCGATCTCGAAAGTTCGGTTCATATCACTAACCTGGTGTTCTCGATCCTGCGCAACGCCCGCGCGCTGCACGTCGGCGAGGCGCCGAACATGATCGTCTGCTGGGGCGGCCACTCCATCAACGAAAACGAATATCTCTACGCCCGCCGCGTCGGTACGCAGCTGGGCCTGCGGGAACTGAATATCTGCACCGGCTGCGGGCCTGGCGCAATGGAGGCGCCGATGAAAGGCGCCGCCGTCGGCCATGCGCAGCAGCGCTACAAAGACAGCCGCTTTATCGGCATGACCGAACCATCCATTATCGCTGCGGAACCACCGAACCCGCTGGTCAATGAACTGATCATCATGCCGGATATCGAAAAGCGTCTGGAGGCCTTCGTACGTATCGCCCACGGGATCATTATTTTCCCGGGCGGCGTCGGCACTGCCGAAGAGCTGCTCTACCTGCTGGGTATTCTGATGCACCCCGACAACAAAGCGCAGGTGCTGCCGCTGATCCTCACCGGGCCGAAGGAGAGCGCCGACTACTTCCGTGTACTGGACGAGTTTATCACCCATACCCTGGGCGAATCGGCCCGTCGCCACTACCGGATCATCATTGACGACCCCGCGGAAGTGGCGCGGCAGATGAAAAAAGCGATGCCGCTGGTGAAAGAGAGCCGTCGCGAGACCGATGACGCCTACAGCTTTAACTGGTCGATTCGCATCTCGCCGGACCTGCAGATGCCGTTTGATCCGACCCACGAGAACATGGCCAACCTCAAACTCTCCCCGGATCAGCCGGTGGAAGTGCTGGCCGCCGACCTGCGTCGCGCCTTCTCCGGGATTGTCGCGGGGAACGTCAAAGAGGTGGGCATCCAGGCCATTGAGCAGTACGGTCCTTACAAACTGCACGGCGATCCGGAGATGATGCGCCGTATGGACGATCTGCTGCAGGGCTTCGTCGCCCAGCACCGCATGAAGCTTCCGGGCGGCACCGCCTATATTCCTTGCTACGAAATCATCGCCTGATTTCCCCCTCTCCCGCCGGGGCATCGCCTGACGCCTGCCCCCGGCGGGCTCTCTTCCTCTGACTTCCAGAACGCGCTAAAAACCTTTCTGTTACTAATCAATCATCTGAATTATTTCTACATAGCCAAACGTTTGCGTTGGTAAAAACTGCGACAATTATCACTGCAAAAAATGGTTTTAAGCGCAAAAACGTCGACTACTTCTCTTTTTTACAGTAAATCCCTCGTTATTACGCCGCTCCGCTTTTATCTCATATGCTGCAAATGGTAGCCTTCGCGCCACAAATCGCTGGCTGATCACCAGAAACAGGCTGTTGGACTAAAAATACGCACATTGAAAGTGGATTATTGCATTTGAGATCGCGATCACTGATGCATAAACCATATAAATGTATCTTTCCGGCCCAATTATTACGGAGAAAATTTCTAAAAAAACCGTAATTAAACGAATTTCATGTTACGCAATTGTATTTATTCATTAGATTTTGTTGATTCCTCCAGGAGATACAGATGGAAACCACTCAAACCAGCACCATCGTTTCGGGCGAAACCCGCAGCGGATGGCGTAAAACCGACACCATGTGGATGCTGGGCCTGTACGGCACGGCGATTGGCGCAGGCGTCTTGTTCCTGCCGATCAACGCCGGCGTTGGCGGCATGATCCCCCTGATCATCATGGCGATTCTGGCCTTCCCGATGACTTTCTTCGCCCACCGCGGCATGACCCGCTTCGTGCTCTCCGGGAAAAACCCGGGCGAAGACATCACCGAAGTAGTGGAAGAACACTTCGGCGTAGGCGCAGGTAAGCTGATTACCCTGCTTTATTTCTTCGCTATCTACCCGATCCTGCTGGTTTACAGCGTGGCGATCACTAACACCGTCGAAACCTTCATGGCGCATCAGCTGCACATGACGCCGCCGCCGCGCGCCATTCTGTCGCTGATCCTGATTGTCGGCATGATGACCATTGTGCGTTTCGGCGAGCAGATGATTGTGAAAGCGATGAGCGTGCTGGTGTTCCCGTTCGTTATCGCGCTGATGGTGCTGGCTCTGTATCTGATCCCGCAGTGGAACGGCGCGGCGCTGGAGACGCTCTCCCTGAGCGGCGCTTCCGTTACCGGCAACGGCCTGCTGATGACCCTGTGGCTGGCGATCCCGGTGATGGTCTTCTCCTTCAACCACTCGCCGATCATCTCTTCCTTCGCGGTAGCCAAACGTGAAGAGTACGGCGAAGGCGCTGAGAAGAAATGCTCCAGTATCCTCGCGCGCGCCCACATCATGATGGTGCTGACCGTGATGTTCTTCGTCTTCAGCTGCGTTCTGAGCCTCTCTCCGGCAGACCTGGCGGCGGCGAAAGAGCAGAACATCTCGATTCTGTCTTACCTGGCGAACCACTTTAACGCGCCAATCATTGCCTGGATGGCGCCGATCATCGCGATGATCGCCATCACCAAATCCTTCCTTGGCCACTATCTGGGCGCTCGCGAAGGCTTTAACGGCATGGTGATCAAATCCCTGCGCAGTAAAGGCAAATCGATTGAAATCAACAAACTGAACAAGCTGACCGCGCTGTTCATGCTGATCACCACCTGGATTGTGGCAACCCTGAACCCGAGCATCCTCGGTATGATCGAGACCCTTGGCGGCCCGATTATCGCGATGATCCTGTTCCTGATGCCGATGTACGCGATTCAGAAAGTCCCGGCGATGCGTAAATACAGCGGCCATATCAGCAACGTCTTCGTGGTGATTATGGGCCTGATTGCCATCTCCGCGATCTTCTACTCACTGTTCAGCTAATTCATTCAACGCCTCCCCCCGCGCCGCTTTACGGCGGCGCGCTTTCCGACAGCACGGGAATACATATGATCAGCGTATTCGATATCTTTAAAATCGGCATTGGCCCTTCCAGCTCCCATACCGTTGGACCGATGAAAGCGGGCAAACAATTCACTGACGACCTGATCGCGCGCGGCCTGCTGGCCGAGGTGAGCAAAGTCGTCGTCGACGTCTACGGCTCCCTCTCCCTGACCGGTAAAGGCCACCATACCGATATCGCGATTATCATGGGACTCGCCGGCAACCTGCCGGACACCGTCGACATCGACGCCATTCCGGGCTTTATTCAGGACGTTAATACCCATGGCCGCCTGATGCTGGCCAACGGTCAGCACGAAGTGGACTTCCCGGTGGATCAGTGCATGAATTTCCATGCCGACAACCTGTCGCTGCATGAGAACGGCATGCGTATCACCGCCCTGGCCGGCGACAAGGTGCTCTACAGCCAGACGTATTACTCTATCGGCGGCGGCTTTATCGTTGATGAGGAGCACTTCGGCCAGACTACCGAGGCGCCGGTTGCCGTTCCTTACCCTTACAAAAACGCCGCCGACCTGCAGCGTCACTGCCGTGAAACCGGGCTGTCGCTCTCCGGCCTGATGATGCAGAACGAACTGGCGCTGCACAGCAAAGAAGCCCTTGAGCAACACTTCGCCGCGGTGTGGGAAGTGATGAGCGCCGGTATCGAGCGCGGCATCACCACCGAAGGCGTCCTGCCGGGCAAACTGCGCGTCCCGCGCCGCGCCGCCGCGCTGCGCCGCATGCTGGTGAGCCAGGACACCACCAACAGCGATCCGATGGCGGTGGTCGACTGGATCAATATGTTCGCCCTGGCGGTGAACGAAGAGAACGCCGCCGGCGGCCGGGTGGTGACCGCGCCAACCAACGGCGCCTGCGGTATCGTGCCGGCGGTGCTGGCCTACTATGACAAGTTTATCCGCAAGGTGAACAGCAACTCCCTGGCCCGCTATATGCTGGTCGCCAGCGCGATTGGTTCGCTGTATAAGATGAACGCCTCCATCTCCGGCGCCGAAGTCGGCTGCCAGGGTGAAGTGGGGGTCGCCTGCTCGATGGCGGCGGCCGGTCTGGCGGAACTGCTGGGCGGCAGCCCGGGTCAGGTGTGCATCGCGGCAGAGATCGCTATGGAGCATAACCTCGGCCTGACCTGCGACCCGGTCGCCGGCCAGGTGCAGGTGCCGTGCATCGAACGCAACGCTATCGCTGCCGTGAAAGCGGTCAACGCCGCGCGAATGGCGCTGCGCCGGACCAGCGAGCCGCGCGTGTGTCTCGATAAAGTGATCGAGACCATGTACGAAACCGGCAAAGACATGAACGCCAAGTACCGGGAAACCTCCCGCGGTGGTCTGGCGATGAAGATTGTTGCCTGCGATTAACCTGCTGGCCCGCCACGCGTCGGCGTGTCGGGCCATCGTCCTGCATAACTCTTTTTGTTATATCAATAAAATTTTAGTTATTTAATGGTTATAAGCGCTGTTTGTTACCTTACGCAAAACCGCTAAGGAGAACAGACAATGTCCAACCGATTCCGCCCCGCCTGGCTGCTGGTCCTCGCCGCCCTCTCTACCTCCGCGCTGGCCAAAGCGCCGGAAACCGTCAACATCGGCTATCAAAAGGCGAATATCTTCGCGCTGCTGAAGTACCGCGGCACGCTGGATGAGAGCCTGAAAAAACAGGGCATTGCCGTACGCTGGGTCGAATTCCCCGCCGGGCCGCAAATGCTGGAGGGGCTGAACGTCGGTAGTATCGATCTGGCCGCGACCGGCGATGCGCCTCCGGCCTTTGCCCAGGCGGCGCAAGCCGATCTGGTCTACCTTGCCCACTCCCCCGCTAACCCGAAAACGGAAGCGATTGTGGTGCCTGAACAGTCGGCAATCCACAGCGTGGCCGACCTGAAGGGCAAGCGCGTGGGGTTGAACAAGGGGTCTGATGTCAACTACCTGCTGGTTGCCGCACTGGAAAAAGCGGGCCTCAGCTATAAAGACATCACCCCGGTCTATCTGCCGCCGGCGGACGCCCGCGCCGCTTTCCAGCGCGGGGCGATTGATGCGTGGGTGATCTGGGATCCGTTCCTCGCAGAAGTGGAAACCAACGCGAAAGCCCGACAGATCCGCAATGCCGAGGGGCTGGTGCCGCACTACACCTTCTATCTCGCCAGCCGCAAGTTTGCAGATACCTACCCGGAGACAGCAAAGCAGGTGGTGGATGAGCTGGGTAAACTCAGCGCGTGGGCGAACAGCCATCAGGACGAGGCCGCCGGGCTGCTGTCGACCTCAACCGGACTGGATAAAGCCATCTGGCTGAAGACCCTGGCCCGCCTGCCCTACGGTGCCGAACGCATGACCCCGGCGGTGTATAACGAACAGCAGGCGCTGGCGGATACCTTTACGCGCATCGGCCTGCTGCCGGTGAAAGTCGACGTGCGCAGCGCCACCTGGTCGCTGGATAAACCTTGATTTTCCTGACGACGGGAAGCACTGCGCCTCCCGTCGCCGACAGGCTTACCCCGCCGTTTTCTCACCATTGCCTATCTGCCAGATAAAGGTGGGCGCTTCACCGTTCACCAGCCAGTTACCGATATTACGTGCCTTATAAATCACCGGATTATGCGAGGCAACCGTCCGCGCATTGCGCCAGTGGCGATCCAGCGCAAGGCGAGTTCGCGTATCCGACGCCCCGAGGGCATTAAACAGCTCCGTCGCCGCCCGCGGGATCCAGTCGCTGGCGATCACCTGCGCCTGCGCCGCTTCCACTTCCGCCAGCTGGTTACGCCGGGCAATCAATGCTTCGTCGTCGCTGACGTGCGCCACATAGGCCTGCTGCAGCGATTCCGCGGCCTGCAGGACCGCGGCCCGGGTCGCCCATGCCCAGCTGCTGATCTGCCCAACGACCTGCAGAACCTGGGCGTCATCGCGCGGCACGGCGGCGTTGCCGTGGCTGTACATCCGGGAACGATGTTTGACGCCCTGCGCGGCATCCCGCTCAACCGCCAGGCCAATGCCCGCGAGGGTCGCCAGCAGCACATGCTGGTAGAAGGCGGTCTGATAGCGAAAGCGCTGGGCAAAATCATAGACATGTTCGGTTTCCACCCGAGCGCCGGTAAAGCGGGTGGTCCCGCTGCCGGTCAACCGCTGGCCAAAGCCATCCCAGTCATCTTCCCGCACCACGCCGGTCTGCTGGGTGCTGACCAGGGCTATCACATCGCTGGCGGTATCACTGCGCCGGGCAAACACATCGATCCAGTCGGCGTACAGCGCGCCGGTGCTGTAAAACTTCTCGCCGTCGAGTCGCCAGCCGCCCTCTGCCGGCGTCACTCTGGTGTTCACCTCTCCCAGCTTAACCGCGCCGATCTCCGTCCAGCCGCTGCCCACCAGCTCACCGTCGAGGAAGCGACGAAACCAGCGGTCGCGCCCGGCGGAATCCGGCTGATTCAGCTGATCTTCCACAAAGGCAAAGTGCGCGCGCAGGGCCTGCGGCAGGTTAGAGTCCGCTTGCGCCAGCTCGATCAGCAGCGCGCTGAGCTGCGGCAGCGAAGCGCCCCAGCCGCCCTTCTCACGCGGGATACGCAGCGTGCCGAAGCCCGCTTCTTTCAGCCAGCGGATCGGCTCATCGGGCAGAATGCGCTGCTGTTCGCGCTCCGCAGCGCCCTGGGCGATACGGGTGAATATCGGGCGGAAGGCGGCCGCCAGCGCGTCATAATCGGTGCCAGTGGAGAGCAGGGTCATTGTCAGTTCCTTATTCATGAAGTGCGTCGATATCTTCTCGCGTCGGTTCATGACGGACCGCCAGCAGGAAGAAAATGGGAATAATGGCGGCAAGCGAGACCACCCAGAACATCTGCGTGCCGAGGGAGGCCTGCAGCAGCGGCAGAATAAACAACGCCAGCGCGCTGCCGATCCCGGAGAGTGCCCGGCTGAAACCGACCCCGGTGGCGCGAATGGCAGTAGGATAGGAGAGCGCCGGGTAGATCATCAGCTGCGCCCCCGGGCCAAACCCTTCGGCGAACAGCCACAGCCCCAGCATCGCGATAGCCAGCACGATACCTGCCGTCGCGTGCGGTTGCCCCACCAGCGCCAGCACAATCAGCGCCACAAACTGCAGGGCGAAGCCGGCTATCGCCACATGACGCGAAGGATATTTCCACGCCAGATGCATACCGAGCAGCCCACCGGTAAAAGCAAACAGGGCGTTCAGCCCCAGCGATGCCGAAATAGTTTCGAAGACGCCAGCCCCGAGGAACTGGGCAAGAATTGACGGCAGGAAAAAGGCAATCGCCGTGTACTCGAAGGAGATACAGATATTCATCACCCCGGCGACGATAGTCCGCTCGCGGTAGGGTTTTTCGAACAGCACGCGGAAGCTCACTTTCGGCGCTGGCGCGGGCTTCGCCGCCGGGACCTCATGGGCATGGATCCCCCAGGAGTCGCGTAAAATACGCACTGCAGAGGTCAGATCGCCCTGGTTCGCCGCCCACAGCGGGGATTCATTCATAAATCGACTGCGGACGGCAATAATCAGCAGTGCCGGCACGGCGCCGAACAGCAGGGAGGCGCGCCATAGCCAGTCAAGATGCTCCTGCGGCAGCAGGAAATAGAGGCCGAAGATAATGAGAAAGCAGACGGTTGAGGCGGCGTACCACATCGGGCACCACGCCGCGAGGCGAGCCGCTTTGTTGCCTTTGCCGGCAAAGCGGGAAAACTCGGCCAGATAGGACATCGCTACCGGCAGGTCGATGCCAACGCCGATGCCCATCAGGAAACGGGCGCCAATCAACACCCAGACGTTCGGCGCCAGCCCGGCGGCGATAGCCGAAATCACGAAAAAGAACATATCGGCCATAAAAACCGAATAGCGACCATATTTATCGGTCAACCAGCCGCCGATAATATTGCCGACGATAGTCCCGACCATAATGGACGAAGTCACCAGGCCGGTCAGCAGCGGTGAGAGCTGAAATTCACGTACAACGTCATCAATACCGTAGGAGAGCGTGGTTAAGTCATATGCGTCGAGAAAAACGCCCCCCAGCGCGAGGAAGACAATCATCCGCGCATATTTCGCATGTTCCTTGCCGGAATTAATTAGCCGCGCCACATCCCCGACGCTACTGACCGGTACCGAAGCGATACCGGGATTATCCACTGGTAATGTACTCATTTTTTCACCTTATTATTTTGTGCAGGTCATCAGCGGTTATAGACCGCGCGCGACGAGAATCAAAACAACAAATCATTCTATAAAAATCAATATAATCAATAAGTTAACAAATATCACCAGCACAAAAAGGACGCGCTTTCACGCATCCTCAAGGGAAATAAATAACAACGAAAATAGACGTCGTGCAGGACGCTTATTCCGCGGACACTGGAACTAATACGTCTTTTACCAGCGGGTCATCGGTGGTTTTTAACCACGTCTGGATCCGCGGATCAGAAAAAGCCTGTTTTAATTTGACGATATTTTCCTGCGATAAATACGGTGTACCAATCACTAATTGCGAAGCAAAGGTGCGCGGCGCCGGCGGGAATAATATGCCTTTCTCACGCGGCACTTTCCCGGCGTCAAATTGCGAGACATAGCCGATGGCGGCATCCACCGAATTTAACGCCCGCGGCATGGTCAGCAGATCCAGCTCTTTAAAGACAAACTGATGCGGGTTACCGACAATATTTTTCAGCTTCGCCGTGCGTGGCTCCACCGCCGGGTCGAGCGAGATCAACCCAATGCGCTGGAGCAGCCACAGGGCCTGCCCCTGATTGGCGCCATCGTCAGGCACGACAATGGTCGCGCCGTTGGGCAACGCCTGTACCGACGAGTAGCGGTCGGAATAGATGCCAAACGCCCACTGGAACACCGGCACCGTGGTCGACAGCGCAAAGCCGTTAGCGTCCACCACCTGTTTAAGCCACCACTGATGCTGATAGATCGTCCCGGCATACTGACCTTCCGCTACCGCGCGGTCAGCCTGGACCGGATCCTGCACCCCCACCGCCTCCAGTTTCAGACCGTAATCGGGCGCAATATGCTGATTAATATACTCAATGATCCGCTGCTCGCCGGCCATCGCCGGCTCGTAGTGAATTTTTAACGTGCTGCCGAAGACCACCTGCTGGCTTTGGGTATGTCCCCGCCACCACCAGAAGGCGATGGCGAGCAGGATAATCACCGCCAGCGCCGCCAGCCAGGGCCAGCGCCGCGCTTTACGTAACTCAAATTGCTCTGTTGTCATACAAGGTTCCCCTGCGTGTGGCGTAAACGGTTGACCAGACGGTCACCCAAAAATTGAATCAACTGGATCGTGGCGATCAGGGCAACGATCGTCGCGATCATGATGTGGTTGTCGAAGCGCTGATAGCCGTACACCACGGCCAGGTAGCCGATGCCGCCGGCGCCGATGGTCCCGGCGATAGCCGAATACTCGATCATCGAGACCAGGTTTAGCGTCACCGCCGCCACCAGCGCGGGCATGGCTTCACTGAGCTGCGCGCTGGCAATGATTTGCCAGCGCGACCCGCCGCAGACGACCCCCACCGCGGTGACCTCCGCCGGCAACTCGCGCAGCGCGTTCTCCACCAGACGGCCAAAGAACGGGACGCCGGCGGCGATCATCGGCACTACCGCGGCGGGGATGCCAATCGTGGTGCCGGTCAGCCAGTAAGTGAACGGGATAATGGCGGCCATCAGCACCAGAAACGGCAGCGAACGTCCCATATTGACCACCCAGTTCAGCAGCCGGTACAGCAGTGCGTGCGGAAATAAGCCCCGCGGCGAGGCGTTAAACAACACCACCCCCACCAGCCCTCCCAGCGTGACGACAAACAGCATCACAATGGCCACCATCAGCCAGGTTTCGCCATAGGCGGGGAGCAGCAGCGAAGGGATTTCGCCCCAGGGGGTATCCTGACTGATGACTGTCGGTTTCATACCGCCTCCCTGAGCAACGGCGCGCTGTCGAGGATCTCCGCCGTTATGCCGAGCTGCGCCAGCAGGCCCTGCAGTCGCGCGGGCGACAGGCGTTCGCCCTGAAAGCGCACTCCGGCCTGCAGGCGACCGGCCAGCCGACCATTAATCACCTCGACGTGACCGCCAAGGAGATCGATCTGCAGCGCCCACTGCTGGCTCAGGCGGCTGATCCAGTCGGTGGCCACCGGCACATCCCAGCGGTAGCTCAGACGCAGCAGCAGATCGCTGTGGGTAGCTGCCGCCGGCGTCAGCGGCAACAGCTGCTGGCCGAGCAGAGAATCGGGACGCGCCAGCAGATCTTCGATCCGCCCATACTGGACGATCGTCCCGTCGCGGATCTCCGCCACCGCATCCGCCGCCGTGCGCACCGCGTCCATTTCATGGGTAATCAGGACGATCGCCAGCTGGTACTCATCACGCAGCCGCTTGAGCAGAGCCAGCACCGAGGCCGTGGCCTGAGGATCGAGGCCGGAGGTGGCTTCATCCGCCAGCAGAACGGACGGGCGCAGCGCCAGCGCGCGGGCAATGCCGATCCGCTGGCGCTGGCCGCCTGAGAGCTGGGCCGGCCAGGCATCCGCTTTGTGGCTCAGGCCGACGCTCTCCAGCAGCTCGCCAACCCGCGCCTTGATATCGCGCTCCACCACACCAAGCCACGCCAGCGGCAGGGCGACATTCTCCCAGGCGGTCCTGCGGCTCAACAGCGCCGAAGACTGGAAAACGGTGCCAATCGCCCGCCGTTCCCGGCGCAGCGCCTCGCCGGACAGCGCCGACAGATCCTTGCCATTGATACGAATGCTGCCGCTGTCCGGTTGCTCCAGCAGGCTGATGCAGCGCGCCAGGGTTGATTTACCGGCGCCGCTCGGCCCCACCACCGCGGTGATGGAGCGCTCAGGCACCTGCAGCGACAGCCCTTTCAGCACCGCGCTGAGCCGGCCATCCGCCGTGCGGTAACTTTTATGCAGGTCATCAATAGCGATCATGTCACCTTCTCCTCTACCGATGCCGCCGTGCGCGCATCGCGGCGGTAGCTGGCGCCCGGGTGAGGCGCGGCCAGACGCGGGCCGCCGCCGAACAGTTTTTCGCGCAGGGTCCCCTCGCGGTACTCTTGCTTAAAGACGCCGCGCTTTTGCAGCTCAGGCACCAGCAGCTCGACGACATCGCGGAAGGTTTCGTGAGTGACGGCATAGGCGAGGTTAAAGCCATCGACGTCCGTCTCTTCGACCCAGGACTGCAGTTCGTCCGCCACGGTTTGCGCGCTGCCAACCACCAGCGGACCGAAGCCGCCGATCCCCGCCCAATCGGCCAGGGCCTGCACCGTCCACTGGCGGTTCGGATCAGCGGTCGAAAAGGCCTCCACCGCCGACTGAATGGCGTTGGTGTGCAGATACTTCAGCACCTGATCCGGCTGATACTGGCCGAAATCGATCCCCGTCCAGCCGGAGAGCAGCGCCAGCGCGCCTTCATAGCTGACGTACTGCTTATATTCCTGCCACTTCGCCTGTGCCTCGCGGTCGGTGTCGCCGACAATTACCGTCTGCAGGTTGAAGATCAGGATGCTGTGCGGATCGCGCCCCGCCTCAGCTGCCCGGCGGCGAATATCCGCCACCGTCTTCTTCAGCAGCACCTTCGACGGCGCTGCGACGAAGACGCATTCGGCATGGCCGGCGGCGAACTGTTTGCCGCGGCTGGACGCCCCCGCCTGATACAGCACCGGCGTGCGCTGCGGGGATGGCTCGCAGAGGTGGATCCCCGGCACGGAAAAGAACTGTCCCTGATGGTTAATGGGATGGATTTTCCGCGGATCGCTGAAGATCTTCCGCTCTCTGTCGCGCAGCACCGCCCCATCCTCCCAGCTTCCCTCCAGCAACTTATAGATCACCTGCAAATACTCATCGGCATAGTCATAGCGGGTGTCATGGTCGGTCTGGGTCTGCTGGCCGATATTGCGCGCCCCGCTCTCCAGATAGGAGGTGACGATATTCCAGCCCACCCGCCCTTTGGTCAGATGATCGAGCGTCGACAGACGACGAGCGAAGGGGTAAGGATGCTCAAACGACAGCGAGGCGGTCAGGCCGAAGCCCAGATGCTCCGTCACCAGCGCCATTGGGGTGATCAGAGCCAGCGGATCGTTGACCGGAACCTGCGTCGCCTGGCGGATCGCCGCATCGCCGCTGCCGTTCAGCACGTCATAGATCCCCAGCACGTCGGCGATAAACAGCCCGTCGAACTTGCCGCGCTCCAGAAGCCGCGCCAGATCCACCCAGTACTCCAGATCTTTATACTGCCAGGAGCGATCCCGGGGATGCGCCCACAGGCCCGGCGACTGATGGCCGACGCAGTTCATATCGAAAGCGTTAAGACGAATTTCACGTTGTGATGACATAGCAATCTCCATAGCGCGGCCCGTCGCCGGGGCGCACGCGGCAAAATGAATCAGGGAAAAGAAAGAGAGGTATTCAGTACGCAGGACATCGGGAGTCCTGCGGGATCCCGAGCGTGAGTAACGCTTGCGCCGCCACGTCAGCGGCATGGTCGGCTACCTGCGGCAGGCCCATCAGTTCGCCAAAACGCCCGCGGGCGGCCGGACCGGCCACCAGCACCGGCAGCGCCTCAACGTGCGGCTCAGCCACTGCCCGGGAACGGCTGTCCACCTCCAGGCCCATGCCGAGGGCATCGGCGCGAATCAGGCCGCGGCGGGCGAGGTCCTGTAAAAATGGCTGGCTGTCGGTCAGGGCGCTGTGTGCGGGTCCGGTGGTCAGGATCAGGTGATCGACGCTCAGCGTCTGCACGCCGCCGCCGCGCCGCGCCAGCGTCAGACGCAGCGTTTCGCCTTCACCGCTTATCGACAGTAGCCTGGCCGCCTGCACCTGCAGACTGCCCGTGCGCTGGCGCGCCTCCAGCACCTCGGCGACCTGCGGCGCCACGCGGTAGCGGTGGACATCCCAGTAATGGCGCAGATGGCGCAGAAAACGCTGGCGATCGGCGACGCTGAGCGCCTGCCAGATCCGTTGCCCCTGCTGACGAACCGCATCCAGCACCACCTGCCAGCTCAGGCCCTGCTGCGCCGCATACGCGACGTCGAGGCGGATCTGACGCAGGCGCTGGCGCAGGCTGCCCTGCTGATAGTCACCAGGCCAGGTTGCCCCTGCGCCGCTAAGGTTGCCGCGCGACAGCAGGCCATGGCGCGAAAAGGCGACGATACTGCCGCGGTGGCCCAGCCGGTCCAGCGTCGCGACCGTATCGGCCATGGTTAATCCGGTGCCCATCACCGCCACCCGGGCGTGCGGGGCGATGGCATCGAGCGCGCCCGGCTGCCACGGGTTGGCAATCAGCGCCGGATGATGACGCCAGGCTTCGGCCTGTGCCGGCAGCGAAGGCGGTGGATGACTGATCGCCAGCACCAGCAGATCGGCCTTAAGCTGCAGGCCGCCGTCGGTGGTCACCATCCCCTGATGAAAAGCGAGCGCCCGATCGCGCAGGTGGCGAAGCCGTCCGCCGCTGGACGCCGCGGCGTCGGCAAAACGCTGCGCCACATAGCGACCAAACTGGCCGCGCTGAGGGTAGACGGAACCGTCCGGGCGCAGCGCCTGCACATCGACGGTAAAGGCAGGCTGATGGCGGTACCAATGATCGAAGGCGCCCTCTTCGTCGCCGGCCAGCTGCATGCGAGCGGCCGGAACGTTAATCCGGTGCGTCGGCTCCGCAGTGGAGTAGGCCACCCCGGCCCCGGGGGACTGGCGCGGCTCCAGCAGCGTCACGCGCACCCCGTTCGGCGCCAGGCGCAGCAGCTCAATCGCCACCGCCGCGCCGCTAAAGCCGCCGCCGATAATCACGATATGCGGTTCTGCACTCATCGCTGCCCTCCTCCGGTATGCTGTCTCATGGTCGCGCTCCGGGCCATCAGCTGGCGCTGACCTGGCGCACCGGGCGCTTATCGCCGCCGATGGTTTCGCCAAACGGACCGGTGTTCACGCTACGCGCCTTCGACGAGGCCCCGTTTTCCAGCGGCAACAGAGGCATCACCAGCTCAGCAAAGCGGTGCGCTTCTTCCAGATGTGGGTAGCCGGAGAAGATAAAGTTGCTGATGCCGAGCGCCTGATATTCGCGGATGCGTTCCGCTACCTGCTGCGGATTACCTACCAGCGCGGTACCCGCGCCGCCGCGCACCAGTCCGACGCCGGCCCACAGATTGGGCGCAATGCGCAGATTATCGCGCGATCCCTGATGCAGGGCGCTCATCCGCGCCTGGCCGGCCGAGTCCATGCGGGCGAAGATCTTTTGCGCCTGGGCAATGGTATCGTCGTCAAGATGGGCGATCAGCCGGTCGGCGGCGGCCCATGCCTCTTCTTCCGTTTCGCGCACAATGACATGCAGACGAATGCCGTACTGCAGGGTGCGTCCGCGGGCCGCGGCGCGCTCGCGCACCACCGCCAGCTTCTCCGCCACCAGTTCCGGGGGTTCGCCCCACGTCAGATAGCTGTCGATCTGCTCGGCCGCCACATCAATGGCCGCATCAGAAGAGCCGCCGAAATAGAGCGGCGGGCCATTCTCCTGCACCGGCGGGAACAACACCTCAGCGCCTTCCACGTGAATATGCTCGCCGTGATAATCCACTTTTTCCCCGCGCAGCAGGCGGGTGTAAACATCAAGAAATTCGCGGGTCACCTGATAGCGCTCGCTGTGGCTGAGGAAGATACCGTCGCCTTTGTTTTCCACCGGGTCGCCGCCGGTAACGACGTTGATCAGCAGCCGACCTTCCGATAAACGGTCGAGGGTGGCCGCCATCCGCGCCGCCAGGGTTGGCGGCTGCAGGCCCGGCCTGACCGCCACCAGATAGCGCAGACGGCGGGTCAACGGCGCCAGCGCCGAGGCCACCAGCCACGAATCTTCACAGCTTTTACCGGTGGGGATCAGCACGCCGTAGTAGCCCAGGCTGTCGGCTGCCAGCGCCACCTGCTGCAGATAAGGTAAATCGACCGGGCGTCCACCCTCGGTGGTACCCAGATAACGGCCATCGCCATGGGTAGGTAAGAACCAGAAGACATTGATCTTGTCGGGAGCTTGCTGCGTCATTATCTATTTCCTATATAACCATATCCGATATTTATCGAAGAGATGTTTTAATTTGGTTATATGAGTGTTAGCGATAATCATGCCAATGGTGAATAAAAAATTAATCTTTTAAAATCAATGCACTGAAAACGGCTTCGCCGCGCCGCGCTGTTGCAAATCGCGCAGCCGCCGCGCATCCGCTGGCGCATTTGCAACAGCCGCGGGCCTTCCCCCTCTGGTTTCTGCGGCCGCCGCAGGATAAGTTCAGAGCATCAACGATCGGAGGCCCTCTATGCTGAACCCAGAATCCCCTTCCACCGCTCCCGCGCTGATCGACCCGGCGTCGAAGGCCTTCCAGAGCCTGCTGGACAAACTCGCGCCAACGGAGGCGACCGTGCTGATCGTGGGCGAAACCGGCACCGGCAAGGAGGTGGTGGCCCGCTATCTCCATCATCACAGCGCCCGTCGCCAGCAGCCGTTTCTGGCCGTTAACTGCGGCGCGCTGACCGAGAGCCTCGCCGAAGCTGAACTGTTCGGCCATGAGAAAGGCGCCTTCACCGGCGCGCAGCAGGGACAGCCCGGCTGGTTTGAAGCCGCGGAAGGGGGGACGCTGCTGCTGGACGAGATCGGCGAATTAAGCCTGCCGCTGCAGGTCAAGCTGCTGCGAGTGCTGCAGGAGCGTGAAATTACCCGCGTCGGCTCACGCAAAGCGATTAAAGTGAATGTCCGGGTGATTGCCGCCACCCACGTTGACCTGGCCCAGGCGATCCGCGAGCGCCGCTTTCGCGAGGATCTCTACTATCGACTGAATATCGCGGTGGTGCCGCTGCCGCCGCTGCGCCAGCGTCGGCAGGATATCCCGCTGCTGGCGCACCACTTTTTATCACTCTACGCCCGGCGCCTCGGGCGGCCAACCCTGCGTCTGGCGCCGGAATCACTGGCCCGGCTGATGGACTATTCGTGGCCGGGCAATATTCGCGAGCTGGAAAACACCCTGCACAACGCGGTGCTGCTCAGTAAAGAAGAGGAGATCAGTCCTGCCCAGCTGCGCCTGGCGACGCTCAACGACGCCCCGGGGCCGGCGAGCGATCATGAACTGGACGACTTTATTCGCCACCAGCTGGCGCTTCCCGGCGAGCCGCTGTGGCAGCGAGTGACTAGCGCCCTGATTCGCCACGCCATGGCACATTGCGACGATAACCAGAGCCAGGCGGCCGCGCTGTTGGGGATCAGCCGGCATACCTTGCGCACCCAGCTCGCTAACCTCGGGCTGATCAAAAGCCGCCGCCGCCCGCCTGCGCCGCCGCGGGCGTTCGCCAACGCAGCCGGGGCCGATCGCGAACTGCGCATTGGCTACCAGCGCTTCGGCAGCCTCGGGATCCTGAAAGCCCGTCAGAGCCTGGAAACCGCCTTCGCCAGCCTCGGCGTCAACGTGCTGTGGAGTGAGTTTCCTGCCGGACCGCAGCTCCTCCACGCCCTCGCCTGCAACGAGATCGACTTCGGCACCACCGGAGAAGCGCCGCCGGTGTTTGCCCAGGCCAGCAATAGCGAACTGATGTACGTGGCGTGGGAGCCGCCGGCGCCGCGCAGCGTGGCGATGGTCGTCCCGCAGGAGAGCGACATTCGCCAGCTCAGCGATCTGCGCGGTAAACGCATCGCCCTCAATAAAGGGTCGAATGTCCACTGGCTGCTGCTGCAGATCCTCGAGGACGCCGGCCTGGGTCTGAACGATGTGCGGGTGGTCTATACCCCGCCGAAATATCCGCTGACCGCCAGCGACTATCTGGCGGTTGACGCCTGGATGATGTGGGATCCGCTGCTCAGCGACGCCGAACACACCGGCGAGCTGCGGGTGGTCGCCAGCGGCGAAGGCCGGGTCAACAACCATCAGTTTTATCTTTCGCGACGGGACTACCTCGCTCAGCATGGCGATATCATGCGCCGCCTGCTGACGGAGCTGACCCACACCGGGCAGTTTATCGACTCGCATCGCGGCGAAGCGGCCCGCTTACTCTCGGCAGAGCTGGGGATCGACGCCCGGTCGCTGAGCATGGCCCTCGCCCGCCGCAGCCATCGCCCGCGGCCGATGGATCTGTCGGTGATCCGCGCCCAGCAGACCATCGCCGATCGCTTTTACGCCCTCGGGCTTATCGCCAAACCGGTCCCGGTGCGCGAAGCGGTGTGGTACGGCGAACCCGCGCCGGACGTCATCAGACCGCTGATGGCGGTCAGTTAGCGAAATTTGCGCGTTATCTTCCTGATTGTTCAGGCGCAGATAGCCTCGATCTGATGGCGATGTTACCCTAAAGACGCTGAGAATAAGGGGGGTATCTGTGGCTGTTCATCTGTTAATCGTCGACGCGTTAAATCTAATCCGCCGCATTCACGCGGTGCAGGGTTCACCCTGCGTCGATACCTGCCTGCATGCCCTGGAGCAGCTGATCGTCCACAGTCAGCCCACCCATGCGGTGGCGGTGTTCGACGATGAGGATCGCGCCCACGGTTGGCGTCACCAGCGCCTGCCAGAGTACAAAGCCGGACGCGCGCCGATGCCGGAGACGCTGGTGGCCGAGATGCCGGCGCTGCGGGCCGCTTTCGAACAGCGGGGGATCCGCTGCTGGGCCTCGCCGGGCAGCGAAGCAGACGATCTCGCCGCCACCCTGGCGGTAAAGGTGGCCCAGGCGGGCCATCAGGCCACCATCGTCTCCACCGACAAAGGCTATTGCCAGCTGCTGTCGCCCACCATCCGCATCCGCGACTACTTTCAGAAGCGCTGGCTGGACGCCCCCTTCATCGCAAGCGAGTTCGGCGTCACCCCGGAGCAGCTGGCGGATTACTGGGGGCTGGCGGGGATCAGCAGCTCGAAGGTGCCGGGCGTGGCGGGCATTGGACCCAAAAGCGCCGCCCAGCTGCTGAACGAGTTTCAGGACCTGGAGGGGCTGTACGCCCGCCTGGCCGAGGTCCCGGAGAAGTGGCGCAAAAAGCTGGCCGCGCATCAGGAGATGGCCTTCACCTGCCGGGAGGTGGCCCGCCTGCAGACCGACCTCCAGCTGGACGGCAATCTGCAGCAGCTGCGGCTGACGCGCTGACCATCGTTAAGAGGTGCGCCGGTGCAGGGTAACTGCCTGCTTTACCCGGGACAGGCAATCACCAGGCCGCCTGATATAACCCGACGATATCCGCCAGGCTCGCCTCGCGCGGGTTGCCGCCGGTACACACATCCGCCAGCGCCGCCTGGGCCAGCGCCGGAATATCCTCTTTCCTGACGCCCACCTCGCGCAGATGGCCGGGAATACCGACATCGCGGTTAAGCTGGCAGACCGCCTCTACTGCCGCCTCGCGCGCGGCGGTCAGGCTTAACGCTTCCACCCTGACGCCCATCGCCCGGGCGATGTCGCGATATTTTTCCCCGGTCGCCTCAGCATTAAAGCGCATCACGTGCGGCAGCAGGATGGCATTCGCCACGCCGTGCGGCGTGTTGTAAAAAGCGCCGAGCGGATGCGCCATGCCGTGCACCAGGCCAAGCCCAACGTTGGAAAATCCCATCCCCGCCACATACTGGCCGAGCGCCATAGCTTCCCCCGCGCCGGCGTCTCCGGCAACCGAGCCGCGCAGCGCGCCGGCGATGATCTCGATGGCCTTGAGGTGCAGAGCATCGGTCAAAGCCCAGGCGCCGCGAGTGAGGTACCCTTCGATAGCATGCGTCAAGGCGTCCACGCCGGTAGCCGCCTTCAGCGCCGGCGGCATAGCGTCCATCATATCGGCATCGATAAAGGCCACCTGCGGAATATCGTGCGGGTCGACACAGACGAATTTGCGCCGCTGTTCTTCATCGGTGATGACATAGTTAATCGTCACCTCCGCCGCGGTACCCGCGGTGGTCGGCACCGCGAAGATCGGCACGCTGGGCTGACGGGTGGGCGACAGCCCCTCGAGGCTACGGACATCGGCGAATTCCGGGTTACGCTGAATAATACCGATCGCCTTACAGGTATCCTGCGGCGAACCGCCGCCGATGGCGATCAGGTAATCCGCCCCGCTGCGTTGAAAGGCCTGCAGCCCCTGCTGGACCACGGCGATGGTCGGGTTAGGGATCACGTCGCTGAACATATCCCATGCCAGCCCGGCGGCATCCAGTTTGTCGGTGACTTTCGCCGCCACGCCGCAGCGGGCGAGAGTGCTGTCGGTGACGATCAATGCTTTACGATAGCCGCGCCGCGCCGCTTCATCGGTTAATGCGTTTATCGCCCCCCGGCCAAACCATGCCGTTTCATTGAGGATCATTCTGTTTGCCATCGTGGCTCTCCTGTTAGCGTTGCGGCATCACTCTTCAATGCGTAATCCGTAGGTTTTGAACTTCTCCAGCACGATGGCGATCGCCTCGTCATCCAGCACCGGGACCGGGTCGGTAATCGCCAGCGTACTGAGGTAGAGCTGGGCCAGGACCTCCACTTCATGCGCCAGCCAGAGCGCTTTCTCCAGGCTGGCCTCGCAGGCGATCAGGCCGTGATGCTGCAGCAGCGTGGCTTTGCGGTGCTTCAGCGCCACCGCGACATGCTCAGACAGTTCGCGGGTGCCGAAGGTGGCATAGGGCGCGCAGGGGATCGAATTCCCGCCGGCCGCGGCGATCATATAGTGGATGGCCGGGATGGGCCGGTTGAGGATCGACACCGCCGTACAATGGACAGCGTGATTGTGGACCACCGCCTGGGCATCGGGTCGCGTCTGGTAGGCCGCCTGATGAAAACGCCATTCGCTGGAGGGCAGTTTTCCCTGCTCATGCTGGCCCTCGGCATCAATAAAGACGATCTTGTCTTCCGTCAGCTTTTCATATGGGATACCGGTAGGGGTGATCAGCATTCCTCCCTGATAGCGCACGCTGACATTGCCGGCAGTCCCCTGATTTAACCCCAGGCGGGTCATTTCCAGGCAGGTATCGATAATCTGCCGGGCCAGTCTGTTTCTTTCCATTGCGTTCCTCTTTTGGTGACTCATCATCCATCAACGGCAGGGCAACAGAAATATCGTCGGCTACCGTGGGATAGGGTGAATAATGGTCTTCATCATCAACCTGAATATTCAAAGGGGAATTTTCATGATTATTTTTTGTGAGCCGCGTCAATTATTCCGCCATGAATAAAGCAACCATGCCCATTACGAGAGAGATTAAAATGCCCGTTCTTAATAATATTTCATCAAGCGGGCATTTTATTTCTTTGTAACATTTGCCCGTTTTCCACGATATATATTCATTCGGTCATTAGCGTTGTGGTTTTGTGAATTTATTTTCTCAAACGGTCAGCGTTTTTGAAAAATTAAAGTGACAATAATCACATAAAATGACCCACAGTACGTTAAGTGTGACCATCATCATATTAACAGGCGGTTTTTATTTGAAAATGAAGCCATGAGTTCCGCCGTGACTTTCATTTCACTCACCGGCGCGTCACCTGAGCTCACTTAATTTTGCGGTCTGCTGCAGCACCAGACTGCGCCCTGAATGCTGTTGTAAATGCTTCTGAACTGATGAGGACGCTATGGGAAACACAACGATACCAACGCAAAGTTACCGCGCCATGGAGAGCGGGCAGAGTAAGAGCTACATTATTCCTTTCGCTCTGCTGTGCTCCCTCTTTTTTCTGTGGGCCGTGGCAAATAATCTGAATGATATTTTATTACCGCAATTTCAACAGGCCTTTACCCTGACTAACTTCCAGGCCGGATTAATTCAATCGGCCTTTTACTTTGGCTATTTTATTATTCCCATCCCCGCCGGGATGTTGATGAAAAAATTCAGCTACAAAGCCGGCATCCTTACGGGGCTGTTTTTATATGCCTGCGGCGCCGCGCTGTTCTGGCCTGCCGCCGAAGTGATGAATTACACCTTATTTCTCATTGGATTATTTATTATCGCTGCCGGGCTTGGCTGTCTGGAAACCGCGGCCAACCCGTTTGTCACCGTCCTCGGTCCGGAAAGCGGCGGTCACTTCCGCCTTAATCTGGCCCAGACCTTTAACTCATTCGGCGCCATTATTGCCGTGGTATTTGGCCAGAGTCTTATTTTGTCTAACGTCCCGCATCAGCCGCAGGAGGTGCTGGATAAAATGACGCCGGAACAGCTCAGCGCCTGGAAGCACAGTCTGGTCCTGTCGGTACAAACCCCCTATATGATTATCGTGGCCATTGTCCTGCTGGTCGCCCTGCTGATCGTCTGCACCCGCTTCCCCTCCCTGCAAAGCGATGACCACAGCGACAGCGCGCAGAGCACTTTTTTCGCCTCGCTGACGCGCCTGATGCGCATCCGCCACTGGCGCTGGGCGGTACTGGCCCAGTTCTGCTACGTCGGCGCGCAAACCGCCTGCTGGAGCTACCTGATTCGCTACGCTATCGAAGAGATCCCGGGCATGACGGCCGGTTTCGCCGCCAACTACCTGACCGCCACCATGGTCTGCTTCTTTATCGGCCGTTTTACCGGCACCTGGCTTATCCGCCGCTTCGCGCCGCACAACGTGCTCGCTATCTATGCGTTTATCGCCATGCTGCTCTGTTTGCTCTCCGCCTTCAGCGGCGGCCACGTCGGTCTGCTGGCCCTGACCCTGTGCAGCGCCTTTATGTCCATTCAGTACCCGACCATCTTCTCGCTGGGGATTAAGCATCTTGGCCAGGACACCAAATATGGCTCGTCATTTATCGTCATGACCATTATCGGCGGCGGGATCGTTACCCCGGTGATGGGCTTTGTCAGCGACGCCGCCGGCAATATCCCGACCGCCGAACTGGTCCCGGCGCTGTGCTTCGCCATCATCTTTATTTTTGCCCGTTTCCGTTCACAAGCGGCGACGAACTAAACCTGTTATCCGCATAACCTGAGGGATCTGTAATGAAAAAAATCAGCTTACCGAAGATCGGTATTCGTCCGGTAATCGATGGTCGTCGCATGGGGGTCCGCGAGTCGCTGGAAGCGCAAACCATGAACATGGCGAAAGCCACCGCCGCGCTTATCAGCGAGAAACTGCGCCACGCCTGCGGCGCCCGGGTGGAGTGCGTGATTGCCGATACCTGCATCGCCGGTATGGCCGAGTCGGCCGCCTGTGAAGAGAAATTCAGCAGCCAGAACGTCGGCGTCACCATCACCGTCACCCCCTGCTGGTGCTACGGCAGCGAAACCATCGACATGGATCCGCTGCGCCCGAAGGCCATCTGGGGCTTTAACGGCACCGAGCGTCCGGGGGCGGTCTATCTGGCCGCGGCGCTGGCGGCCCATAGCCAGAAAGGGATCCCGGCGTTCTCCATCTACGGACATGACGTGCAGGATGCCGATGACACCTCGATCCCAGCGGATGTCGAAGAAAAGCTGTTGCGCTTCGCTCGCGCCGGCCTGGCTGTCGCCAGTATGAAAGGGAAAAGCTATCTGTCGCTGGGCGGCGTCTCAATGGGCATCGCCGGATCTATCGTCGACCACAACTTTTTTGAGTCCTGGCTCGGCATGAAGGTGCAGGCTGTCGACATGACGGAGCTGCGCCGGCGAATCGATCAAAAAATCTATGATGAAACCGAGCTGGAGATGGCGCTGGCGTGGGCGGATAAACACTTCCGCTACGGCGAAGATCAGAACGCTGAACAGTATAAGCGCAATGAAACGCAGAGCCGCGCGGTGCTGAAAGAGAGCCTGCTGATGGCGATGTGCATCCGCGACATGATGCAGGGCAACCCGAAGCTCGCAGAAAAAGGGCTGGTGGAGGAGTCGCTGGGTTACAACGCCATCGCCGCCGGTTTCCAGGGTCAGCGCCACTGGACCGATCAATACCCCAATGGCGATACCGCCGAAGCGCTGCTCAACAGCTCTTTTGACTGGAACGGGGTGCGCGAACCGTTTGTCGTCGCTACCGAAAACGACAGCCTCAACGGCGTGGCCATGCTGATGGGCCATCAGCTCACCGGCACCGCCCAGGTGTTTGCCGACGTACGCACCTACTGGTCGCCGGATGCCGTTGAACGGGTCACCGGGCAGACGCTCACCGGGCGGGCGGAGCACGGCATCATTCACCTGATTAACTCCGGCTCTGCGGCGCTGGACGGCTCCTGCCAGCAGCGCGACGCGCAGGGCAATCCGACGATGAAACCCCACTGGGAGATTGAGCAGAGCGAGGCGGATGCCTGCCTCGCGGCGACCGAATGGTGCCCGGCGATCCACGAATACTTCCGCGGCGGCGGCTTCTCTTCCCGCTTCCTGACCGAAGGCGGCGTGCCGTTCACCATGACCCGGGTGAACATCATCAAAGGTCTGGGGCCGGTGCTGCAAATTGCCGAAGGCTGGAGCGTAGCGCTGCCCAAAGCGATGCACGACCAGCTCGACGCCCGCACCAACTCCACCTGGCCCACCACCTGGTTTGCCCCACGCCTGACCGGCAAGGGCCCGTTCAGCGATGTGTACTCGGTGATGGCCAACTGGGGCGCCAACCACGGCGTGCTGACCATCGGCCACGTTGGCGCAGATTTCATTACCCTCGCCGCCATGCTGCGCATTCCGGTCTGCATGCACAACGTGGAAGAGGCGAAAATCTATCGCCCTTCCGCCTGGGCCGCGCACGGCATGGATATCGAGGGCCAGGACTACCGCGCCTGCCAGAACTACGGGCCGCTGTATAAGCGTTAACAGGTTGGTTTCGCCCGGAGGCGCAGGCTTACCTGGCCTACAGACGCGCGCGGTCTGTAGGCCGGATAAGCGCTGCGCCATCCGGCAATGTTGTTTCGGGAGTCACTATGAAGCAAGACGTTATCCTGGTCCTCGACTGCGGCGCCACGAACGTGCGGGCGATGGCCGTGGATCGACAAGGGAAAATTATCGCCCGCGCCGCAACGGCGAACGCCAGCGACATCGCGGCGGAAAAAAGCGACTGGCACCAGTGGTCGCTGGAGGCCATTATGCAGCGCTTTGCCGACTGCTGTCGGCAGATCCATGACCAGCTGGCCTCCTGCACGGTGCGCGGCATTACCGTCACGACCTTTGGCGTCGATGGCGCGCTGGTGGATGAGCAGGGCGCCCTGCTGTATCCGATCATCAGCTGGAAATGCCCGCGCACCGCGGCGGTGATGGAGAAAATCAGCCAGTATATGCCCGCGCGCCAGCTGCAGCAGATAGCCGGCGTCGGCGCGTTTGCGTTCAACACCCTGTATAAGCTGGTGTGGCTGAAAGAGAACCACCCGCAGCTGCTGGCGCAGGCCCATGCCTGGCTTTTTATTTCATCGCTGATCAACCATCGGCTGACCGGGGAGTTCACCACCGACCTCACCATGGCGGGCACCAGCCAGATGCTCGATCTCCGGCAGCGCGATTTCAGCGCGCCGATCCTGCAGGCGACCGGCCTGCCGCGCCGCCTGTTCCCGCGGCTGGTTGAAGCAGGCCAGCCGATCGGCACCCTGCTGCCGGAGGCCGCTGCGCTGCTGGGCCTCCCCGTCGGGATCCCGGTTATCTCGGCCGGGCATGACACCCAGTTCGCTCTGTTTGGCGCCGGCGCCGGGCAGGATGAGCCGGTGCTCTCCTCCGGGACCTGGGAGATCCTGATGGTACGCAGCGCGCAGGTCGACACCTCGCTGCTCTGTGACTACAGCGGCTCCACCTGCGAGCTGGACAGCCAGCCGGGCCGCTATAACCCGGGGATGCAGTGGCTGGCCTCCGGCGTGCTCGAGTGGGTGCGCAAACTGCTGTGGAGCGCTGACACCCCATGGCAGACGCTGATTGACGAAGCGCAGGCGATCCCGCCCGGTGCCCAGGGCGTCAGGATGCAGTGCGACCTGCTCGCCAGCCAGCACGCCGGCTGGCAGGGCGTCACGCTCAACACCACCCGCGGCCATTTTTACCGCGCCGCGCTGGAGGGGTTAAGCGATCAGCTGGCGCAGCATCTGCAAACCCTGGAAAAAATCGGCGGCTTCAGGGCGAAAGAGCTGCTGCTGGTGGGCGGCGGCAGCCGCAACGCGCTATGGAACCAGATCAAGGCCAACCGACTCGGGATACCGATCAAAGTCCTCGACGATGCCGAAACCACCGTGGCCGGCGCGGCGATGTTTGGCTGGTATGGCGTGGGCGAGTTCTCTTCGCCAGAACAGGCCAGAGCGCAGGTCGCGTACCGCTACCGCTATTTCTGGCCGCAAACTGAACCTGAACTGATAGAGGAAGCCTGAGATGCTCAAAACCATTTCCCCGCTGATATCGCCGGAACTGCTGAAAGTGCTGGCCGAAATGGGCCATGGGGATGAAATCATTTTTTCCGATGCCCATTTCCCGGCGCACAGCATGGGGCCGCAGGTGATCCGCGCCGATGGCCTGCGAGTCAGCGATCTGCTGCAGGCGATTATCCCGCTGTTCGAATTAGACAGCTATGCGCCGCCGGTGGTGATGATGGCCGCCGTCGAAGGCGATGCGCTCGACCCGACGGTGGAACAGCGCTATCGGCAGGCGCTATCGGCGCAGGCCCCCTGCCCGGATATCGTGCGGATTGACCGCTTTGCCTTCTACGACCGGGCGCAAAAAGCCTTTGCGATCGTTATCACAGGAGAGTGCGCTAAGTACGGAAATATCCTTTTAAAAAAAGGAGTCACGCCGTAATCTCATGCCGGAGCGTCTGCCTGATGCAGACGCTCAATCAATGATGGGATGAGAATAAATGAAAGCAGCCCGCCAGCAGGCGATCGTCGATCTCCTGATCACCCACAGCAGCCTGACCACCGAAACGTTGTCAAAACAGCTCAACGTCAGCAGGGAAACTATTCGCCGCGATCTGAGCGAGCTGCAGGCGCAGGGCAAAGTGCTGCGTAACCACGGCCGGGCCAAAGTGATCCACCAGCGCAGCCAGGACAGCGGCGATCCTTTCCACATGCGCCTGAAAAGCCATTACGCGCATAAAGCCGACATCGCCCGCGAAGCGCTGGCCTGGATTGACGAAGGGATGGTGATCGCCCTCGATGCCAGCTCCACCTGCTGGTATCTCGCCCGCCAGCTGCCGGACCGCCCGCTGCACGTCTTTACCAACAGCCAGCCCATCTGCCAGGAGCTGGCCAAACGCGACCAGATCACGCTCACCTGCTCCGGCGGCACTCTGCAGCGGAAATATGGCTGCTACGTGAACCCGGCGCTGATTTCCCAGCTGAAATCGCTGGAGATCGATCTGTTTATTTTTTCCTGCGAAGGCATCGACCCGCAGGGCGCGCTGTGGGACTCCAATGCGTTCAATGCCGACTTCAAATCGATCCTGCTTAAGCGGGCGGCGCAGTCGCTGCTGCTGATCGACAAAAGCAAGTTCAACCGCTCCGGCGAGGCGAGGATTGGTCATCTGGATGACGTGACGCATATTGTGTCGGATGCGCCGCAGCCTTAAGGGGAAGGCCGGAGGACGCGCACGCGTCTCCGGCCTGAGGGGGAAGGATTAACGCTCGTCGCGACGTCCGCCGACGGCGGCCCACAGGCGGCGCACGTGAACGGTCACTTCTTCACGATCGTGATACAGCTGACGCGCCTGGATCTGGGCGTTAACGCCGTGCTCGTCCAGCTGGGCCTGAATATAGGCCAGATTCTGCGACACCTCTTCATAGCGCTTTTTCATCGGCAGCTTGAGGTTGAAGATGGTCTCCCGGCACCAGCCGTTGACCAGCCACTGCGCCATCAGCGCCGCCACCTTCGCCGGTTTCTCCACCATATCGCAGACCATCCACGAGATGTTGTTGCGGTTCGGACGATAGCGGAAACCGTCTTCGCGCAGCCAGGTCACCTGGCCGGTATCCATCAGGCTCTGGGCCATCGGGCCGTTATCGACCGAAGAGACCCACATGTTGCGCTTCACCAGCTGATAGGTCCAGCCGCCCGGGCAGGCGCCGAGATCGACGGCATACATGCCGTTCGCCAGACGCTCGTCCCACTCGTCCGCCGGAATAAAGACGTGGAACGCCTCTTCCAGCTTGAGGGTGGAACGGCTCGGGGCGTCGGACGGAAACTTCAGCCGCGGAATGCCCATATAGAACGGTGAGTTGTTGTTGCTGTATGAGTAGCCGGTATAGCAGCAGCCGGGGGCGATAAAGAACACATGCACCACCGGTCGCTTTGGCGTTTCATAGTTGGTCAGCACGCCCGCCTCGCGCAGCGCCGCGCGTAACGGCACCGTAAACTTGCGGCAGAACTTCATCAGCTCTTTGCTTTCGTTGGTATCCGCCACTTCCACACGCAGCTCGCCACCCTTCTCCACCACGCCCTGCAGCATGCCGACGATCGGGGTTATGCGATCCTCCGGCGGCAGGTCGCGCAGCAGTTCGCCGACCACAAACATCTGTCGGGCGAAAATTAGCGAGCTGAACGGCAGATCGCGCACCAGCTTCTCGCCGTCGTCCTGCTGATAACCTTCAAAAATTACATAGCCAGAGTCTTCTTTGACCCGGGCAAAACCAAACACCTCAAGGCGGGCTGCCTTATCGGTAATTTCTGCTGCGCACTCTTTCTCAAACCCAGGGCGACAATAGAGGACAACCTTATTCATGAACAACGCCCTTACGTTTCAGACGAATTGCACCAATTAACATTAAAACCCAACCGGCGAGGAAGCTTACGCCGCCCACCGGGGTCACGAACGCCCACAGACGTAAATGAGAGAGCGCCAGACAATAGAGGCTGCCGCTGAACAGCACGGTCCCTAACGCCAGAAATACGCTGCTCCAGTAGAACCAGATACTGATCCGACGCTGCATCGCCACCGCCAGACCAAAAATCGCCAGGGTATGGAAGGCCTGATACTCCAGGCCGGTATGGATCCAGGCCATCTCCGCCGCGCCGAGCGATTGACTTAAGACATGCGCGCCAAAGGCGCCCAGAGCCACAAAGATAAAGCCGCTAATCGCGGCGAATATCAGCATAAAACGGCTGGTCATGTTGTTACCCTACAAGTAATTATTGTTCATAACGAAAGCGGAATTTTTCTTGTTCACTTGCCGCTTTCGCCAGGATCCACTGCCGGAAAGCGGCTATTTTACCCAGTTCTGCCTGACTGTCATGGCAAACAAGGTAAAACGCATTCTTACTGACCAGAACATCATTAAACGGACACACCAGACGACCGGCTTCAATTTCGGACTGCGCCATGACATTGTTGGCCAGCGCCACGCCCTGCCCGTGAATGGCCGCCTGCAGCACCATCGCGCTATGGCTGAAAATCGGCCCCTGCTGCACATTAATATGGCTTAGACCAAGCTGACGGGTATAAGTTTGCCAGTCGCGGCGGGACGCATCGTGAAGCAGGGTATGTTGCGCCAGATCGGCAGGCGTTTTCAATGCTTTGTCGCCGGTGAGCAAGAGCGGGGAACAGACCGGCAGCAGATACTCGGCGTACAATTTTTCCACACGCAGGCCCGGCCAGTTGCCGCGACCATAAAAAATCGCCACATCGACATCGTCCGCCAGCTTATCCTCCTGACGGTCCACCGCCTGGATCCTGACGTCGATTCCCGGATAAGCTGAGTTAAAGCTTGTGAGTCTTGGCACCAGCCACTGAATGGCGAAACTTGGCAATAAACTGACCGTTAATGCCCCTTTGGCGCTGCGCGCCTGCAGTTTACGCGTCGCTTCCGTCAGTTGCGAAAAAATCTCTTTAATATCCTGAAAATAGCTCTGCCCTTCTTCCGTTAACAGCAGCGAACGATTGCGCCGACGGAACAGCTTAAGGCCCAGAAAATCCTCGAGAGACTTGATTTGATGGCTGACTGCGGCCTGCGTCACAAAAAGCTCATCGGCTGCCCGAGTGAAGCTGAGATGACGTGCGGCTGCATCAAAAACACGTAATGCATTCAGAGGTGGTAATCGCTTCGACATGGTTATTCTGGCTTAGATGTTAACTCAATTTAACAAATAGGAAACAATGATTAACCTATTAGTTTTTTTTATCTGAGCCATTATAAATTGTCCGTTGAGGTTCTACCAGCAAATACCTATAGTGGCGGCACTTCCTGAGCCGGAACGAGAAGCTTTTTTTGGAATGCGTGTTCCATCAAGCTTTTGGCTTACGGTTGTGATGTTGTGTTGTTGTGTTTGCAATTGGTCTGTTTTTGCAGACCCTGGTAGCAAAGCTACCCCTTTTCACTTCCTGTACATTTACCCTGTCTGTCCATAGTGATTTAATGTAGCACCGCAACGCGCGGTGCTTTTTTTTGCCTTTTTACTGCCTTACTCGTCCAGTTCACCCAGTTGTTTCACGTCAGAGCGATTGATCTGCTGTTTGTTGCCCCACGCGTCTTTATACGAGATCATGCCAGTGTCATTATCGGTTTGCGGTTTCCCGTCGGTAACGATGGTCCGCCCATCGTTGGTATGCATCACATAGTTAGAGGAACAGGCGCTCAGGCCTAAAGTCAGCATACAGGCAGAGATAATCGCAGCGGCCTTAGTCATTTTCATTCTTCTCTCCTTACGGCTATTTATACTATTCGTAACTCGTTAAGTAATAGGTTAAAACACAAACCCAACACTTTTCAGCATAACCCTCTTTGACCGACGTGGAGTCACATTCGGACAATTCCACAGGACGCAGAGACCTTGTCACGCCCGGCAAATTGCGCGACGATCGCGGCATTGATACGAGGAATTCCATGAACGCATTCAACCCGGCGCACTTTCGCGCGCAGTTTCCGGCTCTGGCCGATGCCGGCGTCTATCTCGACAGCGCGGCGACAGCGCTCAAACCGCTGGCGGTGATCGACGCCAGCGACCAGTTTTATCGCCTGAGCGCCGGCAATGTCCATCGCAGCCAGTTCGCCGCCGCCCAGCGGCTGACCGAGCGCTACGAGGCGGCCCGCGATCGCGTGGCGGCGTGGCTTAACGCCCCGTCCGGCAAAGATATCGTCTGGACGCGAGGGACCACCGAGGCCATCAATATGGTGGCGCAGAGCTACGTCCGGCCGCGCCTGCAGCCTGGCGATGAAATTATCGTTAGCGAAGCCGAGCATCATGCCAACCTCGTGCCCTGGCTGATGGTGGCCGGGCAGACCGGCGCCAGAGTGGTCAAACTGCCGCTTGGCGCCGACCGTCTGCCGGATATCGCCAGCCTCAGCGCGCTGATTACCCCGCGCAGCCGGGTGCTGGCCATCGGCCAGATGTCCAACGTCACCGGCGGCTGCCCGGACCTGGCCCAGGCTATCCGCCTTGCCCACGCCGCCGGGATGGTGGTGATGGTTGATGGCGCCCAGGGGGCGGTGCATTTCCCCGCTGACGTGCAGGCGCTGGATATCGATTTTTACGCCTTTTCCGGCCATAAGCTGTATGGCCCGACCGGGATCGGCGCCCTGTACGGCAAAAGCGAGCTGCTGGCAGCGATGTCGCCCTGGCTCGGCGGCGGGAAAATGATCGCCGAGGTCAGCTTTGACGGCTTTACGCCGCAGCCGGCCCCCTATGGCCTCGAGGCCGGTACGCCGAATGTCGCCGGGGTTATCGGCCTCAGCGCCGCGCTGGAGTGGCTGGCGCAGAGCGATATCGGCCAGGCGGAAAACTGGAGCCGCAGTCTGGCGAGCCTGGCGGAAGAGGAACTGGCGAAACGGCCGGGCTTCCGCTCTTTCCGCTGCCAGCAGTCAAGCCTGCTGGCCTTTGAATTTGAGGGTATTCATCACAGCGATCTGGTGACGCTGCTGGCGGAGTCCGGCATTGCCCTGCGCGCCGGACAACACTGCGCCCAGCCGCTGCTGGCTGCCTTAGGGGTCAGCGGCACCCTGCGGGCCTCTTTCGCCCCCTACAATACCCAAGACGATGTTGCGGCGCTGGTCCACGCGGTGGATCGCGCCCTGGAAATTCTGGTGGATTAATGACAACTCTGCACCCCTTCGGCACAACCATTACCGACGCTACGCTGCGCCAGATCTTCGCCCCGCTGAACCAGTGGGAGGATAAATACCGTCAGCTGATTTTATTGGGCAAAAAGCTGCCGACGCTGACCGACGAGCGCAAAGCGCAGGCCCATGAGATTGCCGGGTGTGAGAACCGCGTCTGGCTGGGCTATGAGGAGGACGCCGAGGGCAGGCTGCACTTCTTTGGCGACAGCGAAGGAAGGATTGTGCGCGGTCTGCTGGCGGTACTTTTAACCGCCGTGGAAGGAAAAACCCGCGCCGGGATCCTGGCGCAGGATCCGCTGGCGCTGTTCGACGAGCTGGGGCTGCGCGGCCAGCTCAGCGCCTCGCGCAGCCAGGGCCTCAGCGCCCTGAGCGAGGCGGTGCTCGCCGCCGCCCGCGAAAGGTAATCTCCCGATTTCGCTTTCCCGCCGCCGAGCCCGGTGGGCAAACTACTTTCCGGAAGCCGCAGCGTCACGCTGCGCTTTCGCCAGCATCTTCTTCAGGGCATGCGACACCGCGACGAACCCGAAGGTCGCGGTCACCATCGTCGCCGCGCCAAAGCCGGAAGCGCAGTCCATCCGCTTCGGCCCTTCCGCCGTGCTCTTCATTGCGCAGACGCTGCCGTCCGCCTGCGGGTAGACCAGCGCTTCCGTAGAGAAGACGCAGTCTACACCGAGCTTACCTTTGCTGTTTTTCACCACCCCAAACTGGCTTTTCAGCCGCTCGCGCAGTTTGGCCGCCAGCGGATCCTGGATGGTCTTCGCCAGGTCCGCGACCTGGATCTGCGTTGGGTCAATCTGACCACCCGCCCCGCCGGTAGTCACCAGCGGCACCTTGTAGCGGCGACACCAGGCGATAAGCGCCGCTTTCGGCCGGACGCTATCGATGGCGTCGATAACATAGCTAAAGCCGACGCCAAGATATTCCGCCACGTTTTCCGGGGTCACGAAATCATCCACCACCGTCACCCGACACTCCGGGTTGATGAGACGAATACGCTCCGCCATCACCTCCGCTTTCGCCAGCCCGACGTTGCCGCTGAGGGCGTGGATCTGACGATTGGTGTTGGTGACGCAGACATCGTCCATATCGATAAGGGTGATCGCCCCGATGCCGGTCCGCGCCAGCGCTTCCGCCGCCCAGGAGCCGACCCCGCCGATCCCGACCACGCAGACGTGGGCGTCGGCAAAACATTGCAGCGCTTTTTCACCATATAAACGTGCCGTACCGCCAAAACGCTGGCGCCAGGCATCGCTGATTACAACAGACATAGAACCTCAGAACAAAATGACAGCGCCCGGAGGCCGCCGCAAGCGGCGTCATCCGGGCGCCCTGGTCAACAGGCACGGCCAGGGGAGTTAGCCGCTAAAAACATTCCCCGCGCCCGGGGCGTTTTTCAGCACCCATACGCGGCCGTAGTGGTTATACCAGCCGGCACGGTGGCCCGCGTCAGGCCCAATGCCCTGATAGATGTCGAAATGCTGACCTTTGATGGCCCCGCCGACGTCGAGGGCGACCATCAGGCGCAGTTCGTACTGGCCGTTAAACTTGCCGTTATTATCCAGCAGAGGCACCTCGGCCAGCAAGGTGGTTCCTGGCGGAATAATCGACCGGTCGGAGGCCACCGAGGCGCGGCCGATCAGCGGCACAGCGCTGGCCCCTTTCACCGGCGCGAAAGACTGCGGTTTAAAGAACACGAACGACGGGTTCTGCTCCAGCAGCTCACGCACTTCCGCTTCGCTGTGCTTCTCACCCCACTCGCGGATCGCCTGCATCGACATATCTTCTTTCTTCACTTCCCCGCGGTCGATTAGCACTTTGCCGATGCTGCGATAGGGCCAGCCGTTTTTCCCGGCATAGCTAAAGAAGTTGAGCGGCGAACCATCGCCAAAGTCGATATAGCCGCTGCCCTGCACGTCCATGATGAAGTTATCCATCAACGAGTTGCTGTACGCCAGCACATAGTTATCGCTCAGCGCGCCGGCATAGATGCTGGCGCGGGACGGCAGCTTACCGCGTTTCGGCGGCATACGGTAAATGGGGTACTGGAATTCGCCCTGACGGGTGTGGCGCGCCTGCACCACCGGCGTGTAGTAGCCGGTAAACTGGACGTTGCCATAGTTGTCGACGCCCTGCATCTGCCAGGCGTCGATGCCAAACTGGCGCAGCGTACGGGTGTCGCCGCCGGCGCGCAGCCACTCCTGCAGCGCGTTATAGACGTTGCTCTGGCTATTATAGAGGCGTGGCGAGGCGTTACGAATTTGATTAACCTGCTCGGAGAAGTCGCCGGCGTTGATCGGCGCCCCGACGGCATCCGGCTGGTTTACCAGTGAAAACGGCTGGGTGAACTTGCCATCGCTATATTGCTGACCGCGGTCGGTCGGTTTTGAGGAACAGGCGGCGAGCATGGCCAGCATTGCCCCCGTCGCTACATATTTTGCCCAACGTCCTTTCATGGTGTCTCATCTTTTGCTGCGAAGCCTTAGTGCGTGTTGAAGATAACAAAGCGCCGGAGCTATTGAAATGCGCGATCTCATCGATGGCACAGATTTGTGTAAAAAAACACCACAACGTGGCGTTTTATAAGCCAATTCTTACAAAAATGTCGATTTGGTCGAAAAAAGGTTGCATCATCTCGCTAGCGGAGTATAGTGCGCTTCCACGGACGCGGGGTGGAGCAGCCTGGTAGCTCGTCGGGCTCATAACCCGAAGGTCGTCGGTTCAAATCCGGCCCCCGCAACCAATTAAAATTTGATGAAGTAAAGCAGTACGGTGACGCGGGGTGGAGCAGCTTGGTAGCTCGTCGGGCTCATAACCCGAAGGTCGTCGGTTCAAATCCGGCCCCCGCAACCAATCAAATTTGACAAAGTGAAGCAGTACGGTGACGCGGGGTGGAGCAGCCTGGTAGCTCGTCGGGCTCATAACCCGAAGGTCGTCGGTTCAAATCCGGCCCCCGCAACCAACATTACAAACACCCTCAAGGGTGTTTTTTTGTTTCTGCCGCCGGCAAAACCTCTGCCGAAAACGGGAACGGCCATTGCCGCCCCCTCGCCGGTTTGCTTTATGTCATCCGTAACAGCCCCTGAAATACAAGAAACCGCAATTTATCAACGTCTTTTTATACTTCCCTGTATCTCTCAGGAGATCCACAGATGATGCGTGGACAAATGAGTGTACGGCTAAAAGCCACTTACTTAATCCACTCATTTAGAGTTTTGCGCAATAAAAGGACTAAATTCCCGGAACTACCGTTATCTTTACGTTTGTAATCGGCCCCTGGCCAACAAGAATGAAGATAGCAGACTTGATATAATCATTATATTTCGGTGCTTATCTTGCCAGACAGGGCACTGCAACAAACAGGATTTAATTGAGATAATGTATCTATGATAGTTTTCATTATAAGTCAGCACCATACTTTCATTACTGAATAAATCATGATAATTGATGCAAATGTTATATTTTTGATACCAGAGCTTCTTCTGATTGTTTTAAATTATGGTATTAATTCCATCCTTTCCCCTTCTGTACTTCACTAATCTCGCAGTAGATGGTCGAACTTTTTGCCACCAAATCATTCACAGCAAAAATATCATTTATTAAAGAAGCTTTTATTTATTCCGAAAAAGTGGCGTTGCGATATTATTACGCGATCGTTTATCGGTATTTTATGCTTATACTTAGCCATAACCAAGCAGATTGCCCTTGATGGTCAATAAATTGAGAAACTTCATATAAATAAAACTATCTTAGGATACGAGCCAAATTATTTATAGTAGTAATAAAAACGATCTTTCAGACACTGACCACATTGCACCACGCTTTATTTAACTGTTAAATTGGATCAAGGTCAGATACTTAAACAAGGGTTAGTTAGACAGGGAGAAGCAACATGGCTAAAAAATTTCTAAACGATGTTCCCGAAACTCGCTTTAACATAAAGCCGGGCCTGAAAACAGGAAGTGCCATGAATGTGAAGTTACCTCTACATCTTCTCTCCGCCAGGGATTGTAGTGTCCACCAGACATTTATTAACTATAGCCCCAGTAATTGGCCTTAATTTAAACCAAAACAACTTCACTAACGCCATGACTGAACCTGGAGCGATGGAAGAATTAACAAGAATGTCGTTACAGGAGAGGGGTTAACCTGCACGCCTGGGAAAGTCATTGGGCAAAACCGGATAAAAGTTTCAAAAGGGAAATTTTGATGTCTGCAAATGAACATATTTCTTCATCTGCGGCTATGTCAACAATGATGGGATCAGGCGGCATTTATCAGTCGTTGTTTAAAAAAATACATCTGACGGTAGCTATCCATACTCCACTTTCCTGTCTGGCGAAATCTGCGGAGGATGTGGTTATGCATCAGCCAGACGTCCAGCACGTTAAGTCACGCTGGCACGGTCTCAGGTTTCTCAAATGCCAAAAGCAAAAACCTGACCGGGCGGTGGTGTAGTATGAAAATTCATCGACCACTATGGGCTGAGGGAACGTTCCTGTCCTCACAACAGTTTCAGCAGCAGGCCCGCTGGGAAACGTACAGTAACAACAGCATTGCACAGCTGGGTATCCGTCATCCATGGGGTGTGGCGAGAGTCGAGTTTGACAGAGAAGCGTTGGCGTTAGGGAAGTTAAAATTACGTACCCTGCGCCTGCGTTTTTCCGATGGCTCGTTGATCGACTCCGAAGTTTCCGATGCGCTGCCTCTGGCTTGTGATTTACATACTCTGGCGGTGGAAAATACGGCAATAGTTGTCCTGGCGTTACCGCTGGAACATGCGAATGGCGGTAATCTGGGACAGGAAAAGCATACTGAAAGACCCCTGCGTTATCGTCAGGAATGGCATAAAGTACAGGATATTTATGGCAGCGACAGTGAAGAAATGGCCGTTGAATGCCATGCGCTGTCATTGCGTTTCGCCCATGATAACAATCAGGATTACATCACCTGCCCGCTTGCACGTCTGACGCGGAATGGTCAGGGTAACTGGTCTCAGGATGAAAGCTACATCCCGCCGCTGCTTGCCCTCAGCGCACATATTGGTCTGGTGGAGCGACTGGATATGTTGCTGTTGCAGCTACAAGCGAAGTGCCGGCGTCTGATGGCCCTGCGCCGGGAAAGCAATCAGCGTATGGCGGACTTCGCGGTAGCGGATGTGTCCCTGTTCTGGTTACTCAATGCGTTGAACAGCGCTGAACCGGTTCTAAGTGATTTTTTACGGTATCCGAGCATCCATCCTGAACTCGTCTGGCGCGAACTGGCTCGTCTGGCCGGCGCGTTGCTGACCTTTTCCCTTGAACACAACGTGAGCGCCATTCCCGCATATGTCCATGATGCTCCAGCCTCCGTTTTTCCGCCGCTTTTTACCCTGCTCAGCGAACTGCTCGAAGCCAGCCTGCCGTCGCGGGTGATTGCGCTCGAGCTGGAATCCCTTCCCGGCAACCGCTGGAAAGCCGAACTTCACGATCCACGCCTGCGGGAAGAGGCGGATTTTTACCTTTCTGTTCGCTCCTCGCTGCCGACGCACGTCGTTCTGCAACAGTTACCACGGCTCTGCAAAATCGGGGCGCCGGATGACGTTACGTTGTTGGTTAATGTTGCGCTGAACGGTGTCCCTGTTGTTCCGCTGACGCAGGTTCCGGCTGCATTGCCATTACGGCTGGAGAATCAGTACTTTGCGCTGGATATGCAGAGCGCTCCGGCTAAAGCCATGCTGGATGCCGGGTGCTGCATGATTTACGCGCCGGGTACGCTGGGCGATCTGAAACCCGAGCTTTTTGCGGTACTGCGGTCATGACACAGGAACGGAAAATCGACATTGACGTACTACTTCGCGACACCTTTCTGACGGTGGTGGAACTGCGTCAGGGCACTTCTGCAAGACACGGACAGGAACTATATCGCCATTGTCTGCAGCAGGTGGAAGGGGTACGCGAGCGTCTGACAGCGGCCGGATTCAGCCAGCAGGACATAGAACATATCACTTACGCTCAGTGCGCGCTGCTGGACGAAACCGTTCTCAGCCGGGACGGGATGGATGATGGCCAGATGGTCTGGCTAAAAAACCCTCTCCAGTCGCATTTTTTCAATACCCTTCAGGCGGGCGAACTACTGTATGAGCGTATGAAGCGGTTTTTACAGGAGCCAGCCCCCACGCCGGCGGTCCTGACATGTTTTCATCGCGTGCTGTTGCTGGGGTTTCGCGGGCGCTATCAGGACCCCGAATCTGATGAACGGCAGCATCTCATTGCGATGTTCAGCAAGAGGGTTGAGCCATTCAGGGTGCAAGAAGATTCGGCAGTGCTGAACGTGCCTTTGACCAGGCGTCAGCATTACCTGTGGCAGTCTCCTTTTTGCTGGCTGCTACTGCTAATGCTTGTGCTGGTTGGCGTCTGGTGGGGGTTGCATAGCTGGCTGAATGTACTGGTGGATGAACTGCTGCCAACAGGCAAGTCTTGAAGATGAGCCGGGTGAGTAACACGCTGAAACAGGCGCTTTTGCTGTGGAGCATGCTGCTGGTGCTGGCGCTATGGCTGGGATTCAATCAGGCCTCTACGGCGATGAAATTTGGCGTGACAGTGGCGCTTATCGTCATCGCAGTAGGCCTGCTGGCGTGCTGGCGCGGAAAAAAAAGACAGACTGAGGCCGACAGCGCATGGCTGTCCCGATTGCCGCCCAAAACATATCGGCAGCCCGTAGTGCTGGTGTGCGGCGACGCGGCAGCATCGTTATTCACAGAAAACCCGCTGCGGCAGGTCGCGGGAGGGCTGTACCTGCACGTTGCGGATGAAGAGCAACTTATCAGGCAGGCTGAAGTGCTGCTAGCTGACCGCCCCGCATGGGCTTCTCAGTTGTGTGTGGCCTGCACGGTCGTGCCGGTTGTTCATCTGGATATGGCTGTTCTGGCGGGACGATTGCGACGCTTTGTCGGCGGTCTGGCGACAGTGCGCCGCAGGGCGGGCATAAAAGTGCCGCTGCTGCTGTGGAGCTGGCTGCCCGGCACAGGGCGAGAGGATGATCTACCGTGGTTTATCTGCGCCGGCGGCAAGGTTCAGGTGGCGACGCCCGCCGGAGAAAGCTCTCCGACGGCATGGGCGGCACAGCCCGGAACCGATGGGAGCAGCCTGCGGCTTTGCCATCTTCTGCGGATGGAAAGCCTGATGCAGTGGCTCAATCAGATGGTGTTACCAGAGCTGAACGGGTATCCGCCGCTGGCGGCGGGCATGGGGCAGGCGCCAGCGCTGCCTGCGCTGGAAGGCAATCTGTGGCAGACATGGACAACGGCAAAAACGGGACTGACGCCGGAGGCGATACCGAAGATCGGCGCATCTCCCCTGCCGTTCCCGGACATGATGCTGCCGCTGTTACCACGTCAATCAGGATTTACGCCAGTGCGCCGCGCCTGCGTGGCGGCGCTGCTGATGACCACCGTGGCAGGAGTGGCTGCGCTCTGTCTGTCAGCAACCGCAAACCGCAGCCTGCTGCTGCAGGTGAGCGACGATCTACATAAATATGATGCCGTTCCGGCAGACAACGACGCCGCTAAAGCCCACCACCTGTCGGTCCTGAAGGACGATGCAAATATTCTGGATAGCTATTTTCGCGAAGGGGAGCCATTACGTCTCAGTCTGGGCTTATATCCCGGCGAACGGCTACGCCAGCCGGTATGGCGGGTTATTCGCGATTACCGTCCACCTGAGAAAAAAAGGGATGTAGCAGACGCATTACCGGTACAGAGCGTGCGTCTCGACAGCATGGCGTTGTTTGACGTCGGACAGGCCCGTCTGAAAGACGGCTCGACAAAAGTGCTGATTAACGCGCTGGTAAATATCAGGGCAAGGCCGGGCTGGCTGATTGTGGTCACCGGATATACCGATACTACCGGCAATAAAAAAGCCAATCAGCAATTGTCGCTGCGACGCGCGGAAGCCGTGCGCGACTGGATGCTACAGACCAGCGACATTCCGGCCACCTGTTTTGCCGTACAGGGGCTGGGCGAAAGCCATCCTGCGGCAACTAACGATACGCCGGAAGGCAGGGCCGCTAACCGGCGCGTCGAAATCAGTCTGGTTCCCCGCACTGACGCCTGTCAGGACGTGAAACAGAACATGCTGCCAGAACCGGCGTTATCTCAGTTAAATCCACAAGGAGTTTCAGCCATCTAACCATGGCTGGCAGGAAGCCTTCTGCTTTTTTGGCACGGGTTCGATATGCGGCTCGCTGAATATCGGTGGTACCGGTACCGAGCAACCGCTATTCACAATTTAGCCTGATGTAAACCTGATGGGCACGAGGTCATGGCTATGGGCGGTAGCGTGCCTGAACAGGGCCCCGCAAGAGGAAATTCTGTGGAATTTGTTACGAAATAAGGAAGCCCACGATGGATGTACAGAACTTCGACCACTCACACCACGCGTTAAAAATCCGCGGCCTGAGCAGCGGCGTGGACGTACTGTCCTTTGAAGGCAAGGAGCAATTAAGCGCCCCATTCCGCTATGACATTCAGTTTACCAGCAGCGATAAGTCTATTGCGCCGGAGTCGGTGCTGATGCAGGACGGGGCATTCAGCCTGACCGCCCCGCCGGTGCAAGGGATACCGACGCAGACTCCCCTGCGTACGTTGTACGGGGTGATCACCGGATTTAAGCAATTGTCTTCCTCACGGGACGAGGCGCGGTATGAGGTGCGGCTGGAGCCCCGTCTGGCGCTACTGTCCCGCAGCCATCAGAACGCGATTTATCAGAACCAGACGGTGCCGCAAATCGTGGAGAAAATACTCCGCGAGCGGCATGAGATGCGCGGTCAGGACTTTGTGTTTAACCTGAAAGGCGACTACCCGTCACGCGAGCAGGTCATGCAGTACGACGAAGACGATCTGACATTCATCTCACGGTTGCTGTCGGAGGTGGGTATCTGGTTCCGGTTCAGTACCGACGCCCGACTGAAAATCGGGGTTATCGAGTTTTACGACGACCAGAGTGGCTATGAGCGCGGCCTGACGCTGCCGCTGCGTCACCCTTCGGGGATGAGCGACAGCGGAACCGAAGCAGTGTGGGATCTGAACACGGCCTACAGCGTGGTATCGAGGTCCGTCACGACGCGGGATTACAACTACCGTGAAGCGATGGCGGAGATGACAACAGGCCAGTTTGACGTAACAGGCGGGGATAACACCACCTACGGTGAAGCCTATCATTACGCTGACAATTTTCTGAAAACGGGTGACAAAGCGACGCCGGAGAGTGGTGCATTCTATGCGCGTATCCGCCACGAACGCTACCTGAACGGACGCGCCATCCTGAAGGGACAGAGCACCAGTTCTCTGCTGATGCCGGGGCTGGAGATAAAGGTCGAGGGTAATGATGCGCCAGAGGTATTCCGCAAGGGCATTCTGATAACCGGGATTACCGCCAGCGCAGCACGAGACCGCAGTTACGAACTGACATTCACCGCCATCCCCTATTCCGAACGCTACGGCTACCGCCCTCCTCTCATCCGCAGGCCTGTGATGGCAGGGACACTCCCGGCGCGGGTGACCAGCACCACGGCAAATGATGTCTACGCTCATATCGACAAAGACGGGCGCTATCGAGTGAACCTGGACTTTGACCGGGATACGTGGAAGCCGGGTTTCGAGAGCCTGTGGGTACGGCAGTCACGCCCCTATGCGGGAGATACTTACGGTCTGCACCTGCCGCTGCTGGCGGGAACCGAGGTTAGCATCGCGTTTGAGGATGGCAACCCGGACAGGCCATATATCGCCGGGGTGAAACACGACTCGGCGCACACCGACCATGTGACCATCCAGAACTATAAGCGCAACGTGCTGCGCACCCCGGCGAATAACAAAATCCGGCTGGACGATGAGCGGGGTAAGGAGCACATCAAGGTTAGCACAGAGTACGGCGGAAAGAGCCAGCTGAACCTGGGACATCTGGTGGATGCTGGGAAGCAGCAGCGCGGTGAGGGTTTCGAACTGCGCACCGATATGTGGGGTGCGATAAGAGCGAAAAAAGGTGTCTTTATCAGCGCCGATGCGCAGGAAAAGGCGCAGGGGCAGGCGCTGGATATGCAGGCAGCAATAACGCAACTGGAAAATGCGTTATCGATAGCAAAAAGTCTGTCACAGGCGGCGGAGGTGGCGAAGGCGCATGGTGCGGATCTTGATGGGCATACGTCGCTGAACGGCGCGCTGTCGGAGCTTGTAAAGGCAGGGATAGTGCTGAGCGCGCCGGAAGGCGTGGGGATTGTAAGTCCACAGGGCGTCAGACTGGGTTCGGGAGAGAGCAGTATAGGGCTGATGGCGGGAACAAATATTGATGCAGGGGCGATGGAGAAGGTGACTGTCTCGGCGGGAGACGCGGTGAGTGTATTTGCGCGCAAGGGAGGGATAAAGCTGTACGCAAACCAGGGAAAAGTTGAAGTGGAGGCTCAGAACGAGAGAATGCGGCTGACATCGCGCCATGGGATGAAGATAAGCAGTACGGAAGATGTGGTGGAGATAGAGGCAGAGAAGGAACTTGTGCTGAAATGCGGCAAGGCGTACATCAGGCTGAGCGGCGGCGGGGTGGAGGTAGGAGGACCGAAGAATATCCTGTTGAAATCAGCGAATGTGCAGAAGATGAGTAAAGCGCAGTTGCCGGTTGAGATGCCTGTGCTGCCGGGAAAAGGTAATTACGATCTGTCGCTGGATCTGCGGGACTGGGATGGTATTCCCATTGGTGGCGCGAAGTACACAATCGCTTTTGAGTCAGGGGCTGTATTGTCGGGCATGTTAGATGATAAAGGGTACGCACTGCATACCAATGTTCCCCCCGAATCAGCAACGGTGGAATACGAATTTCCAGAGCCGGAACCGGACAAACCTTGGGATCCCTATTCGTCCCTGCTTGCCTCAGTAGATGCTGAATTAGGGACGGATGGACAGGGAGCATAATAATGGATACAGACACTGATTTAGACAGAGCGCTGGCTTTTTATCAGCCGCCACCAGAAAGCTGGTATTCTGGCATACATAAGAAAATTGAAGCGACCGGGCAGTGGATTTGGGAAACCATTCAGGGGGATTTTAACGATAACCAGAGTACCGGGCAGGTAGTAACAGGTACTGTTATTTCTATGATCCCTCTGGTGGATCAGATTTGCGATGTCCGTGATCTGGTTGCTAACTGCATGAAAATAAAGGAAGGAAACGATAAAAAAACAGATACCACTTGGGCATGGGTGGCAATGATCCTCACTCTGGTTGGTCTTATTCCAGTTGCGGGTTCCCTGATTAAAGGGATTTTCAAAGTGCTATTTAATTCGATAAGAAAAGCTGCTCTTGCTGGGAAGATAACCTTAAAAGCTATTGATGCTGCTGTCTCGTTATTTAACAGATTCATTGATATGACCGTAGTGCAGGCCACAATGAAATATATGAGGATTTATAACCCCTACCAATATGCCGAGAAGCAGGTCAGAGAGCTGATTGCGCAGCTAAATGTGTCCGTGCTGTTGACGAAATTTGATGAATTAATGGAAGTCACTGGAAGCCTGCTGGATAAAGCCAAATCTTGGGGGCCGGAATCTATTCGCCAGCCGATTGAGACGACCTGGAAATTACTGGTTTCTATTCGTAGTCAGGCCAATACTATGCTGGAGAAGGCACTGGCTCCGCTGAATGAGACACTGGAAAAGCTGGCCGCGCGTCTACGACAGGAAGGCGATAATTATTATAAGGCGCATACTGGCGCTAATCCGCATCGCCCGACTCGTCTTAAAGATGCAGAAGAGGCTGAGTTATTGGTTCATAATAAGCCGGACTGGGTGGATGTGGGGGTAACTGAGAAATATCCAGGGTTGAAACAGGCGAGCGCAGAACAGAAGAGTCTGATGCGACTGGAAAAGGATAAGGAAGGCTGGCCTGCTTTGTCGGAAGATAATATAAAAAGCTTTCATCAAATGCGTTATGTTGAGCTGCCACAGAATGAAAAATTGTACCGTGTATTGGATCCTGCCAGTAGTGATAACAGTTTTTGCTGGATGCGTGAGGCTGAGTTTATGGCTCTGAAAAGCAAATCGCAGTGGCGGCGACGTTTTGCGGTATGGAAGAGCTGGAATGAAAATGGCGAATATGTGGTGTATACCGTCCCGCCAGGCACCACAATGAAAGTCTGGGAAGGTCCCGCTGCCTCACAGTCGCGTAGTGTGACTGATAATGGTAAAAATGTGGACATAGTGTTGGAAGGTGGGGGAATTCAGATAGTGATAGACCCGGCCGATCTGAATCTGAATTATCTGGGGAAACGTCAGCACACAGGGTGGGGATATAGGGATTTTTCTGATGAAGTGGATATGTATATCGGCATTCCCCAGTTGCAAACTAAAATTTTCGTGCCTGAAGAGTGATAACCACAGGAAAGATTGATAAATAAAGAAGGAGGTAATATGGCGATATTGCACCCCCAAGAGTGCTGGCTGCTAGAGCGAGCAATGTCGGTGGAATATTATCGGAAGCGTTATGAGGCGTGGCGGGCATTGGTTGAGTTATGTGAGTATCAGGTGGCTGAATGGGCAAAAAGCATGCCTCTGGATATCCGTCGGCGCCCGCTGTATGAACAGATTGATGCTGTCTGGGGGGGGCGGGTACTGCCCAATATTCGCGGTACATTAAAGTCGGTACATTATGATTTTCTACAGCGTCAGCAAAACGATCCAAATGCACTGCATTCTGGGGGAAATATCAGTAGTGATCGGCGGGGGTTGATAGATTATTTCCCGAACTGGATGCCTGATGTAGCTCAGAAGCAATATCAGAAACTACTCTGGCGGGCGGGGTTCTATGATGATCTGATAAAAGACACTTCGACGGGTTATTGGTACGAAGGTTCGCTGACTTATTACTATGAAGAGAGTCTTTATGGTCCACTGGCGCTACCTATGCAACTGCCACTCTATGAACTGGATCACAGCGTGTATCTCCGGGAAGGCGATCCGGTGACGATTGACGGTTTGTACCTGCCGGATCTGCTTGATGCGGGGGCGCGCCTGATGTATCTGAGGGAGAATATTCCTGATGCATGGCAGGGACGTGTGCGAACTCAGTATGTCAATGATGTTGGTCAGCAGGAGTATTACTGGGAGGAAGGGGCATGGACAAAAACCAACTGGATACGGATACGGCGGGTGAAAAACCGGTTTATCAACGTGCCGCTGGAAGGCTTTTTCCCGCGGGGAACCCCGGAGGAGCTTTACAACTGGCCGCAACGTCAGCAACAGTACATCACGGAACAGCAGCGGATAAGCGCGTCCAGCGGCGAACCCTGTCCACACGGCGGTGAATGGTCGATTTTTGTGGAGGACAAACCGGTCACGGTAACGCTGGAGCAGGGGGAACTGATGCCGGAATGGGAAGACAGAACAATGGAGGAGGAGCATAAACAAGGCGAAAAGTTTCATGTTTTGTGGTCCCTGATGGCGCGACACGACGGCGGCCCGGTGTGGGTTTCTGAAGCGGGATAACGTCCGTCAGAAAGAAATGGCAGGCGGGGATAAAAACGCGGAAAGAAATAATGTCCCCTACACTCACTGGGGACATAAAAGGATTTTATTCTGACAGGAGAAAGCGTAATGCTGAAATCATTATTGACAGGATTGTTCTTTATATATTTTCTAGCAGGCAATGCATATGCCGAGGATTATAATGATATTTTCTGGGGCATGTTAAAAAAAGAAAATCAGGAGATTGTTTTTGTCCGTTGCGACAGTCCGTCATTAAAAATGAAAATAGTCAGAACCGCAGATGCTAATCAAGAAAATATAGAAAAGGCGTACCAGACGTTTAATCAGAGTAAAGGCCAGTCGATGTATTTTGCGTTTATCGGAAACGTCAAAGATACCGGGAATGGCAATTATGTATTTAATATGTATGACGTGATGGAGACGAAAACGGGGCGCTGTAATCTGACAGATGCGCTCAATAACTGGAATGTGTCACAGTGACATTTAGCGTAACGTATTTTTCCGTTTAATCACGCCACCTGATAAAGATAAAATCATGTTCAAACGGTGGTGAAGCTGTTTATTTCGAGTTGAATGAAGTTGGCTTTAATGAATTCATTTTCAAAAATCATACTTCAGGCGCTATCAATGATGAAAGATGGAAGCTACATGTGGGCGGAAACTGGTTTTTATAGATCGCAAGGTAAATATGACTGGTGAAGTTGAGCATATTTACATTCTTAAATAGCTCACTGCTAATACCTTCCACCGATTGATGACTTATTTTTATTAAATGGATAAACTTTATGGCATGGAAAAGAAAACATATTGAAGAGCCAGATAGGCCACTGAAAATACCTCTTTATAAATGGCTTCTCACCTTCCTTATTCTTAGTGCGTTTTTATTGCTACTCTTTTATCTCTTTCGTGATGAAATCATTAGAGATAATGTTACTTTATTAATCTTGTTTTCTCCTCTAACCCTGTGTCTTTTCCTCTTCTGTTTACAAATATATTTTTATGCCAGAGCCATGCAAAATTATACGGTAATAATGCATAACATCAATAATATCAACACAGAATGGGAAAAATGGGGAGGCCGTTATGTCTCTGTACTAGGCAGTAAACTTTTCCTTCCCGGTGAAGTGGATGGATCGTCACTATCAGATAATCAGTCAGAGGTAATGTATGGTCTAGCCGTGAGGATTGATTATTTTAGATGGGAAACTAATGACTGGTTTTCTTTCTTTACTCTTCTTATTGATGAAAATGATATTTTTAATCTTCCCGTTCGGATTGCAAAAGAGTTTATTATCCTTACGGACTGTAATGAAAGAGAATATACCCGTATGGAGGCTGATTTTTCCAGAGTGCTGGAGGAGATGAACATCATGTTGCCGTCCGGATCTGTCCGTCTTGTTCCTTCTCTTTTATTTGAACAACTTGACGCCTGGCTGAAAGTGACAGAAGAAAAAATATATATTGTTCTGGTTTTACAGCTTAACGGCAAAGAAAATTATTCAGATGGCATCGTTTCCTTTTTATTCGCAGCAGATGATGTAGTAAAAAAATATCAACTGGATGAAAAAGCCAGAATTTTTCGTCCGATGGTTGTGGTAGCCGATCGTTTTGATAAAGATCTGGATATTTTTATTGATACGCAAAAAATAGCCAGAAATGCCACAGGACTGACAGGGGACTGCGCTGGTCTGTTACCCGTCAGCGGCAGTATTCTTCAATGCTTCAACGAAAAAGAAGGGAAATTACAAGTTGATAATATCCACGTAATGGAAAGCCTCAGTGGTCTACCCGGATTGAATTCGGTCTGGTTAACTGCGGCGTTAGCAGTCTCGGCGGCGTCTTATCAAAAATCAGATTATCTGATGATGGCCAGATATGAAGACGACTGGATAATTACTACTGTCCACCCGGTGGAGGCTTCATGAAATCTGCAAACAATAAGTTAACGATTATTGCAGACGTATTGCTGCTCCTGCTTTTTGCGGCTGTATTGGGTTTTATTATCTGGCGTTTTGGTGATCTTTTTGGATTAACCGGGGATAAAAATAAGTTTTATATATGGCTGGCTGGCATAATGTCGTTTATTTTTCTGCGGGCATCCTGGTATTTTTCCCGTTTATACAGGGTTCGCAGGGAACGGCGGCAGTCAGAGGAACAGGGGGAATACCCGGAAAAAGAAATTCGTTATGAACCTGGGCAAAGAACATCTTTGTATTCTGAACTATTTTTTCATCTTCGCGACCGTTACGGTCTGTTCTGGCAGCGTCAGGTCCGTCTGCTGCTGGTGACGGGCGAGCCTGAGCAGGTGGAAGCCATCGCGCCGGGGCTGACAGAGCAGCGCTGGCAGGAAGGCGACCATACGGTGTTGATATATGGCGGCAAGGCGTCGGCAGAGCCGGATACCACCCTGCTGGCCTCCCTGAAAAAACTGCGCCGCTTCCGCCCGCTGGACGGTATTATCTGGCCGCTGACGGAGAAACAGAGTTGCCAGACGGCGCAACTGGATAAGGGCTGGCGCGAACTGGGTAATGGTGGAAAATTGCTTGGCTTTCAGGCTCCGCTGTATCTGTGGCAGGTCTGTGATGACGGAGGTTATCAGGCCGGGCGCACACTACAAAGCGTCGGCTGCCTGCTGCCGGAGCGAAGCACACCGGAACAACTGGCTACACAACTGGAAGCACAGACCCCGCAACTGACGGAACAGGGAATGTCGCAGTTGCTGACCAATAACCGGCACGATTTTCTGTTGCGTCTTGCCCACACACTTACAGAGCGCGGCATCGCTCACTGGCAAACCGTCCTGAAGCCCTTGCTGGCAGGCGGCGCATTCCCTTCTCTGCACCTGCGCGGCCTGATGTTCAGCCCTCCACTGGCCGCCGTGCCGGAAGCGGCTCCCCACGCGTGGCTGTCATCGCTGGTGTGGGCGGGCGTTACTGGCGACAATGCAAAAGGCCGCACCGTGGGCTTTCCGTGGCTGCGCACCGCGCTGATGGCCTGCTTCTGCGTGCTGGCGATATGGTGGACCGGAATGATGACCTCGTTCTTTGCCAACCGCGCCCTGATTCAGGAAACCGGGACGCACACAGCGCGGGCCATCAATACCCGACTGCCGCTGGCAGAGCAACTGGTTGCGCTGCACACCTTGCAGGGCGAGCTCGAGCGTCTGCAGTATCGTATCCGCCACGGTACGCCGTGGTATCAGCGTTTCGGTCTGGAGCGTAATGCTCAGTTGCTGAACACGGCGTTCCCCGGCTATGCGCAGGCGGCAAACCGACTGGTACGCGATGTAGCGGTCGCCCACCTGCAGCAGCAACTGAACGCCTTTGTCGCCCTGTCTCCGAACAGTCCGCAACGCACCGCAACGGGAGAACTGCGTTATAAGCAACTGAAGGCGCTGCTGATGACGTCCCGTCCCGAAAAAGCCGACGCCGCCTTTTTCAGTACCACGCTGATGGCAGATAACCTGCGCTATGCAGATGTAACGGAAGGTACCCGGCAAAGCGTGCTGCCGTCGCTGCTGACCTTCTGGATGGCGAATCTGCCGGAGCATCCACAGTGGAAAATCGCCCCGCAGCCGGAACTGGTCGGCGCGGTACGCAAAATTCTGCTGCGCCAGATTGGGGTGCGCAATGCGGAAAATACCCTCTATCAGAACGTCCTGAAACAGGTCTCCCGCAACTACGCCGATATGACGCTGGCGGATATGACCGGCGACGCGCAGGCCGGCTCGTTGTTTGGTACTGAGCAAACGGTGCCGGGAATGTTCACCCGCCAGGCATGGGAAGGTCAGGTTAAGGAGGCCATAGAGCAGGTGGTGACGGCCCGACGTGAGGAAATCGACTGGGTACTCAGCGACCGTCAACAGGACGCTTCCGCCGATATTTCGCCGGAAGCCCTGCGTACCCGCCTGACGGAACGTTACTTCACCGACTTCGCCGGAAGCTGGCTGACATTCCTCAATAGCATTCGCTGGAAGAAAGAGGACTCGCTGTCCGGCGTGCTGGACCAACTGACGCTGATGGCCGATGCCCGCCAGTCGCCGCTGATTGCGCTCACGGATACGGTGGCATGGCAGGCGGCGGCAGGAAGGGAAAGCCGTAGTCTGTCAGACTCGCTGACACAATCAGCAAAAGAGTTGTTTAACGGTAAAGAAAAAACACCGCAGAACACCCGTGCCGCCCGTGAAGAAGAAGCACCAACGGGACCGATGGACAAAACCTTTGCCCCGCTGCTGCGGCTGACCGGTGATAAAGCCGGAGGCACTGGCGACAGCCAGCTCAGTCTGCAAACTTACCTCACCCGCGTGACCCGCGTGCGCCTCAAGCTGCAACAGGTCACCAACGCCCCGGACCCGCAGGAGATGACGCAGCAGCTGGCGCAGACGGTATTGCAGGGCAAAACCGTCGACCTCACCGATACCCGAGATTATGGCCGTCTGATAGCCGCCAGTCTGGGCGAGGAATGGAGCGGCTTCGGCCAGTCGCTGTTTGTTCGTCCGGTGGAGCAGGCGTGGCGGCAGGTGCTGACGCCCGCAGCGGACAGTCTGAACCGGCAGTGGCAGCGGGCCATTGTCAGCCACTGGAATCAGGATTTCGCCGGGCGTTATCCGTTTAAGGACACTCCGAACGACGCCTCTCTCCCCCTGCTGGCTAAATATCTGCGCGATGACGGACGTATAAGTCAGTTTATCGCTACCAACCTTGCAGGCGTTCTGGAACGCGAAGGTCGTTATTGGGTGGCTGACACCATGAACACGCAGGGACTGACGGTCAACCCGGCGTTTTTACGCGCCCTGAATCGCCTGCGCGATGTGGCCGACACAGCCTTTGCCAGCGGCGATGCCGGGGTACATTTTGAACTGATGGCAAAACCGGCACGTGACGTGATGAAAACGCATCTGGTGATTGACGGCCAGCAACTGGAATATTTCAACCAGAAAGAACGCTGGCAGCGTTTCAGCTGGCCGGATGAGCAGTGGCAGCCCGGCGCATCGCTGAGCTGGACCAGTACGCAGAATATGGAACGTATTCTGGCCGACTTCCGGGGAAGCTGGAGCTTTATTCGTCTGCTGGAACAGGCGCAGGTCACACAGCTGGACAGCAGCAGCTTTATGCTGCAGTGGCAAGCGCCGGACGGTCTGCCGCTGCATTACCTGATGCGCGTCGAACAGGGTAAAGGGCCGTTGGCGCTGCTGGCGTTGAAAAACTACCGCCTGCCGGGACAGGTGTTTCTGACCGGGAAAGCCATAAGTGATGCAGAAGAATACAGGGACAACGCAGATGAGTGAGTTACTGCAACAGTTAACCCGGAATTGTTTCTCTGACCGGGATGCGACGGCCGTCGCACAGGAGCAGGCTGCACAGTGGCAGAGCTGGCTGCTGCCGGTGACGGAGGATTCGCCGGTGGGTGAAGACCCCGGCTATCATGACGATTTTTTGCTGATGCGCGACGAAATGAACAAATCCACCGCGCAGGGGCTGACGCTGACGCAGTGGGAATCGGAACTGCTGTTTGAGGTAAAAACGCGGCAACTGAAGCTGTTGCGCCTGCGGGCGCACCGCCACGCGGACAAAGCGGCGCTTGCCCGGAAAATGGGAAACCTGCTGGGAACGCTGGTGGTAATGGATCCGGCACAGGCGGCGGTACTGTGCGACACGCAGCATAAGGACTGATGGCGTTTATCAGAAGGACTAATACCTGCTGTCTGTGATCAAGGGCTTAGGGGGACTAAGAGGGAAGGAGTTATGGCGCGAAGGCTGGCAAGACTGGGAGATAAAACGACATACGGCTATGTGGCAAGCGCTACGTCATCGATCATAGACGGCAAAAAACTGGCGCTGAATGGCGACAGGGCGTGGTGTAACAAGTGCAAAGGGATGTTCGGGATTGTCGGCACGGCGCGTGGGTGGTCTGAGGATTCGCTCTTTGTCGGTAACGGCGACCGTGTGGCGTGTAAATGCGCGAACAATCAGGTGATTGCCACTTCGGATTTGTTTGATGAATGAGGTGGCACGGAAAACCATACCACATCAGGCAAGACGAATAATCTTACCGCAGCAAGTACAAAGCCGCAGAATAAAAAATACAGCCATCAGATAAAACTTTTAACGAAAGAGGATGACGTTGGTTTAGAGGGTATCCCTTATGTATTCATTCTGAGTGATAGTACCTTCAGAAAAGGGAAAACGAATCCGAACCGGGAAACGGAGCGAATTTATACGGATGCGGCGGAGAAGGTTACGGTGTTAGTTGGTAAGCTGGCGTATTCTTGGGAAAAAAGAGGCGGCAACTTCGGTTCATTAAAGGAGATAAATGAAAGAAAAATTGAACTGATGACAGCTGAGCAGGAGCCGGTTGAAAATGTTCAGTGGATTACTGGCCGGGATTATATTGTGGTGGTGGCCGCAAGGACGAAATTTAAAGATTCTATGGGGAATCAGTATCGTTTTGTAAACTGCGGATTAAGACAGCTACGGCTTTTTCCTGAAGTGAATAAAGATAATTATTATATACAGCGTATTTTCCTGATGTTTCAGCAGGGATATGTGGAGAAAGGCATTGAATTAATTAATGAATATGTTGAAGAATTAAGTGGTCGCGTGGTTTATGTGAAAGACAAGGCTGAATTTATTAAATTCCTGAACAGCAGAAAAAACAAGAACAGAGTAATTAAGGAGATGGTTATTCTGTGTCACGGAATTATCGACACTGCATCATTTGATTATCATCATGAAAATAAAGGAAAGGAAAAGACCGGTGAGTTTAAATCCAGAGATGTTGTTGACGTTCAGGAGGCTGTCTTTGATTATGATGCCGTTGTCACAACCTATGCCTGCCGGGCCGGTATTTCTGTTAATGGAAAAGACCTGACCGGAATGGATGCCGGACAGGAAAACAGTCCGGCACAAAAGATGGCGGCTTGCTGGGACGTGAGTGTCAGAGCGTTTGAAATGCGGTCGGATTATTCATCGATTTACGGAACGAAAAAAGAAATACGTGCAGCAGAAAATTATGAAGATGTTATTGAAGAATACGAGGAAAGCCTGAGTGAATATAATAAGAAAAAGGCGAATGGTGATGTCGATATTACGCCGCCCCAGAAACCCGAAAATTATGATGAGATGTCAAAACGCTATGATGATGTCACAGCGAGAGATGCTAACGCTAAACGCGGTGCTGGTCCAATTGCGCCAAATGGTGCGTAGCGTATGCCGGGAACCGGGGATAGCCCAGAGGGGCTGAAAGAAGGATTACAGACCTATCAACCCGGAGAGTGGACATTGTGAACTCTTTAAAAATGAAGGGATATTACTTTCTGGTTGTTCTTTTGCTGACAGCCTTATGTGGTGGAGGATATGTTATGTATCAACAGCAATACAAAATGGCGGTGCATGTGACACCGGAGAGTGAAAACGATCCGGAGTGGCCGTCGAAAAAGAAGTGGTTTGATGCCAGTGAATGGTTAAGTACTCCACAGTATATAAAAATCAATGATTTTTATGTGATAAATACCCGCTATGTTCCAATTGGTGATCTTAACAGCGATCAGATAATATTTTATCTAAAGAAAGGTATTAATGGTTCAGAAAAAAGATTTTCAGAGTTATCTGTATTATCTGATCTGGATAATCAAGAGTTTCGGGAACTAATGAAAGATAAGCTATCCTCTGAATATCTCGAAACCCAGTTTGACAAAGAGACCTTAACGCCAACTATTGATTTCTTTCTTATCTATTTTATCTACAATAATAAGAGGTATGAGGTGCCGATCCGTAGGGAGTATTCGGGGAATAAATATCATTATTGGGTATTAGAGGGTTCGGTGAAAAAAGCCGGATACTGGCATGAAAGATTTCCCGCCTCATATTCATACAGAAAGTATCTGAATAAGTAAAAAATTAAATAAACGCAACCGTAAAAAACATGATTTAATTATTATATATTGATAATTGCTCGCGATATATTTTTCGTAAAATAATATCAACATCGGTTTTACATCTGAAGACTTGCACTATATTTACTTTTAATGAAAGGAGAATAACTCCTGCTTATGGACGACCTGACCCAACGCTATTACGAAGCCGAAATGCGCTACCTGCGTGAAGCGGGTAAAGAGTTTGCACAAGCGTATCCTGATCGCGCCGCTATGCTCAATCTCGATAAGCCCGGCGCGCGCGACCCTTATGTCGAACGTCTCTTCGAAGGTTTCGCCTTCCTGATGGGCCGCCTGCGGGAAAAACTGGATGACGATCTACCTGAACTGACTGAGGGGCTGGTGAGCCTCCTGTGGCCTCATTATCTGCGTACAATCCCGTCGCTGTCGGTGGTGGAACTGTTAACCGATCATCGGCAAATGAAGCAGAGCGAAACACTGAGTGATTTTCAGGTGCTCTCGAGGCCCGTCGGCGAACACCGGACACGTTGCTGCTACAGCGCCACGCGGGATATCACCCTGCTTCCGCTGGCTTTACCAGAGGTGTCGTTACAGTACGAACAGGATGGACGCTCGGTTATCCGTCTGCGCTTTGAGTGCAGCCCGCTGGCTGGCGACGGGTCACAGATTGATTTATCGAGACTGCCGCTCTATCTCAATGCGGACAGTCCGCTGGCTTGTGCATTACACCGGGCGCTGACGCTGGGGGTGCAGCAAATCTGGTTTCGCCTGCCGGGGGAGGAACGTCGGACACTGGACGGCTATTTTTCCCCGATGGGGTTCGGTAAGGACGATCCGCTCTGGCCAAAAGGCGAATCGGCCTTCAGCGGCTACCAACTACTGCTGGAGTATTTCACCTTCCGCGAGAAGTTTATGTTTGTCGCCCTCAACGGGCTGGAGAATGTGGTCTGGCCGGCAGGAATGAGTGGATTCGAAATTGACGTGGTGCTCGCGGAAAGCTGGTCTCACGATCTGCCGTTCAGCACCGAAAATATCCGCCTGCACTGCGTACCGGTGATCAACCTGTTCCCGCTGGAAGCCGATCCACTGCATCTTTCTCCGCTGGAAAATGAATACTTGCTGCGCCCCATGCGTATTCAGGACGGGCATACGGAAATTTACTCCGTCGATAATATTATTTCTTCGCGACACACCGGCAGTCAGGCATATGTGCCCTTTTCCAGTTTTCGCCACCGGGGCGGGATGTTGCGTCACGATTCGCCGGAACGTTATTACCATACGCGGGTAAAACGCGGCCCTTCCGGTTTGCATGATACCTGGCTGATCCTTGGGGGCGACGCATTCGATATCGACCGCCTGCTGGAAGACGAAACCCTGTCCCTGAGTCTGACCGGCACCAACGGTCAGCTTCCGCGTAAAGCGCTGCAGAGCACGGTGCTGGACACCCCCGTCTACGCCACGCAGCATACACTGCGGGTGCGCAACCTGTGCGCGCCGACGCAGCCCTGTTATCCCCCGGCGCGTGACCGTTTCCACTGGCGGGTTCTCAGCCACTTAGGCTCCAACTTCCTGTCAATGATGGACAACGCCGAAATCTTGCGCGGCACGCTGGCGCTGTACGACTGGACGGAAAGCGAAATGAACCGACGCCGTCTGGAGGCAATCGTTGACGTTCAGCATCACCTGATTCAGCGTTTTGAAAAAGGTTTTCTACTGCGCGGCGTGGATATTCAGGTCACGCTGGACAGCAACGGTTTCGCCGGCGAAGGCGATATCACCCTGTTTGGCGAACTGCTGCACCGCTTTTTCGCCCTGTATGCCGACATCCACTTATTTACTCAGTTGACGCTGATTCTGCAACCTACAGGAAAATGTTTGCAATGGACAGAACACCACAGCCAGCGCGTACCGGGCTGACGGAAAGGCTTGCTCCGGACATTAACCGAATTAACTTTTACCGTTTCTGCCAGCTTCTTGAACAAAGCCAACCACAGACGCCACTGCTGGGGAGCACAACCAATCCGGCAGACGATCCTGTCCGTTTTCGTCCACATCCGGGGATGGGGTTCCCGGTAAGCGAACTAAAAAGCGTCGAACAGGATTTGGATCATCCTGACGCGCCACCCACGGTGCGCACCACGTTTCTGGGGCTGTACGGTGTGGATTCACCGCTGCCGACAGCCTATCTCGACTACATCGCGCAGCGCCGGGACGGCCATGAAGCGATGATGGCGTTTCTGGACATTTTTAACCATCGCTTTATCACTCAGTACTATCGTATCTGGCGCAAATATAATTACCTTACGTCGTTTGAACCGGGAGCCGTGGATAATATTTCCCGCTGCCTGCTGGGGTTGATTGGTCTGGGCATTCCCGGCAGCGAAAATCATATCGCCACGCCGGTCTCGCGTTTTCTGGCATTACTCAGCGTGATGCGTCTGCCGACGCGTACAGCAGAAGGCATAACGGCGCTGGTCAGATTACTGGCCCCCCAGACGCAAGCGACAGTTATCCCGCACGATCCACAACAAATTGTCCTGCCTGAACCTGCGGGTTTATCAAAAAGATCACGTATTTGCCTGAAAACTCGGGCACTGCTGGGCAACACCGGCACTGACGTTAACAGCCAGTTACTGATGAAGCTGTATACCGAAGACGACGGAGAGGCACGCGGCTGGCTGCCGGGCGGGCAACTACATACCGACCTGCTGGTGCTGTTGCGTGTCTATCTGGGCTGGCGCTACCAGGCCCGCCTGCAACTGACCTTGCCCGTCAGTCTGCTGCCTCCGGCACAGTTAGGAAATCAGCGCGTTCAGGTAAGCCGAACGGGCGTGCTGCGGGCGTCTTTTGCTGCCCCAGTCGCCGGTACGGTCACGGTCAGTCTCGGGCGTTATCAGGGACTCATGCCCACATCATCCACCCGCGACAGGGAGAGTGTTACTCATGTTTCTTACACCCTATAAACGACATGCTGTCAGCATACTTGCCGCCGTGACGCTGCTGAGCGGCTGCGGTCTGACTCAGAGAGTGACTGACGGCACTAAAGAAGTGGCATCGGCGATTTTCTACAAGCAGATCAAAACGCTGCATCTCGATTTTGTATCGCGCAGCGCGCTGAATACAGATGCGCAAGACACACCGCTTTCCACGATGATCCATGTCTGGCAACTGAAAACACGTGAGCGTTTTGACGAGGCCAACTATGACACGCTGCTTATGCAGGAAGAAAAAACGCTGAAATCAGATGTACTGGCCAAACATACCGTCTGGATGAAGCCAGCGGGTGCGGTTTCCCTGAATGTCCCTCTGGATAAAGAGACCCAGTTTATCGCCATCGTTGGTCAGTTTTATCACCCCGATGAACAAAGCAACAGTTGGCGATTGGTACTCAAAAGGGATGAACTGGAAGCTGACAGGCCCCGCACCATAGAGCTGATGAGAAGCGATCTCCGCCTGCTCCCCCTTCAGGATAAGTAACCGATGGCAGCATCTTCTTTATTTGAAATGCTGACTTTCAGCTTCAGTGGCGAGCTGCCGCTGGAGCAGGTCAGCGAGCGGGATCAGCTTATTCTCTCCGTTATGGACAACATGCAGCGCATCATCAACTGCCGGGCAGGAACGCTGGCGCATTTACCGGATTATGGTTTGCCGGACCTCAGCATGATTCATCAGGGAATGACCGCGGGTATTCATGGTTTGATACACCAGATAGAAGAGACGTTACTGCGCTACGAACCCCGCCTGAGCCAGTTGCGCGTGGAGTTGCAGCCGCAGCCACGTCCGGGGCATCTCAATTATCTTATTTATGCCCAACTTCCCGATACCGGCTGGATACGCTTTGATGGTATATTTTCTGCGGAAGGCCGGATTGTGCTGCGTCATCTTAAACAGCAGGAGCGCGCGTGACTTATGTTAGGTAGCGCACCTTCATTGAGCTTGCAGATTGCGCCAGAAAAGTAACAAGGAAAATCAATTTATTGATTTTCGGCTGATAACCACAAAGGAGGAAAAACCACGCTTTTTCCTTTTTTGCCAACAACCTGAAACACCTTCAAGGGTGTTTTTTTGTTTCTGCCGCCAGCAAAACCTCTGCCGAAAACGGGAACGGCCATTGCCGCCCCCATCTCCTGCTTACCCCTTCGGTAACACAATATTGCTTGCCGCCAGCATGCCCATGCGATGGTACATCGCGCAGGCCGCCTCGACGATCGGCATCGCCAGCGCCGCGCCGCTGCCTTCTCCCAGACGCATGCCCATATTGAGATACGGTTCGAGACCCAGGTGCGCCAACGCGATACGCGCCCCCTTCTCCGCCGAATAGTGGGACGGGATCAGATACGGTTTCACCTCCGGCGCTATCTGACACGCCGCCAGCGCCGCCGCGTAGGAGAGAAAGCCATCCAGCACCACCGGCAGCCCACAGGACGCCGCCCCCAGCATGACACCGGTCATCCCCAGCAGATCGAAACCACCGACTTTGCTCAGTACGTCGAGGCCATCATTCGGGTCGGGCTGATTGACGGCGATAGCCCGCCGCACCACCTCAACCTTGTTGCCAACCTTCGCCAGCGGCAGATTGGCGCCAATCCCGACCACCTCCTGCGCATCGCTGCCGGTCAGGACGCTGACGATCGCTGCCGCCGGCGTGGTATTGGCCATCCCCAGTTCGCCGACGCCAAACAGGGTAACGCCCTCCTGGGCCAGCGCGCGGGTGTAGCGCATCACCTCCAGCAACAGCTCCTGCCCCTGTTCACGGCTCATCGCCGGACCGCGGGCAATATTGCCGCAGCCCCGCGCCACCCGCATATTCACCACGCCGGGGAGCGGTTCGCTATCGATACCGACATCAATTACATGCACTTTCGCCCCGGCCTGGGCGGCGAGCACGCAGACGCCGGTGGTGCCGCGGGTCATATTTGCCGCCTGGATGGCGGTGACCGCCTTCGGCGAAATCGCCACCCCTTCGTCCCACACTCCATGGTCGGCGCACATCACCAGCAGGGCCTTTTTCGCCACCTGCGGCTGGCCGCCCAGGCCGGGCATTCCCGCCAGCTGCACCGCCAGCGCCTCCAGACGCCCGAGGCTGCCGGGGGGCTTGAGTAAGCCGTCGATGTGTTGCTGTGCCCGCGCCATGGCGTCGGCGTCCGGCGCGGGGATCGCCCGCAGAACCGTGTTTAAATTTTGCATACAGAATCCCTGCCAGGGCTGGCCCGGTCAGCCAGCGATTGAGTTATTTGATTTTGACGCCGATGCCGGAGACCACCAGCCAGACCGCATCCGCCGCGGCCGCCAGGCGCTGATTGACCCGCCCGGCAATATCGCGAAAATGCCGCGCCAGGCGGTTCTCCGGTACAATGCCCATCCCCACCTCGTTGGTCACCAGCACGACGTGCGCCGGACAGCGCTGACAGGCGGCAATCAGCACGCCAATTTCGTCATCAATAGCCTGTTCCATGGCGGCGTAATCCCAGCCGTCGGGGTCGCTGTCGCCGCCGAGCGCGAACAGCAGGTTGGTGACCATGGTGGTGATGCATTCCAGCAAAATCGCCTCCTCTGGGGCGATAGCCGGGGTGATCAGTTCATCAAGCTGCTGCCAGCGCTCGGCGGTGCGCCAGTGGGCGGGCCTGCCGTCGCGATGATGCTGGATCCTTGCGGCCATCTCGTCGTCAAAGATTTGCGAGGTGGCGATATATAACACCTGCGGCGCATCGGCAATCAGCGCCTCGGCATGGCGACTTTTGCCGCTGCGCGCGCCGCCGGTAACCAGAGTCAGCATAGGGGCTCCTGATGTTGGCGCATGATGGCGTAAATTTTATCGATGGCGATATGTTCGCGCATGGCCTCGGCCAGCCGATCAAACTGGCGGGTTTTATAGCGGGCATACTCCAGGGCGCTGTCCAGCGGCGCCAGCCCTTTGCGCTGGCGCAGGCCGTTGAGCAGCGCCCGGGTAAAGGCATCGCTGTCGAACAGGCCATGGAGATAGGTGCCGAACGCCAGGCCGTCGTCGCTTATCGCCCCGTCGTCTACTGCCTGCCCCGCTTTATGCAGCTGCAGCAGGGGCGGGCAGCCTGCCTCGCGGCGCGTCTCGCCCATATGAATTTCGTAGCCACTAACGCGCAGCCCCGCCGCGTCGGCTAACCAATCCGGGAGCGCAGACCCCAGGGTCGCCTGCACCTGGGTGGTGGTTTTGTGCTGGGCGAAGTGGGTCACGGTCTTCAGCACCCCCAGCCCGGGCTGGGCGCCAAGGCCAGACTCCACCTCATCGATAATGGTTTCGCCCAGCATCTGATAGCCGCCGCAGATCCCCAGCAGCGGCACCTTGCGCTGCCGGGCCTGCTCGACCGCGTGCGCCATGCCGCTCTCGCGCAGCCAGCACAGATCGCCGAGGGTATTTTTACTGCCCGGGAGAATGACCAGGTCGGCGTCGGCCAGCGCCTGCGGATCGCGGACATAGCGCACCCGGACGTCTGGCTGCGCCGCCAGGGCGTTAAAGTCGGTAAAATTGGCGATATGCGGCAGGTGAACCACGGCGATGTCGATGTCGCGCCGGTCGGTGCGATGGTATTTCCCGGCCTGCAGCGCGACGCCGTCCTCATCCTCAAGATCCACGTCAAGCCATGGCATAACGCCCAGCACCGGCACCCCGGTCAACGCCTCGATTTGCTCTATCCCGGAGCGCAGGAGCGCCACATCGCCGCGGAATTTATTGATGATCACCCCTTTCACGCGCGCCCGCTCCTGAGGCTGCAGCAGCGCCAGCGTGCCGTAAATCGCGGCAAACACCCCGCCGCGGTCGATATCGGCCACCAGGATCACCGGGCATTGCGCCATCTCGGCCATGCCCATATTGACGATATCGCGGTCGCGCAGGTTAATCTCCGCCGGACTGCCGGCGCCTTCCAGCACCAGCGCCTCATACTCTCCGGCCAGGCTTTGGTAGACCGCGAGGATCTGCTCGCGCAGGCGTGGCTTGTACTGGTGATAGCTCACCGCATCCATGCTGGTCGCCACCTGCCCCATCAGGACCACCTGCGCCTGACGGTCGCTGGTGGGCTTGAGCAAAATCGGATTCATGCGGACATCCGGCGCAATCCCGGCCGCTTCGGCCTGGAAAATCTGCGCCCGGCCCATCTCTTTGCCATCCGGCGTAATGCCGGAGTTCAGCGCCATATTCTGTGATTTAAACGGCGCGGTACGCAGCCCATCCTGATGAAAAATGCGGCACAGTCCCGCCACCAGCACGCTTTTCCCAACGTCGGAAGCCGTGCCCTGCAACATCACTGCCAGCGTCATGACGCCTCCTTTATCGCGCCTATCGCGTTGTTGTGCATCCGCTGAAAAAACTCCGCCTCGGTTTTACACAGCGGCAGCCCCAGTTCGCTATGAAGTTTCACCAGCCACGGCTGCGTCAATCCCGCCCTGTCCATCGTCTCCGCGCAGGCAAATACCTCGCCGGGATCCCCCGCGGCCAGCACTTCGCCGTGACGCAGCACGTAAACGGCGTCGCTCACCTCATAGATCAGATCGATATCGTGGCTGGAGATCACCACGCGCCGCCCCTGCCCGACAATGCGGCGGATGATGGCGATCATCTGCGCCCGCCCGCGTGGATCGAGGCCCGCGGTGGGCTCGTCAAGCAGCAGGTAGCGCGCCTGCAGCACCAGCGCCCCGGCGATTGCCACCCGTTTTTTCTGCCCATGGCTGAGGCACTGGATCGGCTGCTGGCGAAACCCCTGGGCATCGACGAGGGTCAACGCCTCATCCACCCGGCGGGCGATCTCCTCTTCCGCCACCCCGAGGTTACGCAGACTAAAAGCGATATCGCTGTCGATATCGGTATAGAAGATTTGCTGATCCGGATCCTGAAACACCGTCGCCACCTGCTGGCGCAGCGCCAGCAGACCGCGCTTGCTGTAATTCAGCGCCTCTCCCTGCCACAGCACCGCCCCCTGCTGCGGGCGCAGCAGGCCGCTCAGGTTCATAAACAGCGTCGACTTTCCGCAGCCGTTGGCCCCCACCAGGCCGGTCACCGCATGGCGGGAAAAATCCAGCGTCAGCCCTTTAAGTACCGGCTCATCCTGATAGCGAAACCAGAGATCGGTTGTGGCAAGCATACTTATCCTTAGAGGTGAAAATCACCCTGGTACAATTTGATATCCAGCGCCGTGCTCATCTGCTGATAGCGCAGGAGGACGCGGGTGAACAGCAGTCCCACCAGCATCGCCAGCGAGCGATAGCCCTGCGGCACGCTACCATAGCCAAAACGCAGGGTTTGCGCGCGGTGAATCGCCATCGCCTCGTCCAACAGAATAAAAATGAAGCGCCAGGTCAGCAGGATCTGCTCCGTCAACAGCCGCGGTACGCGACCGCGCTTGAGCAAGATAATCAGCTGTGGGAAAGGCAGATTAAGCACCAGCCAGAGCGTGGCCGCCATCGCTGCCAGGCTGCGCCAGAAGGTCTCCCCGGCCACGGCCAGCCCCTGGGCGGAAATCCCTATCGAGAAAGCGCCCAGCCGCAAGCTCGCTAACAGCATCTGCGGGTCGCGGCTAACGCTGAACAGAATGGTCAGCACGCCGACCAGCAAAAAGCCAAAGGGTAGCGCCATCCAGCGGCACCAGCGCCAGAATGAGACCCGCAGCAGCCAGCAGGTCAGCGCGGCGGTCAGCGCCAGCGTCAGCGCCTGGCCCCACGCCGGCAGCGTAAAGGCCAGCGCCATCAGCAGTAGCCAGAGCAGAAACTTCCGCTCTGGCGCCACCTGCAACCAGCGGCTCTGGTAGCTGAGTCGGTCAAACCCGGTCATCACGGCGCTGTCTGCCCCTCGCATATCCGAGAATGTAAAAAATCACCGCCGCGCCAAGCGAGCCCTGCAGGGTAAACAGCAGACTCTCAATCTCGCCGCTCGCCGGTTCATATAGCGGCTGGAACCAGGGTTGATAATCCGGCGCCACCACCTGGATCTGGCTCTCCGCTTCGCCGTCCGAGCCGCCAAACTCGCCGCCGTGGTTAATAAAAAATGGCAGGATCATCAGGGCGGCCACCATCGCCAACAGGATCAGGGTCTTTTTCATATTAATGTGCCTCCGCGGCGATCAGTCGCCGTTTGGTTAGCTGATCGTAGATCATCACGGTGAGCAAGCCTTCCGCGATGGCGATCGGGATCTGCGTCAGGCAGAAGATGCCCATAAACTTGGCGATCGATCCGCCTGCCCCGGTTGCCGGATCGGGAAAAGCCACCCCGAGCTGGACGGAGGTGACAAAGTAGGTCATCAGATCCGCCAGCATGGCGCAGAGAAAGACCCCGACATCGCGACGGATCCCCGCCCGACAGGCCAGCTTCCACACCAGATAGCCGACCATCGGGCCGATCACCGCCATCGACATCCCGTTGGCGCCAAGGGTGGTCAGGCCGCCATGCGCCAGCAGCAGCGCCTGGAACAGCAGAACGATCGCCCCCAGCACCGCCACCACGCCCGGCCCGAAGAGGATCACCGCCAGACCGACGCCGGTCGGGTGCGAGCAGCTGCCGGTCACCGACGGGATCTTCAGCGCCGAAAGAACAAAAATAAACGCCCCGCAGAGGGCCAGCAGCACCTTCTGATTGCTCTCTTCCTGAACGATACGCCGCAGGCGCACCAGGCCGTACCACAGGCAGGGTAAAAACAGCAGCCACCACGCCAGCGCCCACATCGGCGGCAAAAAGCCCTCCATGATATGCATGGCGAACGCCTCCTGCGGGACGATGATCAGCAGAACAGCGGCCGCCAGCCCCCCATACGAAAGCTGCTTCAGCGATTTCACCTGATTCATTACGCCTCCTCCCACTGTTTGTTAACCAGGATGGTCGAGAAATAGGGCAGCGGCTGGTCATCGCTGACCTCGCGCAGACGGCGCCAGCACTGCTCGCCCGGCAGGGTGGCCTCTGACATCATCAGCGCCGCATCCAGCAGCCCCGCCTGCGCCAGCAGCGCCTTAATGCGGGCGAAGCGGCCGTAGACTTTCATCAGCACCAGACTGTCATGCTGGCGCAGCGCCGCGGCAATGTCCGCTTCCGGCGCGGTGCAGGAGATCACCGCCAGCGACTGCTGCTCCATGGCCAGCGGGGTTTTCGCCCGCGCGGCAATGGCGGCGAAGGAGGTAACGCCAGGGACAATCTCCAGCCACTCCGGGCAGCCAATCCGCTGCAGCAGAAAGACCCAGGTGCTGAACAACATGGCGTCGCCGAGGGTGATAAACCCGACCTGCCTGCCCGCCGCCACCTCCTGGGCCAGCGCCGCGGCAACGTCGTTCCACACCGCCTCTTTTTCCGCGCTGTCGGTGCTCATCGGAAAATGGCAGCAGCGGACCTCCGTGTGTGCGCCCAGGTACTCGCGTACGATGGAGAGCGCCAGGCTGTCGCCGCCTTTGCGGCCGGCTGGCGCATACAGCACATCCAGCTGGCCGAGGATCCGCGCCGCACGCACGGTGATCAGATCGGCCGCCCCCGGCCCGCTGCTCAGGGCGTATAGTTTGCCGCTCATGCTGCTTTCTCCATCGTGTCGTTCAGCGCCTGCTGCAGATGGGCGACAAACATCGCCCGCACCGCCGGATTCTCCCCTAACCCGTTAAGCCACGGCGTGGCGGGGATACCGGCGGCATTGAAGCGGGTTTTCCACGAATCGTCTTCGTCGGAGGCCATATCATTAATGGCATGATCGCCGGCCACCAGCATCAGCGGCATCAGATGCACGCCGGTCACGCCCTGGCGGGAGAGTTCGTTAATGACGATGTCCACTTCGGGATAGCTTTCCACCGCCCCCACCCGCGCCGGAAAACCCTGCACCGCCATCATATGATCCAGACAGGCGTAGGCCGCGAAGGCGTGGTGGCTGGCGCCGTGCCCCATAAACACCACTCGCTCCGTCGCCGCCAGCGGCGGCATCTGCTGGCGCAGGGCCTGCATCAGCTGCACATAATCGCCATGACCGCTCAACAGCGGCGCGCCCAGCGTCAGACGCTGAAAGCGCGGGCGCATGCTCTGCACTTCGCGAACGATCTTCTCGTACTCGTCGCCGTTGATAATGTGCAGGGACTGGATCGCCACATCCTGGTATCCCTGCTCGGCCAGCTTTTGCAGAGCCTGCAGCGGAGTATCGATATGAATACCGTCGCGCTGCTGCAGTTTGCGAATAATCATCCCCGAGGTGAAGGCGCGGAACAGCGTGCGGTCCGGGCAGCTGGCGGCCAGATCGCGCTCGCAGGCGGCGATGTTCTTCTCGCGGGTGTCGTGATAGCTGGTGCCAAAGCTCACCACCAGAAGTGCTTTTTTCATATCCTCTTCCTCAAGTCGCCGACAGCCAGCGCGTCAACCGCGTAGTGAAATCGGCCTGGCTTTGCAGTAGTTCATCGCCCGTCACCAGCGGCGCCGGACGGGTAATGACGATGCAGGGGATCCCCGCATCAAGACAGGGTTGTACTTTTTCCTGATAGCCTCCTTCCGCCCCCGAGGCTTTCGTCACCACAACATCGGCCCGGCACTGGCGATAAAAGGCGGCGTTAAATTCGGCGCTGAACGGCCCGCAGAGGGCGAAGATCTCCCCGACGCCAAACCCCAGATCGCTACAGTGCTGAACCACCTCCGGCACCGGCAGCACCCGGGCGAGCAGCGTTTTCTCCGCCAGTCCCGCCCGCCAGGCCGCCAGATCTTTGCTGCCGGTGGTCAGCAGGATCCGCTCGCCGAAGCGACGAGCCACCGCGCAGGCCTCGTTCAGATCGCCGACCACGTGAAGTAGCGGATGGCGCAGATCGCTCAGCTGCTCCGGCCTTTGATAGCGGCTGAGCAGAACCCCGACGCTAGCGCAGGCGCGCACAATATTCTGGCTGACCACCTCGGCGTAGGGGTGAGAGGCATCGATCACCCAGCGGGTGCGCTGCGCTCTGAGCCACTCCGCCATCTGCTGCCACTCCATGCGCCCGCAGCGTATCTGCCCGCGGATATCGCCGGCCAGCCGCTCGCCGGTAGGGGTCGCCACCGACAGGGTGTAGCGCACGTCGGCGGCGTCCAGCTGCTGGCAGATCGCCCGCGCATCGCTGGTGCCCCCGATAACCAGCACGTCGCCGTGATTCACAGCGCGTAGCCTCGCGGGGTGATCATCAGGCCGTTGTCGATGTAAGTCGCTTTGTTGCCAACGATCACCAGACTGGTCATATCCACTGGGGCAAAATCCATCTCCCCGAGGGTGGTCAGCCATTTCTCCTGCTTTTTGCGTCCGGCGGATTTGACTACGCCGACCGGCGTATCTGCGCTTTTACTGGCCGCCAGCAGCGCAAAGGCGCGCGCCAGATGTCCTTCGCGGCCGCGGCTGCGGGGGTTGTAGAAACAGATAACGAAGTCCGCTTCCCCGGCGGCGACTATGCGTTTTTCAATCACCGGCCAGGGCGTCAGCAGATCGCTAAGGCTGATATGGCAGAAATCATGCATCAGCGGCGCGCCGAGCAGCGAGGCGGCGGCGATACTGGCCGTCATCCCTGGGATCAGACGGACCTCAATGTCCAGCTGCTGCTTATTAACCAGCTCCAGCACCAGCCCCGCCATGCCGTAGATGCCGGCGTCGCCGCTGCTGATCAGCGCAACGTTGTGCCCGGCCTGCGCCAGCTCGATGGCCGCCTGGCAGCGCTCAATCTCTTTGCACATGCCGGTTTTGATCACCTGCTTGTCGCCGGTAAAGGCTTTTACCAGGTGGGTGTAGGTCTTGTAGCCCACCACGATCTCTGCCGCCTGCAGGGCCTCCACGGCTTCCATGGTCATCATCGCCTGCGAGCCAGGGCCAATTCCGATTACGCTTAACATCAGTGTGTTACTCCCAAAGTAATGGTCACGCCCTGCTCACGCAGGGTTTCGCCGGACAGGTTTCCCTGACTCAGCAGCCAGGCCACCGGGCCGGAGACGCTGCCGACGCCGACCGTCTCCCGGACAAAAGACGAGGCCGGAAAGCGGTGCTCGTGCTCGCGCAGCGCCTCGGCGCTGAAGGTTTCGAACGGCACCCGGCAGCGGTGAGCCAGCTGGCGCAACCCCGGCTCGTTTGCCTTCAGGCTCACGCTGCCGATCGCTTTCAGCGCCAGCGGGTCAAGACGCTGAGCGGCAAGCTGGCGATCCAGCAACGTACTGAGCAGCGCGCAGGGGGTGTCGCGCCGACAGCCGATCCCCGCCACCACCCGCTGGGGCACCAGCTTCCAGTGAGGCACCGGCAGCGGCGGCAGCGACCGGCGCAGGGTGACGCAGATCAGGGCGTCGAGCGCCGGCAAGCGCGCCAGGTCGCTTACCGGGATAAACCCGCGCTGGTCGCAGCGGCTTAGCGCCCCGGTAAATTCGCCGTCGCACCACAGCCCCACCCGCTTACCGCTCACCAGCATCTGGTTAACGGTTTTCACCGCCGCGCGAAAATCGGTCATCCGGGCGTTCAGCTGGAAGGCCAGCGTGTCGAGGGCGGCCAGCTCGTTGACGTCGGTGGCGGTGGTGATCACCGGGTCGGCGTCGAGCATCCCGGCGAGATAGCGGGTCAGCGCATTGGCCCCCCCGGCATGGCCGGAGAGCAAGCTGATGACGTGCCGGGCGCGCTCATCAATCACCACCACCGCCGGGTCGCTGAGCTTGTCATTCACCAGCGGGGCCAGCACCCGCACGGCAATCCCGGTGGCGCCGATAAAAATCAGCGCCGAGAAGCTGCTGAACGCCTCGCGGGCAGCGCTGGCAAAGCCGCCGTTGAAGGGGATAAACCCCTCTTCCTGCAGCGCTTCGCTGGTGTAACAGGTAAGCGGCAGCATGGCCGCCAGCCGTTTTGCCAGCCGCACGCCGCCGGGCGTCAGGCAAAACAGGGCAATGGATTCAGGCTTTACGGTATTCATGGCTAAAATCCGCTGCGTACAGTTTTGAGTAGTGATACTCATCGCCGAGGAAGGGGCCGACCAGGATCAGCGCCGTTTTGCGGATCCCGGCGTCGCGTACTTTGTCGCAGATGTCCGCGAGGGTACCGCGGACGGTCTGGCTTTCCGGCCAGGTGGCCTTGTAGATCACCGCGACCGGGGTGGTCGCGGGGTAGCCGCCCTCCACCAGCCGCTCCGCCACCCGGTGAATACGTTGCACCGACAGGTAAATCGCCATCGAGGTTTGATGGCTGGCAAAGGCTTCCAGCTGTTCGCGCGCGGGAACCGGCGTGCGCCCTTCCAGACGGGTAATAATCAGACTCTGCGAGACTTCGGGTACCGTGTACTCCACCCCCAGCTCCGCCGCCGCGCCGAGGAAAGCGCTGACGCCCGGCACCACCTGCCAGCGGATCCCGCGGCGGGTCAGCTCTTCGCCCTGCTCGCGCACCGAGCCATATAGCGATACGTCGCCCGTCTGCAGACGCACCACCGTTTTTCCCGCCTTCACCCCCGCCTCCATCAGGTCGAGGATCTGCTCCAGATGCAGCGCGGCGCTGTCGTGGCACTCCGCCTGTGGCGGACAGTAGGCCAGTAGCTCGGTGTTGATCAGCGACCCGGCGTAGATCACTACCTGCGCCTGCTGTAGCAGACGGTAGCCTTTGAGAGTAATCAGTTCGCGATCGCCTGGACCGGCGCCGACGAACCACACGCAATGGGGATCAAAAGTCTCAGCCATGGTTTTCTTCCTTCTGACAGGCGATGACAAAAACGGGATTATGGGGTTTGAAGTAGTGGCCGCTGCCCAGGGTAGCCAGGGTGGAGACCGCCAGCTGCTGGCAGTCCACCTCGTGGATGCCGCTCTGCCGCAGGTGCGCCAGGGCGCTATGAAGGTTTTCCTGCAAAATAAAAGTCATCACCAGCCGGCCGCCAGGATGCAGCTGCGCCAGCGACCAGTCGATCAGCGCCGTCAGGTGGCCGCCGCTGCCCCCCATAAAGATCGCGTCGGCTTTGTCGGCGACCGCCAGCGGCGCAACGCCCGCCACGATAGCGATGTTGTCGCAGCCAAAGCGCTGCCGGTTCTCCGCCAGCAGGCGCAGCGCGTCGGCCTGACGCTCAATCGCCGTCACCCGCAGCGCCGGGTTCTGTAGAGCAGCCTCAATGCTGACGCTGCCGGTGCCCGCGCCGATATCAATCAGATGGCGCGCCCGGTGCAGCTCCAGCTTCGCCAGCGCCAGCGCGCGCACGGCCTCTTTGGTCATCGGCACCTGGGCGCCGCGCAAAAACAGCTCATCTTTCATCGAGGATCACCACCGCATTCATCTCATATTCGTCCTCCACGGCGCTGACCGGCAGCCAGTGGATCCGCTCGTTTTCCATCGCCAGGTTCTCGCCTATCACCATCCAGCGATGGCCTTTGCCGCGGGCCATCAGCTGGGCGGCTATCTCCCGCGGTCCGCAGCGGCCGTCGGTCACCATGGCGACTTTCCGGTGGGCGGCCAGAGCATCGAAGCTCACCGCCCGGCCATGGCTGCTGGTCAGCCACATATCGTTCATGTCGATGCCCGCCCGGGCGCAGAGGTACTGCACCGCGCTGATGCCGGGGATCACCTGCACTCGTTCCCGGCCAAAATGGGCAATCAGCCGGGTGCCAATGCCATAGAACAGCGGGTCGCCAGAGGCCAGCACCACGACGCGGCGCCCGGTACGGGCCTCAATCCACGCCAGCAGCGCCGGCATATCGGCCCCCAGCGCGAAGCGCTCGCCGGCGAAGTCGGGAAACTGCTGGAGATGGCGGCTGCCGCCCACCAGCGCCTCAGCGGCGGCGATTGCCTCGCGCGCGGCCGGGATCAGCCACTGCAGCCCCGCCGGGCCCATTCCCACGACCGTCAACATGTCAGCTCCCGGGCAATCGCCTCCAGCGGACGGCTGCTGCCCAGTACCTGGTTATCAAAAGAAAACAGAACCGCGTCGCAGGTGGGCGGTTGCTGAGTGAAGCGCAGCATCTCAAGAACACGCTGGCAGATTCGCTCAGCCAGATGGTTATAGAGGCGCTGGTATCCCCAGGCGTCGATATGCTCCATTGCCGCTTCGGTAGTGTCGCACTCGCTGACCAGCGTCAGCAGCGGCAGCGGCGCGCCAAGCAGCGCCAGATGAGCGACGAGAGTTTCCATCCGCGCATCGGCGATATGGCTGTGGGTATGAAAGATCCCGGCGGCGATTTTGATCAGTTTGCCGGGATGGCCAATGAGCACAATCTGGCGGAAACCGAGCCGAACCGCCTCTTCAATCATGTAGCCGACGAAGTTGCTCATGGTGACCACCATCTGCGGGTCGATGCCCATCTGCTCGCGGACAAAGCGCTCACCGTGGTTGCCCGGCACCAGCACCACGCGCTCCAGCCCGGCGGCGCGTTTTATCTCCAGCTCGAGGGAGAGCGAGCGCTTCCAGCTCTCTTCCGACATCGGGGTAACGATCCCCGTGGTGCCGATAATCGAGATCCCGCCGAGGATCCCCAGCCGGGCGTTATAGGTTTTTTGCGCGCGAAGTACGCCTTCCGGAGCAAAAATCTCCACCTGCGCGCCGCGGGTAGGACCTATCGCTTCGCGCACGGCGGTCTCGATGGTGTGCCGCGGAGTGCGGTTTATCGCCGGGCTGCCTGTCGGCAGGCCGATCCCTTTGCGGGTCACCGTGCCGATACCCTCCCCGCCCTGCAGGCTAATCTCTCCGCTGTCATTGAGGGTGACCCGGGCAAAAATCAGCATGCCGTGGGTGGCGTCGACATCATCGCCGCCGTCTTTACGGATCGCGGCGACCGCCTGCTGCCCTTCGACGTGCGGGGACTCAACGTTCAGGCACAGGGTGACGCCGGAGGGGGTGACGATCGAGACCTGATGAATCAGATGCTGGCGCATCACCATCAGCGCCGCCACTTTTGCCGCCGCTGTGGCGCAGGAGCCGGTGGTGTAGCCCTTGCGCAGCGCTTTGCCGTGATGCCACACCGGGGCGTCAAAGGTCTGATCGCTCATTGCGCCTCCCGCAGGTGGTAAAGCAGAGCGTTCACAATCGCTGCCGCCACGTTGCTTCCCCCTTTGCGGCCGAGCGCGGCGATGGCCGGCAGGCCGCTCTCGCTGAGCGCCGCTTTCGACTCCGCCGCGCCGACGAACCCGACCGGCACCCCCACCACGCCGCCGATGGCGGTCTCGCGATGTTCCAGCAGGCGAAACAGCGCGGTTGGCGCATTGCCGAAGACGAACACTTTCTCCCCGGGCTCCTGCACCGCAATATCCACCGCCGCCATCGAGCGGGTCATCCCCCGGCTTTGCGCCTCGCGCACCACCCGCGGGTCGCTGATATAGCAGCGGCATTCGCCGCCAAAGCGGGCCAGCAGGGTTTTGTTGATCCCGGACAGCGCCATGGTGGTATCGGTATACAGCGTGCAGGGCCTGCTCAAGGCCTCACTCAGCGCGATCAGGGCATCCGGAGAAAACCACAGAATATCCAGCCAGTCGAAGTCAGCGGTGGTGTGGATCACCCGCTTGATAATCGCCTCGTGCAGCGGGCTGGCGAAACGGTAGTCCGGTCGCGTTTCGGCGATGATCTCGCTGATGATGTCGAAGCTTTTCGCCTCGATCGCCTGCGGTTGTTGGATGTACTGCATCAGGTTCTCCTCAGGCCGCGCCGACCAGCCAGTAGCGCACGCCGATAAACAGCGCCAGCGCCAGGCTTGACGCCACCCACATTAATCGAATGGTTCGGGAAATATCGTCCACCGCGATGTCGCGGACGGCGTCGCCTATCCAGGGCTTTTCAACGCGCTGGCCGAAGTAATCGTTCGGGCCGCCAAGGCGGATCCCCAGCGCGCCGGCGACGGTCGCTTCCGGCCAGGCGCAGTTAGGACTGCTGTGCTGATAGCGATCGCGCCAGCCCGTACGCAGCGCCCGGGCGCCATCTTCCCGGCATAGCACCGCGGCAAGGCTGAGCAGCAGCCAGCTCAGCCGGGCGGGAAGGAAGTTGGCTACATCATCAAGACGGGCGCTGACCATGCCGATCGCCCGGTATTTTTCGTGTTTATAGCCGACCATGGAATCGAGGGTGTTGACCGCTTTATAGGCCATGGCCAGCGGCGCGCCGCCGAGGAGCAGGAAAAAGAGCGGCGCGATAATGCCATCCACCGTGTTCTCCGCCACGGTCTCCACCACCGCACGGTTGATCTGCGCTGGCTGGAGCTGAGAGGTATCGCGCCCGACAATCCAGGAGAGCTTATGCCGGCTTTCGGCGAGATCTCCGGCCTGCAGCGGCCGGGCCACCGCCATCGCCGACTGTGCCAGACAGCGTCCCGCCAGCGCGGTGAAGATCATCCACACTTCCACCAGCCATCCAAGCCAGGGGTGGATCCCGTGCGCCAGCGCCAGTACGCCCCAGGCCACGCCCCATGTCAGACCGATAACCACCAGCCACATCACCCCGCCGCCGATGCGCAGCGCCCGGTCGCTATGGCAGACGCGTCGCACTACACGCTGGCTGACGGCGATCAGGCGACCTATCCAGCGCACCGGATGCGGCCAGTGCGGCGGATCGCCAATGACGACATCAAGTATCCAGGCTACACACCAGGCGAGAAGGGTCATAGCGCCCTCCTTGCTGCCCGCAACCAGTGGTTGAGCATGGTGGGACGCTGGGCAAAATGGACATGGAGATAGCTGGCAAAGGCGCTGCCGGACTGCCATCCTCCCTGCCACTGCTGGAGCGTCTTACCGTCTCGCTGTTTACGGCAGGCCAGTACGGCGGGGGTGGCGGGAGAAAAATCGGAGTAATGAAATTCATGGCCGCGCAGCCACTCGCCAGGGGCTGCCAGCAGCGTCTGCTGCTGCGCCTGCGCTTCGCAGTAGCCGAACCGGGTCAGACGCGTCCCCATTCGGCTGTGTCCGGGAATAATATCCGCCATCGTGTAGCGCTCGCCGCTGGTGACTTCCAGGGTCGTGCCCAGATACATCAGGCCGCCGCACTCGGCGTAGATCGCCACCCCGCGCCGGTGCGCCGCGCGAAGCTGTGTCAGCATCTCGTGGTTAGCGGATAGCACGGCCGCATGCAGCTCCGGATAGCCGCCGCCGAGCCAGATCATCTGGCAGGCCGGCAGCTGGCGATCGCGTAGTGGGCTAAAGCGCACCATCTTCACGCCGCAGCGCGCCAGCAGCGCCAGGTTATCGGGGTAATAAAAATTGAAGGCCTCATCGTCGGCGAGGGCCAGCGTCAGTCCTTCGCCGGCATCGGCGGCAAGCTGTTCTCCCCACTCGCCGATCGGCATGGCGGCCAGTTCGCTGAGGGCCAGCAGCCGGTCTATGTCGAGGGTGCGCCCCAGCAGGCTGGCAAAATCCCGCCATGCCTGCTGATTGACCACCGACTCGCGGGCGGTCACCAGTCCCAGATGTCGTTCGGGCAGCGCCACGCCTTCCACGCGCGGCACATAGCCGAGCACTGGCACCTGACAGTAGCGCTCAATGGCGCTTTTCAGCAGCTGGAAGTGCGCGTCGCTGTTGACCCGATTGACGATAACGCCAGCGATGTCGAGAGCCGGATCAAAATGTTGAAAACCCATCACCGTGGCGGCGATGGAGGTCGACACCGCTTTGCCATCCACCAGCAAAATCACCGGGCAGCCAAGCTGCTTAGCCATTGCCGCGCTGCTGCAGTAGTTAGGGTCGATGCCGTAGCCGTCATACAGGCCCATCACCCCTTCGATAACCGCGATGTCGGCCTGCTGTAGCTGTTCGGTAAACAGCGCGTTGAGTATCGGGGCGGGAAGCATAAAGCTGTCGAGATTGCGGGAAGCGATGCCGCTGATGGCGGTGTGCCAGGCGGTATCCAGGTAGTCAGGCCCGACTTTACAGGGTTGCACCCGCATACCGCGCTGTTGGAGCAAGCTGAGCAGGCCGAGCGTAACGGTGGTTTTGCCACAACCGCTGCCGGTACCCGCAAGAATGAACGCACGCCTGGTTGCCATACCCTGTCCTGTTCTGGCGGTCAGGGTATAGCTACGCGCATGCCTGGTCCTGCGACCACGCACCGCTAAGCCACCCACTTCCCACCGAAGTTGTTGGTCAGTTACCGGCAGGCAGGTCTTCTGGCTTAGCCTCGTTCTCGCCCGCCCTTCCCAATCTTTCGATCAGTGGTTTTTGCGGGGTCGTCAGCATCACAGCAGCGGGGGCTGCGGGGGATTTACACCCCCTTCCCTGACACCAAACTGGTGTCGAACCTGTCGGTTTGTTTCGCCGATGCACCCTGCATCGACGGGTATTACTTTATGTTTTCTTTTACCGTTTCATCATTCGTCACAATGACGTCAGTGAGGAAAGCGGTGTTGTGATAATCAGCTTTCTCGTATTAACGGACACTCTATCTCATCACAAAAATAAAAACTGGTGTAGTTTATCCCTCGAATATCACTATTTTGTTGCGCTATGACAATTTATTGCTCTACTGTCGTTTTTTTCATTTTATATTGATGAAGATACTCGGGGATATCAAAAATCGGCAATAGCAAAATATTGTCATTTAAAAAGACTCAGTTTGTGATCCGGCATTAATTTGCTGACGAAATGCCTGCGGCGTTACCTGATAGGTCTGGCGAAACACTTTGCAAAAATAGCTGGTTTGCGAAAAACCTAAATTCCGCGCGATGCTGGCGATGCTCCAGTCGCTGTGGCATAGCAGCTCTTTTGCGCTCGCCATCCGCTGCTGATTGACCCAGGCGTTAAAACCGATCCCCTGATACTTTTTAAACAGTTTGCTGAAGTAGTACGGGCTGAGATAGACATGCGCCGCCACATCCTCCAGACGCAGCTCATCGGAGAGATGCGCGTCGATATAGCGCAGCGCCTTCTTCATTTTGCCATCGTGCGGCGAGGGCGCCCGGCTGGCCTGCGCCGGATCGTTCTGCGACGGGTTATCTTTGATAACCACAAAGTTGAGCTGTTTTTTCAGGCAATTCTCGACGATCAGCTTCAGCAGATCCGCCGAAGCGATAACCCGCGAATAGTCCATCTCCGGCACATCGCGAAACGCCTGGACCAGCGCCGGATCGTCCTGCCAGCGGTCATCGACGTTCAAGATATCAACCAGTTCAACATCATTGCTCAGACGCACCTGCCCGCACAGCACGAAACCGACCAGGTGGCCGGCGATCACCAGCGGGATGGAAAAATCGGTTAACCCCGCATGACAGCGGTAGATACACAGCTGGTCTTTTTTCGAGGCTTCCAGCCCGCCGCAGCGGTCGCTCATGCGACAGCGTCCGCTGTGCTCCGGGTGCTGACGCATCAGCTGGCAAAACGGCGTGAAATTAAACAATTCAGAAATCTCATCACCGTGAATATTGACGACCACAACCGCCAGACTGGTGGCTTGCGCAAAATCCTGTGCGATTTTATTGATGAGTTCTGAGTTCAAGGTACTCGCAGAAATCATGATAAAACCCCTCAGTTAATTTTTTGTTATAAATAAAACATATTTTTCATATTTACCTTTTTTAGCATCAGATCCCATCGACGATAAAAAAGTGCATTGACAATAACAAAAGTCTCCCAACCCGGGGAGACTTTTTGAGCGGTTCGTGATATCGGTTCATGAAATTAGCCTGGCTATTTCACAGATACATTCCCCTTATGACGCTAACGCGTATTTTCTTCCTCCACGCAGGTATGACAGGGCAGATTATTGGCGATAAGAAAACGATAAATTGCGGCGCCGAGGCAGGCCCCTAACAACGGTGCGATAATGGGCACGATAAAATAGGGAATATTTCTTCCCCCGGTCATGGCGATATTGCCCCACCCGGCGAACCAGGTGAACAATTTCGGGCCAAAATCGCGTGCCGGATTCATCGCGAAGCCGGTAAGCGGCCCGGTCGAGGCGCCGATCACCGCCACCAGAATGCCAATCAACAGCGGCGCCAGTGGGCCCTTGGGTACGCCGTTGCCATCATCGGTGAGCGCCATGATCATCCCCATCAGCATCGAGGTGATCACCACCTCCACCAGCGCCGCATGCCAGATGCTGAGCTCAGGCGCCGGGTAGGTACTGAATATACTGGCCAGCTGCAGGCTTTCCAGGCTGCCACGCACCATATGATGCACCGTTTCAAATTGCGTAAACAGGGTGCTGTAAAGTATCCAGGCCAGCACGGCGCCGCCAAACGCGCCGGCGACCTGAGCCACGATATAGGGCACCACTTTTCTGCCCGGGAAGCAGGCAAACAGCCACAGGGCGACGGTGACCGCAGGGTTCAGATGTCCCCCCGAAATGCCGGCCGTCAGGTACACCGCCAGAGAAATACCCAGTCCCCAGATAATACAGATCTCCCACAGCCCCAGGCTGGCGCCGGTCAGTTTCAGGGCGCTCAGGCAGCAGATACCAAAAAACAGAAACAGCCCGGTGCCTAAAAACTCGGCGATACATTGCGCGCGTAAAGAACCATTCATTGTGACACCTCGTGACGAAGTTCGTGTCCAGGCCAGCTAACCATCCGCTGGCTCGTTGGGTACGGCGAGGCCCACTATAGAAACCGGCAGCGGCAAAGTGTTGGCATCCTGCGGAAATCGGGCGGCGTAAAGTCGCCGAAGAAGAATAATTTATTGCTATTTGTTCGCGAATCCATGCAGCAATGGCGGGCGTTCAGGGGGTATTTTAATTTCCAACTAAATGATAAAAAATTGCGAAAGCGCAGTGCTTATTTTCCAACAAATATCACATCACGCAAAATATCGCATAGCAAAAACAATTTAAAAAATCACCTCTTAAAATGTAAATACGGAGCGTGAATTGCAATATAATCACATTTATAAAAACAACAAAATCAAATAAAAACAACGATATAAAATAAAATTAATCCATTTTATATTATATAAAAACCACTATTTTTTCGATCTCCACCATCAACTCAGCCATTCTTTTTCGCCGCTCCGCCATATAGTTCCCTCACTGGCACATATCCTGCGAGGTCTTTATGCAACAAGAAGCATTAGGAATGGTAGAAACCAAAGGCTTAACCGCAGCCATAGAGGCCGCTGACGCAATGGTTAAGTCGGCCAACGTTTTATTAGTTGGCTATGAAAGGATCGGTTCAGGCCTGGTGACCGTCATCGTGCGTGGCGACGTGGGGGCAGTTAAAGCCGCCACCGACGCCGGTGCCGCCGCAGCCCGCCACGTGGGCGAAGTGAAAGCCGTACACGTCATTCCCCGCCCCCATACCGATGTTGAAAAAATCTTACCGAAGGGGAATAGCCAATGAGCAGCAATGAGCTGGTTGAACAGATCATGGCGCAAGTCATAGCCCGTGTGGCGACGCCAGAGCAGCAGGCGCTTCCCGATACCCCCCATCCCACAGGAGAGACGGCTATGGCAGAGAAAAGCTGCAGCTTAACGGAATTTGTCGGGACCGCCATTGGCGACACCCTCGGGCTGGTCATCGCCAACGTGGATGCCGCGTTGCTGGAGGCGATGAAGCTCGAAAAACGCTATCGCTCTATCGGCATCCTCGGCGCCCGCACCGGCGCCGGGCCGCACATCATGGCCGCCGATGAAGCGGTCAAAGCCACCAACACCGAAGTGGTCAGCATTGAGCTTCCTCGCGACACCAAAGGCGGCGCCGGCCATGGCTCGCTGATTGTGCTGGGCGGGAATGATGTTTCCGACGTCAAACGCGGGATTGAGGTCGCGCTGAAAGAGCTGGACCGTACCTTCGGCGATGTCTACGGCAACGAAGCGGGTCATATTGAGCTGCAGTATACCGCGCGCGCCAGTTATGCCCTGGAAAAAGCGTTCGGCGCCCCACTGGGCCGCGCCTGCGGCATTATCGTCGGCGCCCCGGCGTCCGTTGGCGTGCTGATGGCCGATACCGCGCTGAAATCAGCCAACGTCGAGGTGGTGGCTTACAGCTCACCGGCCCACGGCACCAGTTTCAGCAACGAAGCCATTCTGGTGATTTCCGGCGACTCCGGCGCGGTGCGCCAGGCGGTGATCTCCGCCCGGGAAATCGGCAAAACCGTACTGGCGACGCTGGGCGCCGAACCGAAAAACGATCGCCCCTCCTACATTTAATACCCGCGAGGCTGATTCATGAGATCGAAAAGATTTGAAGCACTGGCGAAACGCCCTGTGAATCAGGATGGTTTCGTTAAGGAGTGGATTGAAGAGGGCTTTATCGCGATGGAAAGCCCTAACGATCCCAAACCTTCTATCCGCATCGTCAACGGCGCGGTGACCGAACTCGACGGTAAACCGGTTGAGCAGTTCGACCTGATTGACCACTTTATCGCGCGCTACGGCATTAATCTCGCCCGGGCCGAAGAAGTGATGGCCATGGATTCGGTTAAGCTCGCCAACATGCTCTGCGACCCGAACGTTAAACGCAGCGACATCGTGCCGCTCACTACCGCGATGACCCCGGCGAAAATCGTGGAAGTGGTGTCGCATATGAACGTGGTCGAGATGATGATGGCGATGCAAAAAATGCGCGCCCGCCGCACGCCGTCCCAGCAGGCGCATGTCACTAATATCAAAGACAATCCGGTACAGATTGCCGCCGACGCCGCTGAAGGCGCATGGCGCGGCTTTGACGAGCAGGAGACCACCGTCGCCGTGGCGCGCTACGCGCCGTTCAACGCCATCGCCCTGCTGGTCGGTTCACAGGTTGGCCGTCCCGGCGTCCTCACCCAGTGTTCGCTGGAAGAAGCCACCGAGCTGAAACTGGGCATGCTGGGCCACACCTGCTATGCCGAAACCATTTCGGTATACGGTACGGAACCGGTGTTTACCGATGGCGATGACACCCCGTGGTCGAAAGGCTTCCTCGCCTCCTCCTACGCCTCGCGCGGCCTGAAAATGCGCTTTACCTCCGGCTCCGGCTCGGAGGTGCAGATGGGCTATGCCGAAGGCAAATCGATGCTTTATCTCGAAGCGCGCTGCATCTACATCACCAAAGCCGCCGGGGTGCAAGGCCTGCAGAATGGCTCCGTCAGCTGTATCGGCGTGCCGTCCGCCGTGCCGTCCGGGATCCGCGCCGTACTGGCGGAAAACCTGATCTGCTCAGCGCTGGATCTGGAGTGCGCCTCCAGCAACGATCAAACCTTTACCCACTCGGATATGCGGCGTACCGCGCGTCTGCTGATGCAGTTCCTGCCAGGCACCGACTTCATCTCCTCCGGTTACTCGGCGGTGCCGAACTACGACAACATGTTCGCCGGTTCCAACGAAGATGCCGAAGACTTCGATGACTACAACGTGATCCAGCGCGACCTGAAGGTCGATGGCGGCCTGCGGCCGGTGCGTGAAGAGGACGTGATCGCCATTCGCAACAAAGCCGCCCGCGCGCTGCAGGCGGTATTTGCCGGCATGGGTTTGCCGCCTATTACGGATGAAGAGGTAGAAGCCGCCACCTACGCCCACGGTTCAAAAGATATGCCTGAGCGCAATATCGTCGAGGACATCAAGTTTGCTCAGGAGATCATCAACAAGAACCGCAACGGCCTGGAGGTGGTGAAAGCCCTGGCGAAAGGCGGCTTCCCCGATGTCGCCCAGGACATGCTCAATATTCAGAAAGCCAAGCTCACCGGCGACTACCTGCATACCTCCGCCATCATTGTTGGCGAGGGCCAGGTGCTCTCGGCCGTGAATGACGTGAACGATTATGCCGGTCCGGCAACAGGCTACCGCCTGCAAGGCGAGCGCTGGGAAGAGATTAAAAATATCCCGGGCGCGCTCGATCCCAATGAACTTGGCTAAGGGGTGAAAAATGGAAATTAACGAAACGCTGCTGCGCCAGATTATCGAAGAGGTGCTGTCGGAGATGAAATCAGGCGCAGATAAGCCGGTCTCCTTTAGCGCGCCTGCGGCTTCTGTCGCCTCTGCCGCACCGGTCGCCGTTGCGCCTGTGTCCGGCGACAGCTTCCTGACGGAAATCGGCGAAGCCAAACCCGGCACGCAGCAGGATGAAGTCATTATTGCCGTCGGGCCAGCGTTTGGTCTGGCGCAAACCGCCAATATCGTCGGCATTCCGCATAAAAATATTCTGCGCGAAGTGATCGCCGGCATTGAGGAAGAAGGCATCAAAGCCCGGGTGATCCGCTGCTTTAAGTCATCTGACGTCGCCTTCGTGGCAGTGGAAGGCAACCGCCTGAGCGGCTCCGGCATCTCGATCGGTATTCAGTCGAAAGGCACCACCGTCATCCACCAGCGCGGCCTGCCGCCGCTTTCCAACCTGGAACTCTTCCCGCAGGCGCCGCTGCTGACGCTGGAAACCTACCGTCAGATTGGCAAAAACGCCGCGCGCTACGCCAAACGCGAGTCGCCGCAGCCGGTGCCGACGCTTAACGATCAGATGGCTCGTCCCAAATACCAGGCGAAGTCGGCCATTTTGCACATTAAAGAGACCAAATACGTGGTGACGGGCAAAAACCCGCAGGAACTGCGCGTGGCGCTTTAACAAAGGATATCCCGATGAATACCGACGCAATTGAATCCATGGTACGCGACGTGCTGAGCCGGATGAACAGCCTACAGGACGGGATAACGCCCGCGCCAGCCGCGCCGACAAACGACACCGTTCGCCAGCCAAAAGTTAGCGACTACCCGTTAGCGACCCGCCATCCGGAGTGGGTCAAAACCGCTACCAATAAAACGCTCGATGACCTGACGCTGGAGAACGTATTAAGCGATCGCGTTACGGCGCAGGACATGCGCATCACTCCGGAAACGCTGCGTATGCAGGCGGCGATCGCCCAGGATGCCGGACGCGATCGGCTGGCGATGAACTTTGAGCGGGCCGCAGAGCTCACCGCGGTTCCCGACGACCGAATCCTTGAGATCTACAACGCCCTGCGCCCATACCGTTCCACCCAGGCGGAGCTACTGGCGATCGCTGATGACCTCGAGCATCGCTACCAGGCACGACTCTGTGCCGCCTTTGTTCGGGAAGCTGCCGGGCTGTACATCGAGCGTAAGAAGCTGAAAGGCGACGATTAACAGGGGGTAAGCATGCGCTATATCGCTGGCATTGATATTGGCAACTCCTCGACAGAAGTCGCCCTGGCGACGGTCGATGACGCAGGTGTGCTGAACATTCGCCACAGCGCGTTGGCTGAAACCACGGGTATAAAAGGCACATTACGAAATGTGTTCGGTATCCAGGAGGCGCTAACGCAGGCGGCAAAAGCGGCCGGCATTCAGCTCAGCGATATTTCGCTTATTCGCATTAACGAAGCCACGCCGGTCATTGGCGATGTGGCGATGGAAACCATCACGGAAACCATCATCACCGAGTCCACCATGATCGGCCATAACCCGAAGACACCCGGCGGCGTCGGACTGGGGGTCGGCATCACCATCACACCAGAGGCGCTGCTGTCCTGCTCCGCGGACACTCCCTATATTCTGGTGGTCTCCTCGGCCTTTGACTTTGCCGATGTCGCCGCGATGGTCAATGCGGCAACGGCAGCGGGCTATCAGATAACCGGCATTATTTTGCAGCAGGATGACGGCGTGCTGGTCAATAACCGGCTACAGCAACCGCTACCGGTGATCGACGAAGTTCAGCATATCGACCGGATTCCACTTGGCATGCTGGCGGCCGTCGAGGTCGCTTTACCCGGTAAGATCATCGAAACGCTCTCCAACCCCTACGGTATTGCGACCGTTTTCGATCTCAACGCCGAGGAGACCAAAAATATCGTGCCAATGGCGCGGGCGCTGATTGGCAACCGCTCGGCCGTGGTGGTGAAAACCCCCTCCGGCGACGTCAAGGCCCGCGCTATTCCGGCAGGTAATCTGTTGCTCATCGCTCAGGGGCGCAGCGTACAGGTTGATGTGGCCGCCGGGGCGGAAGCCATCATGAAAGCGGTTGACGGCTGCGGCAAACTGGACAACGTCGCGGGAGAAGCGGGCACCAATATCGGCGGCATGCTAGAGCACGTGCGCCAGACCATGGCGGAGCTTACCAATAAGCCAGCTCAGGAGATCCGCATTCAGGATCTGCTGGCCGTTGATACGGCGGTGCCAGTCAGCGTGACCGGCGGTCTTGCGGGGGAGTTCTCGCTGGAGCAGGCGGTGGGTATCGCCTCGATGGTCAAGTCGGATCGCCTGCAGATGGCCCTCATCGCCCGTGAAATTGAGCACAAACTGCAGATTGCGGTTCAGGTGGGCGGCGCCGAAGCGGAGGCGGCCATTCTTGGGGCGCTCACCACTCCCGGCACCACGCGCCCGCTGGCGATCCTCGATCTGGGCGCCGGGTCGACCGACGCCTCCATTATCAATGCGCAGGGAGAGATCAGCGCCACTCACCTGGCCGGCGCCGGCGATATGGTCACGATGATCATCGCCCGCGAGCTGGGGCTTGAGGACCGCTACCTGGCGGAAGAGATCAAAAAATATCCGCTGGCAAAAGTCGAAAGCCTGTTTCATCTGCGTCATGAAGACGGCAGCGTCCAGTTTTTTCCATCGGCCTTACCACCGGCGGTATTTGCCCGCGTCTGCGTGGTGAAACCGGATGAACTGGTTCCTCTGCCCGGCGATCTGCCGCTGGAGAAAGTGCGCGCCATTCGCCGTAGCGCCAAATCACGCGTCTTTGTCACCAACGCCCTGCGAGCGTTACGCCAGGTGAGCCCTACCGGCAACATTCGCGACATCCCGTTCGTGGTGCTGGTGGGCGGCTCGTCCCTCGATTTCGAGATCCCCCAGCTGGTCACCGACGCGCTGGCGCACTACCGGCTGGTTGCCGGGCGCGGCAACATCCGCGGCTGTGAAGGCCCACGCAATGCGGTCGCCAGCGGATTACTCCTTTCCTGGCAAAAAGGAGGCACACATGGAGAGTAGCGTAGTCGCCCCCGCCATCGTCATTGCCGTCACTGACGAATGCAGCGAACAGTGGCGCGATGTCCTGCTGGGCATTGAAGAGGAAGGCATTCCTTTTGTTCTGCAGCCGCAGACCGGCGGCGATCTTATCCATCACGCCTGGCAGGCGGCGCAGCGTTCGCCGCTACAGGTAGGCATCGCCTGCGACCGGGAACGGCTCATCGTGCACTACAAAAATTTACCCGCATCAACTCCGCTGTTTTCGCTGATGTATCACCAGAACAGGCTGTCCCGGCGAAACACTGGCAACAATGCGGCTCGTCTCGTCAAAGGGATCCCATTTCGGGATCGCCATGCTTAATCCACAGGAGAACGCAGTATGAATAACGCACTAGGACTGGTTGAAACGAAAGGCCTGGTTGGCGCCATTGAAGCCGCTGATGCAATGGTGAAATCCGCCAACGTGCAGTTGATTGGTTACGAAAAAATTGGCTCCGGGCTGATTACCGTGATGGTCCGCGGAGACGTCGGCGCGGTCAAAGCCGCCGTTGACGCCGGCAGCGCGGCGGCCAGCGTGGTCGGCGAGGTCAAGTCCAGCCATGTGATCCCGCGCCCGCATAGCGATGTTGAGGCCATTCTGCCGAAATCCGTCTGACCCTGAAAAAAGGAGCACCGCGTGAAGCAATCACTGGGATTACTTGAGGTCAGCGGTCTGGCCCTGGCCATCACCTGCGCCGACGCTATGGCGAAAGCGGCCGCCATCACGCTGCTCGCCCTGGAAAAGACCAACGGTTCCGGCTGGATGGTGGTGAAGATCGCCGGTGATGTGGCCTCTGTCCAGGCGGCGGTGATGACCGGGGCCGAACTCGCCGAACGGCAGCAGGGGCTGGTAGCGCAGAAGGTTATCGCCAGGCCCGGGGAAGGCCTGCTGCCGGCCCGCGTCCAGGCGCCTTCACCAGCGCCTGACGTCGCCGTGACGGAGGAGAACACGGCCCTCACAGACGCCCCCTCCCACTCTACGGAGCGGGTGACCTGCAACCTGTGCCTGGACCCACACTGCCCACGACAAAAAGGCGATCCCCGCTCGCAGTGCCTGCACGCCGGTAAACGAGGTGACGCGTAATGGATAAACAACAGCTGGCTTCGACAGTCAACAAAGTGCTGGATGAGATGCGCCAGCGTCCCATTCCAATCGGTATCTCCAGTCGCCATATCCATTTAGCGGCGGCTGACTATGCCAGGCTTTTTCCCGCGCAGCCCATCCAGCCGAAAAAAGCGCTGCTGCAGCCGGGACAATATGCTGCAGAGCAGACGGTGACCCTGGTTGGCCCCAAAGGGCGATTAAACAACGTGCGCCTGCTCGGCCCTTTGCGCCAGACCAGCCAGGTGGAAATCTCACGCACCGACGCCCGGATCCTCGGTATCGCCGCGCCGCTGCGCATGTCCGGCAATCTGCAGGGCACGCCGGGGATCCGCCTGATAAGCCCCTTTGCCGAACTGGAGCTGAGCGGCGGGACGATTGTTGCCCAGCGACATATTCATATGTCGCCACTTGATGCGTTGATCCTGCGCGTCTCCCATGGCGATAGCGTCGCGGTGGCGATCGAAGGCAGCGACAGGCGGCTTATCTTCGACAACGTGGCGGTCCGCGTTGCCCCGGATATGCGTCTTGAGATGCACATCGATACTGACGAAGCCAATGCGGCAGGCGCTGACGCTGCGAAAGCCTGGGCAACGCTGGTGACGAAGCCATGAACCACGCGATGCTGCAGCGTATCGTCGAAGAGGTCGCCGCCCGTCTGCGCCATCGCGCCCTCAGCACGGCCACGCTCAGCGTGGCCCAGCTCGGCGAAGCGGATATCCGCAGCCTGCTGTGCCAGCACGCTTCGCTGCGCATCGTGCAAGTCGATTTACCGCTGCTGGAGCAGCTTGCCGGCCAGCGTGCGCTGGCGGCAGCCGGTTGCGCACTGCATGAGGCGATGGCCTGGGGCGTTCGGGTACAGCTAACGCTGCTTCCCGCCCTGCTCCCCGCGCTGGCGGTAAAAAAACTCGCCCGCTTGCCGCTGACGTTCAGCGATCCGCTTGGCCAGCCCGTCAGGCTTCACGCCGCGTCGGTGCTCACCTATGCCGACGTAGCCCGTTTCAGTGGCGGCTATCTGGTGCTGCGCCGCCGCCCCATTATCACCGCCCTCGCCCGCGAAGCGGCCGTCGCGCGGCATGTTCAATTGATTAAGCAGGAGTGAACTATGCATCTGGCACGCGTGACCGGCGCCGTCGTCTCGACGCAAAAATCGCCCTCTCTGAACGGCAAAAAACTGCTGCTGGTGCGCCGGGTAAGCGCGGACGACGATCGTCCGATTCTCCCCACGAGCGGCGATGAAGTGGCGGTAGATTCGGTTGGCGCTGGCGTCGGCGAGCTGGTGCTGCTCTGCAGCGGCTCGAGCGCACGCCACGTTTTCAGCGGCCCGAATGAGGCCATCGATCTTGCCGTCGTGGGCATTGTTGACTCACTTTCACGCTAAGGGGGCGCCTGTGGCTATCTATACCCGAACCGGCGATGCCGGCAGTACATCACTCTTTACCGGCCAGCGGGTCAGCAAGACGCATCCGCGCGTCGAAGCCTACGGCACCCTGGATGAACTGAACGCCATGCTGAGCCTGTGCGTCTGCGCCGTCGCTGAAGAGGAACAGCGCACCCTGCTCGAAGCCCTGCAGCAGCACATTTTTTGGTTCAGCGCGGAGCTCGCCAGCGACAGCGAACAGCCATCACCGGGTAAGCGCTATATCAGCAGCGAAGAGATTGCCCTGCTGGAGCAGACCATCGATCGCGAGATGGCCCGCGTGCCGGCGCTGCACCAGTTTGTATTGCCCGGACGCTGTGAAGCCGCCAGCCGTCTGCACCTGGCCCGCACCGTTGCCAGACGGGCGGAGCGCCGGCTGGTCGAGCTGGCGGCAGAGGTTACTATCCGTCAGATACTGCTGCGTTATCTGAACCGCTTATCTGACTGCCTGTATGCCCTGGCGCGCAGCGAGGATCATGCCGCTCACCAGCGCCGCCTTGTGACGGAGATCGCGGCCCGCTATCTGGCCGCCAGCGGGTCGCCTGCGCCCGACGCGCCCAAAGCCCAGGCCGGGTCGCTCTCCTTTCACGAGCTGCATCAGCTCATCCGTCAGGCCATTGAACACGCCCGCCAGCTGCAGGTGCCGGTGGTGATCAGCATCGTTGACGCACACGGCACCGAAACCGTGACCTGGCGAATGCCCGATGCGCTGCTGGTCAGCAGCGAGCTGGCGCCGAAAAAAGCCTGGACCGCCGTCGCCATGAAAACCGCCACCCACGAGCTCGCGACGACCGTACAGCCAGGCGCTGCGCTGTACGGTCTGGAGAGCCATCTGCAGGGCAAAGTCGTCACCTTTGGCGGCGGATATCCGCTGTGGCGCGATGGCCAGCTAATAGCCGGCCTCGGCATTAGCGGCGGCAGCGTCGAGCAGGATATGGCTATTGCACAGGCTGCCATGGCGGCCATTAACGTGAGAACTCATCAATGAATACAGCAGAACTGGAAACCCTTATCCGCACCATCCTCAGTGAAAAGCTCGCGCCGACGCCCCCTGCCCCTCAGCAAGAGCAGGGCATTTTCTGCGATGTCGGCAGCGCCATCGACGCCGCTCATCAGGCTTTTCTCCGCTATCAGCAGTGTCCGCTAAAAACCCGCAGCGCCATTATCAGCGCCCTGCGGGAGACGCTGGCCCCCGAGCTGGCGACGCTGGCGGAAGAGAGCGCCACGGAAACCGGCATGGGCAACAAAGAAGATAAATATCTGAAAAATAAAGCCGCTCTTGAAAACACGCCGGGCATAGAAGATCTCACTACCAGCGCCCTCACCGGCGATGGCGGGATGGTGCTGTTTGAGTACTCGCCGTTCGGGGTTATTGGCGCCGTGGCGCCCAGCACCAACCCAACGGAAACCATTATCAACAACAGTATCAGCATGCTGGCGGCGGGTAACAGCGTCTATTTCAGCCCCCATCCCGGCGCGAAAAAGGTCTCGTTGAAGCTTATCGCCAGGATCGAAGAGATCGCCTACCGCTGCAGCGGGATCCGTAACCTGGTGGTGACCGTTGCCGAGCCGACCTTTGAAGCCACCCAGCAAATGATGTCCCACCCGCTGATTGCCGTTCTGGCTATCACCGGTGGCCCTGGCATTGTGGCGATGGGCATGAAAAGCGGTAAAAAAGTGATCGGCGCTGGCGCCGGCAATCCGCCGTGCATCGTTGATGAAACCGCCGATCTCGTCAAAGCCGCCGAAGATATCATCAGCGGCGCCGCCTTCGATTACAACCTGCCCTGTATCGCCGAAAAAAGCCTGATCGTCGTCGCCTCCGTCGCTGACCGCCTGATCCAGCAGATGCAGGATTTTGACGCGCTGCTGTTGAGCCGACAGGAGGCCGATACCCTGCGTGCCGTCTGCCTGCCCGACGGAGCGGCGAATAAAAAACTGGTCGGTAAAAGCCCGGCTGCGCTGCTGGCGGCGGCGGGTCTCGCCGTTCCGCCTCGCCCCCCTCGCCTGCTGATAGCCGAGGTGGAGGCGAACGACCCCTGGGTGACCTGCGAGCAGCTGATGCCGGTGCTGCCGATCGTCAGGGTCGCCGACTTTGACAGCGCCCTGGCGCTGGCCCTGCGCGTTGAGGAGGGTCTGCACCACACCGCCATTATGCACTCGCAGAATGTTTCGCGGCTCAATCTGGCGGCACGCACGCTGCAGACCTCCATTTTTGTCAAAAATGGCCCGTCTTACGCGGGAATCGGCGTCGGCGGCGAAGGGTTTACCACCTTCACCATCGCCACGCCAACCGGAGAAGGCACCACCTCCGCGCGGACGTTCGCCCGCCTGCGGCGCTGCGTGTTGACCAACGGTTTTTCCATTCGCTAACCGGGGGCGCCATGCATACCTTTTCTCTGCAAATGCGCCTCTACAGCGGCCCGGGCAGCCTGGCCGCGCTGCAGCGCTTTAGCCATCAGCACATCTGGATCGTCTGCGACGGCTTCCTGGCGCGCTCGCCGCTGCTTGACCGACTGCGCGCCGCGCTGCCCGCCAGCAACCGCGTCAGCGTGTTCAGCGATATTACACCGGATCCGACCATTCACACCGTGGCGAAAGGGATAGCGCAGATGCAGGCCCTGCGTCCGCAGGTGGTGATCGGCTTCGGCGGCGGCTCGGCGATGGATGCCGCCAAGGCTATCGTCTGGTTCAGCCAGCAGGGCGGTCTGCCTGTTGACACCTGCGTGGCGATCCCCACCACCAGCGGTACCGGTTCGGAAGTGACCAGCGCCTGCGTCATCAGCGACCCGGAAAAAGGGATCAAGTACCCGCTGTTCCATGAGGCGCTCTGTCCCGACATGGCGATCATCGACCCGACGCTGGTGGTTAGCGTACCGCCCACCATCACAGCCCATACCGGGCTGGACGCGCTGACCCACGCCCTGGAGGCATGGGTCTCGCCGCAGGCCACCGATTTTACCGATGCGCTGGCGGAAAAGGCCGTAAGGCTGGTGTTTCGCGCCCTGCCCGTTGCGATTCGTCAGGGCGACTGCATTGCGACCCGCAGCAAAATGCACAATGCATCAACCCTCGCCGGTATGGCCTTTAGCCAGGCTGGCCTTGGGCTCAATCATGCGATCGCCCATCAGCTTGGCGGCCAGTTTCACCTCCCCCATGGCCTGGCCAATGCGCTGCTGCTGACCGCGGTGATCCGCTTCAATGCCGGCGAGCCGCGAGCGGCTAAGCGCTATGCACGCCTGGCCAGGGCCTGCCGCTTCTGCCCGCCCGCAGCTGGCGAACAGGAGGCTTTCCAGGCGCTGCTTACCGCGGTGGAAACGCTGAAACAGCAGTGCGCCATTCCCCCCCTCAAGGGCGCGCTGCAGGAAAAGTATCCCCTTTTCTTATCGCGAATTCCCGCCATGGTGCCGGCCGCGCTGGCCGACGCCACCCTGCGCACCAACCCGCGTCCGGTCGATGGCGCGGCCATCGCGCAACTGCTGGAGAACCTGCAATGAGTGAAGCGATAGTGCCACTATCAAGCATTGATGCAGCGGAGATCCGCGAACGCGTTCGGGCCGCTGGCGTCGTAGGAGCCGGTGGCGCAGGCTTTCCGACCCACATCAAACTGCAGGCCCGGGTGGACACCGTGCTGGTGAACGCCGCCGAATGCGAACCGATGCTGAAGGTTGACCAACAGCTGATGGCTCAGCAGGCTGACCGACTGATTCGCGGCCTGGGTTACGCGATGACCGCCACTGGCGCCCGGGAAGGGATCATTGCCCTGAAGGCGAAATATGCTCCGGCGATTGCGGCATTAACCCCACGACTCCCGGAATGGGCCCGGCTGCATATTCTGCCTGACGTCTATCCGGCCGGGGATGAGGTGCTCACTATCTGGCTGGCGACGGGACGCCGCATACCACCTGCCGCGCTGCCGGTCAGCGTCGGCGTGGTGGTCAATAACGTGCAGACCGTGCTCAATATCGCCAGAGCCGTGGAACAGGGCTATCCGGTGACTCGCCGGACGTTGACCGTCAATGGCGCCGTCGCCCGTCCGCTGACGCTGGCCGTACCACTGGGTATATCGCTGCGCGAGGTGCTGGATCTGGCCGGCGGCGCGACGGTTGACGATCCGGGGTTTATCAACGGCGGTCCGATGATGGGCTCGCTTATTACCTCCCTCGAGACACCGGTCACCAAAACCACCGGCGGCCTGCTGGTGCTCCCGGGCAACCATCCATTGATCCAGCGACGGCGGCAGGATGAACGAACGCTGCTCGCCATCGCCCGCACCGTCTGTGAACAGTGCCGTTTATGCACAGATTTATGCCCCCGGCACCTGATCGGCCATGAGCTTTCCCCTCATCTGCTGGTGCGGGCGGTGAACTATCGCCAGGCGGCCACCCCGTCGCTGCTGCTCAGCGCCCTGACCTGTTCGGAGTGCAACGTTTGCGAGAGCGTCGCCTGCCCGGTGGGTATTTCCCCCATGCGCATCAACCGTCTGCTGAAACGTGAGCTGAGGGCGAAAAACCTGCGCTACGACGGACCGCTGCGTCCGGCGGACGAGATGGCGAAGCACCGCCTGGTGCCGGTCAAGCGGCTCATCAGCAAACTGGGACTTGATCCCTGGTATCAGGAAGCGCCGCTGACGGCGGTGGAACCGGAGGTGGCCTGCGTCACCCTGCCCCTGCGCCAGCATATCGGCATCAGCGCCGTGCCCTGCGTCGCGCCGGGAGAGCGGGTAACGCGCGGCCAGGTGCTGGCGGATATCCCCGCCGACGCCCTCGGCGCGCCGGTGCACGCCAGTATTGACGGCCTGGTCTCCGCCATCACGGAGCAGGCCATTACGCTTGTAAGAGGTTAATCATGACCCAGGCTATCGGAATTTTAGAACTGACCAGCATCGCCAGGGGGATGGAGCTGGGCGACGTCATGCTGAAAAGCGCGAACGTACAGCTCCTGCTCTGCAGAACCCTTTGCCCCGGGAAATTCCTGCTGATGCTCGGCGGCGACATCGGCGCCGTGCAGCAGGCAATCGCCGCCGGCACCGCGCGCGCCGGGGAGATGCTGGTGGACAGCCTGGTGCTGGCCAACATTCACCCCAGCGTACTACCGGCGATCAGCGGTCTCAACGTGGTCGGGCAGCGGCAGGCGGCGGGGATCGTCGAAACCTGGAGCGTGGCGGCGTGCATCAGCGCCGCCGACCACGCGGTGAAAGCGGCCAACGTCACCCTGGTGCGGGTCCATATGGCGTTTGGTATCGGCGGCAAATGCTACATGGTGGTGGCGGGTGATATCGCCGATGTCGACAACGCCGTCACGGTGGCCAGCGACAGCGCAGGCGAGAAAGGATTACTGGTTCACCGGGCAGTGATCCCGCGACCGCACGATGCGCTGTGGCAACAGCTGATGGAGGGATAATGGAACCGCAAACCCCTACCGAACGCATGATCCAGGAGTATGTCCCGGGCAAACAGGTCACTCTGGCGCATCTCATTGCCAATCCTGGCAAAGATCTGTTCAAAAAGCTGGGTCTGCCGGACGCGGTCTCCGCCATCGGCATTCTTACCATTACCCCCAGTGAAGCATCGATTATCGCCTGCGACATCGCTACCAAGTCCGGCGCGGTGGAGATCGGTTTTCTCGATCGCTTCACCGGCGCGGTGGTGTTGACCGGCGATGTCTCCGCCGTGGAGTACGCGCTCAGGCAGGTCACCCGCACCCTCGGTGAGCTGATGCGCTTCACCGCTTGCCCAATTACCCGGACCTGAGCCCATGAAACGCCTGATGCTAATCGGACCCAGCCAGTGCGGCAAAACCTCGCTGACCCAGGTATTGCGTGGCGAAACCCTGCGCTATCAGAAAACCCAGGCCATCGTCTGGACGCCGGCCGCCATCGATACCCCCGGGGAATATCTGGAAAACCGCTGCCTGTACAGTGCACTGCTCACCAGCGCCTGCGAGGCCGATGTCATCGCGCTGGTACTAAATGCCGATGCGCCCTGGTCACCCTTTTCTCCGGGGTTTACCGCCCCGATGAACCGCCCGGTCATCGGGGTGATCACTAAAGCCGATTTGGCCGCCCCGCCCCGTCTGCAACAGGTCCGGACATGGCTCGAGACGGCGGGCGCCGGACATATCTTTATCACCAGCGCGTTAACCGGCGACGGGCTTGATGACCTGTTCGCCTGCCTGAATGCAGAGGAATATCAATGACCTATAAAATCATGGCGATTAACGCCGGCAGCTCCTCCCTGAAGTTTCAGCTGCTTAACATGCCGCAGGGGGCGTTGCTCTGTCAGGGGTTGATCGAACGTATCGGCCTGCCCGAGGCCCGCTTCACGCTGAAAACGTCGGCACAGAAATGGCAGGAGACGCTGCCCATCGCCGATCACCATGAGGCAGTGACCCTGCTGCTGGAGGCGCTGACCGGCCGCGGGATCCTGAGCAGCCTGCAGGAGATCGACGGCGTTGGCCACCGCGTCGCCCACGGCGGCGAACGCTTCAAAGACGCCGCGCTGGTCTGCGACGATACCCTGCGGGAGATCGAGCGCCTGGCGGAGCTGGCGCCGTTGCATAACCCGGTCAATGCGCTGGGCATACGTCTCTTTCGCCAGCTGTTACCCGCGGTACCGGCGGTGGCGGTTTTTGATACCGCCTTTCACCAGACCCTGGCGCCGGAGGCCTGGCTCTATCCCCTTCCCTGGCGCTATTACGCCGAGCTGGGCATTCGCCGCTACGGTTTTCACGGTACCAGCCATTACTATGTCAGCAGCGCGCTGGCGGAAAAGCTGGGCGTACCGCTGAGCGCCCTGCGGGTAGTAAGCTGCCATCTGGGCAATGGCTGTAGCGTCTGCGCCATCAAAGGCGGGCAGTCGGTGAATACCTCAATGGGCTTTACTCCCCAGTCCGGGGTGATGATGGGCACCCGCAGCGGCGATATCGACCCGTCGATCCTTCCCTGGCTGGTGGAGAAAGAAGGGAAATCCGCCCTGCAGCTCAGCCAGCTGCTGAATAATGAATCCGGGCTGCTGGGCGTCTCCGGCGTGTCCTCTGATTACCGCGACGTCGAACAGGCAGCCGACGCCGGCAACGAACGGGCGGCTCTGGCGCTGTCCCTGTTTGCCGAACGCATTCGCGCGACTATCGGCAGCTATATCATGCAGATGGGAGGTCTGGACGCGCTGATCTTTACCGGCGGCATAGGCGAGAATTCCGCCCGGGCGCGGGCGACGATCTGCCGCAATTTGCATTTTCTCGGCCTCGCGTTGGACGACGAGAAAAACCAGCGGAGCGCGACCTTTATTCAGGCGGATAATGCGCTGGTCAAAGTGGCGGTGATCAACACCAATGAAGAGCTAATGATTGCCCGCGACGTCATGCGTCTTGCATTGCCGCAGGCGCGCGAGCTGGCGGTGTCGGCATAAACGACGCGCCTCCTCTTGCGGAGAATCATGGTAACCGGCGGGTCGCCATGCCACTATGCGCCCTGGCGAAGGTAAGCGGAAAGGTGAAAACGTGGCTGTTGCACAATGTCCCGCCTCGTGCGGAGAACTTATCCAGGGCTGGATCCTCGGCAGCGAAAAGCTGGTCTCCTGTCCGGTGGACTGGTACAGCACCGTCGAGGTCGAGACCGGGGTACCGCGAAAAGACGAGCGGCCGCTGTCGCGGGCGATGGTCGACCAGCTGCTGGCCCACTGGGGCTACCCCCCAGCGCTGAGCCAGCAGATCCGCATCACCCTGCACTCAACGATCCCGGTGGCCAAAGGGATGGCCAGCAGCACCGCCGATATCGCTGCCACCGCCGTCGCCACCGCCCATCATCTGGGCCATCTACTGGATGAGCCGACGCTGGCGCGCCTGTGCGTCGCGCTGGAGCCTACCGACAGCACCCTGTTTCGCCAGCTGACGCTGTTCGACCATAATACCGCCGCCACGCAAATCGCCTGTCCCCCTCCGCCGGCGCTCGACCTGTTAGTGCTGGAGAGCCCGCTGACGCTGCGCACCACCGACTATCACCAGCTGCCGCGCGAGCCGGGCCTGTTGGCAAACGCCTCCCGGCTGCAGCTGGCGTGGGAGAAAGTTCAACAGGCCTGCCACTGCGGCAACCCGCAGCTGCTGGGCGAAGCAGCAACCATCAGCGCCATTGCCAGCCAGCAGCTGTTGCCTAAGCCGGGGTTTGACGCGCTGCTGGACCTGGTGGAAAGCGCAGGGCTCTATGGTCTCAACGTGGCACACAGCGGCAGCGTCGTCGGCCTGCTGCTGGACCGCCGTCGGCATGACGTCGAATTTCTGCAATGGCGGCTGGCAGAGAGCGATATCGCCGCCCACTGGCCGCAGCAGCATCTGCTGGCGATGGTGCCCGGGGGCGTCATCCTGCAGTAGGCCTCAGGCCAGCACCCGGCGCAACGCCGCCAGCAGCTGGTCGTTTTCCTCGGCGCTGCGGATCGCCACGCGGAAATAGCGGCTATCCAGCCCCGGGTAGTTGGCGCAGCTGCGGATCAGCACATGCTGGCGCAGCAGGGCATATTGCAGGTCAAAATCGGCTCTGTCGCAGCGCAAGAACAGGTAGTTAGCACGCCCGGGCCACACGGTCAGCCCGGCCATCTCCTGCAGCTGCGCATAGAAACGCGCTCCCTCCTCCTGCAGCCACTGCCAGGTGGCCCGCTGATACGCCCGATCCTGGAGAATAATTTCCCCGGCCAGGGCGGCATAGGCGTTGATGGACCACGGCATTTGTCGCGCGCGCAGTCGGGCCACCGCCTGGGCATCAGCGTTCAGCAGGTAGCCGAGACGCAGCCCCGGAATGGCATAAAATTTGGTCAGCGATCGCAGAACCCAGACGTGCGGATGCTGCGCCAGCAGAGGAATAAACCCCGGCTGGTCGGGGATAAAGTCGAGGAAGGCCTCATCGAGGATCAGGCTGATGTTCAGCGCCCGGCAGCGCTGCGCAATGGCTTCCAGCAGGCCCCGCTCCGGCAGCAGGCCGGTGGGGTTGTTCGGGGTGCAGAGAAACAGGCAGTCCAGCGCCGGAGTCAGGGCATCGAGGATCGCGTCGGTCAGCTGCCAGCCATCGCGCTCCCGCAGGGCATACTCCACCACCTCACAGTCCACCGTCTGCAGCGCCCGCCGGTACTCCGCAAAACCGGGAATGACGATCATCGCCCGCCGCGGCTTAAGGCCGTGGACGAGGGTGAAGATCGATTCAGTTTCGCCGTTGCCGGCGAGGATATGCGCCGCCGGCAACTGATGGTGGGCAGCCAGCGCCTGATGCAGCTGTTGATACTCGACGTCAGGGTAGCGTTCGGCGCAGCCTGGGTTGTCAACGATCGCCTGCCTGAGCGAGGCAGGCATCCCCAGCGGATTGATGTTGGCGCTAAAATCCAGCAGCTCGCCGGGGGCTATGCCCAGCAGGGCGGCGGCCTCGCGGATATTGCCGCCATGGGCGCTTTTCAGTAAGGCCATGTCCCTTTCCTGTGTGGTTATCCGCGGCGGGCCAGCGTCGCGCCATCGGCAAAGTAGGCTTTAATCCCGGCGAGGATCGACTCGGCCACCTCCTGCTGGAATTTGGCCGTTTTCAGCTTTCGCTCTTCTTCCACGTTACTGATAAACGCCGTCTCCACCAGAATGGAGGGGATGTCAGGCGCCTTCAGCACCGCAAAGCCCGCCTGTTCTACCCGGTTCTTGTGCAGGTTATTGATATTGCCCATTTTCTCCAGCACCGCCTTGCCAAATTTGAGGCTGTCAGCGATGGTGAGAGACTGCACCATATCGAACATGGTGTGGTCGACATAGCGGTCGCCGCTCTTGCTGACCCCACCGATCAGATCCGAGGCGTTCTGCGTCTGGGCGAGATATTTTGCCGCGGTACTGGTGGCCCCCTTGGTGGAGAGGGCAAACACCGAAGAGCCGCTGGGCTGGCGGCTGGTAAAGGCATCGGCGTGAATCGACACGAACAGGTCGGCGCGCTGCTTCTGCGCCTTGGCGACACGCACTTTCAACGGGATGAACACGTCTTCGTTGCGGGTCATATAGGCCTTCATATTGCCTTCTTTGTCGATCAGCGCCCGCAGGCGACGGGCAATCTGCAGCACCACGTCTTTTTCGCGGGTGCGATACTTTCCCACGGCGCCGGAGTCTTCGCCGCCGTGTCCGGGATCGAGCATGATGACAATCGGCCGGTCGCGCCCGGCTTTGCCCGGCTGCGGCCCGCTTTGCGCCGGCGGCACCTGACGCTCCAGGTCGCCTTTGTTGTAATCCTCGAGCAGCGCCAGCAGCGGATCCTGAACATCGGTGGCGTTGGCGGGGTAGAGGTCCATCACCAGACGCTCTTTAAAGCCAGCCACCGGCGCGAGGGCAAACAGCTGCGGCTTGACGTTCTGCTTGAGCTCAAAGACCATGCGCACGGTTTGTGGATCAAACTGGCCCACGCGGGCGGACTTAATAAAGGGATCGTCATCGCGGATCTGGCCGCCCATGCCTTTCAGCACAGAGTTCAGGTTAACCCCTTCCAGATCCACTACCACTCGTTCCGGATTACTGAGGGCAAACTGCCGGTATTTCAGCACATGATTCGATTCTACCGTGACACGCGTGTAGGTCGATGCTGGCCAGACGCGAACGGCGACCACCCGCGCGGCGGCGGCCAACCCGACAGGGCTCACGCTCATTAACCACATGGCGCCCGCGCCCTGCAACAGACGGCGACGGCTTAATCCTGAGTTGTTTCCCGACATGCCACTCCCAAGCAATAAAAACGCATTTGTACCCAAAACAAACAGATTGACCAGAAACTTTAACGAAAGGCATATAACCTGTCATCTATAAAAGGGTAAACATTCATTGACACCCTGCGCCGGGTCACATGTTTTTCGCGACTTAGCCTAAAATTGGCACTTGCGTTTAACGGCAAAACAGAATAAAAATACAATAATTACGAATAATCATGCATTGAGGGTTTGTCATGGTGAAGGAACGTCGCACTGAACTGGTAGAAGGATTCCGCCATTCTGTTCCCTATATTAATGCCCATCGGGGAAAAACGTTTGTCATCATGCTGGGCGGCGAAGCCATTGAGCATGAGAATTTTTCGAACATTGTCAATGACATAGGATTATTGCATAGCCTGGGCATCCGTCTGGTGGTGGTCTATGGCGCTCGACCGCAGATTGACGCTAACCTCGCCGAGCACCATCACGAGCCGGTCTATCACAAGCAGACGCGAGTGACTGACGCCAAAACGCTGGAGCTGGTTAAGCAGGCGGCGGGGATGCTGCAGCTGGAGATCACCGCCCGTCTGTCGATGAGCCTCAACAACACCCCGCTGCAGGGGGCCCATATCAACGTTGTCAGCGGCAACTTTATCATTGCCCAGCCGCTGGGCGTCGATGACGGCGTCGATTATTGCCACAGCGGACGCATTCGCCGCATTGACGAAGAGGCGATTCATCGTCAGCTCGACAGCGGCGCCATTGTCCTGATGGGGCCGGTCGCGGTGTCGGTCACCGGCGAGAGCTTTAACCTGACTTCGGAAGAGATCGCTACCCAGCTGGCCATCAAGCTGAAGGCGGAGAAAATGATCGGCTTCTGTTCGTCGCAAGGGGTTTACAACCAGGCCGGGGAAATTGTCTCCGAACTGTTCCCTAATGAGGCGCAAGCCCGCGTCGAAGAGCTGGAAGCAGACGAAGACTATAACTCCGGCACCGTGCGCTTCCTGCGCGGGGCGGTGAAGGCCTGCCGCAGCGGCGTACGGCGCTGCCACCTGATCAGCTATCAGGAAAATGGCGCGCTGCTGCAGGAGCTGTTTTCACGCGACGGCATCGGCACCCAGATCGTCATGGAGAGCGCGGAGCAGATCCGTCGGGCGACCATCAATGATATCGGCGGTATTCTTGAGCTGATAAGCCCGCTCGAGCAGCAGGGCATTCTGGTACGCCGTTCCCGCGAACAGCTGGAGATGGAGATCGACAAATTCACCATTATTCAGCGCGATAACACCACCATCGCCTGCGCCGCCCTCTATCCTTTCCCGGAAGAGAAGATCGGCGAAATGGCCTGCGTGGCGGTGCATCCGGATTACCGGAGCTCGTCGCGGGGAGAGGTGCTGCTGGAGCGTATTGCCGCTCAGGCCAGGCAGATGGGACTGAGCAAGCTGTTCGTGTTAACCACCCGCAGCATCCACTGGTTCCAGGAGCGCGGCTTCACGCCGGTGGATATCGACCTGCTGCCGGAGAGTAAAAAGCAGATGTATAACTATCAGCGCCGGTCGAAGGTGCTGATGGCCGACCTCGCTTAAGCCCTTCTCCTCTCTATCTAACGGCCCGGGATAGCGCGACGCTTATCGCTTTATCCCCGGCCGGTCTCCCGCCCCTCTTCCCGCCAGCCTGGCGTACGCACGCGGGCGAAATTCCTGGTTTCCGCGCAGGCCATTTCTTTCTCGCTGGCTCACCGATATGCTATTGGCTGTCGACAGGACGTCGACTGGCGCCGCGGCCGCCACCCGCCCTGCAAGGATCGCTTAAAGAATGGAACCCAAACCGAACTGGCTGGTCAGACATATTAATCTCATTACCACCGCGGTCGCCCTCTATCCGTGGTTGCTGATGATACTGCTCCTCTGGGATAACCAGCGCCATCATCAGCATGGCTATGCCGCGCTCGGCGCCGCCATCGCGATATTATTTCTGCTGGCCCTGACGTCCGGCATGAATCTTCTCATCTCCTCGCTGGTGATTTTTTGTGCCCGCTGTTTCACCCCACCGCTGGCCGGCGGCGCAGCAGTCCGCTTTTTCGCGATGAACTCGATCTCGGCGCTCTGGCTTTTCCCTCTGTTCTTTAGTTACTGATTTTTCCGCCAGCCCGGGCGACGGCTGCAGCATTTTCCATCGCCCGGACTCGGCGTCTCATGGGGTTTCGCGCCCGGCGAAAATCTCCGCCAGGCCGCTGCGCCGTTCGGTGCGCGTCACAATGGCCTGGGAGAGCACCTGCTCGTCGGCATAGAGCGACAACCGCCGTTTCGCGCGGGTGATCGCCGTATAGACCAGTTCGCGGGTCACCAGCGGGACGCTGCGCGCCGGCAGGATCAGCGCCGCGTGTTCGAACTCCGAGCCCTGCGATTTATGCACGGTCATCGCCCAGGCGGTATCATGCTCCGGCAGACGGCTCGGCTGCACCGACTTGATGGCGCCGTCGGGCATCAGGAACCACACCCGCAGCTCGCCGTTGCGCTCCAGGGCGATGCCGATATCGCCGTTAAACAGCCCCAGCGCACTGTCGTTGCGCGATATCATGATCGGTCGGCCATCATACCAGCGAGAGTGGCGCGGCAGGGCGATCGCCCGCTGGCGGTTGAGCCGCTGCTCCAGCCGCTCATTGACGCCGCTCACGCCGTACGGCCCCTCGCGCAGCGCGCACAGCAGCTGGAATTCGCTGAAAGCGGCCAGCATGGCCTGCGGTTCGGCCCGCTCGCGGCGCAGCTGCAGGTAGCGCTCATAGCCCTGCTGAGCCGCGCCGAGCATGGCTTCGTACTCTTCGGTCGTGCTGAGGGGATGAAGCGCGATATCGTCAAACGGCTGGCGCAGCGTGGCCTTCACCTCCGCGCGCGCGCCAGCGTTCACCGCCCGCGCCAGGCTCCCGATGCCGGAGTGACTACCGAAGCGATAGCTCTTTTGCAGCAGGCACAAACTGTCTCTCAGCGCGCCCGCGATAGCCCCCTCGCCCGCCGGCACCGGCGAACCGGTCAGCCGGGTCAGCTCCTGCGCCCGCGCGGCGGTATAGCCCGAACTCGCCCAGGCGCAGATATCCCCCAGCACCGCCCCCGCTTCTACGGAGGCCAGCTGGTCGCGATCGCCGAGGAAAATCACCCGCCCGTGGGCCGGCAGCGCGTCGATAAGCCGCGACATCATCGGCAGGTCGATCATCGAGGCTTCATCCACCACCAGCACGTCCAGATGCAGCGGGTTGCCGGCGTGATAGCGCATCCGCTGGCTGCCTGGCTGGGCGCCCAGCAGACGATGCAGCGTGCTGGCCTCGGTGGGAATCAACGCTTTCTGCGCGTCGGTCAGCGGCAATTTTCTCAGCGCCGCGCCCAGCGATTCGGTCAGACGCGCCGCCGCTTTCCCCGTCGGTGCCGCCAGGCGAATACGACAGCGTGGGCTGTCTTCGATCTGGATCAGCGCCGCCAGAAGCTTCGCCACGGTGGTGGTCTTCCCGGTCCCGGGACCGCCGGAGATCACTGAGATGCGGCGGGTCAGCGCCACCGCCGCGGCCACTTTTTGCCAGTCGGTTTCGCCGGTGGCAGGGAACAGGGCATTCAGGGTTGACGCCAGCCGGGCCTCATCCATCTCCAGCACCCGGTTGGCTTCATTGAAGAAGCGGGCGACGGTCAGCTCGTTGCGCCACATCCGATTCAGATAGAGCCGGTCGCCGCACAAAATCATCGGCGCCGGAGCATCGCCGCAGCTCACCGCCGACGACGCGAGCAGCAGTGCGGGCCAGTCCTCCGGCGCGCCGGCTTCGGCCAGCAGCCGATCGCGGATCTCCCCCGCTTTACCACTCAGCGCCTCGTCGCCGCTCAACCGCGAGAGCGGCAGACAGACGTGCCCCTCGCCGGCATCCCGGCTCAGCAAGGCCGCCGCCAGCTTGACCGCCGGCGGGTCGTTTTGCGCCACCATCAGTGCAAACTGGACGTCCAGCGGCCGCAGCAGACGCTGCTCCACCGCCGCCAGCAGTAGTTGTTCGAAAGTCATGAGGCCTCCTCCTGAGTTTCTCCGGCAAAAAGCTGATCCAGACCGTCAATCAGCGGTCGCACCGGCCGGGTGGTGAAGATCCCCTGCCCCCCCTCCTGCCCGTCCATGCCGCGCAGGAAAAGATAAATCACGCCGCCGAAGTGGCGGTCATAGTCATAATCGGCCAGCCGGTGGCGCAGATAGCGGTGCAGCGCCAGGCTATACAGCTGATACTGTAGATCGTAGCGGTGGGCACGCATCGCCTGCTCCATCGCCGGCCGGGTGTAGGCCTCGCGATCTTCCCCCAGCCAGTTGGATTTGTAATCCAGCAGGTAATAACGGCCTTCGTGACGGAAGACCAGATCGATAAAGCCCTTCAGCATGCCGCGCACCTGGCGGAAATCCAGCGGCGGCGTGTCGGCAGAGAGGGGATCGTACTGGCGGATAAGCGCGTCAAGGCGCTCCGCCGTCAGCAGCTGGGCGATGGGCAGGTAAAATGCCATCTCCACCTGTTTATCCCGCGACGCAAGCTGATTGAGCGCGATATCCGGCCCCGGCAGGCGGGTCTTCAGCACGCCCCCCAGCCAGTCGGTCAGCACCGGCGCCCACTGCGCGTCAAACCCGCTCAGCTGCAGCTTCTCCGCCATCCACCCTTCCGGCACCGGCTGGGTGAAGTCCAGCTCCTCAAACAGGCTGTGCAGGAAGGTCCCCGGCGCGGCGCCGCGCGGGAACTGGTGCGGAGTCAGCTGCGGCTCTTCCACGACTTCGCCGACGCCGGCGGCATCAACATCCAGACGCGGCAGCAAATCCTGCCCGCCGCTGAAACCATGCTGCTGCAGTCCGGAGTAACTGGTCACCCGCCAGTCGTCGGCAATGCGGCGCTGCAGCTCGCGCGCCGACAATCGCGGGATGGTCGCCGCAGGCGCCTGCCACGGGGTGAGATCCAGTTCGCCCGGTCTCTGTAATGCAATATCGCCATGACAGAAGTCCGCCAGCCGCGCAGCCAGCCCGGCGGCGTCCATGGCTTCGCCCGCCTGCAGCAGCCGTCCCAGCGCGCTGAGGTGGAAATCGCTGTTGCCGGATTTCCGGCTGCTGAGCGGCGCCACGCCGAGGCTGCAGTGCCAGACCGCGCGGGTCAGGGCCACGTACAGCAGGCGCAGATCTTCCGCCAGTCGTTCCGCCTCCGCCAGCTCGAGGCTGGCCTCATCCTGGCCCAGATCCAGCACCGCCGCGAACGTCTCGCGATCGTGGTAAAACGCCTGGTCCTGTTTACGAAACCGGGCGATAAACGGCAGCCAGACCAGGGGGTATTCCAGCCCTTTTGACTTGTGAATAGTGACAATTTGCACCAGGTGCTTATCGCTTTCGAGACGCATCTGCTGGCTGGCGGCGTTGCTGTCCGGCTCGGCGATATGCTGCGCCAGCCAGCGCACAAGGGCATGCTCGCTTTCCAGCTGGCTGGCCGCCTCCTGCAGCAGTTCGCTGATGTGCAGAATGTCGGTTAAGCGCCGCTCGCCGCCGCGTGTCGCCAGCAGATTCTCGGCGATATGTCGGGCCGTCATCAACGCCCGCAGCATCGGCATCACTCCGCGCTGCCGCCAAATCTGGCGGTATTCGCTGAACTCTTCCACCAGCGCGTCCCACGCCTGCTCATCCTGGTTCAGGTTTTCAATATCCAGCGCGGTCAGGCCAAACATCGACGTCGCCAGCGCGCTGCGCAGGGTATTTTCCCGCTCCGGGGCCAGCACCGCCTGCAATAGCCAGAGCAGCTCCTGGGCCTCCAGCGTCTCAAAAACGCTGTCGCGGTTGGAGAGGTAGACCGAGGGAATACCCAGCGTCTGCAGCGCTTCACGCACCTGCGCCGCCTCCAGCCGGTTGCGCACCAGCACGGTAATATCCGAAGCCTGTACCGGGCGCGAGGTTTCCCCGCGCCACAGCAGCGCGCGCCCCCGCTGACCGGCGCTCAGCCAGTCGCGGATCTGCGTGGCGCAGAGCTGCGCCATAAAGGTCTGATAATCGCCAGACCCGACGGTGTCGCCGGGCATCAGCCAGACGTTCATCGCCGGTACGTCCGCCGCGTCAACGGTAAAGCGCAGCCCCTTGTTCTTCGCCGCCGCCTTCACCGGCAGGAACGGGATCTCGTGGAACATGAAGGGGTTATCGCTGAGGCTGAACAGCCGATTGACGCTGCCCACCATGCCCGGCGAGGAGCGCCAGTTGGTATCGAGGGTGTAGTGCGCGGCAACGTCGCCGCGCGCTTTCATATAGGTAAAGATATCGGCGCCGCGAAAGGCGTAGATGGCCTGCTTCGGATCGCCGATCAGCAGCAGAGCCGTCTCCGGCTGCCGGCGCCAGATGCGGCGAAAAATCCGGTACTGCTGAGGGTCGGTGTCCTGAAATTCATCGATCATCGCCACCGGAAAACGCTGGCGAATGGCGCTGGCCAGCGTCTCGCCGCTGTCGCCGCGCAGCGCCTCGTCAAGCCGGCTGAGCATATCGTCAAACCCCAGCTCGCCGCGGCGGCGCTTTTCGCGGGCGACCGCATCGCGGATCTCGACCATCGCTCTCGCCAGCACCAGATCGGTGAGCGTCAGCGAGGAGGCCAGCAACGACTCTACGGCGCTAAACAGGGGATGCACCGGCGGTTCGCCACCGGCTTTGGTGCGCTCGAGCAGAAACGACTGGGCAAATTTCTCCAGCGCGTCGGGCAGCTGGTAGCTTAACGTCTCTTCCTGCGCCCAGGCGTTCACTTTCTCCATCCACTTGCCCTGGTTGCCGCGATTAAACTTCCGCCGGTCAAGGCCGGAATTTTCCAGCACGCCTTCGATCTCGCCCACCTGCTCGCGCCACTGCTGCTTGAGCGAGTCAATGCGGGCGATGATCTGCTGATGGCGTTCGGCCAGCGTCTCGTTAGGGGCTGGCGGCGACTTAAGCTGCGGCGCTTCGCCCTGCAGCCAGCGGTCAAGGGACTTCAGCAGATCGCGCGGCCCTTTCCAGACGTCGTGGATCACCGCAGCGATATCGCGGGTCAGGGGATAGCAGTGGCGGCGCCAGAAATCGGCGCAGGCCTGATAGCGCAGACGGGATTCATCCTCGATCAGCTGTTGCTCGAACAGCATGCCCGACTCGAAGGCGTTAAGGCTCAGCATCCGTTGGCAAAAGCCGTGGATGGTGAATACCGCCGCCTCGTCCATCTGCCGTTCAGCCAGCAGCAGCGTCTTCGCAGCGTCATCTTTATCGGCGATCTCCGCCAACAACGCGCTGTAGAGCGGATTGTCGGATTCGCCGCGCAGGCAGGCGATGCGCAGTTCGTGGATGTTGCTGCGGATACGGCCGCGCAGCTCTTCGGTCGCCGCCTCGGTAAAGGTCACCACCAGCAGTTCTTCAACGCTGATGGCGCGGGGATAGGCGGCCTCACCGCCCAGCCCCAACAGCAGCCGCAGATACAGCGCGGCGATGGTAAAGGTTTTTCCGGTGCCCGCAGAGGCTTCTATCAGGCGCTCGCCGATCAGGGGCAAGCGCAGGGGATCCAAAGACTCAGCGGTGTCGGTCATTCATTCTCTCGCATCAGGGGTAAGGATTGCTGCAATGCGCTGACGTTTTCCCACACTTTGCCGCCTTTCGGCTGGGCATAGTCCGCTTTGCCATTCTGGCTACCGGAAATCTGGGACAAGATCGTCATGCCCTGCGGATCCACCACCGTCTGATGGAAGAAGTCGGCAAGTTTTTGCGGCGTCAGCAGTTTAATCTGAGCCACTACTTTATCACGTGAATCAAAACGCATATTACCGCGATCGAAATCTTTGCTCAGTTTCGAGGCTTCATCGCCCAGCGTCTGCGGCGCCTGCAGCATCTGGCTTATCACCGCCTGCTGGAGCTGGGCAAACTCTTCCGGCTTCATCGCCCGCAGCTTCGCCTCCGCGGTGGGGAAGAAGGCCTGGAACCGCTGCCAGAGGAAGGCCGGTTGCTTATCGCTACTCTGCAGCAGGAAGCCCATGCCCCACTGGCGCCCCACGTTCATCGGGAAGGCAAAGACCGCGTAGCCGAGCTGCTCTTCGGTACGCAGCTGGTTGTAGAACCACGGCTGAATAATCTGTCCCAGCAGGGTGCTGGCGGCGGTGCTGCTGAACTCATCAACATTGGGCGGCGCGAACACCGCGGCCAGCGCGGAGTCGGTGCTGTTGCCCGCTTTGTTGAAGATCGCCAGCTGCTGCCGGTTCACCACCACGTCTTTATTGCGGCACCATTCGTTGCCGTCAGCGCCCAGCTGCTGCTGGATCTGGCGGGCCAGGGTCGTGGCGGCATCGGCGGTCATATTGCCGATCACCATCAGTTCAGGACGCCCCCTGGTTTTCAGGTTGGCGCGGTAGTCGAGCACCTCTTTAAGGGTAATGGAGGGCAGCAGCGCCCGGCGCACTTCGCGCTGGAAGTACGGCACCTGCGAGACCATCTGGATCGGCATAATCGCCTGATCGTAGGCTTTGCCTTTCTCGGCGGAATCCATCATCTGCGCATACCAGGATTTGGCCTGCTCCAGCTGCTCCTCGGTCGGCGTATAGCTGAAGTATCCCTGCAACAGATCGCTGAACAGCGCCGGAAGATGCTGGGTATAGCCGTTGGCATTGACCATTAATCCGTTATTAGCGCCGGTAGAGAACGAAATGCCGCCGACCGCCGCCTGGTTACTGAGCTGGTCGAGGGCGATGCCGGCGAGATAATCGTTGAGGGCAAACATCACCTGCCGGCGAGCGCTGTCCATCGCCTGAGGGTTACGCAGCACCAGGGAGATGTCCGCCTTCGGCTCGCTGGCAAAATACTGGCTCGGGGCATACACCACCCGCAGCGTCGGTTCATCCAGGATCAGCTGCGGATGCGGCCAGGCTTTATCGCTTTTGCTAAGGGTGAAGTCATCCGGAATATAGGGGTTGAGCGCCGGCAGCTGCAGCTGGATGGCCTGCGATTTGTGCTGCCAGTCAGCGAACGTCTGCTCGCTAATCTTATCCACCTGATACGGCGCATCGACAAAGTAGGCCGTCTTGTTATGCGGCTCCTGGGGGCTGATATACCAGATGCGGGCGTTCTGCGGGGTCATCATCGCCAGCCGGTCTTTGATCGCCTGCGGGTCGTACTGGTCGGCAATATTTACCACGTCCAGCGCATGCTCGACCGGCACCCGGATCATGGTGTCCGCCAGCCATTCCACGTAGTCCATGTCGCGGTTGATCGACGGATAGCGGAAATCGAGCGCCAGCACATGCGCCAGTTCGTCGAAATAGCGTTTGTCGATGCCCTGAGTACGCAGGAGGTCGAGGTAGCTGAAAATGGCCGCCGTCACTTCATCGCGGTGCGCCAGGCCTTTGTCGGTGAGGGTGGCTGAGATCGCCAGTACGCCGCTGTTGCCGTTTACCACCGGATCGGAATCGGCGCGGATACCTTCCGCCAGGCCCTGTTTTTGCAACCAGTCAGAGAGCGTGCCCGGGCTGCGGTTGCCGATAAGATAGGTGACCAGCTCATCGGTTTTGCTGCGGAAGCGATCGCTGTTGTTGTCGATGCGAAACTCGACGCGCAGCACTTTACGCGGCATCGCCGGCACATAGTGAATAATGATGCCTTTTTGCGCATCCGTGACCACCGGGACGGTAATTTCCGGCCTGCTGATCTGACGATTCGGCACGCGGCCAAAGGTGTCCGCAGCCATGCGCGCCAGCGCCGGCAACGGCTTGTTGCTGTAGATCACCGCTTTCATCAGATTGGCGGAGTACCAGCTATCGCGGAAGGTGTGCAGCGCATCAAGCACCGGGCTGCCGGGCTTATCGCTGAGCGTCTCGAGGTTGCCACCGGAGAAGTGGGCCGCCGGGTGAGCCGGGTTGATGGTCTCCGCGCTGACCTGGGCCATGCGCATCCCGTCTCGCGTCCGGGCCATCGTCAGCTCGGCGTTGACCGCGTTACGTTCGCGGTCGGCATATTTTTTATCCAGCAGCGGCGCGGCGATGGCGTCGGCCAGGCGATCTACGGCCCCGTCCAGCGCATCATTTTCCACTTCAAGATAAAACGCGGTGCGGTAGGGCGCGGTACTGGCGTTATGACTGCCGCCGTGCAGCTTAAGAAACTCTGCAAGGCTGTCAGGCTGGGGATATTTTTGCGACCCCATCAGCGTCATATGTTCCAGAAAATGCGCCAGCCCCTGATGATCTGCCGGATCCTGCAGGGATCCCACCGGCACCACCAGCGCCGACAGCGATTTCACCGCCTGCGGATCGGAAACCAGCAGCACGACCATGTCGTTATCAAGGCGGATCGCCTGATACTGACGCGTATCTTTTTCGCTTTTGCGGATCGTCTCCTGAATCGGCTGCCATCCGGTGTCGGCCTGACTAAACGGCGCCCAGAGGGCGGCCAGCACAACAAAAACCTTGAACCATAAACTGCGGGGCATTCACGAACCTCATCATTAACAAACTTGCGCTGCACAGCGTGCAGCCTTTTATGTCCATCAGTCCGTGATACGTTGCGCATATTAAATGAACCGCCATTCAGTGCGCAATTTTTATACTATTTAAATTTGTGTGGACCGATGGTAACGATATAGCGGTAACAGATAACGCTGCGTCTGGGCAATGATTTCTTCGTAATGCGCCGGCTCCAGCGAACGCCACAGGCGTTGATACCAGATATCGGCGCCCTCCCCGCTGACCACCATGTTCCCTTCGTAGGTCTGCAGGAATTTGCTCCGCGCTTTCTGCTGCGTCTCTTCGTCCATTAAGATGACATCCTTTTCGGCGTCGTAACAGGCTTTCAGCCAGGCGCCACCGCTTTCCGGCAGCAGCAGCAGCGGCTGCGACATCCCCAGCAAATAGCCATCCACCAGCTCGTTAAGGTACGCCTGCGCCTCGGCGGGCGCCAGCGCCGGAAAGCGCCACTCTCCCTCTTTCCGCACAAACAGCCGGCTCTCGCCGGTGCCGCCGCTGGCGCAGTAGACAAGGTGTTCCAGCCAAAGTTGCATCCCCTGGGAGACGCTCAGCAGCGAAGGCCGCCAGCGCAGCAGACCGTCCGGCTGCACCTGCTGCAGCCAGCCGGTCAGGTTCACGCCGCCGCACTGCAGATCGATCTCCATGCTCTGCGCCTGCTGGCGCTCGGCCATCACCCGCTCGGCCAGCGCCTGCATCTCCAGGCGCTGCGTCTCCCAGACCAGCTCGCCAAAGGCGCCATACGGCAGCTCGCCGGCGGCGCGAAAGCGGCGGAACATAGCCGAGACGTCCTGCTCCTCAATAAGCGTATTGAGCAGTTGCTGATTCAGTTGATAACGGCTCAGCCCTTCAAGAGTGAACGGCTCGTCGTCTGGAATATCGTCCTCTTCGGCGCGGAAATTGACCCGCAAACGCTGCTGAAAGAACGCGCGTACCGGGTGCTGCCAGAAGCGCAGAAGCTGATCGAACGGCAGGCTGTCAATCGGCGGCGCGGTGAGCGGCTGTATAAAATCGCTATGCGCCTCTCCCTGCTGGCCGGCGGCCGCCAGCCATTCACGAGCGTAGCTCTTGTTCTCGTCTTCCTGGAAATTGGCAACGTCGAACGGCATGCGCGTATGCAGATGGGTGATATGGGCTTTAACCCGCGCTTCGCTGGCGTCGCAGTCAAGCTCTTCGTCACCGGCGAGACAGTGGCTCTGGCCGATATAATCCACCAGCTCCTGCACCAGCACCGAAGGAAAACGCTCGCTGTTGTCCTGGATCGAACGGCCGATATAGCTGATATACAGCGTCTGCTCGGCGGACATCAGCGCTTCGAGGAACAGATAGCGGTCATCATCGCGCCGGCTGCGGTCGCCGCGCTGCGGCTTCTGGCTCATTAAATCAAAGCCCAGCGGCGGTAGCGTGCGCGGATAAACCCCGTCATTCATCCCCAGCAGGCACACCACCTTAAAGGGGATCGAACGCATCGGCATCAGGGTACAGATATTGACCGGGCCGGCAAGAAAGCGCTGGCTGATCCGCTGCTGATCGAGGCGCTGGGCCAGCTCATAGCGCAGCAGCGTCAGCGGCACCTGCTCGCCATACTGCGCCTCCAGACCGCTATCAATAACCGCCAGCCACTGCTGCTCAATCAGCGCCAGCGCCGCTTCGGTCTCACTGTCCGGCAGGAAAAAGTCATTCAGCAGATCGCGACAGACCGGCAGCCACTCCGCCAGCGGCCGCTGCTGGGCCAGGCCGCGTCGCCACAGATTAAGCTGCATCAGCAGCGATGCGAGGTTGCCCACCAGCTCGGCGATCAAACCGCTGGATTCGTCATATGGCAGCACCGACTGCCATTCTCCCTCGCGGCTGTCCATCGCGTAGCCCAACAGCATGCGGGTGAGGCCGAACCGCCAGGTATGCTGCCCGGTCGCCGGCAGGTCCAGCTCACGGACGTTGTCGTCATCCATTCCCCAGCGGACGCCGGACTCGTTCACCCACTGGCGCAGGTAGCGCAGCCCTTCTTCCGTGATATTAAAGCGCGCCGCCAGCACCGGGACGTCCAGCAGCGCCAGCACATCTTCACTGGCGAAGCGGCTGTCCGGCAGCGAGAGCAGCGTGATAAACGCCTGCAGCACCGGGTGCGACTCTCGGGCGCGACGGTCGGAGATCGCCCACGGCAGCCAGCGATCGCCGCTGGCGGCGCCAAACACCGCCTGTATATATGGGCTGTAGCTGTCGATATCCGCCACCATGACGATGATATCCCGCGGCGTGAGCGTCGGATCCGCCTCCAGCATCGCCAGTAGCCTATCGTGCAGAACCTCCACTTCGCGCTGCGGACTGTGGCAGACGTGAATGCTCAGACTGCGGTCATCCAGCGTCAGCGGACGTTTGTCGCGACTGTGGGCGAATGCCTCTGCGCTCTGCCCGGCCACCGCCGCGTTGCGCAGTTCGAGGATATCCGATTGCAGGTTATGCAACAGGTTATCGGGGGCGATGTCGACAAAAGCGTCCAGCTCCTCATAGCGCTCCAGCCCCGCCAGCAGGTAGATATAGTCGCGCCCCAGTTTCCCCCAGGAGGCGAGCAACGGGTTGCCGACATCCTGTTCCCCGGCGTCATTAAACAACCCCGGCGCCTGCTCGGTGTCGCGAAACAGAGGTAGCGCGCGCGCCTCGCGGTGATGGCGCCGCTGACGCGACAGCAGCTTCGCCAGAAACGCCGGATCCTTAATGTCTCCCCAGTAGTAGCGGCAGGGGTTGGTAAACAAGACATAGACATCGACATGCTTACCCAGCGCCTGCAGCGCCTGAAGATAGACCGGCGGCAGCGCGGAAATCCCGCAGATGAAGACGCGCGACGGCAGCCCGGCGGGCGGTTCGTCCGCTTTTTCCAGGGTACTGATAAAGCGCTGGTAGAGATTGGCGCGGTGCCACTGCGGCTGCCCCAGCTCGGCGGTGTAGCTCACCAGCGCCTGCCACAGCGGCGCCTGCCACTGCTGGGCATCGCCGAGACCTTCCACCCGCTGGCCGGCCTCCCAGCGCATCAGCCACTCCGGGCGATAGACGAGGTACTGGTCATAGAGGTCCGCCACCCGGGCGGCCAGCTGAAACAGCTTGCGCTTGTCGCCGTCATCACTCAGATACTGGCGCAGCAGGATAAAATCGTCTTCCTCCAGGTGCTGCGGCAGGAGGGTCATCAGCTTCCAGCTCATGCTCTGCTTGCTGAAGGCGCTTTCGCCCGGAATATCTTTCAGGACGCGCACGAACATATCCCAGATAAAGCTCGCCGGCAGCGGGAACTCGATATTGGCGGCAATCCCGAAGCGCGCGGCCAGGGTCATCTGCAGCCACTGCGCCATGCCGGTACTCTGCACCAGCACCATTTCGGCCTGAAAAGGGTCATCCAGCCGCTGGCGCTCGACGATAAACTCCATCAACGCCTCGAGAACATCCAGCCGGTTTGAGTGGTATACCCTTAACATAATTGCTCCTGACTACTGGCTGACCGGGCAATGCAGCCGGGTCATCTGCACCCGCTTTGCAACGGGTCTACTGATCGTTACCGTGATGCTGACACATCTTTGCCTCGATGTCTGCATACGGCTTACCTGCCCGCGTGCCGGCGACGGCGGCGCGGAGAGCTGGCTATAGCGCCACGCGTCGCGCCACAGTTGACGGGTCTGGTTCAACTGGACAATTCCTTGCGCCATTCCGCGCTGATAGCCGCCCAGCGCGGTGATCGTCAGCACCATCAGCGCCATCGCCAGCACGGTCTCCGGCAGGCTAAACCCCCGCTGACGCTTCAGGGCATTTGACATAAGCTCGCCTCCCTGAGCGGGCAAAAATCGCTCCAGCCGTGGCCGGAAAAACGCACCTGCCCGCCGCGCACCTCGCCGGACTGCCAGACCTGCACCTCGCCGCTGGCGCTGCTGAGCAACAGTGAACCGTCGCCGAAGATACGCAGACAGGCGCGCCAGCCCTGCGGCGCCTGCTCCCGGCAGGCCAGCGCCACCTGCGCCGACCAGACCTGCTGTTTTCCCCACTGCAGCGCGGAATGGGCTATCGCCGTATCGCGGATCGCCTGCGTTTCGCTGGCGGTTTGCGCCAGCAGCGCCCGCTGCTGCAGGTTAAGCCCCTCGAGTAACAGGCTGCCGAGGGTCAGCAACAGGAGCACCATCAGCAGCGACGACATTCCACGCTGGCGGATCACAGGTTATACCCCGTCACCCGCTGCTCAACCTCGCTCGTCAGGCCCGTCTGTTGCGCGGAGCGCGCCGCCAGCGTCACGCTCAGCTCCGGCGCGAAGCCCGGGGTGACTTGACGTTGTACCGAGAAGCGCGTCACCACGATGGCGGCCGGGTTGGTGATTTTCTCCCATCCGCCGCCGCGGCAGTCGCTGGCCCCGCGCAGGGTCTCCAGCGCGCCGTCGTGCAGGCGAAAGCCGGTGCTCTCCGCCGCTGCCGCGGGGGAGGTTTCCCATCTCCCGTTGCTGTTCGCATCCCAGCGCACAATCAGACACTCGCCGCCAGCGGCTAGCTCCAGCCCGGCTCCGCCGCACGCTCCCCGGCAGTACCCGGCGCGCTGCAGATGTTTTCCCACGGCATGCACACGCTGCCACAGCTCGTTCTCCAGGGCCAGCTGTTCGCCCTGGCGCAGAATATGACGCTGCAGGGCAGGCAGAAAGCGGCAGGCCCCCATCAGCAGCAGCGAGCCGATGGCCATGGCGATAAGCGCCTCCGCCAGGGAAAATCCGCGGCGGCTCACTGACACCCTCCTGCGCTGTCGCTGCGGCATAAACGAATCCGCCCCCAGTGTGAGATCACAATGCTCCAGCTGCCGGCCGCGCTCTGCAGCCGCAGATTCCCCGCCCAGGCGGTGCTGCGCAGACCATAAAACCCCAGACCAGGCGTAACGCCAGCCAGCGTGATCCCCGGCCAGCGCGGGCGCAGCGTGAAGGATGTCCCCGAGGCGCAGTCAGGCCCCTCCCCCTCCGCGCTCAGGCACCAGCCCACTTCGTCCTGGCCGACGCGAAGCACGCGGTCCCGGTTGTAGGCGTTGGCGTCATCGCGCAGAAAGAGCAGAAAATCCCGCACCTGGACGGCAGTTTGCCACAGTCGTTGCTGCTGCTGCCAGCGCTGCCAGCCGTACAGGCCGCCGACGCTGAGGATCATCATCAGTGTCAGCGTTACCAGGGTTTCCATCAGGGTGTAGCCATGTTCTCTGTTCATGGCGTCGAGTATGCCGCGGCGATTGGCCCTGGCGCGACGACGGAAAATAGCTTTCCCGGCCAGATACGCAAAAAAGCTTTGCATACTCGACAGAAGAACATTTTTTTGCGAACGTCTAGCCAACTTCGCCCACCGCAACCACCTGTGGCCTGGGGGGCAGGTGAAAACAACCTTCTCCCGGTGGTAACGGAAAGCGCTCCCATCGGGTGGTGCGAAGGGCATAAAAAAACCGGCGCCATCGGGCGCCGGTTAGTCATCTCTGCTAGGGGGTTAAATCGCCACCGGCGCTTTAATGCCCGGGTGCGGATCGTAACCTTCAATCTCGAAGTCTTCAAAGCGGTAGTCGAAGATCGACGCCGGCTTGCGTTTGATGACCAGCTTCGGCAGCGGACGCGGTTCGCGGCTTAGCTGCAGGTTGGTCTGCTCAAGATGGTTGCTGTACAGATGGGTGTCTCCGCCGGTCCAGACGAAATCACCGACCTGCAGATCGCACTGCTGCGCCACCATATGCACCAGCAGCGCGTAGCTGGCGATATTGAACGGCAGGCCGAGGAACACATCGCAGGAACGCTGATACAGCTGGCAGGAGAGCTTGCCGTCGGCGACGTAGAACTGGAAGAAGGCGTGGCACGGCGCCAGCGCCATTTTATCCAGCTCGCCGACGTTCCATGCCGAGACGATGATCCGGCGGGAGTCCGGGTCGTTTTTCAGCTGGTTCATCACCGTGCTGATCTGGTCGATATGGCGGCCGTCCGGCGCAGGCCAGGAACGCCACTGTTTGCCGTAGACCGGCCCCAGGTCGCCATTCTCATCCGCCCACTCGTCCCAGATGGTGACGTTGTTCTCGTGCAGATAGGCGATGTTGGTGTCGCCCTGCAGGAACCACAGCAGTTCATGGATGATGGAGCGTAAATGACAGCGCTTGGTGGTCACCAGCGGGAAGCCTTCCTGCAGGTTAAAACGCATCTGATGGCCGAAAATGGAGATCGTGCCAGTGCCGGTGCGGTCATTTTTTGGCGTGCCCTCGGTGAGCACTTTCTGCATCAAATCAAGATACTGTTTCATGGTTCCTCAAGAATTCTGTTGCTGCGGACGGTGGCGGTAAGCCCAAACCATCATAATGATACCCGCAAGCACCATCGGGATCGAAAGAATCTGCCCCATGCTGATGTACTGCACCCAGCCGCCGGTGAACTGGGCGTCGGGCTGGCGGAAGAATTCCACGATGATGCGGAACAGGCCGTAGCCAATCAGGAACAGACCGGAAACGGAGCCGGTCGGGCGCGGTTTACGGATAAACAGGTTGAGGATCAGGAACAGTACCACGCCTTCCAGCGCCAGCTCGTACAGCTGCGACGCGTGACGCGGCAGCGCGCCGTAGGTATCGAACAGCGATTGCCATTCCGGATGCGTCGGCAGCAGCGCCAGGTCTTCGGCACGGGAGCCCGGGAAAATCATCGTGTAGTGGAAGCTCGGGTCTACGCGGCCCCACAGCTCGCCGTTGATAAAGTTGCCCAGACGCCCGGCGCCAAGACCAAACGGGATCAGCGGCGCGATAAAATCGGAGACCTGGAAGAAGGTGCGTTTGGTGCGTCTGGCGAAGATAATCATCACCAGGATCACGCCGATCAGGCCGCCGTGGAACGACATGCCGCCGTCCCAGACGCGGAACAGATACAGCGGATCGGCAAGAAATACCGGCAGGTTGTAAAACAGCACGTAGCCGATACGACCGCCCAGGAAGACGCCGAGGAAGCCCGCGTAGAGCAGGTTTTCCACTTCATTTTTCGTCCAGCCGCTGCCCGGACGATTCGCCCGACGGGTGGCCAGCCACATCGCAAAGACAAAGCCCACCAGGTACATCAAACCGTACCAGTGGAGGGAGACCGGGCCTAGAGAAAAAATGACCGGATCGAACTCCGGAAAATGCAGGTAGCCACTATTCATCTGTCACCATAAAGACTTGTTATTCCGCCGAAAGTGGACAGCGGTGATGATCCATACCCGAACAAAACGGGCACGCCGAAGGAGGCGAATCATAGCATAAGCCACAAGAGCGATCCGCGCCGAACGTGTAAAAGATATGTATACGGATGCTAACAGAATGCCGTTTTCCCGGCAGTACCCTACTTTGCCGGAGGGTGCGAGCAGAGGATCCCCGGGTTACGGCTTACGCCTCACCCGGGCTGGCGCTACCGCCCGCCGCGGATCAGGCCGCCGAGACCGCGACGCTCCATAAAGGCCGCCACCTGATGGCGCACCTCGGCGGTCATCTGCGCATCGAGGCTGCGACGCGACAGCTCCTGCGCCTCTTCGATATCAATGCGGCGCAGCAGATACTTCACCCTCGCCACCGAGCGGCCGTTCATCGACAGATGGCGGTAACCGAGGCCGATAAGGATCGTCACGCACATCGGGTCGCCCGCCATCTCGCCGCACAGGCGCAGATCGATGCCAAAGCGCTCCGCGTCATGGGCGATCATCGCCAGCGCCCGCAATACCGCAGGATGCAGGCTGTCATACATGCTGGCGACCCGGGTATTGTTGCGGTCGACGGCCAGCAGGTACTGGGTCAGGTCGTTCGTCCCTACCGAGATAAAATCGATCCGGCTGGCCAGCTGCGGCAGCATAAAGACCATCGACGGGACCTCCAGCATCACCCCCAGGCGCGGACGTGGGATGGCGTAGCCGATCATCTCTTCCACTTCCCGGCTGGCGCGATCGATCAGCCGACGGGCCTCATCCACCTCCTCCAGACTGGTCACCATCGGCAGCAAAATGCTGAGGTTGCCGGTGGCGGCGTTGGCGCGCAGCATCGCCCGCACCTGGATCAAAAAGATCTCCGGCTGATCGAGGGTGATGCGGATCCCGCGCCAGCCGAGGCACGGGTTCTCTTCGCTGATCGGCATATACGGCAGCTGTTTATCCGCGCCGATGTCCAGGGTACGCAGGGTCACCGGTTTGCTGTTAAACATCTGCAGCATGCCCTGATACTGGGCGACCTGCTCCTCTTCTGAGGGGAAGCCGCTCTGCAGCATAAAGGGAATTTCGGTGCGGTAGAGGCCAATGCCGTCAACAAAGCTGCCGAGCTTCTCTTCGTGCTCCGGGCTTAAGCCGGCGTTGAGCATGACTTTCACCCGCTCGCCGCTTTTCAGCTCCGACGCGCGCTGGAGATCGTCCTCCGCCAGGCGGCTGAGTTCGTTCTCTTCGCTGATAAGGCGCTGATACTCCTGCAACAGGACAGGTTCAGGATCCACCAGCAGTTCACCGCGATAGCCATCGACAATCAGCGTATGGCCATGCAGCAGCGAGGGCTGAATATCGGCGCCCATCACCGTTGGGATGCCGAGGGCCCGCACCATAATAGCGGCATGGGAGTTGGCGGCGCCATCGCGCACCACCACGCCGGCCAGGCGATCCTGCGGCACTTCGGCGAGGGTGGTGGCCGACAGCTCGTCCGCCACGAGGATAATGCGCGCCGGCCAGGTGTTGGGCCCCTGAATACTGTCGTCGAGATGGAACAGCAGACGCTGGCCCAGGGTACGCAGATCGCCGGCCCGCTCTTTCAAATAGCCGTCGCTCAGCGCGGCAAACTGTTCGGCGAACTTCTCAATGATCTTTTTGACGGCCCACTCGGCGACGGCGCCTTTGTCAACTTCGGCAAACAGCTCGCGACGCAGGCGGGCGTCAGAGAGCAGGTGCGAGTAGAGATCGAAGATCGCCGCCGTCTCTTTTTGCGCCCCGGCGGCGTAGCGTTTGCTGTAGCGACGAAACTCGTTGGCCGCCTCTTCCAGCGCACCGGTCAGGCGTTCGCGTTCCGAGGCGGTGTCCAGCGTCGAGGCTTCATACACCTGCTCCATCAGCGGCAGGCTGACGTCCATCCAGCCCTCGGCGATCGCCACCCCGGAAGAGGCCGGCAGAGCGCGAATGCGCGTTTGACGATACTGGCCGAACAGGGCGTTCAGCTGGGACTGGGAGAGGATCGCCGCCATCTGGGTGGCGAGGGTGACGAGGAAAGACTCTTCGCTTTCATCAAACTGACGCAGCTCGCGCTGCTGGACCACCAGCACGCCCAGCAGCTGGCGGCGCTGAATGATCGGCACGCCAAGGAAGGCGCGGAAGCGGTCCTCTTTGACGGCGGGGATATATTTGAAGCTGGGGTGTTTTTGCGCATCGGCGAGGTTGATGGGTTCCGCCAGGCGGCCAACCAGCCCCACCAGGCCTTCATCGAACGCCAGCGCAACGGTGCGCCCGCGAGGTTTTTTTAACCCGCGGGTGGCCATCAGGTAATAGCAGCGTCGGTCATTGTCAGCCAGGTAAACCGAGCAGACTTCCGTCTCCATCGCCTGGCAGACATCCGTCACCAGAATATCCAGCGCCTCGTTTAAACGCGGCGCGCTCGCGACCTTCTCGACTATTTCTCGCAACCGAGTGAGCATAATGTGCGTGGCTTAACCTCTTTTACGTCGATAAGCAGGCGCGTTTTGCGGCTTAGGTGCGCTCTCCGCCAGCGACATGGTCACGCTGGCGAACTCTTTCATCACCCGGCGGTAGACGTCGCGCTTAAACGACACCACCTGGCGAACCGGGTACCAGTAACTCACCCAGCGCCAACCATCAAATTCAGGTGTACTGCTGGTTTGCATATTGATGTCCGCATCATTGCCGATCAACTGCAAAAGAAACCACTTTTGTTTCTGGCCGATACAAACCGGCTTTGTGTCCCAACGCACCAAACGTTTAGGCAACTTGTAACGCAGCCAGTTACGGGTTGAGGCCAGGATCCGCACATCTTTACGGCTTAACCCGACCTCTTCAAACAATTCCCGATACATCGCCTGCTCTGCGGATTCTCCTGGATTAATGCCCCCTTGCGGGAACTGCCACGAGTGCTGACCATAGCGCCGGGCCCACATCACCTGGCCCTGACGATTACAGATTACAATACCGACATTTGGGCGGTAGCCATCGTCATCAATCACCGGACTACCTCAAGATAAGCTTCAATGTGAATGATTGTTTCACACTCGCCGGAAACGGTAAACCACTCTGTTCGCACACTGAGAACGGATAACATTTGAATAACTCACAGTAATTGCCAGAGTTATAAACAATGAAAGCGCGTGACAGCCGATTTTATTCACTTTTTCTGTGGATAGAGTTGTGAAGAAGTACGGAATTAACCCGGGAAAACCCAGAGTAATCCGAACATCGCATCGCTAGCATCTGAAAATAATAGTATCATATTCATAAAGTTAGAATATATTCCTTTCACACATTACAGCATAACGTGACGATCATCACACATGCGATCCGCCGACTGATGAAAGATCGAGCAATGTCGATTTTATCCACAGATTACGCGCAGGCCACCGGCAGATTTTCTCTAAAAATTCGATTTTCGTCGCACGTCAAGGCTGTAAATCGAACCAGTAGTGAGTCTTTTCCCCAGTTATCCCACTTTTCTGTGGATAACATGGTGTAAGATCCTGTTTATTGTCAGTGACCAGTTCTGGAAAACCCGTTTACACCGTTTTCATAAGCCGCATGATGAGTTTAAAAAGCCATATAAATCATGAGATTGGTATAGTTACTCAGAAAACGGTAAACTCTATCCACAACGCGCAAAATTAGCGCTCACTTTTTAACCAAAGGTATTACCCTATGCCCGCTATCGCTCCGCTCGCCTCACCGCCGCAAAGTCAGGAACAGCTGCTGGCCCAGGCCCGCCAGCTGGCCGGCTATTCGCTGGGCGAGCTGGCGGCGCTGGCGGGGATCCCCATTCCGCGCGATCTGAAGCGCGATAAAGGCTGGACGGGCATTCTGCTGGAGCTGTGGCTGGGCGCCAGCGCAGGCAGTAAACCCGAGCAGGATTTCGCCGCGCTGGGGGTCGAGCTCAAAACGATCCCCATCGACAGCCGGGGACGCCCGCTGGAGACCACCTTCGTCTGCGTCGCCCCGTTAACCGGCAATAGCGGCGTCACCTGGGAGAGCAGCCATGTACGGCATAAGCTGCAGCGCGTCCTGTGGATCCCGGTGGAGGGTGAACGCACCATCCCGCTGGCGGCGCGGCGCGTCGGCGCACCGCTGCTGTGGAGCCCGGACGAAGACGAGGAGCGCCAGCTGCGCATGGACTGGGAAGAGCTGATGGATCTCATTGTTCTCGGTGAGGTCGAGCGCATTACCGCCCGCCACGGCGAGGTGCTGCAGTTAAGACCGAAAGCCGCCAACAGCAAGGCGCTGACCGAAGCCATCGGCGCCCGCGGGGAGACAATCCTCACGCTGCCGCGCGGTTTCTATCTGAAAAAGAATTTTACCGCCGCTCTGCTTGCCCGCCATTTCTTGTTACAACACGATTAATTTTTTGTTCTGCGTTGGGGGTTGCATATAATTGCTGCTTTCTATTTTGCAGGACTTTGAACAATGTTATTTGCATGGATAACCGATCCTAACGCCTGGCTGGCGCTGGGCACATTGACGTTGCTGGAGATCGTGCTCGGGATCGACAATATTATTTTCCTCTCTCTGGTCGTGGCTAAGCTCCCCACCGCCCAGCGCGCCCATGCGCGCCGGATCGGTTTGATGGGCGCGATGGTCATGCGTCTGGCGCTGCTGGCCTCAATCGCCTGGGTCGTTAAGCTTACCAACCCGCTCTTTACCGTTTTCGGTCAGGAGATCTCGTTTCGCGATCTGATCTTGCTACTCGGCGGGCTGTTCCTTATCTGGAAAGCCAGTAAAGAGATCCATGAATCTATCGAAGGTGAAGAGGAGGGGCTGAAGACCAACGTCCACTCCTTCCTCGGCGCCATCGTGCAGATCATGCTGCTGGATATCATCTTTAGCCTCGATTCCGTCATCACCGCCGTCGGCCTGTCGGATCATCTGTTCATCATGATGGCGGCGGTGGTGATCGCGGTGGGGGTGATGATGTTCGCCGCGCGACCTATCGGCGATTTTGTTGACCGCCATCCTTCGGTGAAAATGCTGGCGCTGTCGTTTCTGATCCTCGTCGGCTTTACCCTGATGCTGGAAAGCTTCGACGTCCATGTGCCGAAGGGATACATCTATTTCGCCATGTTCTTCTCTATCGCGGTGGAGAGCCTTAACCTGCTGCGTAATAAGAAAAACCCGCTGTAAACCACAAAATTGCAGCCTGGTCACAGGCTGCAACCCTTTTTCAGACTTTACTGCTTTTTATGTCTCACAAATCAGGCTATTAATAGACGGGTATGGGGTGCAGCTACTGAAGAGGTGTTGACGATGAAGAAATGGGCAGTATTGATTTCCGCCGTAGGACTGGCGTTCTCGGTTTCCGGTTGCAGCAGCGATTACGTCATGGCGACCAAAGATGGGCGAATGATCCTGACCGACGGTAAACCTACCGTGGATGACGATACCGGTTTAATCAGTTACGAAGATCAGCAGGGTAATAAAATGCAGATCAATCGTGACGACGTTTCGCAAATCATTAAGCGTTAATCTTTCCCTGTCGGCCCCAGCTTCTGTTGACGCTGCGCTTACCGACCACCAGTCTTTTGAGAAGAGTCGGGATATACCAGGACGCCGCGGGTTTCACCCACCGCCCCTCCTCGTCACCCGGCTTTTTTGATTTTTTACTTCCTCTTTTTCTCACCCTCTGCCATGTTGATACTCCTTTGTCGGGGAATGCCTGACCTTATAAATAAAAAGGAAGCTGGCTATGCAGTATCACCGTATCCCACACAGTTCTCTTGAAATCAGCACCCTCGGGCTGGGAACCATGACTTTTGGCGAACAGAATAGCGAGGCCGATGCCCACCAGCAGCTCGATTACGCGGTTGCCAACGGCATCAACCTGATCGATGTCGCTGAAATGTACCCGGTCCCGCCGCGCCCGGAAACCCAGGGGCTGACTGAAACCTACGTCGGCAACTGGCTGGCGAAACGCGGCAATCGCGAAAAGCTGGTGCTCGCCTCGAAAGTCAGCGGGCCCGCGCGCAATAACGACAGCAGCATTCGGCCCAATCACGTTCTGGACCGCAAAAATATCCGCGAGGCGCTGCACGCCAGCCTGAAGCGGCTGCAGACCGATTATCTCGATTTATATCAGGTTCACTGGCCGCAGCGGCCAACCAACTGCTTTGGCAAGCTGGGCTATACCTGGGCCGACGCCGCGCCCGCCGTGACGCTGCTGGATACCCTCGAAGCGCTGACCGAGTTCCAGCGCGCCGGGAAGATCCGCTACATCGGCGTGTCGAACGAAACCGCCTTCGGCGTGATGCGTTATCTGCACCTGGCGGATAAGCACGACCTCCCGCGGATCGTGACTATTCAGAATCCTTACAGCCTGCTGAACCGCAGCTTTGAAGTCGGCCTCGCGGAAGTGAGTCAGTTCGAAGGCGTGGAGCTGCTGGCCTACTCCTGCCTGGCTTTCGGCACACTGACCGGCAAGTATCTCAACGGTGCGAAGCCGGCGGGGGCGCGCAATACGCTGTTCAGCCGCTTTACGCGCTACAGCAGCGAGCAGTCGCAGAAAGCGGTAGCGGCCTATGTGGATATCGCCAAACGCCACGGCCTCGATCCGGCGCAAATGGCGCTGGCCTTTGTGCGTCGGCAGCCGTTTGTCGCCAGCACCCTGCTGGGGGCGACGACCATGACGCAGCTGCAGGCCAACGTGGAAAGTTTGCAGCTTGAGCTGAGCGAAGAGGTATTAGCGGAGATTGAGGCGGTGCATCAGGTTTATACCTACCCGGCGCCGTAAGAAAGCAAAGCCCCGGGTAAGGCGTATACGCCTTACCCGGGCTACCGAAGAGCAGATATTGGCGAACCCATCGCCCAGTCAAGCGCAGCGCAAGCCGGGAGGTTATTTACGCCGCCCCCAGACCCACAGCGCGGCAATGGCCACGGCGAATACCGCGCCAAAGCCTATCCCCACGGCGACCGGTGGAACGCCCACGCTCACCGCCAGGGAATAGAGCCCCAGCATCAGCAGCATCGCCACGTTCTCACCGAGGTTCTGTACCGCAATGGCGTTACCTGCCCCGACCGAATGTTTCCCACGCTCCTGCAGCAGCGCGTTCAGCGGTACGATAAAGAACCCGCCGAACACCCCGAGCAGCAGCAGCAGACCGAACGCCGGCAGCAGCGACTGCTGCACCGCAAAGGCTATCACCGCGATACCGATCAAAATCCCGGCCGGCATACAGCGCGACACCGTCTCCAGGGTCACCAGCTTCGCCGCCGCCCCGGCACCCAGCACAATCCCCACCGCCACCATCGCATTAAGATAGGTGGGCATGGCGTTGCTGGTAATGCCCAGCGCCACCGGCACCCAGATCACCAGCAGGAAACGCAGGGTCACGCCAGCGCCCCAGAACAGGCTGGTGCCCATCAGCGAAAAGCGGGTTTCGCCGTTGCGCCACAGCGTCCGGCAGGCGCTGAAGAAGCTGTGCGTCATTGGCTTAAAACGCCACGACTGCCCCGGACGCGCCGCCGGCAGCCTGGGTATCCACAGGTTAGCCACTACCGCCCCGCCGTAGACCAGCGCGCAGACGATCAGCGCCGCCAGCACGTGCCAGTCGGCGAGGATCCCGCCGGCCATGGAGCCCAGCAGGATCGCCGCGATGGTCGAGGACTCCATCAGTCCGTTAGCCTTCACTAACTTATCGCCGGTGGTGAGTTCGCCGAGAATGCCATACTTGGCCGGCGAATAGGCGGCGGCGCCAATCCCCACCAGCGTATAGCCGATAAACGGATTGACGCCGAAGCAGATGCAGCCGGCGCCGAGCAGTTTCAGGCCGTTGGCCACCATCATCACCCGGCCTTTGGCAAAGCTATCGGCGAACTGGCCGACAAAGGGGGCAAAGAGGATGTAAGCGCCCACAAACAACATCTGCAGGACCGGCTGGCTCCACTCCGGATAATAGAGCTGCTTCATCAGCGCCAGGGTGGCGAAGAGAAGCGCATTGTCGCCGAAGGCCGACAGGAACTGGGCGCAGATCACCGCCACCATCCCTTTCGAGTACAGCGAAGGGTTAGTATGTACTGACTCACTCATGGGTTGTTTCCGCCTCGTCGACCATATTTTTCAGGGTGACATAGTCTGGCTTGCCGCTGCCGAGCACCGGTAGCTGTTTCAGCCAGCGTATATCTCGCGGCACCGCCAGCTCCGGTACGCCGTGCTGGCGGGCGTAGCGCAGCAGGGCTTCACGAGTCAGTTCATTATCGGTGGTAAACAGCACCAACGCCTCGCCTTTGCTGGCGTCCTGTTTAATCGCCGTGGCGTGCATTTTGTCCGGCGACGCGCCGAGGGCCACCTGCTCCACCATCTCGAGGGAGATCATCTCGCCGGCGATTTTGGCGAAGCGCTTCGCGCGGCCCTGAATGCGGACATAGCCCTGCTCATCGAAGGTAACGATATCCCCGGTGTCATACCAGCCCGCTTCCATCTCGCCGTGCTGGTTTTCCGCCGCAGGCGCTTCCAGCACGCCGGGGTTTTCCACCCGCAGGTAGCCTTTCATGATGTTCGGCCCTTTCAGCTGCAGCCGCCCCCCTTGATCAATGCCTGGCATCGCCAGCAGGCGGGCGTCCATCCCCGGCAGGATGCGGCCCACGGTGCCGACCTTCGCCGCCATCGGCACGTTAATCGAGACCACAGGCGCGCACTCGGTCACGCCATAGCCTTCGAGAATGCGCAGGCCGAATTTATCCTGCCACAGCTGTTTGGTGCTCTCCTGCAGCTTCTCCGCCCCGGCGACCACGTAGCGCAGGCGGTAGAAATCGTACGGATTGGCGAAACGGGCATAGTTGGCGAGGAAGGTCGAAGTGCCGAACAGCACCGTACAGTTGCGATCGTAGACCAGCTCCGGCACCACGCGATAGTGCAGCGGGCTGGGATAGAGAAACACTTCCGCCCCGGTAAGCAGCGGCGTCAGCAGGCCGACGGTGAGGCCAAAAGAGTGGAACAGCGGCAGCGCCGACATAAAGCGGTCATTGGCGGTAAAGTCGGCGATAGTTTTGATCTGCTCGACGTTGGACAGCAGACTCTTATGGCTGTGCACCACCCCTTTCGGATTGCCCTCTGAACCGGAGGTGAAGAGGATCATCGCCGCGTCTTCCGGCTGCTGCTTAACCTGCGCCAGACGCGGCGCCAGCAGATGAGCAAAAATCCACAGTTTGTCAGCGAGGGTGATATCGCCTTTAAGATCTTCCAGGAATACCCAGCGCACCTGGGTCAGTTGCTCCGGCAGGTGCCAGAGTTTGCCTTTATCGAGGAAGGTGCGCGAGGTGAAAATGGTGTTGAGCTCCGCGGCGGCTATCGCGCTGCTGAGCCCTTTCACCCCGGCGGTATAGTTCATCATCGCCGGAATACGCCCGCGGGCGATAGCGCCGAAAATCACCGCCGCGCTGATGCCGGCGTTAGGCAGCATCAGGCCGATCTTCTCGCCCGGCTGGCTGTATTTTTCCAGAATGCGGGCGACAAACAGGGTTTTGGTCAGCAGCTTGCGATAGGTATCCGGCTGGAAGTTGATATCCTCCACGCAGGGTTTGCGCGCGCCGAAGCGGTCCTGCGCCGCCAGCAGCGACTCATACAGGGTTTCCCGCGGGCGCACCGCCATCCGGGCTTCCATCATGATCTGATGCAGCATCTCCCCGGCGATTTTGCGCCGGTCGCGGGCGCGCGGCGCCTCGGGCATCGGCAGATGGGTGGGCGGCAGGAGATGCAGCTGAATACGCGGGAACAGGCGACGTTTCACCAGCCCCTTCAGCCGGCTGAAGGGTGTCAGTTCGGCGCCTTCAATACGCAGCGGCACAATGGTCGCCTGCGATTTGGCGGCGACAAAGGCGGCGCCGTCATAAATTTTCATCAGCGAGCCGCTGACCGAAATTCGCCCTTCCGGGAAAATAACCACCGGCCGCCCCTGCTCAATCAGGCGCACCAGATGTTTGATCGACATCGGCTTGGTCGGGTCCAGCGGCACAAAATCGATAATCGGCGTCAGCGCGCGCATAAACCAGCGCTGGCTGATTGAGGTATAGACCGCAAAAACCGGTCGGACCGGCAAAAACAGCGCCAGCAGAATGCCGTCGAGGAAAGAGACGTGGTTCGGGGTGATTAAGACCTTTTGCTGGTATAAAGCCTGCGTGTCGCCGGTCAGTCTGACCCGGTATAACCCCTTGAACAGCAGTCTGAAAAATCCCAAAAGCATAACAACTCCATGTGACCGGTTGATGAGTCAAAGCAGGTTACACGAGAAGGCATGGGAAAGCAGTGCAGCGGGGGGATTTTCGGAATAAAAAAAACCTGCGCATCCGCGCAGGTCGGTGTAAGACGTTCAGTACGAAGAGCGTACCTGAGAAACTCACCTATCAATACCTCTGGGATCTCGATTGTCACGTTTTTTGGCCGTAACGGGCCAGCGGGAAAACGCAAGGGAGTGAGCCTAAGTGCAACGAGGTATTACGATTTTCGCTATCTGTAACAACGCCGATAGCGGGCAAAAAAAAACCTGCGCATCTGCGCAGGCTGGTGTAAGTAAAGTGGTCAACGTGACGTTGACTCCACCTATCAATACCTCTGGGATAGCCAGAATATCAACCGGATCCGCGAACAAACCAGCGAACATTCGCAACAGCGCATCGCAAAGTGTAAGCAAAGGTTTGTATTTTCCTGCGCCGGTTTCAATTACCGATCGCGTCAATGTAAACAGGTCACCGATAAGCCCGCGCTGAATCACATTTGCGCCATTCCTTCGCCGCCGCGCCTTGAATCTGCCGCTCTTTCCCGTAACATAGCAGTATGTAAACGCTTACCCTAGAAAAGGCATGGTATGGCGACTATTAAGGATGTAGCCCGACTCGCAGGAGTCTCCGTCGCTACCGTCTCCCGCGTCATCAACAACTCTCCCAAAGCCAGCGAAGCTTCGCGTCAGTCCGTGGGCGCGGCGATGGAAACCCTGAACTATCACCCCAACGCGAACGCCCGGGCGCTAGCCCAGCAGTCAACGGAAACCGTCGGTCTGGTGGTGGGCGATGTCTCCGACCCCTTCTTCGGCGCAATGGTCAAAGCCGTCGAACAGGTGGCCTACCGCACCGGCAACTTTTTGCTGATTGGCAATGGCTACCACAACGTGCAGAAGGAGCGCCAGGCGATAGAGCAGCTGATCCGCCATCGCTGCGCGGCGTTGGTGGTGCACGCCAAAATGATCCCCGATGAGGAACTCGCCGGGCTGATGAAACAGATCCCGGGTATGGTGCTGATCAACCGCATCCTGCCCGGATATGAAACCCGCTGCGTCGCGCTGGACGACCGCTACGGCGCCTGGCTGGCGACCCGCCATTTGATCCAGCAGGGGCACACGCGTATCGGCTATCTGTGCTCAAACCACGATATCTCCGATGCGGAAGATCGGCTGCAGGGGTACTACGCGGCGCTGGAGGAGAGCGGCCTGCCGTGCAACGACCGGCTGGTCACGTTTGCCGAGCCGGATGAAAGCGGCGGCGAACAGGCGATGACCGAACTGCTTGGCCGCGGTCGCCACTTTAGCGCCGTCGCCTGCTATAACGACTCGATGGCCGCCGGCGCGATGGGGGTGCTGAATGACAACGGCATCGACGTTCCGCGGGAGATTTCGCTGATTGGCTTCGACGATGTCCTGATTTCGCGCTATGTCCGCCCGCGGTTGACTACCGTCCGCTATCCGATCGTTACGATGGCGACCCAGGCGGCCGAGCTGGCTTTAGCCCTGGCGGAGCAGCGGCCGGCGCCGGAGATCACCCATCTGTTCAGCCCGACGCTGGTCCGTCGTCACTCGGTGGTCGCCCCGCAGGAAGGCGATAAGTCATAGCGATAGAGGTGCACGGCGGTGGCCGGGTAATCCAGTCCCTCGCCGATGTAGCGCCAGCCGAAGCGTTCATAGAAATCCCGGCAGGCGGAGTAGAGATAGAGCTCCCGAAAGCCCGCGCGGCGGGCATAATCGATCACATGCCGCTGCAGTTTTCCGGCCAGCCCCTGACCGCGGGCGGCGGGCGCGACGTACAGCGCCGCCAGCCAGGGAAACAGATCCTGGCGGCTGATCAAATCGCAGCGCCAGAGGCCAATCGTGCCGAGCAACTGCTCGCCTTCCACGGCAATAAAGGTCAACGGCAGCGCCTCCGCCGTCTGGCTATGCTGCACGATGCTGGCGAAGAATTGCCGCGGCAGCGTCTCGCCGCCAAAGGCCTGCCACAGCCAGTCGGTCACCTGCGGGGCATACTGCGGCGCAGCGTACAGCGGCAGGATCGTCATACCAGCTTCCCCTGAAAAATCGGCACTGAGTCGAACAGATAGCCGTCAAAGTCGGGGGCGTCCTCATCGGACAGCTCCAGCAGGCTGTTTTTGACGTTTTCCAGATGCTGCCACATCGCCTGCCAGGCGCCCATCACATCGCGACGCCGCAGCGCGGCGAGCAGGGTCTGCCGGTCGCCGAGCCATTTCAGCCGCCAGGCGCGGCTGGCAATATGCACATTGAACTGCTGCCACAGCGGGCTGCTGTCCATCTGCAGCCAGATCCGCTCTACCGTCGCCAACAGCATCTGGTTCTGCGTCGCCCCGGCGAGCACCAGATGGAACAGACGAGCGTTATCCTGCGCGGTGTCGTTGAGAGCGATTGCCCGCTGCTCCTGTTCAATAATCCGCTTTAGATTGTCGATATCGGCGCGGGTGGCCATTTTCGCGGCAAAGGCGGCGATGTTGCTCTCCAGCAGCTGGCGCGCCTGGAGAATTTCAAACGGGCCGACGTCGCTGCTGAGCAGCTGCTCCTCTTCGCTGTCGTTCTCGTGGGGAATGCGCATGACATACACCCCGGATCCCTGACGAATATCCACCGTCCCCTGCAGCTCCAGCATCAGCAGCGCTTCGCGCACGATGGTCCGGCTGACGCCATAGGTTTCGGCAATATGGCGTTCCGGCGGCAAACGCGACCCGACCGGGTAGCGCCCCTGCGCGATCTGGGCGCGCAGGTCATCACCAATCTCCTGATAGGGCTTCTTTTCCGGCGGAACTATCGCTTTTTCCACAAAATCACCTGTGCGTTACATGCCTGCGAGTCAAATACGCCGCTATCTTAGCAAATATTGCCCCCGGCTAGCGGTATTCATCATCGATATCCAGCACCAGTTCACGCCGTTCGCCCAGTTGACGAAACCAGTGCGCCGAGGCTTTGGGTCGCCGGGCGCGATGGTTTTGCAGATCGATTTCGATAAGCCCGTAGCGGTTTTTAAAGGCGTTCATCGGCGATACGTTGTCGGTAAACGCCCACAGCATATAGCCCTGGCAGTTGGCCCCTGCCTCGCGGGCGCGCAGGGTGTGCCACAGATGTTCGCTGATAAAACGAATGCGGTAGCTGTCATCGATGACGCCTTCGCGGTTACGGAACTGGCCTTCGTTTTCCACCCCCATCCCGCTCTCCGCCACGAACCACGGGATGTTGCGATAGTCATTTTTTATCCGCATCGCCATATCAAAGATGATTTGCGGGTAGATTTCCCAGCCGCGGGAGGCGTTCATCCGCCGGCCGGGCAGCTCAAACGGCTCATAATACCAGGCCGGATGGAACGGGGTATGCGGATGCCAGGCCCGCGACGGGGCTTTGACCCGGTGCGGGTAGTAAAGATTAATCCCCAGCTCATCGACGGTGTGCTCGCGGATAACCGCCAGATCCTCCTCGCTGGTCTCCCACGTCACCTGATGCTGCTCGAGCAGCGCGAGAAGCTCCGGCGGCCAGACGCCGTGCACCAGCGGGTCGAGGAACATGCGGTTGTAGAATAGATCGTAGATCTTCGCCGCGCGCAGGTCATGGGGGGCGCGTGAGCGTGGGTAGGTCACCTCCGGATTGAGGATGCAGCCGACGGTCCCGGGATAGCCGAGCTCGCGAAACCGCTTCACGACGCTGGCGGTCGCCAGCACCTTATGATAGTTCCACTGCATCCAGGTGCTGGTGTTCTGCTCATAGGGCCAGCGCAGAGCATCCAGATAGACCCGGGTCTGCACCACAATTGGCTCATTAAAGGTAAACCAGCGCGTCACCTTCGGGTGGTAGCGGGCAAACACCTTCTCCGCATAGCGCACAAACAGCTCAACCACCGTTTTCGACCCCCAGCCGCCATACTTTTCCAGCAGATAGCCGGGCAATTCATAATGCTCAAGGCAGATCATCGGCGTGATGCCGTTGGCCAGCAGCGCATCGAACAGCTGGTCGTAATAGGCCGCATACTCCTCATCCACCGTGACGTTTTCATAGTCGGTCAGAAAGCGCGACCAGTTGATTGAGGTGCGGTAGTGGGTCAGCCCGGCCAGCTTCATCAGCTGCACATCTTCCTGAAAGCGGTTGATAAAATCGGTGGCCACCGCCGGGCCATAGCCGTTATGCCAGACGTGGCGATCGTTTTTGTACCAGAGATCGGGCCATGAGTCCTGCCCTGGTTTTTTCCCGCTCCAGCCTTCGGTCTGCCAGGCGGAAGCCGCCGCGCCAAGGATAAAATCATCGGGAATGGTCATCCGTACGGTAGTCATAGGCTCCTCAGACAGGGTTGGCGGTTTGTTGATTGTCTACCTGACGCTGCGCGGCATCGGCACGGCGGGAGGCGATTTTGACGAAAGGCAGATAGATAAGCACCGCGACGACGATGCAGATAAGCTGGGTCACCACCGCCCCCATCGAGCCGGCGGTGGAGAGCCAGGCGTTGATCAGCGGCGGCGTGGTCCAGGGGACCATCACCACCGCCTTGCCGGCGAAGCCGGTCAGGGTGGCGAAATAGCCGATGCTGCCGGTCACCAGCGGGGTGATGATAAACGGGATGGCGAGGATCGGGTTAAGCATGATCGGCATCCCGAAGATCACCGGCTCGTTAATATTGAACAGCCCCGGGCCTATCGACAGCTTGGCGATCTCTTTCATCTCTTTGCGCCTGGTGGCGATCATCACCGCAATCAGCAGGCCGATGGTCAGCCCCGAGCCGCCGATGCTCATGTAGACATCCCAGAAGGGCATCGTGATGATGTTCGGTACCTCTTTCCCCTGCTCAAAAGCGCTCATATTGACAGTGATCGCTCCCAGCAGCAGCGGCTCGCGGATCGGCTTGATCATCTGGTTGCCGTGAATGCCGATCACCCAGAACAGCTGGGCGACGAACATCAGCAGCAGGATCCCCGGCAGGCTCTGCACCACCCGCTCCAGCGGCTGCTGCACCACCTGGTAGACCGCATCGTAGAGATACATTCCCGTCAGCTGGTGAAAGAGAAAACCAAAGGTGGCGATCGCGGTGGTGGTGATGATCGCCGGGATCAGCGCGGAAAAAGAGGCAGAGACGTTCGGCGGCACGGTATCCGGCATTTTGATCTTCAGTCCCTTGCGCCCTTCCAGCCAGCAGTAAATCTCCACTGACAGAATGGCGATGAACATCCCAAGGAACAGACTGCGGGTATCGGAAAACTGGCGCAGCAGGACATCTTTCACCACGTGCATCTGGCCATCGACCATCATCTCCACCGTGGTCGGCGTGACGCAGATAAAGCAGATCACCGCCAACAGGCCGGGAAACAGGCTTTTGATGCCGTTGATTCGCCCCAGCTCAATACCGATCAGAAACACGGCGCCGATATTGAGGAAGTTGAGCGTAGCGTAGTTAAGCGCGCTGGTGATCGGCTTCAGCGCCGCAAGAAAGGAGAGCGAGGAAAAGCTGGCGAGCCCATTCTTCGGATCCAGCACCATATTGGAGATCAGCACCGAAAAGGCCCCGACGATGATCACCGGCATCAGGGTAATAAACGCCGATTTGATCGCCATAATGTAGCGATAGCTGTTGAATGTCGTCGCGAAACGCCCCAGCGCGTCGATCAGTTTGTCCTGTAATGCCATAAAAGAGTACCTCAGAGTAAAGGGCTTATTGCGGCCAGGTGAACAGCCAGAGACTTTTGGCATACCAAAACATAGTCGCCAGGCAAAAATAGTTCTGTGACAGCGCTCGCAACGCGCACAGTGGTATCCCAAATATCCGATAAAATCGACATTGGCATACCAGAGTCTGTCGGCTCGTCAGTTCCTGCCAAAAGCGTGATCGCGATGGTTTTTCCGCCCCGCCCCGTCGATATGTCCCTTTTCGGTCTGTGATAAACTGCGCTTTACCACGTGAAATCAGGAATCGATGAATGGCTACAATGCTGGATGTCTCAATTCGCGCAGGCGTCTCGAAAGCGACGGTTTCCCGCGTGTTGAACGGCACAGGTCAGGTGAAAGAGAGCACCCGCCAACAGGTCTTTAAAGCGATGGAAGAGCTGGGCTACCGGCCCAATTTCCTTGCCCGCTCGCTGGCCAATCAGACCAGCAATAGTATCGGGCTGGTCGTCTCCACCTTCGACGGCTTCTACTTTGGCCGTCTGCTGCAGCAGGCGTCACGCCAGACCGAAGCCTGGGGAAAGCAGCTTATCGTCACCGACGGCCATGATACGCCGGAGCGCGAAGAGGAAGCGGTGCAGATGCTCGCCGACCGGCAGTGCGATGCGATCATCCTCTATACCCGGCACATGAGCGAGAAGGCGATCATGTCGCTGATTAACTCGATCGCCATGCCGCTGGTGGTGATTAACCGCGATGTGGCGCAGGCCCGCGAACGCTGCGTGTTCTTCGAACAGCAGGAAGCCGCCTTCCAGGCCGTGGAGTATCTGATTACCCAGGGCCACCGCGATATCGCCTGCATCACCGTCCCGATGCATACCCCTACCGGCCAGGCTCGCCTGCAGGGCTACCGCAACGCGCTGATAAAACATGGTATTGAGTGGGATCCGAGCCGGGTGAAGTATGGGGACTCGACAATGACCCGCGGCTACGAACTGTGCCGGGAACTGCTGGACGAGAAAGCCCGCTTCAGCGCGCTGTTTTCCTGTAACGATGATATGGCGCTGGGGGCGTCAAAGGCGCTGCATCAGGCGGGGCTGCGTATTCCACAGGATGTGTCGCTGTTTGGCTTCGACGATGCGCCAAGCGCGAAATGGCTGGAGCCGGGGCTGTCGACAGTTTATCTGCCGATCGACAACATGATCACTACGGCTATCGACCAGGCGATCAAGCTTGCCAATCAGCAGCCGATAGAAACGATCCCGCCGTTTACCGGCACGCTGGTGCTTCGCGAGTCGGTGACGACGGGACCTTTTTTTAAATAAGCTCTAAGGCCAGCAGCTCCTGGATGGTCTGGCGACGGCGGATCAGCCGCGCCTTGCCGCCATCAAACAGCACCTCCGGCAGCAGCGGACGGCTGTTATAGTTGGATGACATCGAAGCCCCGTAGGCGCCGGTGTCATGGAGCACCAGATAATCCCCAGGCGCTACCGCCGGCAGCAGGCGGGTCTCGACTTTGCCCCCCTCCTGCTGGGTAAAGACATCCCCGGATTCGCACAGCGGCCCGGCCACCACGGTTTCGACCTGCGGCGCGGCGCTGAGATCCCGGCCATCCCCCGCCAGAGCGGTGATATGGTGATAGCTACCGTACATTGCCGGGCGCATCAGGTCGTTAAAGCCGGCGTCAATCAGCACGAAGTGACGGCTGCCCATCTCTTTCACGCTGCGCACCTGCGACACCAGCACGCCGGACTCGGCCACCAGGAAGCGTCCTGGCTCAATCTCCAGTTTCACCGGGTGCCCCAGATGGGCCGCGATCTGCTCCCGGGCGCGGTTCCACAGGCCATAATAGTGGGCGGTGTCGATGGCCTCTTCACCTTCGCGGTAAGGAATCGACAGACCGCCGCCGGCGGAGATGGCCTGCAGATCCTGGCCAAAGTCGACGACCTGGCGCACCATCGCGCCGCACACCTGCTCCAGGTGACCATAGTCAACGCCAGAGCCGATATGCATATGGATCCCGACCAGCTGCAGCTGATAGCGACGCATCACTTCCAGCGCCGCCGGCAGGTGGCTGTACCAGATGCCATGCTTGCTATTCTCACCGCCGGTATTGGTTTTCTGGCTGTGGCCGTGACCAAATCCCGGGTTGACGCGCAGCCAGACGCGATGGCCCGGCGACACCTCGCCCAGCTGGCTCAGCATGTCGATCGAGCCGGCGTTCACCGGGATCTGTAACGCCTTCACCCGATCGAGGGTGGCGTCGTCGATCAGATCGGCGGTGAAGACGATATCCTCGGGATTCTGCTGCGGATCGTAGCCTGCCGCCAGCGCCCGCTCGATCTCCCCCAGCGACACCGAGTCCACCTTCACCCCCTGCTCACGCATCAGACGCAGAATATGAATGTTAGAGCAGGCTTTTTGCGCAAAACGCACCACGTCGAACTGGCTGAGCTGGGCTATCTGGCGGCGAATAATCTGCGCATCATAGACCCAGACCGGGCAGCCAAATTCCGCCGGCAGGCGCAGCAGGTTGTCCGCGGTCAGGTCAGTATCGGTGGCGTAAAGCGAGTGTGGCATAAGAACTCCGGTGCAGTGCGTGTGTTGGTCGCTGTTTTTTCTGATTACGCCACAGTGACAGACGAATAAAAAATATCGTTTTATCGCGACTCTATGCAAAAATGATATGGTTCCAGCCGAGCCTCACGGAGACCGCATGCCAGCCGTCAATTTGCGTCATATCGAAATCTTTCACGCGGTGATGACCACCGGCAACCTGACCGAAGCGGCGCGGATGCTGCACACCTCGCAACCCACCGTCAGCCGCGAGCTGGCGCGCTTTGAGAAGGTGCTCGGCCTGCAGCTGTTTGAGCGGACCCGCGGTCGCCTGCAGCCGACGGTGCAGGGCCTGCGTTTGTTTGAGGAGGTTCAGCGCTCCTGGTATGGCCTGGACCGTATCGTCAGCGCCGCCGAGAGCCTGCGCGAGTTCCGCCAGGGCGAGCTGTCGATCGCCTGTCTGCCGGTGTTTTCCCAGTCCTTTCTGCCGCTGCTGTTGCCGCCGTTTCTCGCTCGCTACCCGGAGGTCAGTCTGCAGATCGTCCCCCAGGAGTCGCCACTGCTGGAGGAGTGGCTCTCCGCCCAGCGCCATGACCTTGGCCTGACGGAGACCCTGCATACCCCCGCGGGCACCGAACGCACCCCGCTGCTGACGCTGAATGAAGTCTGCGTGCTGCCCGCCGGCCATCCGCTGGCGGCGCAGGCGACACTGACCCCCGCCGATTTTCAGGGCGAAAACTACATCAGCCTGTCGCGCACCGACAGCTATCGCCAGCTGCTCGACGCCCTGTTCCTTGAGCATCAGGTTAAACGGCGGATGGTGGTCGAAACCCACAGCGCGGCCTCGATCTGCGCCATGGTGCGCGCCGGCGCCGGGATCTCGGTGGTGAATCCGTTAACCGCCCTGGACTATGCCGATAGCGGCGTGGTGGTGCGCCGCTTCAGCGTCGAGGTGCCGTTTACCGTCAGCCTGATCCGCCCCCTCCACCGCCCGCGCTCGGCGCTGGTCGACGCCTTTGTTGCCCACCTGCAGCAGAGTCTGCCGCAGATCCTCACGCCGCTGGCGTCGGTCCTGCAGAGAGCATAAAGTTGACCGCGTCTTCCGCGTGGATCGCCGCGGTGTCAAAGACCGGCAGCGGGCTGAGCTCGGCAGGCACCAGCAGGCCAATCTCCGTACAGCCGAAAATAACCCCTTCCGCCCCCTGCTCCGCCAGGGCGGCGATCGTCTGCAGATAATAATCCCGCGACGCCTCGCTGAAGGTGCCGAGACAAAGTTCGTCGAAGATGATCTGATTGATCTGCGCCCGATCGTCAGCCTCAGGGATCAGCGTCTCGATGGCAAACTGCTCCTGCAGACGACCGCGGTAAAAGGTCTGCTCCATGGTATAGCGGGTGCCCAGCAGCGCGACCCGGCGCTGACCTTTGGCGGCAATCGCCCGTCCGGTGGCATCGGCAATATGCAGGAAGGGAACCTGGCAGCGGGCGGCGATGGCATCTGCGACTTTATGCATGGTGTTGGTGCACAGGACAATGCCTTCGGCCCCCGCCTGCTGCAGCCCGACCGCAGCCTCAGCAAGGATCTCTCCGGCGCGATCCCAGTCGCCGGCGGACTGGCAGGCTTCGATGTCGTGAAAATCGACGCTGTGCAGCACCAGGCTGGCAGAGTGCAGGCCGCCCAGTCGCGCCTTAACGCCCTCATTGATCAACCGATAATAGGGGATCGTGGACTCCCAGCTCATGCCGCCTAACAGGCCAATGGTTTTCATCTTCTGCTCCTTATGTCGTTTCTGCCAGTGAAGCAAACTTGTGATCAACTTTCCACTTCTCTGGCCGCGTATTTCTTTTTCATGAAGAGTGGGATAAGTTAAATGAAACAATGTTTCACTTTAACAACAGGACTGCCCGATGTTTATTTTCCATAAAGACACCACCCTTGAAGACCTCGGCAATGGCGTAACCCGCCGCATTCTGGCCCACGACGGCAAAATGATGGCCGTGGAGGTGAATTTTGCCGCCGGCGCCGTCGGCCCGATGCATAACCATCCTCACGAACAGCTCACCTATGTGCTTTCCGGCGAGTTCGAGTTCACCATCGGCGAGGAGACGCGCGTCGTCAGCGCCGGCGATACGTTGTATAAGCGGCCGGGGATTATGCACGGTTGCGTCTGCCTGCAGCCCGGCACGCTGCTCGATACCTTTACTCCCATTCGCGAAGATTTTCTTGAAGGCTAATCCATAACGGGGGCGTTCGCCGTCCCCGGTTACTGCCCGGCGCCCTTCAATAAAAAGATGCTGTCACAATCATTATCCTGGTAATAATATTTCCCGCTCAGTTAAGCCTAATTTTTCATTCCTTTCAGGCGCCCTTTACGGCCAAAATGCTTACCACCTCACCTTTTTGAAACATCGTTTCGACTTTGATCACATTTCCATCCTGATCTGCATGACGCAGAAACAAATCGCAATAAAATGAAATTAAAACGATGTTTTATAAAAAACAGTTCAGCATAAAAAAAGGGGCTGTCAGCCCTTACCTGCTAGACCAGTTAAAGAATAACCCATTAATTAACAAGGACATGTTAAGCAGAGGAAGCGTTCAGACATTTTTGCGTTGTCAGGCGTAAAAGGCCGACAGCGCGGCGTCACCGGATCCGTATTACAACTCGTAAGCCAGGTAGGTATGTATGAATGAAAACAAGCTGCTGGGATTGGCATGGATATCGCCCTATATCATCGGGCTGATCGTCTTTACCGCTTTTCCCTTTGTTTCATCTTTCTTTCTCAGTTTTACCGAGTACGACTTGATGAGCCCGCCGGTATTTAACGGCATCGAAAACTATCGCTATATGTTGACCGAGGATAGCCTGTTCTGGAAATCGATGGGGGTGACCTTTGCCTACGTCTTTTTAACCATCCCCTTAAAACTGGCTTTCGCCCTCGGCATTGCTTTTGTGCTCAATTTCAAACTGCGCGGCATCGGCTTTTTCCGCACCGCCTATTACATCCCGTCGATCCTTGGCAGCTCGGTGGCGATTGCCGTGCTGTGGCGCGCCCTGTTCGCCATTGACGGCCTGCTGAACAGTTTTCTCGCCGTCTTTGGCATCGATGCCATCAACTGGCTGGGGGAACCCTCCCTGGCGCTGATGTCGGTCACCCTGCTGCGCGTCTGGCAGTTTGGCTCCGCGATGGTCATCTTCCTCGCCGCGCTGCAGAACGTTCCGCAGTCGCAGTATGAGGCGGCAATGATTGACGGCGCCTCAAAGTGGCAGATGTTCATGAAGGTCACCGTGCCGCTGATCACCCCGGTGATTTTCTTCAACTTTATTATGCAGACCACCCAGGCGTTCCAGGAGTTTACCGGCCCGTACGTGATAACCGGCGGCGGTCCGACCTATTACACCTACCTGTTCTCACTCTATATCTACGATACCGCCTTTAAGTACTTCGACATGGGCTATGGCGCCGCGCTGGCGTGGGTGCTGTTCCTCGTCGTGGCGGTCTTTGCGTCGATCGCCTTTAAGTCATCGAAATACTGGGTCTTCTACTCCGCCGATAAGGGAGGCAAAAATGGCTGATATTCAACAGATGGCGCCGGTGATGAGCGACGCCGATCGTGAGGTCGCCCGTACGCTGCGCCGGGAAAAGGTGAGCCGGGTGGTGCGCTACGTCGTGCTGATATTCGTCGGCCTGCTGATGCTCTACCCGCTGGCGTGGATGTTCTCCGCCTCGTTCAAGCCGAACCATGAGATCTTCACCACCCTCGGGCTGTGGCCTGCCCACGCCACCTGGGACGGGTTTATCAACGGCTGGAAGACCGGCACCGAATACCATTTCGGCCACTATATGCTGAACACCTTTAAGTATGTGATCCCGAAAGTGGTGTTAACGATCATTTCCTCCACCATCGTGGCGTACGGCTTCGCACGCTTTGAGATCCCGTGGAAGAAGTTCTGGTTCGCAACGCTTATCACCACCATGTTGCTGCCGAGCACCGTCCTGCTGATCCCGCAGTACCTGATGTTCCGCGAAATGGGGATGCTGAACAGCTATCTGCCGCTGTACCTGCCGCTGGCCTTCGCCACCCAGGGATTCTTCGTCTTCATGCTGATCCAGTTTCTGCGCGGCGTGCCGCGCGATATGGAAGAGGCGGCGCAGATCGACGGCTGCAACTCCATCCAGGTGCTGTGGTATGTGGTGGTGCCGATCCTCAAGCCGGCCATTATCTCGGTGGCGCTGTTCCAGTTTATGTGGTCGATGAACGACTTTATCGGTCCGCTGATCTACGTCTACAGCGTCGATAAGTATCCCATCGCGCTGGCGCTAAAAATGTCTATCGACGTCACGGAAGGCGCGCCGTGGAACGAAATTCTGGCAATGGCGAGCATCTCTATTCTGCCGTCCATCATTGTCTTCTTCCTGGCTCAACGCTACTTCGTGCAGGGCGTGACCAGCAGCGGAATCAAAGGTTAAGAGGGAAATATCATGGCTGAAGTGATTTTCAACAAACTGGAAAAAGTCTACTCCAACGGGTTTAAAGCGGTGCATGGTATCGACCTGAAGATTGCCGATGGCGAATTTATGGTGATCGTCGGCCCCTCCGGCTGCGCCAAATCGACCACCCTGCGCATGCTGGCGGGCCTGGAGACCATCAGCGGCGGCGAGGTGCGGATTGGGGACAAAATCGTCAACAACCTGGCGCCTAAATCCCGTGGCATCGCGATGGTGTTCCAGAACTACGCCCTCTATCCGCATATGACGGTGCGCGAAAACCTCGCCTTTGGCCTGAAGCTGAGCAAGCTGCCGAAGGCGCAAATCGACAGACAGGTGGAAGAAGCGGCGAAAATTCTCGAACTGGAAGAACTGCTCGATCGCCTGCCGCGCCAGCTCTCCGGCGGCCAGGCGCAGCGCGTGGCGGTGGGCCGGGCGATCGTCAAAAAACCGGACGTCTTCCTGTTCGACGAACCGCTCTCGAACCTTGACGCCAAGCTGCGCGCCTCGATGCGGATCCGCATTTCCGATCTGCATAAGCAGTTGAAAAAATCTGGCAAACCGGCGACCACCGTCTACGTCACCCACGATCAGACGGAAGCGATGACCATGGGCGACCGCATCTGCGTGATGAAGCTCGGCCACATTATGCAGGTTGATACCCCGGACAATCTCTACCACCAGCCGAAAAATATGTTTGTCGCCGGGTTTATCGGCGCGCCGGAGATGAATATTCGTCCCAGCCAGCTGGTTGAGCACGGTGGTCGCCTGCATTTGACGCTGGGCGATCAGCGGCTGCCGCTCAACGATCGGCTGCAAAGCAAAGTTGAAACCCATAAGAATCAGCAGGTGTTCTTTGGCGTGCGCCCGGAGTTTGTCTCTCTCTCCGATGAACCGTTTGCCGAAGGTTCCTGCGCGGGTGAAATGGTACGCGTAGAAAACATGGGACATGAATTCTTTGTTTATCTCAGGGTTGCTGATTATGAGCTGACCGCCCGCGTGCCGTCGGACGATGCGAAGCCGATGATTGCCAAGGGACTGAATCGAAAAGTCTATTTCACCTTTGATCTCAACAAGTGTCACATCTTTGACGCCAAAACCGAACAGAACCTCTCTCTGTGAACCCTGGAGCATAACAATGAAAAACGTGCTGATAAGCGCCACCCTCTCCGCCACCCTGGGCCTTAGCGCCTTCTCTTCGCTAGCGCAGGATGTCGACCTGCGTATGTCCTGGTGGGGGGGCAACGGCCGCCATCAGGTCACCCTCAAGGCGCTGGAGGAATTCCACAAACAACATCCCGACATCAACGTCAAAGCAGAATACACCGGCTGGGACGGCCATCTTTCACGCCTGACCACCCAGATTGCCGGCGGTACCGAGCCTGACGTGATGCAGACCAACTGGAACTGGCTGCCGATCTTTTCGAAAAATGGCGATGGCTTTTACGATCTGAATGCCCTGAAAGACGAGATCGACCTCAGCCAGTTCGACGCCAAAGAACTGCAGTCCACCACGGTCAACGGCAAGCTTAACGGTATTCCAATTTCCGTCACCGCCCGCGTCTTCTACTTTAACGACGAAGCATGGAAAAAGGCGGGCATCCCCTTCCCGAAAACCTGGGATGAACTCATGGCGGCGGGAAAAACTTTCGAAAGCAAGCTCGGGAAACAGTACTACCCGGTGGTGCTCGAACACCAGGACGTGCTGGCCCTGCTCAACTCTTATATGGTGCAAAAATACAATCAGCCGGCCATCGATGAGAAAGGGCGAAAATTCTCCTACAGCAAAGCGCAGTGGGCGGATTTCTTCGGTATGTATAAGAAGCTTATCGACAGCCATGTGATGCCGGACACCCGCTACTATGCCTCCTTCGGCAAGAGCAACATGTACGAAATGAAGCCGTGGATCCAGGGCGAATGGGGCGGGACCTACATGTGGAACTCCACCATCAACAAATATTCCGATAACCTGAAGCCGCCGGCGAAGCTGGTGCTGGGGGAATACCCGATGCTGCCGGGCGCCACCGATGCCGGACTGTTCTTCAAGCCCGCGCAAATGTTGTCGATTGGCAAATCGACGAAAAACCCGCAGGCGGCGGCGAAAGTGATTAACTTCCTGCTGAATAGCAAAGAAGGGGTGGATATTCTTGGACTGGAGCGCGGCGTGCCGCTGAGTAAAGCGGCGGTCACCTACCTGACCGAGGATGGGGTAATCAAAGCCGACGATCCGGCGGTGTCCGGCCTGAAGCTGGCGCAATCCCTGCCCACCGCTCTGCCGGTCTCCCCGTACTTCGACGATCCGCAGATCGTCGCCCAGTTCGGCACCACCCTGCAGTACATCGACTACGGTAAAAAGTCGGTGGAAGAAGCGGCCGAGGACTTCCAGCGCCAGACCGACCGCATTCTGCGCCGCGCGATGCGCTAACCTGCCCGCCTGAACTCTCCCGTGGCGTCCGCCGCGGGAGAGCCTGCCTGCGTATCCTGTCAGAAGAAATATTTAAAGCGCACCCGGGCGCCGTAGCGTTCATCGGGATTCCCGCTCTTCGCTGCCGTGGAATCGAGCCACGAGGCATAGGCGCCAAGGTAAATATTGAAGTTCGGCATCGCCATGATATTCGGCAACTGCCAGGAGGTGTGCAGGGTATGGATGTCATAGCGCCCCGGCGCCAGGATAGCGCAATCGCCATCGCATTCGCTGGTCACCCCGGCCATATTGAACTGGTCGATTTTATTGTGCGCATAGATATAGCCCAGCTCCACGCGATGCCAAAGGGCGTTGATCCCGGCGCTGAAGTCGGTTTCGTCCGCCGCGTCCAGCAGGGCGGTACTCAGATTAACCACCGCCCCATCCTGCGGATCGCTTTTCAGGGTGTTCCAGCTCATGGTCAGCCCGTAGCCGGTGCGGTTTGACTGGTCGACCCAGCGTCCGCTCTGGCTCTGATAGCCGTAAGCATTGTTGACGAGATTGCTCTCTATCGCCGCGGCCGCCGACCAGGCGCCGGACTGCCACGCCGCCACCGGCCGCACGTACACCACATTTTTGCGGTTTTCCAGCGCGTTACCATGATAGTTCTGATCGACAAACAGCGAACTGCCGTCCTCCACCAGGGTGTTAACTTCGAAATACCAGTTATCCACCGTTTTGCTAAACAGAAGGTTACCGCCGCTGCTGCTGCGCCCGCGCCCCTCTTTCATCATGTAAATATAGCCATAGCCATCGGAATAGAGATCGTTGGCGGTATTACCTGAATATTCAATAAAGGTATCCTGATTCAGCGGGAACATATCCCAGGCTTCAAAGCGGCCTATTTTTATTTTCCAGTCATCCTGCTGGCCGAAGAAAAATACCGCATCATCAAGATTCATTTTGCCATCCATATCCGCCAGAGGCTGCACGCTGAATCCGGCATATTGCCCGTCGGCGCCATTCCGTCTGCCATCGAAACCCAGCAGAATACGACCGTTAATATCCCAGCGCTCTTTATCGCCGGGCGCCCAGCTTTTATTCGCGCTGGTTTTGACCGACGTCAGACTGCCGGTGCGACTGGCGCCATCGAGGTTAAATTCGACGTCGCCATAAAATTTTAATTCGCCATTGTCATTTAGCTGCAAACGCGGCGAAGCAGGCACCGCGCGGGCGACCGTCGCGGCCTGCTGCTGGCCTTTCAGCGTCTTAATTTCCGCCTCTGCGCTGGCGGCGCGCGCCTCCGTCGCCTTTAGCCGCTGCTCCATTTGCGCCAGTCGCTCCTCCAGCGATAACGGCGCCTGCGCCATAACGGATGGCAGATACAGAGACGTCAGAAAACACCCGACCCAGATTTTATTCATCGGTAAACCCTTTTATTATGGAATGAACTGAATTTTTTATTAATGGGTAACGCACGACGATGCAGGCAATAATAACCCGCCCATCGTCAAAGACGGGTTATTAACGACAACAGCCTTATTATTATTCGAGCTGCCAGGCGCCGGCTTCGTTTAATGCCGCCGAGCCGCTCCAGGCAAATAACGCTAATTCACGGCGGGGAGCCTGCGGATAGATACGGCTGCTCAGGCAAGCTTCGCCGTCATTGACAAAAACCTCCACCGAAGAGCTATCGAAAAATATTCGCAGGTTGAGATCCGCCCCGGCGGTCAACGGCACGCTGCGCGTTCCGCACAGGCCATACTGCGGATAATGCCGCTCCAGCACCAGACGCTGCTGTTGGGCATCCACGTAGATGCGCAGGCCATCGCCAAAGCGCAGACCATACTGCTCGGCGCTGCTGCGGGCGCAGTCCCAGCGCAGATTCACCTCCATCGCCTCGCAGTTGTCGACCATCGTCGTCTGCTGGTTGTTCAGGGTGCTGACCGGCCACGGGAACCAGGCGCCGCGCAGGCTCTCCACTTCTTTCGCCGGGCGCATCTGCAGGCGGTCATCCGCACTCAGGCTCAGCTCGCGCGGCAAGGAGAGCATGCCCGCCCAGCCGTCCTGCTGCTCCGGCAGCGGCGATTCCCACATATCCAGCCAGCCAATCACGATCCGCCGGCCATCGGGGGTGGCGAAGCTTTGCGGGGCATAGAAATCGTGGCCGTTATCCATCTCCCGGAATTCGCCATGGCGAATAAAACGCTGGCCTGGCTGCCACTCGCCGATCAGATAGCCGCTCTGGAACAGATTACGGTTGTTGAACCCCGCGGCCTGCATCCCCTGTGGGGAAAACATCAGAACGCGTTTGCCGTTGAGGGTGAAGAAGTCCGGGCACTCCCACATATAGCCCATGGTGCTTTCCGCTTCATCCAGCACCCCCGCGTCCTGCCACTGGCGCAGATCGGCTGAACGGTACAGCCGCACCTGGCCGGTATCGCCTTCGCGCGCGCCGACGATCATGTACCAGCTGTCTCCCTCCCGCCAGACCTTCGGGTCGCGGAAATGGTGCATGCCCGGCGGGGTGTCGACCACCATCCCCTGGCGCTCGAAGTGGATCCCGTCCCGGCTGGTGGCCAGGCACTGTACCTGATACAGATTGGCTTCGTCGCCAGGGTCGCCGTGGAATTTATGCCCGGTGTAAATCAGCGCCAGGGTATCGCCATCGACCACCGCCGAGCCGGAGAAGCAGCCGTCTTTATCCTCCGGCCCCTCCGGCGCCAGGGCCACCGGCAGATGCTCCCAGTGCACCAGATCCTTGCTCCGCGCATGCCCCCAGTGCATCGGCCCCCACTGGGTGGAGTACGGGTGATGTTGATAAAAAGCATGGTACCAGCCGTCGAACCACACCAGACCGTTTGGGTCGTTGATCCACCCGGCGCGGGCCGCCAGGTGATAGTGCGGATACCAGCGCAGATTGAGCGCCTGGCGTTGTGTCTGGAGTACCTGTTCAGCCCGGGAGATTGTGTAAGTCATCGTTTTCACTCTTTTTGATTCAGATAGCGGTAGGTTGCGACATCAGCGGATCGGCGGAGGATTTGCCGGAGCGCAACAAGAAGATGGAAATAAAGGTGGTGCAGAACACCAGCAGGCCCATGATCAGATAGGACTGGGCGAAGCCATATTTTTCATAGCTGTAGCCCGCCAGCGGCGACAATACGCTGGCGATAATCGAGCTGGTGCAGGCGAAGCCCACCAGATAGAGGGTGGAGGAGAGACGTTTATCGAAGTTGAGGCTGTTGTACTTAAAGATAGCCACCAGCAGTATCGGCAACTCCACCGCGTGCAGCAGTTTGGTGATGGAGATCAGCAGCGGCCCCTCCACCAGACCGGAGGCCACCATGCGCATCGCCATCACCATGCCGGCGAAAATCAGACCGTTTTTGGCGCCGATGCGGTTCACCAGCCACGGCGCGCAGAACATGCCGGCCGCCTCGAGGAACACCTGGAAGGAGTTGAGGTAGCCATACATCTCATTGCCTTCCTGCAGGGTCGCGAACTGCGATGAGAAATAGACCGGGAACTGCTGGTCATAGACGCCGTAAATGCAGGTGCCGATGACGAAGAAGACCAGCGCCCAAAAGCGCGGCAGCGTCAGCAGGCGCAGCGCATCTTCGAGGGTCACCTTACCGCCCGATACCGCCTCCTGCATCGCATGCGGCGCCGAGGAGACCCGCAGCCGCGCCAACAGGATAAAGAACACCAGCCCGGAACAGCTGGCGACGAGGAAGTTTAGCTGCGGATTGATGTTAAACAGCAGGCCGGCGAAGAAGGTGGCCACCGCCCAGCCCAGCGAGCCCCACATCCGCGCCCTGCCGAATTCAAACTGGCTCTGACGCGCCACCCTCTCGGTGTAAGATTCCAGCACGCCGATGCCGCCGTTAAAGGTCAAACCGATATAGATCCCGCCAAAGATGCTGCCCAACAGGACGTTGATTTTCAGCAGGTGGCCGAACAGCAGATACGCCGGACCAGAGAGGATCAGCAGCGCGGTGATATACCAGAGCAGATGTTTGCGCAGCCCCAGCTTGTCCTGGATAAATCCATAGCAAACTTGCGCAAACAGCGCGGAAACCGACAGTACGGCATAGATAATACCGGTATCGCCTGCCTTCAGCCCAACCTCCTGGTGAAGCCAGATAGAGAGCAAGGAGCCGGATGACGACCAGGTCACGAAAAAGAAAAACAGTAAGGCACTGAGCAACGGGTAGCTGTGTGAGTGAGGCGCTTTCATCATGACATTCTCGTGTTAGAGGAATGCAATTATGGTAACGTTAACAAAAAACAAAACGCAGGTGGATTCGCTGCGATATATGATGTTAATCACAAAAGTTAACGTTAACATAATGAAGATGCGATCGCGATCAAAAATCAACCGCAACATAGCTCACGACGGCGATAGCAGAAAATCGTTTCACTCTTTTACATCAGCGACTTAGTTGTATAGCCTGTACTCTGCGGCAATGGCGGAGGAAAAAATGGCGTCCCTGAAAGATGTAGCAAAACTGGCGAATGTATCTCTGATGACCGTCTCACGGGCGCTGAACACCCCGGAGCGGCTGAAGCCTGAGACGCTGGCCCGCGTGCAGGCCGCCATCGCCGAAACCAACTACGTCCCCGACCTGTCGGCGAAGAAGATCCGCGGGGCGCGCGCAACCCCCAGCACCATCGGCGTGCTGGCGCTGGATACCGTGACCACGCCCTTTTCGGTGGAGATCACCCTCTCGATCGAAGAGACGGCCCGCGCCCACGGCTGGAACAGCTTTGTGGTCAATATGTTTTCTGACGATCGTCCGGAAGCGGTGGTCGACCTGCTCCTCTCCCATCGTCCGGACGGCATTATCTTTACCACCATGGGCCTGCGCCAGGTACCACTGCCGGAAAAACTGCTGACTCTGCCCTGCGTGCTGGCCAACTGCGAAAGCCTCAGCCAGCCGGTGGCCAGCTATATCCCGGACGATGAACAGGGGCAGTACGACGCGGTGAAAGCCCTGCTTGCCGCTGGCTATCGTCGTCCGCTGTGCCTGCACTTACCCGCCAGCCAGCCGGCGACGATCCGCCGCCGCCGGGGGCTGGAGCGCGCCTGCCGGGAGGCCGGTATCGAACCGGACCATCTGAGCCATTCGTATATGGGCCAGGGCGATGAGCATTACCACGATATCCCGGCGGTGGTGCTGGCGCATATCCGCGAGGGTAAACCTGGCTTTGACTCAGTGATCTGCGGCAACGATCGCATCGCGTTTATGGTCTATCAGACGCTGCTGGGCCAGGGGTTACGCATTCCACAGGACGTGGCGGTCGTGGGATACGACAACATGGTGGGCATTGGCGATCTGTTTCTACCGCCGCTCTCCACAGTGCAACTGCCGCATTATGACATCGGGCGCCTGAGCGCCCTGCATATCATTCACGGCGACAACCATCGGGAGACGCGCAAAGTCGCCAGCCCGTGGTTGCCGCGCGCCTCACATTAACGATTACCGATGTTGCGCAGCTTCTCGCCCGCCATCAGGTTGCGCTCAATGTGCTCGAGGGTGACATTCTTGGTTTCCGGGATCAGCCAGAAGGTGATGCCGATAAAGGCCACGTTGAGCGCCGTGTAGAGCCAGAAGGTGCCGGCGGCGCCAATCGCGTCAAGCAGCGTCAGGAAAGTGGCGCCGATGATCATGTTCGACACCCAGTTGGTGGTGGTCGAGCAGGTGATACCGAAGTCGCGGCATTTTAGCGGCTGGATCTCGGAGCAGAGGATCCACACCACCGGCGCCGCGCTCATCGCATACCCGGCAATACACATCATGGTCATGCCGACGGAGAGCCAGGAGAGGCCGCTGGATGCGGTGCCATTGTCGAACTGCATCAGGCAGTAGCCCAGCACCAGAGTGCCCAGCGCCATCACGCTAAAGCCGATTTTCAGCGCTGGCTTGCGGCCCGCTTTATCCACTGTGAACACCGCAATAAAGGTGGCAAACATAAAGGTCAGGCCCACCACCAGGGTGGCGATCATCTGCTGTTCAGTAGTGGTAAAGCCCGCCATTTTAAAGATACGCGGCGCATAGTACATGATGATGTTCATGCCGGTGAACTGCTGCATCGCCTGCAGCAGCATGCCCAGGAACACCGCCCGGCGCACGTTACGATTGACCTTAAACAACGCCCAACCGCCCTGCTTCAGCTTGAGGCTCTCACGGATCTCGTTAAGCTCGTCGCGCGCCTTTTCCGAGGTATCGCGCAGCATCCGCAGCACTTCTTCCGCTTCGATATGGCGTCCCTTCTCCGCCAGCCAGCGCGGGCTGTTCGGCAAAAAGACGACCAGAATGATCAGGATCACCGCCGGCAGCGCCAGCACGCCCAGCATGGCGCGCCAGTTACCGCTGTAGCTAAAGGCGGTATCGGAAAGAAACGCCAGCACAATGCCAAGGGTGACCATCAGCTGATACATACTGATCATTTTCCCGCGCACGTTCTCGCTGGCCATCTCGGAGAGGTACAGCGGCGCGGTATAAGAGGCAATCCCGACTGCCACGCCCAGCACCACGCGGGCCACCAGCAGCACCTCCACGCTGGCGGCAAAAGCGGATCCGATAGAGCCGGCCACAAAGAGTACGGCCCCCGCCATCAGGCTGTATTTACGGCCAAGGCGGAACGACAGCCAGCCGTTAAACAGCGCGCCTATCGCCGCCCCCAACATCATGCTGCTAACCACCCACTCCTGAAGCTGGCTGGATAAGGTGAAATGGTCGGTTATAAAGGGCAACGCTCCGGATATCACGCCGATATCCAGGCCAAAAAGCAAGCCCGCCACCGCCGCGGCGATGGAAACAAACCAGTTCATCCGCCGGGTATCACGTTGCGTCCGCGGCGATAATGTAGAGTCGTTACTGATTGAAGTCATTTTTTTCCTGCCACACAGAGTAAGACATAAGACGAAAGTACGTGACTGGTGGATGAATGGGTCAGGCAGGATAAGCCAAAGATATGGACTATATTGCTGGCAGGATGGGTTTTGTGATGGACATTAAACTTTCAAAGTAACAAAAAATGCGTTTCCAATAGTTAATAACCCTGTTTATACAGAGCGGTAACATTATACCCGTATTCCGGAGTATGGACGATCCGCACTTTTGCGTATGGACAATAATTGCTCAGATGGCCGGAGCGATACGACAGACCCCGGCCATCGCGGACGGTTAGCGCGCCAGCCAGCCGCCGTCCACCGCCACCGTGTAGCCATTGATGTAATCGGAGGCTGAGGAGGCAAGGAACACGACTGGCCCCATCAGATCGGCCGGTAGCCCCCAGCGCCCGGCGGGAATGCGATCGAGGATTTCGCTGCTACGCTGCTCGTCGGCGCGCAGCTGCTGGGTGTTGTTGGTCGCCATATACCCCGGGGCGATGGCGTTGACGTTGATGTTGTGTTTGGCCCACTCGTTGGCCAGCAGGCGGGTGACGCCCATCACCGCGCTTTTGGATGCGGTATACGACGGCACGCGGATCCCCCCCTGGAACGACAGCATGGAGGCGATGTTAATGATCTTCCCGCCGCTGCCCTGGGCGATAAAGTGTTTCGCCGCCGCCTGGGACATAAAAAATACGCTCTTGATGTTGAGGTTCATCACGTCGTCCCAGTCTTTTTCGCTGAACGCCAGCGCGTCCTCGCGGCGAATCAGGCCGGCATTGTTGACCAGAATATCAATATGGCCGAACTCCGCCACCGCCCGCTCCAGAAGCTGAGGAATACCGTCGATCTGGCGCAGGTCGGCGGTCAGGCTGAGAAAACGGCGTCCCAGCGCGGTTACCCGCTCGATAGTCTCCACCGGTTCGACGATATTGATACCAACAATATCGCAGCCCGCTTCCGCCAGCCCGAGGGCCATCCCCTGCCCTAAACCGGTATCGCATCCGCTCACGACGGCCACTTTTCCCTGCAGGGAGAATGCATCAAGAATCATATTATGTTCCTTAGTCGTTCAGAGCCTGCTGTTTGCAGGCAAGGTTCTCTCGGCCCGGTCCGCGCCGGCGGCGCGACTGAGCGTGGGGCGAACTCTCGGGCATAGCCCACCATAATGAAAATAAAACAGAGTTCCGTTTTGCTGATGGGTGCCATCTTAGCCCCGCCCCCAGCCATTTTCAATATTATTTAAAACGATGTTTCATTTTTTTATGATGACGATTACAAAAAAAGAAAAAGCGAAGGAGCCTCCCGGCACGCGCCAGGCCGGAAAAGGTTTTGAAAAGATGAAGATTCTACCGATTGTCTGCAGAGGTGCCGAAGCGAAGCCAGCAGACCGCTGAAAACGCGGGAATTACGCTGAACTGCGTGAGCCATCACAAATAATGAAACAATGTTTTGATAAATTAACACCTGTCTTTTAAAACATATCACTCAGCGACACGCCTCTGGTCCAGCGGCATCGCAGGAAAGAAAGGAGCACTACATGGCTAAAGGCATGCGGGTCAAACTGAATTATCACGTCAGCCACGATCCGGATACCGGGGCGGAAGTCACCCGCTTAACCCCCCCGGAGGTTACCTGTCATCGCAACTACTTCTATCAGAAGTGCTTTTTTAACGATGGCAGCCATTTACTGTTCGCCGGCGAGTTTGACGGCCACTGGAACTACTATCTGCTGAATATCGCCAGCGCCGAGGCCGTCCAGCTAACCGAAGGCGCCGGGGATAACACCTTCGGCGGCTTCCTCTCCCCGGACGATAAGTCGCTTTATTACGTGAAAAATGACCGTATCCTGCTGGAAGTCAACCTGACCACCCTCGCCGAGCGCGAAGTTTATCGCGTTAGCGATGACTGGGTAGGGTATGGCACCTGGGTGGCAAACAGCGATTGCAGCAAACTGGTGGGCATTGAGATTGCCAAAAGCGACTGGACGCCACTCAACGACTGGCAGATTTTCCATGATTTCTTCCATAAAGGACCGCACTGCCGCCTGCTGCGCGTCGACCTGCGCAGCGGTGAGAGCCAGGTGATCCATGAGGAAAAAATCTGGCTGGGACACCCGATCTATCGTCCCTTCGACGACCATACCGTCGCCTTCTGCCATGAAGGGCCGCACGATCTGGTGGACGCCCGCATGTGGCTGGTCAACGAGGATGGCAGCCATGTTCGCAAAGTCAAAGCGCATGCTCCAGGCGAAAGCTGTACTCATGAATTTTGGGTGCCGGACGGTTCGGCGCTGATCTACGTCTCCTATCTGAAAGGCCAGCAGGGGCGGACGATCTATCGCTTTGATCCCGAAAGCGGCGTCAACGAGGCCCTGATGACGATGCCGGCCTGCTCGCATCTGATGAGCAATTTCGATGGCACGCTGCTGGTAGGCGATGGCTCAGGTACACCGGTGGATGTCAAGGATACCGGCGGCTACTCCATTGATAACGATCCCTGGCTGTATGTCTTTAACGTGGCGGAAAAGCGCTACTTCCGCGTCGCGCGCCATGATACCTCGTGGGCGACGGTGGCCAACAGCCGCCAGGTAACGCACCCGCACCCCTCATTTACCCCGGACGATAGCGCCATTCTGTTCAGCTCCGATAAAGACGGTAAACCGGCCATCTATATCGCGAAATTACCCGCGCACCCGTCAATGCTGAGCGCCTGATCCACGCCACACTTCTTTCTGTAACTGGCCTTGCCCTCCTTCATGGAGGGCTTTTTTTGTCCCTTCTCTTTCCCCCATAAAAAAACCCCGGCTGACGGCGCCGGGGAAAACAAACGATGAGGGATGAATGGTCGGTCAGAACGAGTAAGCCACCCCAACGCGGAAGCGGGTCTGACGATCGCTGCGGTCATTGACCCCGACGTTGCCAATTTCGCCATACGGCGACCAGTTATTATCCAGCTTATAGGCCACCTTCACGTTATATTCCTGCGAGTAGGGTTTATTGTCGTTGCGGCTGACCCCTTCCGAGCTGCGGGCATAGACATAGTTCAGCTCTGTACGCCAGTCGCCGAGGACAAATCCGGCCCACGCGTCGCCGCGGTTAACTTTGTCATCATCTTTGCCGGCGTTGTTCGGATAGCGGGTGTATTCATAGCGATAGCGAGCGGCGACATAGAAGCCGTTGTCGAAGCTGTACTGCGCGTGCAGGTGCGGCTTGTAGATGGAGCGGCTGTCGTTGCTCTCAATGGTAAACCCGGGGGTGAGGAACAAGTTCGACGTTGCTTTCCAGCGCCAGCTGATGGTGTCTTCATGACCATTGCCCACCACGTCCGAATAGGGTTGCGAACCGTTGTCGCCACCCGAACGCCATTTGGCCTCGACGGTAAAGCCTAAGCCGTTGGCAAAGCGGTGAGAAACGGAGACGCGGTCAGCATTACTTTTATCACTCTTTCCGCCATCAATAAATTCATGACGTAAATCTATCGTTACCGCGGTTGCCGCAAAAGACATACCGCAGAGGGCGGCGAGAACCAGAGATCGTTTTAACATAGGGTACCCTTACAATAAATAAAATGACATTTCGTTTTTATGAAACATCATTTTATTTTTTAGACACCATAGTTTTAGTGACCAGGATCGTAGTTATTTGTTTCAAAAAAGGTGGCACAACAAGACGTGACGAAGCTCAATAATTTCGCCGGGGAGAGTGAAAGAGGGAGGGGAAAAATAAGGGTTCGGCAAAGCACGGCGCATAAAAAAGGCCTCCCGCAGGAGGCCATGGAAATCGAGGTATAGCGCTATGCGCGTTCTACCGCCAGCGCCACGCCCTGACCGCCGCCAATGCACAGCGTCGCCAGACCTTTGCGGGCATCGCGCTTGATCATTTCATGCACCAGCGACACCAGAATCCGGCAGCCGGAGGCGCCGATGGGGTGGCCGAGGGCGATCGCGCCGCCGTTGACGTTGACCCGGCGCTCATCCCACTCCAGTACCCGGCCAACCGAGATCGCCTGAGCGGCAAAGGCCTCATTGGCTTCGATCAGATCGACGTCGTCCAGCCGCCAGCCGGCCCGCTCCAGACAGCGACGGGTGGCATGCACCGGGGCAATGCCCATCAGCGCCGGATCGACGCCGACGCTGGCGAAGGCGCGGATCCGCGCAAGGATCGGCAGCCCCAGCTCCAGCGCTTTAGCCTCGCTCATCATCATTACCGCCGCCGCGCCGTCATTGATGCTTGAGGCGTTGCCGGCGGTTACCGATCCAAGGCGATCGAAGGTGGGCTGCAGGCTGGCCAGCCCTTCCGCGCTGGCATCCACCCGCGGTTGTTCATCGGTATCCACGGTGCGCGCCGCGCCGTTATGCTCGGTGACAACCGGGACGATCTCATCGCGAAAGCGACCGGAATCAATCGCCTTGCGCGCCTTATGCTGTGAGCTGAGCGCCCAGGCGTCCTGCAGCTCGCGACTGATGCCAAATTCCCGGGCCAGGTTTTCCGCCGTGACGCCCATATGATAATCGTTGAAAGCATCCCACAGCCCATCATGCACCAGACTGTCAATCAGCTGGCTGTTGCCCAGCTGGGCGCCGGTGCGGCTGTCGGTAAGCACATGCGGAGCGCGGCTCATATTCTCCTGGCCGCCAGCGATCACCACGTCCGCTTCCCCGCACTGGATCGCCTGGGTAGCGAGGTGCAGAGCCTTCAGGCCGGAACCGCAGACATCGTTAATTGTGATAGCCGATACGGTGTTAGGCAGCCCACCGCGAATAGCGGACTGACGCGCCGGATTTTGTCCGGTCCCCGCGGTCAGCACCTGGCCGAGGATCACCTCATCCACGCTGTGCGGATCGATTCCCGTCTTCTCCACCAGCGCCTTCACCACCACGCTCCCCAGCTCGACGGCTGAATGGCGCGATAATGCGCCCTGAAAGCAGCCAATCGGCGTTCGCAGCGCGCCGACGATCACGACATCCTTCATCCTCTACCCCTGCCCATGCATTTGCGCAAAGAAACAGCGATATACTAGATAATTGTTATCAAAAAACTTTGTAATTGTTTAAAAAAAGTGAAGCTAATCACAAAGAAATAGCTATTCGTTAACGTTCACGCCGCTGCAGATGCTGACGCAGCCAGCTGCCGGCCGCTCCCGGCGGCGCTTTCTTATTCCACAGCAGATCGACTGAAATTGCCCGCGGCCAGCCGGGGATATCGAGCGCCACCAGCCCGCCCTGCGGCGCAAACTCCGCCACCAGCGCGCTGGGCAGAATGCACCAGCCGAACCCCTGCGCCGCCATGCTGAGCAGCAGCAGGTAGTTTGGCGCCGACCAGACCTGGCCTGCGGCAGGTTCGGTGGCGCTGGCCAGAAAGGTGCTCAAACGCAGCTCGCGCCAGCTGCGCAGCTCATCCCAGGCGACCTTACCCTGCGCCGCCAGCGGATGGCCAGGGGCTACATAAATGCCCATCGCCGTCTGCAGCGGCAGGCGGGTGCTGCCGATATCGGTGGGGTAGCGCTCCCTCGCCTCAATCAGCCCCACCTGGGCGCGGGATTTTTGCAGGAGATCGATCACATCCTCGTCTTCGCCAATCAAACACTCAAACTCGGTATGAGGAAAGCGGCGGTCAAACTGCACCAGCAGATCTTCCAGCACGTCCGGGTGCAGAGTATCGGAGAGCACGAAGGTCAGCCGCGGCTCCGTCTCGCCGGACAGCGACACAGCCAGTTCGTCCAGCCGCTCGCTGGCGGCAAGAATCGCTTTGACATAGCTCAGCACCTGCTCCCCCTGCGGGGTCAGCGTCGGTTGCCGCGTTGCCCTGTCAAAGAGGGTTACGCCGAGATCGGCCTCCAGATTGGCGATGGCGGTACTGATCGTCGACTGACTTTTCCGCAGGCGGCGGGCGGCGGCGGAGAACGATCCGCTGTCGACCGCCTCGACAAAGGCGGTTAAGGCTTCCGGTGAATAACGCATGATGTATCTACAATATCGATGGGTCCTATCTTTTGTTTATCATATTTTTCCATAAACTGCCGGGTAATTTCCTGTTCAGGCTAAAACTGGAGGTAGCTCGCCATGCAACAGACCCCACATCAGCGCAAGACGCTCACCGAACGCGTTATCCACGCCATCACCTTCGAAGGACTGGCGACGCTGATCCTCGCCCCTACCGCCGCCTGGCTGATGCAGCGCTCGGTAGTGGAGATGGGCGGACTGAGCATTCTGCTCGCCACCCTGGCGATGGTATGGAACATTATCTATAACGCGGCGTTCGATCGCCTGTGGCCGGTCTCCCGCTTCCCCCGCCAGCTGAAAGTACGCGCCCTGCACGCGCTCGGTTTCGAAACCGGATTCGTCATCATTGGCGTCACCATGGTGGCGATCGTGCTGGGCGTCTCGCTGCTGCAGGCGTTTATGCTGGAGATCGGTTTTATGCTTTTCTTCCTGCCCTACACCATGGCCTTTAACTGGGTATGGGACACCCTGCGCGAGCGCGTTATTCGTCACCGCCGCCCGCGCCAGACGGCGCGCGGTTAATCCCGGCGCGGATCTTCGACGATCCGCCGCGACTTTATCACCAAAAACTATCGCAACAGACGAACCATAAATATGGTAAATTGCACTCCTTTTTTTTGGTTTGACGGTTGATAAAGTCGCATAATGTCTAAAATTTGGTCTAAAGAAGAAACTCTATGGAGTTTTGCCTTATATGGCACTGCAGTAGGCGCTGGGACGCTATTTCTACCGATCCAGCTGGGTTCGGCTGGCGCCATTGTGCTGTTCATCACCGCGCTGGTCGCCTGGCCGCTCACTTACTGGCCCCACAAAGCGCTGAGCCAGTTTATTCTCTCGGCCAATATCGCGCCGGGAACCGGGATCACCGGCGCAGTTAATCACTACTATGGTAAGAAAATTGGCAACCTGATCACCGGCCTCTATTTCCTTGCCTTCTTTGTGGTGGTGCTCATCTACGCCGTGGCCATCACCAACTCGCTGGCCGAACAGGTGGCGCATCGCACGCCGATGACCCCAGGGCTGCGTGCGCTGCTGAGTCTGGGGGTCGTGCTGGTCCTCAACCTGATCTTTCTCATGGGACGGCAGGTCACCATCAAGGTGATGGGCTTTCTGGTCTTCCCGCTTATCGCCTGTTTCCTGTTTCTCTCCCTCTATTTAATCCGCGACTGGCATCCGGAGCATCTCACCAGCCAGATGCAGTTCAGCCCGCAGACGCTCCACCAGGTCTGGATCTCTATTCCCGTGATGGTTTTCGCTTTTAGCCATACGCCGATCATCTCGACTTTTGCTATCGATCAGCAGGAGAAACACGGCGACCTGGCCATGGGTAAATGCAAAAAAATCATGAAGGTGGCCTACACCATCATCTGCGCCAGCGTGCTGTTTTTTGTCTTCAGTTGTCTGCTGGCGATCCCGGCAACCTATATAGAGACCGCCCGCGATCAGGGGGTGACTATCCTCTCCGCCCTGTCGATGGTGCCAGGCGCGCCGGGATGGCTGGCGGTGACCGGCATCATCGTCGCCGTCGTCGCTATGTCGAAGTCGTTTCTCGGAACCTACTTCGGAGTGATTGAGGGCGCCAGCGAAATCGTCAAAAGCTCGCTGGGCCTGCTGGGCGTGCGTAAGAGCCGCGCTTTCAACCGCGCGATGTCGATCCTGCTGGTCTCCGCCTTCACTTTTGCGGTGTGCTTTATCAACCCGAATGCGATCTCAATGATCTACGCTATCAGCGGACCGCTTATCGCCATGATCCTGTTTATTATGCCCACGCTGTCGACATGGCTCATTCCGGCGCTGAAGCCGTACCGCTCGGTGGGTAACGCCATTACGCTGGTGGTAGGCCTGCTCTGCGTGTCGGTGATGTTCTTCGGCTAATCCCCTCTGGCGACAGCGGCTGCCTGAGCTGCTGTCGCACATTCTGACAATATTCTCCCCTTTGCCTTCCTTGTGAGCGGATTACACTTACGGCTTAGCCACCGTGAGGAGAGTTCTTATGTCCAGTGTCACCTTATCCGGTCGCGGCACGCTCGGCGATCGCCAGGTCTATCGCTTAGGTTACGGCGCGATGCAGCTGGCCGGCCCCGGTGTTTTCGGCCCGCCCAAAGATCCTGAAGAAGCGGTGCGCGTCCTGCAGGCCGCCGTCGAGGCCGGGATAAACCATATCGATACCTCTGATTTCTACGGTCCACATGTCACCAATCAGTTGATCCGCAAAGCGCTCCACCCCTACCCTGACGATCTGTGCATTGTCACCAAGGTCAGCGCCTGCCGTGACGAGAAAGGCAACTGGCTACCGGCCATGTCGCCCGCCGAACTGACCCAGGCCGTTGAAGACAATTTGCGTCACCTGGGGCTCGAGGTACTGGAAGTGGTTAATCTGCGCAGTATGCTGAGCCCGCACGGCCCGGTGGAGGGTTCGCTGGAGGCGCCACTCGCCACCCTGCTGGAACTGAAAGAGCGAGGATTAATCCGCCATATCGGCCTCAGCAACGTGACGGCAAAGCAGGTCGCGGATGCGCAGAAAATGACGCCCATCGTCTGCGTGCAAAACCTTTATAACGTTGCCCATCGCGCCGACGACGCGCTGGTGGATGCGCTGGCCGCCCAGCACATCGCCTGGGTGCCCTTTTTCCCGCTGGGCGGTTTTACGCCGTTGCAGGCGCAGGAGTTGAACGAGGTCGCGGCTTCGCTTGAGGCGACGCCGATGCAGGTCGCCCTCGCCTGGCTGCTCCAGCGAGCGCCAAATATTCTGCTGATCCCCGGCACCTCCTCCCGCACGCACCTCGCGGAAAATATTGCCGCTGCTGAGCTGGCCCTGCCCGCGGAAGCGCTGCGCACCCTCGATAATATCGCCACCGCCGCGCGCCGCTGACCTGCCAGACAAAATGGAGGGAACCCTATCCCTCCTCAATATTTGCCTGGAAAAACCTCACCGCTACTGGCACTATAGATCCTACAAATGGGGCGTGATCGACGATCGTTCTCTCATTATCCCCGTTAATTAAACTTAAGTTTTTATCCTTCGACCGGTCTCCAGCTTGGAGGCCGTTGTCGTTTTTGTCATGACCAAAATTCGAAACTCTTGATTACAGGAAATACAATATCAAATTCCAAGTTTATACATATCAATCTGGCTGCAAAGATAGTCAATAACATCAAACGCTCATAAAAACATCTGATTAACCCAATCAGAATGTTGCTATTGCTATAAGAAAAATCAAACGCCTCACGACAACTATTTACAAGGGATGCATATGACAGAGGGAACGATAAAGACCAGTAAGTATGAAATTATTGCTATTTTCAGAGAGGAGTTGCGCAAACGTACTGAAATTGAAATATTTTTTAACAACACCAGTATCATAACCCAACTGACGCGCGTGGACTTTGCCGAGTTTCATATTCAGACCCATCGCAAAATCCCGTCCGGGCATAAAATTCGCTTTCTCCTGCATAGCGATTCAGGGAAAATAGAGTTTAATGCGGCCCTGACAAAACATGACAATAGCGGTGTCGATAAAGGTATCCGCTACGCTTTTTCATTGCCTGAATGCCTGCAGGTAGTGCAGCGTCGCCGCGATCCCCGCTTTCGTTTACGCCATGAGCATGACTTTTATTGCCGCGGCCGCCATAAAAACGGCGAAAACTATCTTTTCGATATCAAAGACATTTCAGATGGCGGTTGCGCATTGATGACCAAAACGCCGAATCTTAAATTCCTCAGCCACAACGCCTTACTGAAAAACGCCGTACTGATGCTTGCAGAATATGGCGAGATCACCATCGACCTGGTGGTCAAAAATGTCATTGTTATCACCCTGGATAACGCTAATGAAGAGAGTGAGAGCTACTATCAGATATCCTGCCAGTTTAAGTTCCGCCATCTCGATGACCAGCGCAGAATAGAGAAGATACTGCTGGACCTGATCTTAGAAGCCAAGCGCAAAAAGAGAATCTGACAACCTTGGACAGTATATTGCTGTACACCAATGACAATCTCATTGGTCACTCAATCTATCACTACCTTATTGATAGCCATGAAAATGCCACCCGACTGAGTTATGCCGATGTCATCCATGAGAAACATCTGCCACTGGCCCAGACGATTATTTTCAATTTAATTAATAAGGATATTTCTGCCATCAGAATCGTCGATCTGCTGAATGCGCTCCGCCTTTCCCTGCTGCGCTGCCAGCAGCCGGTGCTAATGGTGAAAAGCGACATTGTCGGGCTGTGCAGAGAGTTGATAAACTTTGACAACGCTATGATTATTAGTGAGAAATCTCCGCTAACTCTTTTTTCATCTATCGTCCAGCGCGCCAAAGGCGTCAGCGAACTGCCGCCGCGAGGATTGCGCAAACAGCTTTCACCACGGGAGTGTCAGATCCTCGAACTGCTCATTGCCAACAATAATAATAAGCGTATTGCCGCCCTGCTCGGCATTGCTCATAAAACGGTTCATAGCCACCGCATCCATATCATGCAAAAACTGGGTATTGATAACTCCCGCACTATGAATCAGCGTATTGCCGCTCTCCATCAATGCTAAATGTTCTCCCGGTAAATCAGTAGCGGATAAAGCGTACTTATTCGCTGTTGATTTACATTTCCCGCCATTCCCATTAATCATCAGGTAGCCTATAATTAATGTATCCTCTGCCTATTGTCTGACTAACCTCGTGAAGAGGGATAATGAACACTAAAATATTCGAAGACAACATTTTATCTCGTAATGATATCGCTGTACGCTACGTCTTTCAGAAAATGTTTTCCCCACAAGGTACTCTGGTCGCGGTGGAATGCTTAAGCCGCTTTGATAATCTTTCTATTTCCCCCGAAGATTTTTTCCGCCATGCTACCGCCGCCGTTCGTGAACGTATTTTCCTCGAACAACTGGCACTGATTGAAAAGCATAAAGCCTGGTTTTTACGTAACCATATTTCCGCAACAATTAACGTTGATGACCATATCCTGAACCTGTTGCGCCAGAAGGATATAAAAGCCAAAGTCGCCGCCCTGACCTGCGTCCATTTCGAGGTAACCGAAAACGCCGAGAATCTGCTGCATAATTCTCTTGCCGCCTGGCAGAGCCCACAGGATACCTCACTGTGGCTCGACGACTTCGGCTCCGGCTACGCGGGAATTAACGCTATTCGCGGTTATCACTTTGACTATGTGAAAATTGATAAGGATTTTTTCTGGCACCTGATGCGCAAAGAGTCCGGCCGCCAGCTGATGGATGCGCTGGTGACCTTTTTATCGCGCAACCATCATAATGTGATTATTGAAGGTGTCGAAAGCGAAGCCCATAAAGAATGGCTGCAGGGAATGGAGTGGTTTGCTATCCAGGGACATTACTGGCGGGAAGTCAGTATTGAACAACTGGTCGCCGATGATATTGCCATGTAAAAAAAGCCGGGAATTCCCGGCTTTTTAACGTCACTTAATTATAAACTAATTCCCACGTTGCCCAGCTGGTAATCGGCCCGCTGGTGGCGCTTTTCGGCGTTGGCGAAACATAGCCAACGTAATAGGTGAACAGGCCGCCGCTGACCGCGCTTTCCTGCAAACGCACCTGATTTTGCTGCGGGTCCGCCGGGACAATTTTATTACTCTTATCCAGAGTATTATTATCGTTAGTCGATAGGGCCAGATAAATATTCTGCGCTCCATCCGGCAAGGTATTGGCCAGATACCCGGCGTTTTCGTTACCGACCGCCGTCAGTAAAAAACCATCGACCCAGCGCACGCTGACCCGACGCACCTCATCCTGCGAGGCTGCCCCACCATCATGGCGCAGCTGGCAGTTTGACAGTGCCAGGGTAAACGGCTGCGGTTTCATAAACGCCCCGGCCCCGCGATCGTGGACTTCCGCCAGGCTGACCGGCGCCAGCCAGACATTACCGCTGCCGGCATGCTGGCCGCCGTTTAGCGCGACGCTACAGGAAATATCCGTCACCCGCCCGGCAAAATCGACCCGTCCGCGATCGTAATTGGTCTCAAAACCCCACGCCGAGGGGGCGGCGAGGCTGCCGCAAAATAGCAGCCACGCGATAGTGTTTTTCGGCAATCCCTTCATTCCCCCTCCCGTATTAATCGTACGTCAGGTTAAAGATCATATGCGACTCCACCTCGCCGGTGCTGGTCGTCGGGCCATACTGATAAAAACGCGCGTGCAGCGGTATGGTGATGTAGCGGGTCTCCTGATTATTCAAGCGGCCGACGGTGTATTTCTTATTAAACTGCAGCGGGGAGCCATCCTTCAGCACCTGGATGCCAATGCCTTTCGCCATCCCGCTGCCGGCTTTTTCATTCAGCAAGGCGCCCATGGTAGCGGTAGTGCTGGTGGCCAGGGTACCGGAGAACGAGGTGCTAATGTTGGCATATCCCGTTTCACTCAGGCCGCCGCTGCACTGCAGGTCGATATTAAAATCCTTCCCGCCGGCGGTGGTGCCGACCCCTTTCAGGTCGGTGCGCCGGATGGAACCCACATCGACATTCATATTTTTCCCGCTCAGCACCGAACAGGAGGGCGAGACCACGGTGATGGCGTTGGCGCTCAGATAGGTTTCGAGGATCGGGTTACCGCCGCTCTCCCAGTCGTAGGAGGTGTACTTACCCGCCGCCAGGGTGCCGCTGCCGGTGGTTGCCGCGGTTTTGATAATCTGCAGCGTAAAGCGCGACCCTTCGAGGGAATAGTTGGTGGTGTTATATACCCGGGACGAAAAGACGTCGGGATAGACGATATTTACCGTTGCGCCGCCGCGGCTGAAACGCATGCCGATTCCCGGCACGTTGGTGGAGTAGATTTTATTTCCAAGGTCCGTGGCCCCTGGCGACACGATCTTCGCCGCAAAGCGGTTGGTGCCGGAAGTACAGCGATAGCTTGCCCCGCCGGGAGCGCTCATCGTCCAGTCGCGGGTAAGGATCACCGAGCCCACCGGCAGATCCGGGGGCACCACCACCCTGCCCACCACCATGTCCAGCATCACCGTTGGCGATGAGAGACGCGTACAGGAGGCCCAGGACGAGGTGGTTCCCAGCGCCATTAAGACGATAAAAAGCGTTAGTAATTTCCTCAGCGACATACGCTATCCTTTGTTGTTTGCTGTCCCAGATCCACCGAACACTGCCCGCCGCTCCACTTCACAATCGCGCGTTTGGCGTTCGCATCGCTGATAAACATCATGCTGCCCTGGCCGACAACGCCGATCTCCTTGCCGTCGGGGGAGAAAATACTTGCCGCAAACGGCAACGGCTCGTGGTTCGCCTGGCGCGCCTGCAGGGTGAGGTTGTTCTGCACCTTAGTGCCGAACGCGACCTTAACCACGCTGCCTTCCCACGGCACAACCTGCGCCACGGTGCGATCGAAGGCCACGTCGTCATGGCTGCCTTTCGGGTCGATTTCCACGGCGTTAATCCGGTACGGGCGCAGATACGGCAGGATGGCGTAGCCATTGCTGTCCACACGGGTGCCCGGCGATCCCGGAAGCATCGCCCCGGCCGCGTCTTTGGCTTCAATCAGGGCCATCGTCGAGCCGCTTTCCGGTGAGAGCACCACGCCGCCGCTGTGGGCGATCATCGTCCCGCTGGCGCCAATGCCGCTCTGACGATAGCCTTCGCCCTGGCTGTAGCTGCCGTTGAGGGTGGTCCATGGCGTACGGTAGCTGCCGTTGAGCGCCACATCATGCTGACCGCCGGTGGCGGTGGTGGTCGACACGCCGTAGTTAAGGTTGTTTTCACTGTCCAGCGAACCGTTGATACCAATCTGCGAGCTGGCAAAGCGCGAGTTATTGAACGAGGTGTTCGACGTCAGGTTGGCGGTGCGGTTATCGCCAAACCACAGCGGGTAGCTGAAGTTGAGTGAAATACGATCGTCGCGACGATGACCGGAGCTGTCTGGCGTATAGACGCGCTGCGCGCTCGCCGACCAGGAGAGACGACCAAATGAATTGTTGTAGCTGACCTGATACTGCTTTTCGGTCCCGGAGCGGTTCCAGTAATCGGAGATACGGCCGCTGAGATAAAACCCGCCCCAGCCGTCCGGTAGGTTCTGGTTCACCGTGAAGGTCATGCCGTTTTTTTGCCGCCACAGGGTGTAGTTGCTGCGACTATTTTTTTCCTGATCGACGGCGTACAGCGCGTCGTTGAGGTTGTAATAACCTTTCGTCGAGTAGCGATACGCCGCCAACACGATGCTGGTCTGGGTATCGGTAAACATGCGGTTAAAGGTCGCGCGATAGCTCTGACCCGAGTCATCATGGGCATCGCTCTTCAACCGCGAATGGGTGACGTCAAAAGAGAGCGCGCCGATGCCGGTGTTCATCCCGGTCCCCACCAGGAAGGCCTGATAGTCGTCAAAACCGGTGACCCCGGTGTAGCCGGTCAACAGGTTGTTGATCCCGTGCTGCCAGGTCGCCTGATAGAGCATCGGCTTGTTGCGCAGCGCGCTGTCGTCCACTTTACCGGCGGAGAGCGCGTAGCGGGTCATGCCCGGGCGCAGCAGCTGGGCGACGGAGGCGTAAGGCACGCTAAACACTTCTACCGAGCCATCCGCTTCTTTCACCGAGACCTCAAGATCGCTGCCATAGCCGGAAGGATAGACATCCTGCAGGGTAAACGGTCCGGGCGGAACGGTGGTCTGATAGATAATATTGCTGCCCTGGCGCACGGTGACGAGGGCGTTGCTCTGCGCCACGCCGCGAATTTCCGGAGCATACGAGCGCATGCCGTCCGGGAACATATTGTCATCGGTGGAAAGATTAACCCCGCGCAGACCGATGGTGTCGAAAAATTCACCATTGGTGAAAATCTGCCCGCCGCTGACGATGGAGTTGAGCTGTGGGATAGGGCGCTGGAGATAGGTCTGGTTGCTGTTCCAGTGCGCTTTACCCTGCTGCTGCTGCCAGTTCAGGTTGCCGATGTGCTTCAGCAGCCAGCCGTCCCACGACAGTCCGGCGTTGACGCCCAGATAGGCGCTGCTGTTATCCGACCCGCCTACCGAAGAGGTATGGCTGTTCCAGGCGTTCGCCATCCAGCCAAGATTGAGCGCGGTAATACCTTTGTCCCAGAACTCCGGGCTGACATAGTTTTTCAGGCGTTGATCTTCATAGATCTGCGGTACCGAAATGTTCAACCGCAGGGAGGACTGGACCAGGTTGTCTTTGACGTTTTCTTCGTTGCGCCAGGATTTGAGGCTACCGCAGTAGCCCTCCTGCTCGCTCAGCTGCGGATTGAGCTTTTCCGCCGCGATGCCATATTGGGCCAGCATCGCTTTGGTGTAGCAGACGCCCAGCCGACCATCTTTATCGCGCGCGATGCGTAAATCGTAGCGCCCTTTCCACTCGTCGTTGGTGTAGACGTCAAGGGAGTAAGTGCCTTCGGTAATCGCGCTGGTCGAAAAGCGCGACAGATCGACCTTTTCGCGACTGCCGACAATAAAGCCGTCGTTAAACTGATATACCGTTCCCGGGTTTTCCTGTCCGCTGGAAAATGGCGGAAAGCAGCACAGCGCGATGGCGATCGCGGTGCTTAATCTTCCCGGGCAGAATGACCTCTGCTTCATTAGCTTTTCCCTTATTTAACGGCCACTTTCACTGCGACATCGGCGCCATAGTCATTAATGTTGTTAACGGTCAGGGTTTCGCCGCGGTTGACGGCGGAGGAGAGCGCCACCGTCTGGCTGGACTGCGGCGCCAGCATCACGGTTTTGCTGTTCAGCGCTTTACCGCCGTCGCGGGAAATACGGCTGACGGTAATGTAGAACGGCGTCGGGTTGTTGATGGCGAGACCACTGCCGCTGGCGGTCAGGGTCAGCTTCTCGGCCGCCGCATCGCGGTTGCCCAGTCCGGCAGGACGATAAATAAATTTAAAGCGCGAACGGATCGCCAGCTGCAGCACGTTCTGGCCTTCATTTTTCTGATTGGCCACCACCGGCGGAATTTCCAGCAGATTCAGCCACCACAGCGTCTCTTTATCTTTCGCCAGACCGGCGCTGCTGCCGAGCTTAATACGCAGCGTCTGGCCGCTCTTGGCGTCAACGCGCGAAATCGGCGGGGTGATAATAAACGGGGTGGTAATGGTATCCGGTGTGGCATCGGCATCGCCGTTATCCAGCCAGGCCTGCGCCAGCGCCGGACGGTCGGCGTTATTTGAAAGCTGTACCGTTATTTCTTTTTCATTTCCTGGATAAATAAAGCGGGTACCGTTAACAATAATATTGTTGGCATGGGCCGCAAAACTAAAAATGAAACAGAAAAAAAGGGCAATACGCTTCATGCTGACCTCAGAATAAAAATACAAGCGGCGGACATTGCCGCTTTATTATTGTTATTAACTGCCCCATCGCGGGGCAGTTTTATTTTCTGACGGAATTACTGGTAAGTAATTTCGTAAGTCGCGTAGCTGTTAACCACACCGGTGGTTACCGTGGTCGGCGCGCTGGTGGCGTAGCCTACGTAGTAGGTGAAACGCGCGCCATCAGCTACAGCGGAAGCGTCGCCTTTCGCTTTCGGCTGAGTGCTGTCACCCGGGATGATTTTGTTGGTCAGCGCGGTAGCGTTGTCAGTAGACAGCACCAGCTGGATGTTCTGAGCACCGGAAGCTTCGGTGTTCGCCAGGTAGCCCTGTTGTTTGCTGGTTGCGCCAGCCAGCAGGTTACCGCCGGTCCAGTTCACGCCCAGTTTGCTTACGTCATCCTGTTTAGTGCCATCAGCAGCCTGGCAGTTAGAGACGTCAATGGTGAAAGATTTCGGTTTCAGGTAAGTATCCGCTGCTGCCGCTTTAACTTCAGTCAGGGTTACCGGAGACAGGTAAACGTTCGCATCGCTGCCCTGGCCGTTAACGGAAACAGTACAGGATACATCGGTAACTTTACCGAAGAAATTAACCTGGCCGCCGCCAACAGTGGTATCAGCTGCATGGGCAGCAGTCATGCCAAAAAACGCGGTTGCCATTGCTGCAGAGAGAAGAACCTTTTTCATTGCCATTTCCTTGTCAGAGTGAATTACGAATCAATGAGCACACTGTGAATTCGCATAGAACCAGAAACATCAGGCGATGCTGATTTATGCCACTGCTAATAGAATCTTCGACTGACCGGGAGCCGCAATATTTAAGGCGTCAGGTAACGAACCTAAAAATATAAGTTCGCTGGTGCTATCGGCGTCAAAGAATGCTATTTATTCGCCGACAAATATACATTTGTTCACGTTTCATTAAGTTATATAACAGATAACCATCGGCTATTAATAAACAGTCATTGATAGATGAAAACGCGAGGGTGGTTGTTTACAGCGCAGCAAGCCTAACGCCAGAGCGAGAGAAAGTGACCGCAACAGCATGCAGAAAAAGCCCTCGGAAGGCCATCGCGATAAGTCTGAATCTGCCTTTGCGGTGGTGAAAACAGCACCAAACCATTCACACAACGAATGATGAAAGCATGAATGAGGCGCATTCCTCTCCCTGAACAAGAGCAGCCCATGTGATACCCCCTTTCAGAAGCAAATCATTAATTCATTGTTTTTAAATTAAAAAATAGATAAACGATCATGTTTACGCCATCAAACCGCCATAAAAATGTGATCTAAATCGCACTTTTTGCCACGCGCGTTATAGTTAGCAGGCTTATTATAAGTCCATCGAAAGCAAACATGCTTTCCACCATAAAAGTTAAAAGGACAAACACCATGAAAAACGTAAAATTACTCGCCGCTGCCGGTATGCTCTCCCTGGTCTCTTTCGCTAGCTTCGCTCATCCGGTGAGCGTGACAGCAGACACCCTGGACAGCGCAGAAGCGAAAATCGCAACCATTGCGAAAGAACAAGGCGCTTCCTATCACATTACCGAAGCGTACACCGGCAACCAGGTCCATATGACCGCCGAGCTGTCTAAATAAGCGAATGGTTGCAGAGGGAGCTGCCGGACAGGCCGCCTGCGGGTGGCTGGTCTGGCTCCCGCCGCCCACCCCGCACGCAGCAATGTCGAGCCCCGTTACGGGGCTTTTTTCGTTTTTGCTCCCGCCGCCTGACGCGCCAGCGCGCGCTGGATAGACATCACGCTCGCCAGCACCACGATCAATCCCATCAGCGCCATCCCCTGGATCTTTTGTCCGAGGAATATCCATCCCAGTACCACGGCGGTCACCGGGCTCAGCAGACTCATCGCCGACACGGCCACCGGTGAGAGGCGGCCAATCCCCCGAAACCACAGGCCATAGGCCAGCATGGCGCCCGCCAGGCACAGCCACAGATAGCCGGCCGCCTGCAGCACTGTTACCTGATGCAAAGGAGGGTCAACGATCAGCGCCACCGGGGCCAACACCACCCCACCGATCGTCAGCTGCCAGCCGGTCAGCGCGACGATCGGCAGGGAGAGCGCCCAGCGCCGGGAGAGCCAGGTGCCCAGCGCCATACTGATCGCCCCGAGAAACGCCGCGCCGATGCCCAGCGGGTCGAGGACGGTGTGCGGCGACAGCAGCAGCATGGCCATACCGAGTATGCCGGCGATGGCGGAGAACACCGCCAGCCAGGGCGAGCGCTGCCGGTCGACGCACCAGGCGAGGAGCATCACCAGCAGCGGCTGGATCGCGCCGATCACTGCCGCCAGCCCGCCGGGTAAGCGATAGGCGGCGATAAACAACAGCGCCTGAAACGCGCCGATATTTAAGATGCCGGTAACGATCAGCTTTGCCCATTCGCCGCGTTGCGGAAAACGACGGCTCCAGATCAGAAGAGCGATACCTGCCGGCAGCACCCTCAGCAGCGCAGCAATAAATGGGCGGTCAGGGGGCAGAAACTGGGAGGTGACGATGTAGGTCGTCCCCCAGATAGCGGGCGCCAGCGCGGTGAGCAGCAGGTCGAGAATCAGATTACGTGAGAGAAAAGCCATGATTTTATCTTCACTTCAAGGTAAATTAGTGAGTGAAGTATGTACCGCCAAGTATCTTGATATCAAGACAAGTGAGCACTAATGGACAAATCACCGCCGATCGACGCCGTGGATCGCATCCTCGCCCAGTGGCAGCGGGAACGGCCAGACCTCGACTGCAGCCCCATGGGGCCGATAGGTCGCCTGAAACGATGCGCTATGCTGCTGGAGCCGCATGTGGAAGTGGCCTTTACGCGCCACGATCTGGTGCGCTGGGAGTTTGACATGCTGGCGACGCTGCGGCGCGCCGGAGCGCCTTTCGTACTTTCGCCCACCCAGCTCTTCTCCACGCTGATGATTACCTCCGGTACCATGACCCATCGTCTGAAGGCGCTGGAGAAACGCGGGTTTATTACCCGCCTGCCCAATCCGGAGGATGCCCGCAGTATGCTGGTCGCCCTGACTTCCGCCGGACGCGAACGGATCGATGCCGCAGTGGAAACCCACGTCGACAACGAACGGCAACTGCTGGCAGGACTCAGTGACGGTGAACGCCAGCAGTTGGATCAGGCGCTGCGGGTGTTGATGCGACTGCTGGAAACGGGCTAACAGCCAGCGGCGATAAAGTCGCCGTTGGCGCTGATCGGCACCACGGTGAAAAACAATCCCACGGCAAAGAGGATCAGCGCCAGACCGCCGAGGATCTTCATCAGCGGAACCAGCCAGGGCCGCGGGCGGTGATTCGTGGCCAATCGTTTGACCGTCCGATGGCGCGCATAGTGAACCAGTAGCGACAGACCGAGGATCGAGAGCGCGGTGCCCAGCGCCATGCTCATCACCGCGGCGATGCCCCAGCTAACAATCCCCAACGCATTGGCGAATAATAAAATCATGATCGCCCCGCTACAGGGCCGAACGCCGATAGCCAGCACCACGCCAAGGCGCGTCTTCCAGTCAGCGCCCTGCAGATCCTGCCCCACGCCGTGATGGCCGCAGCCGCACGAGGCGTCATGCTGATGCGCTGGCGTCAGACGGCGAATCACCTGTTTTGTCGGCCACAGGCTTTGCAGAGCGCGAAAGATAACATAAGCCCCAAAGACGCCGATGGTCAGGGCGCTGATCTTCTCGACGTACCAGCGGCTGGCGCTAAGATCGCCGGCGGCCAGATTCAGCCCCACCGCAAGAATAAAGACGAAGAGTATCGCAGTGACGCCCTGCAACAGGCTGCCGAGAAAGGGCACCACCCGCGCCGCCGTCAGGCTCTCCTGATTGGTGCTCAGGTAGGTCGTCACGATAAATTTACCGTGTCCCGGTCCGACGGCGTGCAGCACGCCATAGAGAAAGGCCCCCACCAGCAGCCAGATACCGCCGCTGTACTGATGGTTATTCAGCAACAGAAGGTACATCACCAGATAGCGATGCAGGGTAATTTGGGTGGCGAGACACCACTGGAGAAAGTCACCCCAGTGGCTGTGCAAGGTGATAGCGGCGGCCAGCAGTAGAAGGCCGCCGCACCCGGCCGCCCGCAGGCGCCAGTCGCGGAGCGCAATCGGAGTCGTCATCGTTATACCATTGTAGTAAACGTAAACCGCCTGATAGCAACTTTACGACAGGCGAGCGAAGGCGTCAGCGCTGAAGGGTGAGGAATTTGTCGAAGCTGTTCACGGGATTGTTCGTAGTCACCAGGCTCCGCATTATCTACCGATCGCTATCTTCCCGACACCGTATTAGCGCAGAATGCCTCAATATCTTGAGCATACCACAGCTATATCTTTTTATGCGTTATTGGTTACCAATACCTTTTAACAGGAATAATTACTCAAAAAATCACAGATAAAAATAAATAAGTTATTTCTTGGCGAGCATTTTTTGTCAGTTATTATGCTGCGCTTCCGGCAAGAATATTCTTTAACTGCTATTTATTGTACTCTTCAGCAGGATCACTTCCATGAAAAGAGGCTTACTTACCCTGGTTACTGCTGCCATCGCTTTCCGTACAGGCCACCTGGCGCAGCGACAAGCGCCAGGAGGCACGTGACGAAAAGTGGTGAACCGGCAGGCTTCGGCGTATCCTGGATGTGAGTCCTTCCCGCGCCGAAGCGAGTATTCCAACCCGCCGCCAGACCGTGTCGCAATACTTACCTGTCCTCTACTACCTCCCATTGATATCTTCCTGTATACGTTGACCGTGACGAGTTTTCATCTCATTCAACCGCATGTACCAGATTAAGCTTACCCGTTGAAATACGGCGTAATGTGCTCTATTACAGACAATGCTATTATCACCAGGCTTTTTGCAGTATGGTTTAATCACTGTTGTAGTTTTGCAGTGAATGCTATCCAGACGACTTAAGGTTGTATTTTGTCTGAGAAATTTCTCATGCCATTCCCGAAGGTTGTCGGCGAGGGAGGCTGGTTTACTGGGGTGACATTGCCCAGTAAACAGGCAATCAATCATGACGGCATTGATAGCCGCCTTGCCGTGGCCGGAAGCCCAAGCCTTCATCATCATGCGGGTATCATCAAGAGGATCAGGGATGTACAGGACGTGGAAACCCCCAGGAAAGATTCATCAGTTCAGCCAGCTCACCCTTTCTTTACCCTTCAGATCGCGGCCTCTTATCGTTAGCAATGGAGCTAGCCCATGATACCGCTCGCGCTCGTAGCAAATTAAAACGTTATCACCACGCTGTTTCAAAATAAAAAGGCAGTCAAATTTAACAATGACCTGACGCAGGCTCGGAAAACCAAAAATATGCCTGCAATAAAAGGGAAAACCATGACGAATAACGCCGACATAAAAAAAAGGAACTTCCTGACTCAGAATGAAATTGAGTCTTTACTTAAAGCGGCCGATACCGGTCCTTATGCTGCACGTAATTATTGCCTGACGTTACTGTGCTTCATCCATGGTCTGCGCGCCAGCGAGATCTGTCGTCTACGAATATCGGATATCGACCTTGCTGCCCGATGTGTTTACATCCATCGGCTTAAAAAAGGGTTTTCGACTACCCACCCGTTGCTGGATAAAGAGATCTACGCCCTAAAGCGCTGGCTGGCCATTCGCAGCAGCTGGCCGCAGGCCGCCAGCGAATGGCTGTTTCTCTCCCGCAAAGGTAATCCCCTTTCCCGCCAACAGTTTTATCAGATTATCGCGTCCTCAGGGGGACTGGCGGGGCTGCCACTGGAGATCCACCCGCACATGCTGCGGCACTCCTGTGGCTTTGCGTTGGCGAATATGGGGATCGATACCCGCTTGATACAGGATTATCTCGGGCATCGCAATATCCGCCACACCGTCTGGTATACCGCCAGCAATGCGGGACGCTTCTATGGCATCTGGGACAATCCCCGTGACAAACAGCGATCGTCGCTGATCCAATAGCCTTGACGCCATGGATGGCGTTGTATCGCGAGCGGTCGACAAATTAAAATATTCATGATTCTTAACCCTGCGTTAATTAGGATTACTGTTCCCACAAGTTCTTATTTAATCCTTATGACTGAGAGTTAATATAACCCTGCGTTTACTCAGGAATAAGACTGGGTATTTATTGGTGGGAAAAAATTTCCGCGGCTGTGTTTTTAATAGCGGCTGGTAATGAAAAATATCCTTTCATTTTATATACCTGGCGGCAACCCGCGCAGATACTATTGAGCCGATGATTAAAATCTTTAAAATTAAGAATTATCACCCGACGATATTTTTAGTGTCTGGCAATGTAATATGTTATCAATTCGTGATTAATCATCTTCACCCTGTACCGTTTTAGCATTACAGAACCTTTCTCGTCATGGCGTATGGTTTCGCTGTGACGGTCATTCATACCTATTTTCAGGAGCAACTATTGTGAACCGACGTCGTTTTCTAACCGCCAAAGAAGTTCAGGCCATGATGCAGGCTGCTCGTCAGGGCCCTACCGGCGAACGGGACTACTGCCTCATTCTGCTGGCCTTTCGCCATGGCATGCGCATTAGCGAACTGCTGGATCTGCATTATCACGATCTGGATCTCCATGAAGGGCGGGTTAATGTGCGGCGATTAAAGAATGGTTTTTCGACGATTCATCCACTGCGTTTTGATGAGCGCGAGGCGATTGAGCGCTGGAGCCTGGTCCGTGCCGGCTGGAAAGCGGCGGACAAAACGGACGCACTGTTTATCTCCCGCCGCGGCACCGCGCTCTCCCGCCAGCAGGCGTATCGTATTATTCGCTCCGCCGGGGAAAATGCGGGTACCGTCACGCACACTCACCCCCATATGCTGCGTCACGCCTGCGGCTATGAACTGGCTGAAAGAGGGACAGATACGCGTTTGATACAGGATTATCTAGGACATCGCAATATTCGTCACACAGTACGTTACACCGCCAGTAATGCGGCACGTTTCGCTGGCATCTGGGAAAGAAATAATCTTTTAGAGGAAAAAGATCAGAAGACGAAAAATGAAATAACTGATTGATTTTAAAGAATTAAAAAAATAACGAACAGGTCAATTGGGGCCAAACTGTTTATATCATAAAAATGTTTTGACATATTTTGCAACTCACTACGCCATATTTCCGCAAAAAAAATCATATCTCATTGATTATTATCTATTTTTAAACCTGAAATTACTCACTTTTCTCTAACCATATCTCTGCTGCACCGGCGATCCGTCGCCAACGCCATCGCTATTCCTTTCGCACCTCCTCCCACCACACCAGATTATATTACCATAAAAATCAAATTTGGCAGAATTTAAAACCACAGAATACCAGGTTTACACAAAATACAGATCATTTATCCCAACGAGTCAAAATGGCCCCAATTGTCTCATCGGTTGGGCGAAAACTGTGCAGAGCCGGCAGCCGGACCACTCGGCTGAAATCTGAAATGCCTGGAAGGCACAACGGCTGCCAATCCGGTTCGTTATTTCGACATCGTTCAAAGGAAAACAGTATGAAAATCAAAACACTGGCAATGATTGTTGTGTCAGCACTGTCACTGAGCTCCACGGCAGCTCTGGCCGATACCACCACGGTCAACGGCGGGACCGTGCATTTTAAAGGAGAAGTCGTTAATGCGGCCTGTGCGGTGGATGCCGGCTCTATCGATCAAACCGTTCAGTTAGGCCAGGTGCGTTCCGCGAAACTGGCCACGGCGGGGAGCACCAGTTCGGCCGTCGGTTTCAACATCCAGCTGGATGATTGCGACACTACGGTAGCCACCAAAGCGTCCGTCGCCTTCGCCGGTACGGCCATCGACAGCAGCAATACCACCGTTCTGGCCCTGCAAAACTCTGCCGCCGGCAGCGCAACCAACGTCGGCGTGCAGATCCTCGACAATACCGGTACGCCACTGGCACTGGACGGCGCCACCTTCAGTGCTGCGACCACGCTGAATGACGGCCCCAACATCATCCCGTTCCAGGCACGTTACTACGCGACCGGCGCAGCGACGGCTGGTATAGCGAACGCGGATGCCACGTTCAAAGTGCAGTACGAGTAAGACCCGAGTCAGGCAGGGAAGCTATTCGGGCCAGGAGGGCCCGCTCTCTATTTTCAACCGGAGTGAAACGATGCAGGGAATGAAATCTGGTCTGCTGCTGCTACTGCCTCCGCTGGCGCTGGCCGGTAATCATTGGAACGTCACGCTGCCGGGGGGCAGCATGCGTTTTCAGGGCCTGATAATGGCGAGTTCCTGCCGCGTCGAAGCCGGCGATCGGCAGATGACGGTCAATCTGGGGCAGATCAGCAGTAATCGATTTCATGCTGTCGGCGAAGACAGTAACCCAATCCCTTTCGCGATTCATTTACAGGATTGCAGTACGGCGGTCAGCCAGCATGTGGGTGTGACCTTTCACGGCGTGGCTGATGGAAAAAACCCCGACGTGCTTTCGGTGGGTGAAGGTCCGGGGATCGCCAGTGGGATCGGTATTGCGCTATTCGACAGCCAGGGCCAGCAGCTCCCGCTCAATCGTCCAGCGGATCGCTGGATATCACTCTACCGCGGACCGACGACGCTAAATTTCGTCGCCAAATATCGGGCGACCGGACGCCAGGTCACCGGCGGTGCAGCCAATGCCCAGGCCTGGTTCTCATTGACCTATCAGTAATTAATCCGCAGACAAACAGGACAACACGGTGAGCAGACAAGGAGATAATGTGAGAAAAACGGCAACGATGGCGCATGGCTTACTGGCAGGATGTGTGCTTTTCGCCGCCAGTATCTTTAGCGCCAGCGCGCAGGCGGGCGTTGCGCTTGGCGCGACCCGGGTTATCTACCCGGCGGGACAGAAGCAGGTCCAGCTCGCGGTGACCAATAATGATGACAACAGTACCTGGCTTATTCAGTCATGGGTGGAAAATGCCGATGGTCAGCGAGACGGCCGGTTTGTCATCACTCCTCCGCTGTTTGCCATGCAGGGTAAAAAAGAGAACACCCTGCGCATTATCGACGCCACCAATAACCAGCTGCCGCAGGATCGGGAAAGTCTGTTCTGGATGAACGTGAAGGCGATCCCTTCGATGGATAAATCAAAGCTCAGCGACAATACCCTGCAGCTGGCGATTATCAGCCGCATCAAGCTCTACTACCGTCCGGGAAAACTGGCCCTGCCTCCGGATCAAGCGGCGGAAAAGCTGACCTTTAGCCGTAGCGGATCGTCGCTGACGCTGACGAACCCCACCCCCTATTACCTGACGGTGACCGAACTGAACGCCGGGACACGCATTCTGGAGAACGCCCTCGTACCGCCGATGGGCAAAACCAGCGTCAAGCTACCCGCGGATGCCGGGAACACCATCACCTATCGCACGATTAATGATTACGGCGCGCTGACGCCGAAAATGAATGGCGTGCTGCGCTAACCCAGAAGCGCCCCGCCGCGCGGGACACGCTGCGCATGACCAGAAGCAATGACAGCCGGGCAACGTCGGACCGGAGGGATAATGTCACATCGGAAATATGGACTGGATCATTTAGGTTGCCGAACTGCCCGGCGCCTGGTATCTCCGGCGCTGGCGCTGTGGCTCTGCTCACAGCCGTTTGCCGCGCGGGCGGACCTCTATTTTAACCCCCGCTTTTTAGCTGACGATCCGGCGGCGGTGGCTGACCTGTCGGGATTTGAAAAAGGCCAGGAGGTTCCGCCAGGCACCTATCGCGTCGATATTTATCTCAACAATGGTTTTATGACCACCAGGGACGTCACTTTCCAGGCCGATGCCCAGGGTCACGGTCTGTCCCCCTGCCTGACGCGCGGCCAGCTGGCGAGCATGGGTGTGGATACCGGTCGGGTGCCGGGCATGGCGACGCTGGACAGCACGGCCTGCGTGCCGCTGACCACGCTTATCAGCGAAGCTACCACACGCTTCGACGTCGGACAGCAGCGCCTGTACCTCACCGTCCCCCAGGCATTTATGGGTAACCATGCGCGCGGCTATATTCCGCCGGAGCTGTGGGATAACGGTATCACCGCCGGGCTGATTAACTATAACTTCACGGGCAATAACGCCCATAACACCACAGGTGGCAGCAGCCGTTACGCCTATCTGAATCTACAGAGCGGCCTGAACATTGGCGCCTGGCGTCTGCGCGATAACAGCACCTGGAGCTACAGCAGCGGCGGTAGCACCTCATCCAACGAGAATCGCTGGCAGCACGTTAACAGCTGGCTTGAGCGGGACATCACGCCTCTGCGTTCGCGACTCACCCTAGGGGACAGCTACACCAACGGCGATGTCTTCGACGGGATCAACTTCCGCGGCGCCCAGCTGGCCTCCGACGACAATATGCTACCGGACAGCCAGAAAGGCTTTGCGCCGGTGATCCACGGGATCGCCCGCGGCACGGCGCAGGTGTCAATCAGGCAAAACGGCTACGAAATCTACCAGAGCACAGTGCCGCCGGGACCATTTACCATCGACGATCTCTACGCCGCGGGCAATGGCGGCGATCTGCAGGTCACGATCAAAGAAGCGGATGGCTCCCGCCAGGTCTTCAGCGTGCCCTGGTCAACGGTGCCGGTTCTCCAGCGTGAAGGCCATACCCGCTTCGCCCTCACCGCCGGGGAGTACCGCAGCGGCAACAGTCAGCAGGAAACGCCCGATTTTTTCCAGGGCACGGCCATGCATGGCCTGCCGGCAGGCTGGACGCTCTACGGCGGCACCCAGCTGGCAGACCGCTATCGCGCCTTTAACCTTGGGGTGGGGAAAAACATGGGCTATTTCGGCGCCCTGTCGCTGGATATCACTCAGGCCAACGCCACCCTGGCTGACGACAGCGAACATCAGGGGCAGTCGGTGCGTTTTCTCTATAACAAATCCCTGGATGAGACCGGCACCAACCTGCAGCTGGTGGGCTACCGCTACTCTACCCGCGGCTATTATAACTTTGCCGATACCACTTACCGCCGGATGAGCGGCTACAGTGTGGAAACCCAGGACGGCGTTATCCAGGTAAAACCGAAATTTACCGACTACTACAATCTGGCTTACAGCAAGCGCGGCAAGGTGCAGCTGAGCGTGACTCAGCAGTTGGGGCGCACCGCCACCCTCTATCTCAGCGGTAGCCACCAGACCTACTGGGGCACCGACGATGCCGATGAGCAGCTGCAGGCCGGCCTCAACGCCGCCGTGGACGATATCAACTGGTCGCTAAGCTACAGCCTGACAAAAAACGCCTGGCAGCAGGGGCGCGATCAAATGCTGGCGATCAATATCAATATCCCCTTCAGCCACTGGCTGCGTTCCGACAGCCGCTCGGTCTGGCGGCACGCCAGCGCCAGCTACAGCCTGTCGCACGATCTCAATGGCCGCATGACCAATCTGGCGGGCCTGTATGGCACCCTGCTGGAAGACAACAACCTCAGCTATAGCGTGCAGACCGGCTATGCCGGCGGCGGCAACGGCGACAACGGGAGCACAGGCTACACCGCCCTCAACTACCGCGGCGGCTACGGCAACGCCAACGTCGGCTACAGCCGCAGCGATGGCTTTAAACAGCTCTACTACGGGGTCAGCGGCGGCGTGCTGGCGCACGCCAACGGCATCACCCTGAGCCAACCGTTAAACGATACCGTGGTGCTGGTGAAAGCCCCCGGCGCCGGCGGCGTGAAAGTGGAAAACCAGACCGGGGTACGCACCGACTGGCGCGGGTATGCCGTCCTGCCTTATGCCACTGAGTATCGCGAAAACCGGATCGCGCTGGATACCAACACCCTGGCGGACAATGTCGACCTTGACGATGCGGTGGTCAGCGTGGTGCCCACCCATGGGGCGATTGTCCGCGCCAACTTTAACGCCCAGGTGGGGATGAAGATCCTGATGACGCTGACCCATCGCGGCAAACCGGTGCCGTTTGGCGCCCTCGCCACCGGCGACAGCAACCAGAGCGGCAGCATCGTCGCGGACAACGGCCAGGTCTACCTGAGCGGGATGCCGCTGGCGGGCAAAGTGCGGGTGAAATGGGGCGATGGCCCGGACGCTCAGTGCGTGGCCGATTACCGTCTGCCGCCGGAGAGCCAGCAGCAGGCGCTCAGTCAGCTTTCGGTCGCGTGCCGCTAAGGAGATCATGATGAGAACACTGCAGTATCTGCTGGGCGCCCTGTTCACCCTGGGCGCACCGGCTGCGCTTGCCGCCGATAGCACGATCGCCATCAGCGGCTATGTCCGCGATAACGCCTGCGCGGTAGCCGGCGAATCGAAGGATTTTACTGTCGATTTACAGGATAACGCCGCGAAGCAGTTTTATGCCGTTGGGGCGACGACGCCGCCGGTGCCGTTCCGCATCGTGCTGTCGCCCTGCGGCACTTCCGTCACCGCGGTGAAGGTCGGTTTCACCGGCGTGGCGGACAGCATCAACACCAGCCTGTTAAAACTCGATGCCGGGGCCTCGGCGGCGGCAGGAATGGGGGTGGAAATTCTCGATCAGCAGCAGTCCCGGCTGCCGGTCAATGCGCCGTCATCCACCATGACCTGGACCACGCTGACCCCGGGCCAGACCAATATTCTCAACTTTTACGCCCGGCTGATGGCCACTCAGGTGCCCGTCACCGCCGGGCATGTCAATGCGACAGCGACATTCACCCTGGAATTTCAGTAAGCGGAGGCTGAAATGAAATGGACTCATGTGGGCTGGCTGCTGGCCGGCCTGTTAACCGCGAGCGCTTCCCTGCGGGCGGCCGACGTCACTCTCACCGTCAACGGCAAGGTGGTGGCCAGACCCTGCACGGTTTCCACCGTCAATGCCACCGTCGAGCTGGGCGATCTCTATACCTTTAGCCTGATCGGTGCGGGCTCGGCATCGGCCTGGCACAGCGTGGCGCTGGATCTGAGCAACTGCCCCGTGGGTACTTCACGGGTGAAAGCCACCTTCAGCGGAACGGCGGACAGCACCGGCTATTACAAAAACCAGGGAACGGCGGGCAATATTCAGCTCGAACTGCAGAACGAGGACGGCACCACGCTGAACAATGGCAGCAGCCAGTCGGTACAGGTGGATGAGGCCAGCCAGTCCGCTCGCTTCCCGCTGCAGGTCAGGGCGCTGTCCGTCAACGGCGGCGCCACGCAAGGCACCATTCAGGCGGTGATTAACGTCACCTATACCTACGCCTGAGCCAGGAGAGCATCATGATGAAAAAAATAATCCCCCTGTTCACCACCCTGCTGCTGCTGGGCTGGTCGATGAACGCCTGGTCCTTTGCCTGCAAAACGGCCACCGGGGCGACGATTCCCATCGGCGGCGGGTCAGCCAACGTCTACGTTAACCTGACCCCGGCGGTGAACGTCGGGCAAAACCTGGTGGTCGACCTCTCCACGCAGATTTTTTGCCATAACGACTATCCGGAAACGATCACCGACTACGTGACCCTGCAGCGCGGATCCGCCTATGGCGGTGTGCTGTCGAGTTTTTCAGGCACCGTGAAATATAACGGCACCTCTTACCCGTTCCCGACCACCACGGAAACCGCGCGGGTGATTTATGATTCACGGACCGATAAACCCTGGCCGGCCGTCCTGTATCTGACGCCGGTGAGCACTGCCGGTGGGGTGGCCATCACCGCAGGATCGTTAATCGCGGTGCTGATCCTGCATCAGACCAACAACTACAATAGCGACTCCTTCCAGTTCATCTGGAACATCTACGCCAATAACGACGTGGTGGTCCCCACCGGCGGCTGCGACGTCTCCGCCCGCGATGTCACCGTCACCCTCCCCGACTACCCGGGCTCGATGGCCGTGCCGCTCACCGTCCACTGCGCGCAAAGCCAGCAGCTGGGGTATTACCTCTCCGGCACCACCGCGGACAGCGCCAACGCGATCTTCACCAATACCGCCTCCGCCTCGCCGGCGCAGGGGATAGGCGTTCAGCTGACGCGCAACGGCAGCGCCGTCCCGGCGAACAGCACGGTCTCGCTGGGCACCGTCGGCACCTCGCCGGTCAACCTCGGCCTGACGGCCACCTATGCCCGGACCACAGGCCAGGTTACCGCCGGCAACGTGCAGTCGATCATCGGCATCACCTTTGTCTATCAATGATGACCGATTATATCCTCTCGCCCTGCTCGCTGGCCGCCCGCGGGTTGAGCCAGCTGATGCTGAACGCCGCGAAGCGGCCCGTTGAGCTGCCGGTCGAGGGCGTGTCCCTGCGCGAGCTGGCTGCCGTGAAGCGGATCGTGGTGTATCTCCCTGACGATCCCCTGTGGATGCTCACCACGCTGCGCCAGGCGGCAAGGCTACTCGACGAGGCCTTGCCGCCGTTACCGATGTTGATTCTGAGCCGCAGCCCGGCCATCTGGCTGTGGCAAACGCTGCTCTATCAGGTGAGTCATCCGGATCGTCTGCGCAACGTCCATACTGCCCCCGCCGATCTGTCCTGCGCGGAGCTGGCCCATCGGCTGGAGAATGCGCCGCGGCTTGAGCGGCTTGCCAGCGAAGCCGCCCTGATCCACGGAAAACGGGTCGTCGGGTTGACCCACGCCGAGCTCAAGGTGATCCTCGCCCTGCTGCAAGGGCAGACGATAGGCGAGCAGGCCCAACGTCTCGGATTGAGCCAGAAAACGCTCTACACCCAGCGGCTGGCTGGGGTGAAAAAGCTGGTGGAATGTCATCCGCATCTGGCCCCCCGCTTTCCGCGCACGCTGCTGCCGCGCTCACCCGCAAACGCACTGACGGCGTTTGAACAGGAATGGGTACAAGCGATTCACGATCGCCAGGTCTTCCCGGTTTTTCAACCTATCGTCGATAGTCGCTCACAGCTACAGGGGGTGGAGATCCTGATCCGCTGGCGCCACCGCGGCCAGGTACTTCACCCCCAGACCTTTCTACCGCACTTCCGCGCCGACTACACCTGGCTGCTGCTTACGGCCTTTGTTCTGCAGGAGGCCGTGCAGAATATTAATGAGTATCCAGGCACCTTCTATTTTTCGGTCAACATACCCTCCTCACTCGCCGACAGTGACAGCCTGCTGCGGATGGTGGAAGCCGCTCGCCAGCAGCTTCGGCAGCCAGAGGGCGTGGCAAGGCTGGTGCTGGAATATGCTGAAACTATCGATTTTCGCCATCAGAGCCGCTCCGCCGCCCACGTGGCGCAGCTGCAACGTGCTGGCGTGCGCGTGATGCTGGACGACTGCTTTTCTCAGGGGAGCGTTATCTTTCCGGCGCGTCGACTGCACTTCAATGCGTATAAACTGGATATGAGCATCGTCAACGACGCCCAGCACGATCCAAAGGCGCTTGCGCTAATAAAAAGCCTGGCCTACTACTGCCAGTTAAGCGACAGTCGCTGTGTGGCGGAAGGGGTGGATTCACTGGCGAAATTTACGCAGTTAAAATCGCTGGGGATTGATCGCTTCCAGGGCTATCTGTTTTCACCACCGATGCGGCGCGAACATCTCCCGGAACTGATCCGCCGCTTTTCCCACCAGCGCGATCCGGCGAAACGTTGAGGGTGCGAGAAAAGCGCACCGGTTAGCACCGGTGCCGGTACGTCATGCGCGAATATCGTCGTATTCGCGGGTGTTATCGAATTCATGTTTGGCAAACGGGCAGAGAGGGATAATCTTCCGCTGCTCCTGGCGCATTTTTTCCACTACCTTCGCCACCAGCTGTTTCCCCACGCCCTGGCCTTTCAGGCTGGGATCAACATCGGTATGTTCGATAATGCTGAGGTGTTCGCCGGTGGGAACAAAAACAATCTCCGCCACCTGGTTTCCCTGCGCATCGTTAACATAAAATTTGTTATGCCCTTCCAGTATTTCCATCTTCTCCTCGCTTATTTATGACGATATTGCAGAGCGCCGCTCGGGCAGGTATCAATCACGTTTACCACCGTCGCGACATCCACTTCATCCGGGATAATCCACGGCTTACGCTTCAGGTTGAAGAGCTTCGCGCTGCGCGCACGCAGTTCCCGGAATGCTGACAGATCGCCGTATTAAAGTAGACGTCGATTTTCTCCCCGGTGTAGGCCCGGTAGCCGGCTTCCAGTAATTCCTTATCCATGACATTGCCTCGGTCGTTTTTATCTTTCAGGCTAAGCATAGCCCTCGCCGTGGCGGCTGACTATGCGCAAGCGCGGGAATTGACGCCTCACATCATGCTCTCCCATCGCGCAAGGATCCCGCAGTCAACGATCGGTTGACTTTCATTCCCGCAACGAGGCGATTACACTCATGACACACTGGTATGATCACTCAGGGATGTTCCATTGAATCATATTGCCACCATCGCCCGCCCGGCGCGGTTACTGCTCGTCTTGCCGCTTTCCGGCTGCTCACTTTCGCCAGAGATCCCGGTATTGGGCGCTGCTTTTCCCGGCTGGTTTTTCTGCTTACTGGGCGGTGCGTTTTTACTGATCCCCTGCCATATCCTGATTACCCGTAAAGGCTGGCAGCCGCGCTTTTCTCCCCTGGTCTTCAGCTACGTCGCGCTGATGTTCCTGTTCGCCACGTTGCTGTGGTTTCTGTTTTTTGTTCACTGATCGCTTATGACAACTTCCCGCACTTCCCTGTTACGCAAAAAGTGGCCTCTGCTGGCGCTGGTCCTTGCCGCCATCCTGGCGCTGATCCTCGTTATCTGGCAGTTGCAAACCTCGCCGGAGACCAATGACGCCTATGTCTATGCCGATACCATCGATGTAGTGCCCGAGGTCAGCGGACGCATCGTGGAGATGCCCATTCGCGATAACCAGCGGGTGAAAAAAGGCGATCTGTTGTTCCGCATCGACCCCCGCCCCTATCAGGCAATGCTCGATGACGCGAAGGCCCGGCTGACGACCCTCGACGCGCAGATCATGCTGACCCAGCGCACCATCAAAGCGCAGGAGTATAACGCCCAGTCGGTGGCGGCCGCCGTCGAGCGCGCCAGAGCGCTGGTTAAGCAGACCACCTCCACGCGTATCCGCCTTGAGCCGCTGGTGCCGCAGGGGTTCGCTTCCCAGGAAGATCTCGATCAGGCGCGCACCGCTGAGAAAGCGGCGCGGGCGGAGCTGGAGGCCACGCTGCTGCAGGCCAAACAGGCCTCGGCGGCCGTGACCGGCGTGGATGCCATGGTGGCGCAACGCGCCGGGGTCCTGGCGCAAATCGCCCTCGCTGAACTGCATCTGGAATTTACCGAAGTGCGCGCGCCGTTCAACGGCGTGGTGGTGGCGCTGAAAACCACCGTCGGCCAGTACGCCTCGGCGCTGAAGCCGGTCTTCACCCTGCTGGATGACGACCGCTGGTATGTGATCGCGAACTTCCGCGAAACCGACCTGAACAACGTGCGCCCCGGCGTGGCGGCGCGGATCACCGTGATGACCAACCACAACCGGACCTTTAACGGGGTGGTGGATTCGGTCGGCTCCGGGGTCCTGCCCGAAGGTGGGAGCGTCATCGAAGGGCTGCCGCTGATCCAGAAAAGCATTAACTGGGTCCACGTCTCGCAGCGCTTCCCGGTGAAAATCGCCGTCAGCGATCCCGACCCGGAACTGTTCCGCATGGGCGCCTCGGCCAGCGCCGTGCTGCAGCCGTAGCCGGGCGACGCTATGTTTCCTCTCGCCCATTTTTTACGCCAGGAACTGCGCGACGCGCCGGGACGCGCCAGCTACACGCTGCGCCTGACGCTAAGCTGCGCGGTGCTCATCACCCTGTTTATGACCCTGCAGATCCCTTTCCTGGCCGTTGCGCTGATCGTCGTGTTCTACGTCAGCCAGCCTAACGTGTTGATGATTAAGCTGGTCAGCGTGGTCTTTTTTGTCACCGTCACCGTGGCGCTCGGCGGCGTGCTGCTGATCATCAAGTGGACCTATGACTACCCGCTGATCCGCCTGGCAGCCTCCGTGGCGCTCTTTTTCTGCGCCCTCTATCTGATGCGGGTGCTGGGCAAGCTGGGACTGGCCTTTTTCGTGGTGGCGCTGGCGGTGATTTACGCTCAGACCTTCCCGTCGATGACCAGCCAGAGCGAGATCCTGGTGCGGCTGCTGCTTTGGCTGTGGGTGGCGATTAACACCGCGATCCTCGTCACCCTGCTGGTCAACGCCTGCTTTCAGCAGGCCTTTCCCGGTAACCAGTTTAAGGCGCGTCTGGCCGGGATGCTGCACGAGGTCGCCCGGCGGCTGGCGGCCCCGGACGCTGAAGCGCCACCGACCTTCGGCGAGACCGCCGCGCAGTTCAATCAGCTGCAGTCGCTATTCGCCCAGGCCAGCCGGGCGACACCGGAGATCGCCGCCGATCCCCTGGCCTGGCGCTCGCGGCTGGCCGCCACTTTGCGCTGCTACCAGCTGGCGGCCCTGCTGCAAGCAGACGAGGCGGATAGTGACGATCGCCAGCAGCTGTCGCAGGCGGTACTTCAGCTGAAGAACGCCCTTAGCGAGGGGCCGTTTGACGGCGCTATTCCTCCCCTGACGCTCAGCGGTCGCGGCGTCAATCGCGCTGTTCTGCAGGAGATGGCTACCACTCTGCAGCGGCTGGCGCAGGGTGAGCCGGTTGCCCTGCCGCAGGGTGAGGTGGAGAAGGCGCCCCTGCTGGCGCCGGACGCCTGGCGCAACCCGGCATATCTCCATTTTGCGCTCAAGACCCTGCTGGCGACCCTAATCTGCTATGTCTTCTATACCGCTGCCGACTGGCAGGGTCTACATACCATTATGCTGAGCTGCGTGATCGTCGCCCAGCCCGGGCTGGGCGCCACGATGCAAAAGACATGGCTGCGCATCGGCGGGGCGCTGCTCGCCTCCCTGCTGGCGCTGCTGTTAATCGTCTTTGTCCAGCCCTGGACCGATTCGCTGACGGGCCTGCTGGCGATGTCCCTGCCGGTGCTGGCGCTGGCGGCGTGGATTGCCGCCGGCTCGGAGCGTATCGCCTACGCCGGGATCCAGATTGGTTTCACCTTTGCGCTGGCCTTTCTCAGCTGGTTTGCTCCGCTGACGAACCTCACCGAGCTGCGGGATCGGGTGCTGGGCATCCTGCTCGGGGTGCTGGTCTCCTCCATTGTTCATTTGTATCTCTGGCCGGACAGCGAAGCGCCGCAGCTGAAAACCCGCCTTGCGGCACTTTATCGCCGGCTGGCGGACTGCCTCGCCGCCCCGAAGGAGGCGGTTCCGCTGGCTCCCCTGCTTGTCGCCTTCACCGACAGCGAAGCGCTGATCCACCGGGTTCGCGCCGAACCGCTGGGCACGTATGCTCACCCCTGGCCCCAGGCGAAAGACTGGCCGATGCGCGCCACCCTCGCCCAGGCCGAGGAGATCGCCCGCCTCAGCGAAGGCTACCGACTCAACGCCGCGCCGGGAGACCCGACCCTGGCCCGCTGCGCCGAACAGCTGCGGCGCTACGCTGAACGTATCGAACAGGAGGCGACGGCGCCTGGCGAACAGCTGACCGCCGACCTGACTAACCCCTTTGGCCCGGCGCTGGCCGCCGCGCTGGCCGCCCTGCCCGACTGGGGGCCGACACCGATAGCGACTGAGCAACAGGCTAAAACGTCATGATGATCCTTCCTTTCTCCGCGCGCCTGCGCGGCACTCTTTTTACCCTGACGCTGACGCTGCTCAGCGGCTGCGCGCTGATCCAGGATGAGCCTGCCCAGGTCGCCATCGTCAATCCGCAGCAGGCCCAGCTGGCGCAGGTGATCCACCTGGCGAACAGCGACTGGCCGGCCGCCCGCTGGTGGGAGGCCTATGATGATCCTCAGCTCAATATGCTGATCAACCGGGCGCTGCAGAACTCGCCGACCATGCAGGCCGCCCGGCTGCGCATCTCCCAGTCGCAGTCCACGGTGGAACTCGCCCGGTCGGCAATGGGCCTGCAGGCCACCACCGTCGCGGCGCAAAACCGCCTGCGGATCACCGACAAATCCTTTAGCTGGCCCTACTCATACTCCCTGCCGGTGGATAAAAACGGCCCCTGGTATACGCTGAATACCGTTGGCGTCGGGGCGCAGCTGAATATCGATCTCTGGGGGGCCGATCGCGCCCGGGTCGCCGCCGCTATTGGCGAGAAAAACGCCCGGCTGGCGGAGACCGCCGGCATTGAGCTCGACATCGCCAGCAGCGTGGCGCAGCTCTATTTCGCCATGCAGGCGACGTTCCAGAAAATCGCGCTGCTGCAGGAGCTGGAGGGCATTGCCCGATTCTCGGTGGAAGCCCACGAGCACCGGACCCGGCGCGGCCTGGAAGACAGTGTGGATGTGGCCAACGCCCAGGCCGAACAGCTCGCCGCTCGCCAGCAGATCATTAGCGCCGAGGGGATGCTGACCCAGTATCGTGAAACCCTGCGGGCGCTGATCGGCGCCGATGCGCAGAGCATGCCGGCCATCCATCCGGTGGCGCTGCCGGCGCTCCAGGAGACGCTGCCGCCGTCGCTCTCTTTCGAGCTGCTGGCCCGCCGTCCGGACCTGCAGGCGCTGCGCGGCTACGTCACCGCCTCCCTGAGCCAGGTCGATGCGGCGAAAGCGGCCTTCTACCCCCATTTTGATATCAAAGCGTTCTGGGGCTATAACGCCCTGAGCGTCGGGGATCTGTTTAAGTCCTCTTTCCAGCAGATCAACCTGCTGCCCGGGCTGTATCTGCCGATCTTCGACGGCGGCCGTCTGAACGCTAATCTGCAGTCGGTACGCACCGCCAGCAACATCCTGATCAAACAGTACAACCAGGCGGTGCTGGATGCGGTTCGCGATGTCGCCATCAGTTCCAGCCAGCTTAACGACCTGAATCAGCAGCGCGCGCTGCAGCAGCTAAAAGTCACCGCGGCGCAGACCACCACCGACAGCGCTCGCGCCCATTATCAGCGCGGCCTCCTCAGCCGCTACGCCGCCGAAGAAGCCCGCCGGGCGGTCCTCGCCCAGCAGCTGTTGCTGCTGGACATTGAGGCCCAGCGGCTAAGCACCGACATTACCCTGATCAAAGCCCTGGGCGGCGGCTATCGAGGGCAGTAACAAGAATGCCTTCCCAATAGGGGAAGGCATTAAGCTGAAGAGGCGGGGTGGATGCGCGGCGATTACACCAGGGCGCGCAGCTCTTCCCGCATATAGGTGGAAAAGAATTCCGGATGCTTAATCACCAGCCGTTCGCCGGCGGCGACCCGTTCAGCCCACTCCGCCACTTTATCGGTAAACCCAGCGCTCCAGCCCTGCTGTTGGCCGCGCGCAGCGACGTCGGCCGGGGTGGCGGGTACGCCTAGTTCTTTTAAATATTTGAGAATTCCCTTCGCGGTACTTTCATCCATAGACTGTGGTACTGGCTCAGACGTATTCATACCACCGATGAAATCCAATGCTTTATCAATGACTGCTGGCATAGGTGTGTCCTTATATTAACCACATAGTAAACCTGACTACACTATGGACCGGAAAGCGACGTGATTTCAAAGAACACGCTCACGTTATGGGACATCGCGCATTGTGAAAAGGGGATTTTGTTCTGCTGGGGCGGGGATTGGACAAAAAACAAGCCGGCCCCGTAGGGCCGGCCTGAGGATCGCGTCAGGCGTTGCTGAGGGATTTTTGCGCGGCGCTGGACCGGCTGTTCTCCAGCATCCGGCGGACCGGGACAATCAGCACGGCCAGCACGGCGGCGCAGATCAGCAATGCGATGGAGCAGCGGGCGAAGAGGTCCGGCAGCAGCGACAGCTGATCGGCCTTCACATGACCGCCGATCAGGCCCGCCGCCAGGTTACCCAGCGCGCTGGCGCAGAACCACAGCCCCATCATCTGGCCGCGCATTCTCTCCGGCGCCAGCAGAGTCATGGTCGCCAGCCCAATCGGGCTGAGGCACAGTTCACCGAGCGTCAGCATCAGGATGCTGCCCACCAGCCACAGCGGCGACACACCGGCCCCGCCGTTGCTCAGGACGTTCTGCGCCGCCAGCATCATCAGGCCAAAGCCCGCCGCTGCGCACAGGATGCCAATGACGAATTTGGTCATACTGCCCGGACGAACGTTTTTACGCGCCAGCGCAGGCCACGCCCAGCTGAATACCGGCGCGAGGAGAATGATAAACAAGGCGTTAATCGACTGGAACCAGACCGCGGGGATCTCAAAATCGCCGATCATCCGGTTGGTATAGTCGTTAGCAAACAGGTTGAAGGAGGTCGGTTTCTGTTCAAACGCGGACCAGAAAAAGGCCGCCGAGACCAGCAAAATAAAGCACACCAGCAGGCGCGCCCGCTCTTTACGGTTGAGTCCGGCGAAGACGAACAGCCAGATGAAATAGAGCGCCACGGAGGCGGCAATCACATAGACCAGCACGCTGGCCACCGCTACCGGGTTAATCACGATCGTGCCCAGGCTGATAAGCGTGACCAGCACCGCCACTCCCAGCGCCAGCGCCAGCAGCCACGCTCCAACGCCATTCTTTTTCGCCACCGGGCTGTTCCAGGTGGAATCGAGGCCAACCTCCGCGTCATAGCGCTTCATCGACGGTACGGCAAAGACACGGAAAATGATCAGCGCCACCAGCATCCCGATCCCTCCGATGCCGAAGCCCCAGTGCCAGCCATGCGATTTGATAAGCCAGCCAGAGATCAATGGCGCGATAAACGAGCCGATGTTGATCCCCATGTAAAACAGCGAAAAACCACCGTCGCGGCGCGCGTCGCCCTTTTTATACAGGGTGCCGACCATCACCGAGATACAGGTTTTAAACAACCCGGAACCCAGGACGATAAACATCAGACCGATAAAGAACAGATCGTTGCCCAGCCATGCTGACAGAGCGATCGACAGGTGCCCCAGGGCGATCAGGATAGAGCCGTACCAGACGGCGCGTTGTTGGCCAAGCCAGTTATCCGCCAGCCAGCCGCCCGGCAGCGCGGCCAGATACATACTGCCGGCAAAAATCCCAACGATCGCCGAGGCGTTCTCTCGCGCCAGGCCCATGCCGCCGTCGTACACTGTCGCCGCCATAAACAGGATCAGTAAAGGACGGATGCCGTAAAACGAGAAGCGCTCCCACATTTCAGTGAAGAACAGGGAGCCCAGCGGATAAGGATGGCCGAAAAAGGTACGGCTTTCGTTTTTATTAACAGAGGAATGCATAAATTCTCCAGGTAAGGTGCGCCGCAGCGCAAGTTAACCGTATAAAGCAGGCTGACGATTTATAATTTGTTTGTATTAACATCAAACACGAGCATTTTTAACCATTTGATAACCACGCAATGGTTTTGTCCAGCCCCTTACCTTCCCTTTTTAGATGAAAAGTCGACAAACATCTAGTTTTACAGATTTAATGTTCGCAATAATGCAAACGACGTTGACTTTATATCATTACGCACAAAACGAAATTTTACCCATTAAAAACAAACAGTTAATAATTTATCGAGAGACATAAACCACCGGCGCAGAGGCGGTGTATAACGGCAGGAAAAGTAAGGGAAACAGACTGGATAGTGGAGAAATAGCGCTAAGCGAGAATATTGTCAGCAATCCAGGCGCTACATACCTGGAGAGCCTACCATACAGCAGGTTTAACACGGCATGCCGGCTGCTACAGCCGGCGCCATTCTGCGCGCTATTTCACACGCTGCCCTGCGGCATCAATGACTGGCTCACCGTCCTCCTTCACGAATGCGCCTTTTTGTGGCGCCGTCAGGATCTCCAGCACCACCTCTGACGGGCGGCAGAGTCGGGTGCCCTGCGGCGTCGTTACGATCGGACGGTTAATCAGGATCGGATGCTGAAGCATAAAGTCGATTATCTGGTCGTCAGTAAACCGGTCTTCCGCCAGGCCCAGCGCGTCGTAGGGTTCGACGTTTTTCCGCAGCAGCGCGCGCACCGGGATCCCCATCGCGGCGAGCAGCTGGCGCAGCTCATCACCCGACGGCGGCGTCTCCAGATAATAGATAACGGTGGGCTCGGCGCCGCTGTTACGGATCAGCGCCAGCGTATTACGCGAGGTGCCGCAATCAGGGTTATGGTAAATGGTGATGCTCATAGTACGTTCTCATGGCTGGTTGAAGGAGAGACGCAGCGCCAGCGCGGCCAGCGTCACAAGCAGCACCGGCAGGGTCATGGTGATGCCGCAGCGGAAATAATACCCCCAACCGATGGTGATGTGCTTCTGCGCCAGCACATGCAGCCACAGCAGCGTGGCCAGGCTACCAATTGGCGTGATCTTGGGCCCCAGATCGCAGCCGATGACGTTGGCATAAATCATGGCCTCTTTGATCGTCCCTGTTGCCGTGCTGCCATCAATCGACAGGGCGCCGACCAGTACGCTGGGCATATTATTCATTATTGAAGAGAGGAAGGCCGACAGGATACCGGTGCCCAGCGTCGCGGCCCAGAGGCCGCGCTCCGCCAGCATGTTCAGCACCGTGGTCAGATAATCCGTTAACCCGGCGTTTCGCAGACCATACACCACCAGATACATTCCCAGCGAGAAGATCACTATCTGCCACGGGGCGCCGCGCAGCACCTTGCCGGTGTTAATTACCCGCCCGCGCTTCGCGACAGCAAACAGGATCCCGGCGCCGAGCGCCGCGATGGCGCTGACCGGGATCCCCAGCGGTTCAAGGACGAAAAAGCCAGCCAGCAACAGCAGCAGCACGCCCCAGCCGGTGCGGAACGTCGCTGGATCTTTTATCGCCGTGGCCGGCGCTTTTAGTAACGCCATATCCCAGGCCGGCGGGATATCCTTGCGAAAGAACAGGTGCAGCATCGCCAGGGTGGTGAGGATCGCCGCGAGATCGACCGGCACCATCACCGAAGCGTACTCCCTGAAGCCGATGGCAAAGAAATCTGCCGAAACGATATTCACCAGATTCGACACCACCAGCGGCAGGCTGGCGGTATCGGCAATAAATCCGGCGGCCATGACAAAGGCCAGCATCGTTCCCTTGCTGAACCCCAGCGCTCGCAGCATGGCAATCACGATTGGCGTGAGGATCAGCGCCGCCCCATCGTTGGCAAACAGCGCCGCCACAGCCGCGCCGAGCAGGATAATCCAGGTAAACAGCAGACGACCCCGGCCTCTTCCCCAGCGGGAAACATGCAGCGCGGCCCATTCGAAAAAGCCAGACTCATCAAGCAGCAGGCTGATAATGATAACGGCGATAAAGGTGGCGGTCGCATTCCAGACGATATGCCATACCACCGGGATATCGGCTACCTGTACGCCACCGGTGGCCAGCGCCAGCGCCGCGCCAAATGCCGCGCTCCAGCCGATCCCTAACCCCCGCGGCTGCCAGATCACCAGCACCAGGGTCAGGATAAAAATCGTACCTGCCAGCAACATCGTTCCTCCGCCAATCACATTCGAAAAATCATATATGTTAAGATAAATTTTTTACCGGCAACCCGGCCCGCCAGCCAGTCTGCTGATCATCAGCCGCACATCCTCCTGCTGACTGAGCCAGGCCTGCTCAATCACCTGCGCCGCCCAGGCCGGCATCTGCGGAGAGAGGCGGTAATGGACCCACTTACCCTGTTTACGATCCAGCAGCAATCCGCTCTCACGGAGCATCGCCAGATGGCGGGAGATCTTGGGCTGGGACTGGGCGAGCGCCGTACAGAGATCGCACACGCACAGCTCTCCACGCGCCTTGAGCAGCAATACGATCCCCAGCCGAGTTTCATCGGCGAGGTTTTTGAACAGTTGCAGGGGCAATAAAGACATGATTTCTCCTCAAGCGTGACGGACAGCATACGGGGCCACAAAGAAAGATCAATATACATGCGCAAAAACATATATATTAATTCACGTCTGCGATGAGCATCCGGGATGTTGCGCCCCGCCATCCCTGCTAAATAGCACGGAAAAATGCCGCGTTTTCTTTTATCCATCATCGAAATATGTCAGGCTGGAGATCCCATTGGATTGCCAGGGCTTTCAGGATGAGTACGATTTATGTGGTTGTTTTAACGTATATAAAACCGCTCGAAGAGGTTGACCGTGCGATCCCCGCCCACATCGAATGGCTCAAAAAAGGCTATGCCGACGGCCTCTTTCTCGCCTCCGGCCGCCGTATTCCCCGCACCGGCGGCGTCATTCTGGCAAAATGCGATAGCCGGGAAACTCTGCAAGCGCGTCTGAGCCAGGATCCCTTCCAGCAGCTGGGTCTCGCCCGTACAGAGATTATTCCCTTTGAGGCCAGCATGGCGTCACCCGCGCTGCAGTCGCTGTTATAACCCTGTCTGAAAGCATATCCCGGAGGAAAAATGCAGCCGTACTTTCACTGGATCAATGAACCTGCCGAGTGGCGCCGCGATTCCGACGGCCTGACGGTGGTCACTAATAAGCATACCGACTTCTGGCGCCATACCTGGTATGGCTTCGAGCGCTTCTCTGGCCATCTCTATGCCGCAGAAGTGGCGGGCGATTTTACCCTGCAGGCAAAAATCTGTGCGGATTTCACCACGCTTTACGACCAGGCCGGGCTGATGATGATGGCCGACGAGCAGACCTGGCTGAAGGCGGGAATTGAGTTTAATGACGATGCCCCGGCCATCGGCAGCGTACTGACGCTAACCCACTCCGACTGGGCCACCGGGCTTTTCCCCGGCGACCCGCGCACCTTCTGGCTGCGGCTGACCCGCAAGGGCGACGCGTTAAGGCTGCAGTATTCAACCGACGGCGAGCGCTGGCCGCTGCTGCGGCTCGGCTACTTTCCGCCAGGCCCGGTGAAAGCGGGCGTCATGTGCTGCTCACCGGAGCGTGGCGGACTGGCGGTTGCGTTTCAGGATATTCAGCTTTCCCCGCCGCTGGACAAAGCGCTGCACGATCTGAGCTGAACGCTAGCGGGAAGACCCGACTTTCTCTGCATCCTGGGGCCCAGGATTGCAGGGTTCGCTGGTGCCAGGGAGATAAAAATGACCGTGCTTATCGGGATCGGTGCCGCCAGGGCACCCTGCCCGACCCGAGGAATTATCGATATCGCCGCCGTTCGAACCGTTGCCGCCGTCGGCGCCAGCGCTCACCGACTGCCCGTTATGGCCACCGTGAACACCATGCGCAGCACTGGCCGAAAACGCCACCAGCGCGAATATACAGACTATGAAGCGTCTGCCCATTGATACCTCTCCCTTATTGATATTCCCAGCCTATGACGTTGGTGATGGGTTAAGCCGTTGAGCGGCAAAAATCATCGCGATAAAAACCGCTTTATCCGCAAGGAGTATAGGGTTAAGACTGAGGGAAAGACAGGATCTGTGCCTTCAGATATTTCGCACGCAAAATAGCCTTTATTCCGCGGCATGCATTATCAGGAAATCAATCAGGGCTTTCACCCTTTTCGTTCTGCCTGCGTTTTTTGGGTAATAGAGATAAACCGGCGGATAGGTTTTCCAGTAGTCCTCCATCACGGGAATAAACTGCTCACGATCGGGCTGTAATTGCAGGATTGGTTCAAATAAACGGCCAATCCCCAGTCCGTGGCGAATACCGTCGGCCATGACGTCAATATCATTGCTGATTAACTGTCCGGGCATCTCGACGGTGAGCTGCTCGCCGTGGTCATTGAGGATCAGCGGCAGGATGCGGTTGTTGGTAATAAAGCGATAGCCAATCAGCCGGTGATGATGGAGATCGGCAGGCATCGCGGGCACGCCATATTCGGCAAGATAGGCAGAGGAGGCGTATAGCCCTTCACGAAACGGCTTCATTAACGGGCGGGCGACCACGCCGCCTTCGAGAATATCGCCAAAGCGGATCCCAAGGTCGAAACGTTCTTCAATAATATTGACGGTACCGTCATAGACCGATATTTCCAGCTGGATCCCCGGATATTGCTGACAAAATGCCGCCATCGCCGGTTTGAGAATAAGCAGGTAGGCAAAGCGCGAGAGGGTTATTCTCACTGCCCCGGAGGGCTCCTGATTCTGGTCGCGGATGATTTCCAGCGACTTTTCCAGTGTCTCCACCGCCGCGGCGGTCTGCTCCAGCAGCTGTTGCCCGGTTTCCGTCAGCTCGATACGCCGGGTAGTGCGCACAAAAAGGGGGTGGCCAATATGCTCCTCCAGCAGCCTGAGCGCATTGCTGACCGACGGCGGCGTGATTTCGAGCTTGCGCGCGGCGGCCGAGATATTGCCCTCGCGCGCAATGCTCTGAAAGATGCGTATCTGATTATAAAGCGCGTTATTCATAGCATCTCCTTAAGACACCCTCGCCTGATTATTAAGTACAGGCTAAATATTCTTAAGTCAATGACCGCCTAATCTTCCCCCCCTGCGGCTCGTATACTTTTGTCTCTTCCCGCTGATAACGACTTTCCGGAGACAACTATGCGAATTTTATGTCTGGATATCCCTGCCCCCGGCGCGACGCTGGAACACTATGCGCCGCACCTTACCGCAGAAGCCCTGCACGCCTGGGGACTGTACAAGTCAGGCTTTATTCGCGACATCTATTTCCGTCAGGATCGACCCGGCGTCGCTATTTTCCTCGAGTGCGACACCGTGGAAGAGGCGAATAATGTCATGGCCGAATTTCCGCTGGCAAAAGCGGGTCTATTAACCTTCGAGTGTATTCCACTCGGCTCGTTTATTAGCTGGGAAAATCTCTTCTCTGCTGAATTTAAACATCAGGAGTAACGTTGGGAATGGCTCATATTCTTGTCGTTTCCGGGCATCCGGATCTTAACCATTCCATCGCCAACGCCACCATCCTCGATGAGCTGGCGACCGCCCTGCCTGATGCGGAAATCCGTCGTCTGGACTGGCTCTATCCGGACGGCAAATTCAACATCGCCGCTGAGCAGGAAAGCCTGCTGCAGGCGGATGTGATTGTCTGGCAGTTTCCCTTTAGCTGGTATGGGCTGCCCGGGTTAATGAAACAGTGGCTGGACGAGGTATTTGTCCACGGCTTCGCCCATGGCTCAACGGCGAAACTGGGTGGTAAAAAGCTGATCCTCTCCTTCACCACGGGAGCGCCACAGGCGCTCTATACCGCTGACGGTTTCTTTGGCCATGCCATTGAGGAGTATCTCCTTCCCTTCGAGACCACGGCCAGGCTGTGCAATCTTGAGCTGCTGGCGCCGGTTTATACCTGCGGTATTAGCTACGCCGACCGGGATGCCGACAAAATCGCTCAGCAAAAAACGCTTGCCCGGGAACACGCGGCCAGACTGATCGCGCGGCTTAAAACTCTGGTGGAATAACCCAAAGGGAGAAAATAACGATGCAGTATACCCGGCTCGGGAAGAGTGACTTACTGGTCTCCCGTATCTGCATGGGATGTATGGGGTTTGGCGATCCGTCAACGGGTCAGCATCGCTGGACGCTGGACGAAACAGCCAGCCGGGACATCATCCGCCACGCTCTGGAACAGGGCATCAATTTTTACGATACCGCCATCGCCTATCAGAACGGCTCCAGCGAACGGTACGTTGGCCGGGCGCTGCGGGAGATGGCAAAACGCGAGGAGGTGGTGCTGGCCACCAAGTTTCTGCCACGAACCGCCGCGCAGATTGCCGAGGGGATCAGCGGAAAACAGGCGATAGCCCGCTCGCTTGACCAGAGTCTGCGAAACCTCGGGATGGACTACATCGACCTCTACATCTACCACATCTGGGATTACAACACCCCGGTTATCGACGTGCTGGAGGCGCTGCACACCGCAGTGACCGCCGGCAAGGTGCGCGCGATTGGCATTTCCAATTGCTATGCCTGGCAACTGGCGAAGGCGAACGCTCTTGCCGAACGCGAAGGGCTGACATCCTTTGTTTCTGTGCAGAGCCACTACAACCTGATTATGCGTGAAGATGAACGAGAGCTGTTCGGGCTGTGCGCGGAAGAGGGTATCGCCATGACTCCCTATAGCGCGCTGGCCAGCGGCCGTCTCTCCCGCTTAGAAGGCCACACGCGGCGAGAGGTGGAAGATGATTATGCCCGGAGCAAATACGACGGCACGGCAGAGCAGGATCGGATCATTATTGCCCGCGTCGCCGAACTTGCCGAACGGCATCAGGTCTCCATGACCGAAATTTCGCTGGCCTGGCTGCTGACTAAAGTCACCGCCCCGGTGATCGGCGCCACGCAAAAGCATCATGTTGACGGCGCGGTCAACGCTGTAGCCCTTCAACTGAGCCCGGAAGACATCCGTTATCTGGAAGAAGCCTATCAGCCGCACTTCCTCACAGGCGTGATGGCGCAAAACACGCCGCAAGCCAAAGACCGTCCTCAGGTGTGGACGCGCTAACGATCCGCCCTGCGGATCGGAAAGGAGCAAATATGAAAAACGTGATTGCCGCGGCAGCCTTGTCGCTTGTGCTGTCTGATTTTACTTATGCCCACGAACAAAGAGATGAAGCTATGATGAAAATTACCCCTTCCACCCTTGCGGACGCTGATATTCAAGCGGTCTCCCCGGCGCTGGCGCGCTTCGGCCGCGAGGCCATCAGCAACGACCTCTGGCAACGTGACGCCCTGTCCGCCCGCGACCGTAGCATCGTGACCGTAGCGATGCTGATTGCCCGCAACCAGCCAGGCGAGCTGAAGCACTATATTGCCGTTGCGCTCGATAGCGGCGTGACGCCAGCGGAAGTGTCAGAGATCATTACTCACCTCGCCTTCTACGCTGGCTGGCCCAATGCGATGTCAGCCGTCAGCGTCGCTAAAGCCATCTTTGAAGCCAGGGGCGTGACGGCAGAGGCCCTGCCCGCCGCCTCGCCAACGCTGCTGCCACTCAATGAACAGGTAGAGAAACAGCGTGCAGACACCGTGGAAAAAAATGTCGGCCCCATTTCGCCTGGCCTGGTTAAATTTACCGCCGACCCGCTGTTTCTCGACCTCTGGCAACGGCCCGCGCTTACGCCCCGCGACAGAAGTCTGGTGACGGTCAGCGCGTTAATCGCCGCCGGACAGAGCGCGCAGATTGGCTACCACCTAAACAGAGCTATGGATAATGGGCTTTCGGCTGAAGAGGCCGGAGAAGTGGTCGCCCAGGCGGCGTTCTACGCGGGATGGCCAAATGCGTTTACCGCCGCCCCGGTGGTCGGTGAGGTATTACGATCGCGCGAGAGCAAAACTGAATAAAAAAGAATAAAGGACAGGGAAGCTGTCCTTTATTTATCGTTAATTGTTAATTTAAAGGTACCACGAGGGCTTTCGATTAGGTCTCGCGGAAAGAACATAAACGGTCTATCGAAGTATGGAGACTTCGATCGTGAGTCTGTTCACATCGCTCATTGAGAAAATTGCCGTTCCGTATGCCGTCATGAGTCTCATCCTTTGAAAGCAGCGATCGCTGTGGCGAGACGGTAGCGCGGACATGTCTATTTGGTCCAGAGATGGACATCTCAATTTAGCTACTACACCGCTACTTCGATTGATGTATTTTATATTAAATATCAATGAATTGAATTATACATTTAATATAAATTGATGTTATAGCAATCGCTATACAGGCTCCTTAGTCATGACTGACCGGGCCACACCGCATATCGCAAGAATTTGCTCTCTCAGCCAGCGGTGACCGGGGTCGCGTTCCATTCTTGGGTGCCACATCTGCGATACCGTAATACGACGGCTTTTGAACGGCAGCTCGAAAAGGTGTACCTGGTCCGTTACCTGCTGATTGAGTAAATAGAGTGCGGGTATCATGGCGATAAGATCCGATTCCAGCGCCACGGAAAGTGCTGTCGGAAATCCCGGTACGACGCTTGCAATTTTACGTTTTGTCCCCAGTTCGGCCAGCGCATCGTCAACGGATCCGTGCAACGCGCCCTCGGGTGACGCTACCACATGGCCCCAGGCGACATAATCACTCACGCCTATTTCAGCCTGCTTAGCCAGCGGGTGCCCTTTACGGACGACGCCAACAAACCGATCCTCAAACAGTCGTTGCAGCCGTATTTCTGGCCCCATATTACTCTGAACGCCAATCTCCAGATCAACCAGCCCTTCCCGAAGATAGCGCGACGTTTTTTCCGGCTTAGGCGCGAAGCGTATACAGACGTCCGGCGCTGCGTCGGCAACCGCTGCTATAAGCGCAGGCCCAAACGCCACCACAAAACCATCGTTTGCCCTGATGGTAAAAAGACGCGCCAGATTTTGCGCGCTGAACGTTTCAGTTGAGGGCTGTAATACCGCCCTGGCATCGTGCACTGCACGCCTGGCGCGATCCCGGGTCGCTTCGGCCCACGGGGTCAGTACCATGTTACGCCCGGCGCGTACCAGGATCGGGTCTCCTGTGACATCGCGTAACCTGCTTAATGTCCGGCTCATGGCCGAAGTGCTGAGGTTCAGACGACGAGCCGCACCTGCGACACTCGCTTCACTCAGCAATACGTCGAGAGCTACCAGCAAATTAAAATCGGGATCAGACATTACCCTTCCTCCCAGCACATTAAGATAAGGCGTTTGATGCAACAATAAAGTGAAAATAGTGCGCCTTCCGCCTGGTAAAAGCCATCTTTATAGTTTTGTCATCCATACACTCTTCTCAGAGGACAAATGATGACGCTCTTTTCCAGTCAACCCGGCGACGAAGGACTGCCTGGCCCGGCGCGCGCACGGGTGATGGCCGCAATAATGACCACCACCTTAATGGGCGTGTTTGATGGCACCATGATCAACATTGCCCTGCCCTCCATGGCTCAGGAGATGCAGGTACCTGCCAGTATTGCCGTCTGGTTCGCCAACGGGTATCTGCTGGCGGCTGCGATGACGCTGGCGATATTCGCGGCGCTTGCGGCCCGTCTGGGTTATCGCCCCGTATTTCTGGCGGGCCTGACGACCTTTACCCTGACATCACTGGGTTGTGCGCTGGCGAATAAGCCCGAAGTGCTTATCGGTATGCGCGTACTTCAGGGGATCGGCGGCGCGGCGACGCTGAGTATTGCCCCCGCAATACTCAGGTCCGTATTTCCCGGACGCTTACTTGGCCGCATTCTGGGGTTCCATGCCCTGCTCATTGCCTCGAGCTCCGCTATCGGCCCGGTATTGGGCGGTACGATCCTTCACACTCTTAGCTGGCAATGGCTGTTTGCGATAAACATTCTTCCCGGCACCCTCGCCTTACTGCTGGCGGTCAGAGCGCTGCCGCGGGATGCGATCCGTATGCAGGCGCCCTTCGACACCGTGGGCGCCATATTGTCGGCGCTGCTGTTGGGTTCGACGATCATGGCGGCGAACAGCCTACAGAACGCTACTTCTCAATTCGGCAGCCTTTGCTGGATGGCTCTCGCTGCGCTGAGCGGCATGGCTTTTATCTGGCAAATCCGCCGCACGGGTCATCCCTTACTGCCGCCGAGCATGTTTAAAAATGAACGTTTTACCCTCGCGGCCTTCACGTCGATGGTTGCTTTTGTCAGCCAGGGGATCACCTTTATTGCGCTACCCTTCCTGTTTCAGAGCGAATACGGCTACAGTCCGGTAGTGTCTGCCCTGCTGTTTACGCCGTGGCCATTAGGGATCGTGCTGATTGCGCCGCATGCAGGCCGTTGGGCGGACACGATATCAGCCCCGGCGATATCCACCCTGGGGCTGGTGATATTTGTCGTCGGTTTGATCCTGCTGGCGACGTTACCCGCCAGACCTTCAATGTGGGATATCTGCCTGCGAAGTCTGGTATGCGGAATAGGGTTTGGCTGCTTTCAGAGTCCCAATAACCGGGAAATGCTCTCAAACGTTATTCGTGAGCACGCGAGTTATGCGTCCGGTGTTTTATCCATTATGCGCACTTTCGGGCAGTGCCTGGGAGCCGCCGCCGTAGCCGTTCTGCTGGCAGCAGATGAAAGGTCAATTCATGTTGCGCTGTGGAGCGCCGCCGCGGCCTCTGCGGTATCGGTCGTCGTCAGCGCGAGCCGGTTGCGTAAAATCACTCATCCTGCGGAAACAGGATAAGCGCGGAAATATCACTAAACGCTACGACTCCAGCGCCAGCAGCGCAAAACGCCGATCCCGCAACCAAAGTGGAGTCCTCTGCCGGAGTTCAATAGACTAACAGAATGCTATAATCGCTGATTTATCAAGGGAAAATTGAGTTGGGTAGACTTCAGGAGACTTGAATTTGGAGCGGGCGAAGGGAATCGAACCCTCGTATAGAGCTTGGGAAGCTCTCGTTCTACCATTGAACTACGCCCGCGAAGAGGTGCGAGAAGCATTATAGCCCTTACGCACCCTGTGACAAGCCTGCCGGATGCTGACTGGCGATAAAATAACCTTTTAGCACTTAGGTTTACTTCCCTGCGGCGGCAGGTAACGCAGCGGATCGATGGCTGTCGCCCGGTAGCGGATCTGGAAATGCAGCCGCACTGAGTCGGCATCCGTACTGCCCATGGTGGCAATTTGCTGGCCGGCCTTCACGCTCTGGCCATTATTCACCATTAGCTTATCGTTGTGGGCATAGGCGGTGATGTAATCCTCGCTGTGCTTAATCATGATCAGGTTGCCATAGCCGCGCAGCTGATTGCCGACGTAGACCACCTTGCCCGCCCCGGCGGCATACACCGGCTGGCCGCGGGTTCCGGCGATATCAATGCCTTTATTGCCGCCATCGGCGGTGGAATAAGGCAGGACCACTTTGCCGCTGGTCGGCCAGCGCCAGCAGCGCTGTCCCACCGGCGGCCAGGAGGACTGAGGTACCGCGGACGAAGGCGTGACCGCCGCGGTGCGCGTAGAGGAAGATTTTTTCTTCGTTGTCTTCGTTGAACTGCTGCCGTTAAGCTTCAGCTTCTGCCCCACCTCAATGGTGTAAGGCGGGGAGATGTTATTCAGGCGGGCCAGATCGCGAACGCTGGTGCCGGTGGTGCGGGAGATGCCGTACAGGGTATCGCCGCGTTTAACGGTGTAGGTGCCACCGGAATCGGAGGTGCTGGAGCAGCCGGCCAGCACCAGGCTTGCCGCCAGCATCAGTGTCATATAAAAGCGTTTCATCATCAGGCATCCTGCACTTAACACAACCACTTACCTCGCAATCAGGGCGAATATCATACCAGTCCGCGGCGCAGGGCGTCATCCCTGATGGCGAAACCATTATCCCCCGTCCCTAGCGCGCGGTCTGCGGCAGGCAGAAATTCATATTTGCGCCACGCGGCGCGGCGGCCTCTCCTCACTATTGCGCGTTGCCGTTCACAGAGCTGCCTCCAGGGCTTGTTTTGGTAATGCCTTTCTCCCATTTATGGGCTACCCTAGTGGCCTGAGTACATGACCCGGCGGGTTTGTGCCGGGTCATTTTTTATTTTCAGGAGTCGTCATGGCCGGGGAACACGTCATTTTGCTGGATGAGCAGGATCAGCCTGCCGGTATGCTGGAGAAGTATGCCGCCCATACGTTTGATACCCCTTTACATCTCGCGTTTTCCTGCTGGCTGTTTAACCAGCAGGGTCAGTTACTGGTCACTCGCCGTTCGTTGGGCAAAAAAGCCTGGCCCGGGGTATGGACCAACTCGGTCTGCGGACACCCCCAGCAGGGCGAGACCTTCGAGCAGGCCGTCACGCGCCGCTGTCGCTTCGAACTCGGTGTGGAGATCTCTGATATCGCGCCGGTTCACCCGGCCTTCCGCTACCGGGCGGTCGCCCCAAACGGTATCGTTGAGAACGAAGTGTGCCCGGTATATGCCGCGCGCGTGGTAAGCGAAGTGCAGCCTAACGACGATGAAGTCATGGACTATCAGTGGGTTGACCTGGCAACCATGTTAAGCGCGCTGGCCGCCACGCCGTGGGCGTTCAGCCCGTGGATGGTGCTGGAAGCGGAAAATCGGGACGCCCGCCAGGCGCTGACCGACTTTGTTGCGCGTCTGCGCGGGTAAGCTAACTATTCTCCAGGCCAGGCGCAGCCCTGTGCCTGTCATTAATGCCTGGCGGCGCTACGCTTGCACAGGCCTACGGTTCTGCGCCATTGCGTAGCCCGGATAAGGCGTTTACGCCGTCATCCGGGATCCCCGGCTTGCGCTGCGCTGAGCCAGGCTACGCCAGCCTTAGGACCTCACATCAGACATAAAAAAACCCGGCAAGCCGGGTTTTTTGCTTTTCGCGAAGGGCGATTATTTCTGCGGACGCATCGCCGGGAACAGAATAACGTCGCGGATGGTGTGGCTGTTGGTGAACAGCATGACCATACGGTCGATACCGATACCCAGACCAGCGGTCGGCGGCAGGCCGTGTTCCAGCGCGGTGACATAGTCTTCGTCATAGAACATTGCTTCGTCGTCGCCTGCGGCTTTCGCATCAACCTGATCCTGGAAGCGCTGCGCCTGGTCTTCGGCGTCGTTCAGCTCGCTAAAGCCGTTACCGATCTCACGGCCGCCAATGAAGAATTCAAAGCGGTCGGTGATTTCCGGGTTGACGTCGTTACGGCGCGCCAGCGGAGAAACTTCCGCCGGGTATTCGGTGATGAAGGTCGGCTGGATCAGGTGCGCTTCCGCCACTTCTTCGAAGATCTCGGTCACGATACGGCCCAGACCCCAGCTCTTCTCCACTTTGATGCCGATAGATTCAGCGATCGCTTTCGCGGAATCAAAGTTATCCAGATCCGCCATCTCGGTTTCCGGACGGTATTTCTTGATCGCTTCGCGCATGGTCAGTTTTTCAAACGGCTTGCCGAAGTCGAACACCTGGTCGCCGTAAGGCACTTCGGTATTGCCGAGGATGTCCTGCGCCAGGGTGCGGAACAGAGATTCGGTCAGCTCGATCAGATCTTTGTAATCCGCATAAGCCATGTAGAGTTCCATCATGGTGAACTCTGGGTTATGACGAACGGAGATCCCTTCGTTACGGAAGTTACGGTTGATCTCGAAGACGCGTTCGAAGCCGCCAACCACCAGACGCTTGAGGTACAGTTCCGGCGCGATACGCAGGTACATGTCCAGATCCAGCGCGTTATGATGGGTGATGAACGGACGCGCGGAAGCGCCGCCCGGGATCACCTGCATCATCGGGGTTTCTACTTCCATAAAGCCGCGGCCAACCATGAACTGACGGATGCCCGCCAGGATCTGCGAACGCACTTTGAAGGTCTTACGAGATTCATCGTTGGAAATCAGGTCCAGGTAACGCTGACGGTAACGCGCTTCCTGATCCTGCAGGCCGTGGAATTTGTCCGGCAGCGGGCGCAGAGCTTTAGTCAACAGACGCAGCTCGGTGCAGTGGATAGAGAGCTCACCGGTTTTGGTCTTGAACAACTTACCGCGGGCGGCGATGATGTCGCCGAGGTCCCACTTTTTGAACTGGTCGTTATAAACGCCTTCCGCCAGGTCATCACGCGCCACGTACAGCTGGATGCGGCCGCCTACGTCCTGCAGGGTCACGAAGGACGCTTTACCCATGATACGACGGGTCATCATGCGGCCAGCAACGGCCACTTCAACGTTCAGCGCTTCCAGCTCTTCGTTTTCTTTGCCATCGAAGTCAGCGTGCAGTTGGTCAGAGGTATGGTCACGACGGAAATCGTTCGGGAATGCGACGCCCTGCTCACGCAGCGCAGCCAGCTTCTCGCGACGGGTTTTCAGTTCATTATTAAGGTCAATTGCCGCGTCAGCGCCCTGTGCTTGTTGTTCAGACATGTTGGTTCCTCATAACCCTGCTTTCAAACTTGCTTCGATAAATTGGTCCAGGCTGCCGTCGAGCACCGCCTGAGTGTTGCGGGTTTCCACCCCGGTACGCAGATCTTTAATACGCGAGTCATCCAACACGTAAGAGCGGATCTGGCTGCCCCAGCCGATATCGGACTTGTTGTCTTCCATCGCCTGCTTCTCGGCATTTTTCTTCTGCATCTCCAGTTCATAAAGCTTTGCTTTCATCTGCTTCATGGCCTGGTCTTTATTTTTGTGCTGCGAACGGTCGTTCTGGCACTGCGTCACCAATCCGGTCGGGATATGGGTAATACGCACCGCGGATTCCGTACGGTTAACGTGCTGACCACCGGCGCCGGAGGCGCGGTATACGTCAATGCGCAGGTCGGCCGGGTTAATTTCGATATCGATATCGTCTTCCACTTCCGGGTAAACGAACGCGGAGCTGAAGGAGGTATGACGGCGGCCGCCGGAATCGAACGGGCTCTTACGCACCAGACGATGAACGCCGGTTTCCGTACGCAGCCAGCCGTAGGCGTAATCGCCAATGATCTTAATGGTCACGGATTTAATCCCCGCGACTTCACCTTCGGATTCTTCGATGATTTCGGTCTTAAAGCCGCGCGCTTCCGCCCAGCGCAGGTACATGCGCATCAGCATGCTGGCCCAGTCCTGGGCTTCGGTGCCGCCGGAACCGGCCTGAATGTCAAGGTAGCAATCGGCGCTGTCGTATTCGCCGGAGAACATGCGGCGGAACTCAAGCTGCGCCAGCTTCTCTTCCAGGGTATCCAGCTCGGCGACGGCTTCGTTAAAGGTCTCTTCGTCGTCCGCTTCCACGGCCAGATCCAGCAGGCCGGCAACGTCTTCCAGCCCCTGGGACATCTGATCCAGGGTATCTACGATGGCTTCCAGGGAAGAACGCTCTTTACCCAGCGCCTGGGCGCGTTCGGGTTCGTTCCACACGTCCGGCTGTTCCAGCTCGGCGTTTACTTCTTCGAGACGCTCTTTCTTGGCATCGTAGTCAAAGATACCCCCTAAGAACGTCGGAGCGCTCCGTGAGGTCCTGAATGCGGTTTTTTACCGGATTTATTTCAAACATGGTCGGTTTCTTTTAATGGATTTGTCAAAATGCGGTGATAAGAGCGGAATTCTACCGGATTCGCGCCCTTATTCCTACACTGTTGTCAATTTGGCCAGAGGTGATCGATGATCAGCTGCAGGCTACGGTTGCCGCGGAACTCGTTGATGTCGAGCTTGTAGGCTAACTGGACTTCACGCACGCCGTTATCCGGCCAGATGGAAGTATCAACGTTGAAGGCGATACCGTCCAGCAGCGGCCCGCCGTCAACCGGTTCGACCATCACCTTCAGGTGACGCTCGCCCACCAGCCGCTGCTGCAGCAGGCGAAAACGACCGTCAAACAGCGGTTCCGGGAACATCTGCCCCCACGGCCCGGCGTCGCGCAGCATCTGCGCCACTTCCATGCTCATCTCCGCCGCCGCCAGCGGGCCATCGGAAACCACCTCTCCCTGCAACAGCGCAGGATCCAGCCATTCGGTCACCAGCTCGCCGAAGCGCTGTTGAAACTCTTCAAAACGCGCCTCCTCCAGCGATAAGCCCGCCGCCATCGCGTGGCCGCCGAACTTCAGGATTAGCCCGGGATAAAGCGTATCAAGGCGCTCCAGCGCATCGCGCATATGCAACCCCTGAATGGAACGACCGGAGCCTTTCAGCGTGCCGTCGCCGGTAGGCGCAAAAGCGATAACCGGGCGATGGAAGCGCTCCTTAATCCGCGAGGCGAGAATGCCGACTACCCCTTGATGCCATTGCGGATGGTACATCGCCAGCCCGCCGGGCAGGGTATCGGCGCTGCGCTCCAGCTGCTGACAGAGCGTTAGCGCTTCCGCCTGCATCCCCTGCTCAATCTCTTTGCGCGTCTGATTAAGCGCATCGAGCTCGTTGGCCAGCACCCGCGCTTCGCCGATGTTGTCGCACAGCAGCAGCGCGACGCCGACCGACATGTCGTCCAGCCGTCCCGCCGCGTTCAGGCGCGGCCCGAGGGCGAAACCGAGGTCGCTGGCCGCCAGCTTTTGCGGATCGCGGTTGGCAATTTCCAGCAGCGCCTTAATACCGGGCCGACATTTGCCGGCGCGAATGCGGCTTAGCCCCTGCCAGGTGAGGATACGGTTGTTAGCATCCAGCGGCACGACGTCCGCGACGGTGCCAAGCGCCACCAGATCCAGCAGCTCGGCAAGGTTCGGCGCGGGGATGCCGCGAGCGTCGAACCAGCCTTTATCGCGCAGAAAAGTGCGCAGCGCCAGCATCAGATAAAACGCCACCCCCACCCCGGCCAGTGATTTTGACGGGAAGTCGCAATCGCGCAGGTTGGGATTAACGATAGCTTCCGCCGCCGGCAGCGTCTCGCCCGGCAGATGGTGATCGGTCACCAGCACCGGGATCCCCAGCGCATGGGCATGATCGACGCCGGCATGGGACGAGATCCCGTTGTCGACGGTCATGATCATCTGCGCGCCGCGAGCATGGGCCTGATCGACCACTTCCGGGCTTAAACCGTAGCCGTCTTCAAAGCGGTTCGGCACCAGATAGGAGACGTTGCCGTAACCCAGCGCGCGCAGGGCCAACACGCTGAGCGCGGTGCTGGTGGCGCCGTCGGCGTCAAAATCACCGACCACCACGATGTGCAACCCTTTCTGGAACGCGTCATGCAGCATCTCGACCGCTTTTTCAACGCCGGTGAGCTGCGTCCAGGGGAGCATGCCTTTGACGCTGCGCTCCAGCTCCTGCGCGCTGCGCACCCCGCGGCTGGCATATAGCCGCTGCAGCAGCGGCGGCAGGTCGGCGGGGAGTTCGACGCCGTCAACCGCCTCGCGGCGGCGTAGTTGTATCTGTTGTTTCACGCGAATCAGTTACCGCTTGTCTGTTTTTTGTGCTCATCAAGGAACGCCTTCAGCTCTTTCGGCCCCTGATAGCCCGGCAGCACCATGCCGTTACTGAGGACCATCGCCGGCGTACCGTTGACGCCCATCTGCACGCCGAGGGTGTAATGTTTGGCGATATCTACGCTGCAGCTCGCCGGCTGCACGCCTTTACCATTCATGGCGTCATCCAGCGCTTTGTTGCGATCTTTCGCGCACCAGATGGCCTTCATGTCCTGCTCCGCCTGGCTTTGCAGACCCTGTCGCGGGAAAGCCAGATAGCGCACGGTGATCCCCAGCGCGTTGTAGTCGCTCATCTGCTCGTGCAGTTTATGACAGTAGCCGCAGGTAATATCGGTGAAGACGGTGATGACGTGCTGCTCCTTCGGCGCTTTGTAGACAATCATCTCATTGCTCAGCGCGTTCAGCTTACCCAGCAGCAGCTGGTTGGTGACGTTGACCGGCTGCGCGCCGCTCACGTCGTACATCGGCCCCTGGATGATATGTTTGCCGTCGTCGGTCACGTACAGCACGCCGCTGTCGGTCAGCACCGTGCTCATCCCGGAAACCGGCGATGGTTGAATATCGGTGCTCTGCACACCCAGCTTCGCCAGCGACTGTTTAATTGCCGCGCTATCGGCGTGCGCCGCTCCTGAAAGGGAGGCCGCCAGCAGGGTGAACATCAATAAACCTTTTTTCATACTCAGTCCTTTTGTTCAGCACTCACGCCCGCGGGTGGTGCTGTTGATGAAGTTGTCGCAGACGCTCGGTCGCCACGTGGGTGTATATCTGCGTGGTGGAGAGATCGCTGTGTCCTAACAGCATCTGCACCACGCGCAGATCGGCGCCATGATTGAGCAAATGCGTGGCGAACGCATGGCGTAACACGTGCGGGGAAAGCTTTTCGCTGTCGATCCCCGCCAGTACGGCATAGTGTTTAATCCGATGCCAGAAGGTCTGGCGCGTCATCTGCTGGGCGCGCTGGCTGGGAAATAAGACATCCGACGCCACGCCGTTCAGCAGCCAGGGGCGACCATACTCGAGGTAATTTTCCACCCACAGTACCGCCTCTTCCCCCAGCGGCACCAGCCGCTCTTTGTTGCCTTTTCCCACCACCCGCAGCACGCCCTGCCGCAGGCTGATGTCGCTCATCGTCAGCCCCACCAGCTCCGAGACGCGCAGGCCGGTGGCATACAGCACCTCCAGCATCGCTTTATCGCGCAATTCCAGCGGCTGCTCCACCAGCGGCGCCTGCAGCAGGCGCTCAACCTGCGCCTCACTGAGATCTTTTGGCAGCCGCTGCGGTAGCTTCGGCGAGGCCAGCAGCGCGCTGGGATCGTCCGGGCGAATTTTTTCCCGATACAGATGCTGGAAAAAACGGCGCACGGCGCTCAGCAGGCGCGCGGTGCTGGTGGCTTTGTAGCCGCCGGACTGCCGCTCAGCCAGCAGCGCCTGCAGATCGTCGCTGCCAACGCTTGCCAGCGACAGGCCGCGATGGTGCAACCACTCAACTAACATCGTCAAATCGCGACGGTAGGCGCTGAGCGTATTCTCCGCCAGGTTGCGCTCCAGCCAAAGGGCATCGAGAAACTGTTCGATTAGTGCCAGATCCTGTTTCACATCGGCCTCTTTGTTCGTTAAACGCTCTCATTATGCCTTAAGAGGACGCCTTTCTGGTACACTGCCCGCCATTCACGGCAAGAATCGAGATGTTTACGCGATGAATATAGGTCTGTTTTACGGCTCCAGTACCTGCTACACCGAAATGGCCGCGGAGAAAATCCGCGATATCATCGGCCCCGAACTGGTGACGCTGCACAATCTGAAAGATGACTCCCCCGCGCTGATGAGCCAGTACGACGTACTGATCCTTGGCATCCCGACCTGGGATTTCGGCGAAATTCAGGAAGACTGGGAAGCGGTCTGGGATCAGCTGGACACCCTGAACCTCGAGGGAAAGATCGTCGCGCTGTACGGCATGGGCGATCAGCTGGGCTACGGCGAATGGTTCCTTGACGCGCTCGGCATGCTGCATGACAAGCTGGCGACCAGGGGCGTGAAGTTTGTCGGCTACTGGCCAACCGAAGGCTATGAGTTCACCAGCCCGAAACCGGTGATCGCCGATGGCCAACTGTTCGTTGGCCTGGCGCTGGATGAAACCAACCAGTACGACCTGAGCGACGAGCGCATCCAGAGCTGGTGCGAGCAGATCCTCGGCGAAATGGCCGAACACTTTTCCTGACGCGGCTTACTCCTGCGCCGGTTTTTGCAGCACCAGCCGGCGCAGATCGCGCCACTCTCCGGCGTCCATGCTGTCCGCCGCCAGCCAAAGATGCTGTCCGCGCCGGGTATCGACATGGCGCAAACGCAGCAGCATACCGCTATTGATAACCCACGGCGTCCCGAGGATCTCCCATTCGGCGTTTTGCCAGCGAAGACGGGAATCGGTGAGCAGTTTTATCTCCCCGCGACGGGCATGGATCCGCCGCTGGCTGCGCACGCAGTCGAAGACCACCAGCGACAGCAGCAGCAGCCAGATCGGGGTATAGCTCAGCGGCCAGGGAACCAACAGCACCAGGGCCGCCACCACGCCGTGAAGCAGCAGGGAAAACCACTGCGCGCGCCAGGAGATACGGAGATCAGATTGCCACAGGACCACGTTCCCGATTCCGTGTCTGAATTAAGGTTACCATCCGCTGCAGCTCCGCATCGGCCGGTTTGCCGTGGTTCATCAGCCAGTTGAACAGATCCGGATCGTCATTTTCCAGCAGGCGAATGAACAGCTGTTTGTCAGCGTCGCTGAGGGTATCGTACTCATACTCAAAGAACGGCATGATGGAGATGTCGAGTTCGCGCATCCCGCGGCGGCATGCCCAGTGGATACGTGCTTTATTGTTAATGTCCATGTTGACCTTCCAGCAGCAAAATATAGGTTAGTTTAACCCGTTTTCTGCCGTAACTTTACAGGAATATCGCTGAATGCGAGCATCCTTCCATAAAAACCTTAAAATAATGATGGGTTTATTGATTCCCTGCGTCAGGCGGCTGTCTCACGCCAGCGCACAAATGGCCTGTTGAAAGCACTTGCAATGCACTATAGCTCTTTTACCATTGGTCACACACACTGCGTTAAGCGATTCAGGATATGACTATGGCTTTTACACCTTTTCCTCCGCGTCAGCCTTCCTCTTCCGCTCGTCTGCCGTTAACGCTGATGACCCTGGATGACTGGGCGCTGGCGACAATTAGCGGGCCGGACAGCGAAAAATATCTGCAGGGGCAGATTACCGCCGATGTGAGTCATCTCACCGATGCCCAGCATCTGCTTGCCGCCCACTGTGATGCCAAAGGCAAGATGTGGAGCAACCTGCGCGTATTCCGTCGCGAGGGCGGCTTCGCGTGGATTGAGCGCCGCAGCCTGCGCGACGCGCAGCTGACCGAGCTGAAAAAATATGCCGTCTTCTCCAAAGTCACCATTGCCGCCAACGACGATCTGGTTCTGCTGGGAGTAGCCGGCTTCCAGGCGCGCGCCGCGCTGGCGCCGCTGTTCGCCGCCTTGCCCGACGCTGCCACCCCGGTGGTCAGCGAAGGCGCTACCAGCCTGCTGTGGTTTGAACACCCGGGCGAGCGCTTCCTGCTTGTGACCGATGTCGACACCGCCAACCGCGTCACCGACGCGTTGCGCGGCGAAGCGCAGTTTAACAACAGCCAACAGTGGCTGGCGCTGAATATTGAAGCCGGTCTGCCGGTTATCGACAGCGCCAACAGCGGGCAGTTCATTCCGCAGGCCACCAACCTGCAGGCGCTGGGCGGCATCAGCTTCAAAAAAGGCTGCTACACCGGCCAGGAAATGGTCGCGAGGGCGAAATTCCGCGGCGCCAATAAGCGCGCGCTGTGGACGCTGTCAGGGACCGCCAGCCGGGTGCCGGAAGCCGGGGAAGACCTGGAGCTGAAGATGGGCGACAACTGGCGCCGCACCGGTACGGTGCTGGCAGCCGTACAGCTGGATGACGGAAGCCTGATGGTCCAGGTAGTGATGAATAACGACATGGAACCGGACAGCGTGTTCCGCGTGCGCGACGATGCCGGCAGCCTGAGCATCAAACCATTGCCGTATTCGCTGGAAGAAAATTAAGGAAAAGTTCCCGGCTTGCGGCGCTTGCGCCTTAGCCGGGCTACCCGGCCGCAGTATTTTGTAGCCACGGTAAGCGTAGCGCCACCGTGGAATTTCCAGGCCGTAGAGTATTGTAGCCACGGTAAGCGCAGTGCCACCGTGGGATGTTTATCAGGACTGGCCGATGTAAAGATAAATCGCCAGGAAGTGACACACGCTGCCGCCGAGCACGAAGCCGTGCCAGATAGCGTGGTTATAAGGAATACGTTTGCAGACGTAGAAGATGACCCCCAGCGAGTACACCACCCCGCCAACCGCCAGCAACGTTACCCCGCCCACCGCCAGCTTCACCGCCAGCTGATAGACCACGATAAGCGACAGCCACCCCATGGTCAGATAGGTCACCAGCGACAAAATTTTAAAGCGGTGCGCGATGGTCAGCTTAAACAGGATCCCCAGCAGCGCCAGGCTCCAGATGACGATCATCAGCCCCTTCGCCAGCGGTGAATTCAACCCCACCAGCAAAAACGGCGTGTAGGTCCCGGCAATCAGCAAATAGATGGCGCAGTGGTCGAATTTCTTCAGCCACTGTTTCGCCCGCTGATGCGGGATCGCGTGATAGAGCGTGGAAGCGAGGAACAGCATAATCATGCTGCCGCCGTACAGGCTGTAGCTGGCGATCGCCGTCGCGCTGGCGTTTGTATCCGCCGCCTGCACCAGCAGCAACACAAGGCCGACGATACCGAACACCAGCCCGATCCCGTGGCTGATGCTGTTGGCAACTTCCTCTGCCAGAGAATATCCCTGAGTGATTAATGGTTTGCGAACCATACTGGACTCCGTGAAAACAAGAACGCTTTCATTGCCCACTTAGGGTAACTGAGAATGATTCCAGTGAACACCTGTTAGCTAAAATAAAACGATGTATATTTGTAAATACATTAAAATCAAAAAGTTACATTTTTATTTCAACTCACAGCTGTTCCTGATTATCTTAAAGCGTTTTGAATTCAATGACATAAAACTGGCTCTCGCCAGGATAGATGTCGCTGATGACCTGCCGCAGCTGCCCGAGAGTCATATTCTCCTGTTGCGCATGCTGTTCGGTCAGCGTATCGAGCGTCACCGTCGAGGTCGCGGTCACGGCGATGGTGCAAAAATAGCCGTCATCTTCATAGCGCCCAACGCGCAGCACATCGCCGGGCTTAAAGTGCGACTCCGCTGCATCGCGAATGGTGATGGTTTTGCGCCCGGCGAGGATGTCGTCCTGAAAACGCTGAAAAAAGGTAATGTCATTGGCCTGCATGATATAATTCCGTCCTGGTCATTATGAATTGTGAGTTCGCCCTGTGAGTATGTTCTCCCACGCCGCTGTCGCCAGTCTCAATAATCTTGAGATGATGGTCTACCACTACGTCATAAAGAATCGCGACAAAGTGATGTACATGACCATCCGCGAACTGGCCGAAGCCGCCGGCGTCTCCACCACCACCGTGTTGCGTTTCTGCCGCAAACTGCAGTGCGAGGGCTACTCTGAATTTCGCGTACGTTTTAAATTATATCTTGAGCAGAGTGAGCCTCAACAGGCAAATATCGGCGCCAGCGAAATAATGAGCTTTTTTAAAAGCGTCAATAATGACGAGTTCGATGAATTACTCGAGCAGGCCGTCGATATTATTCTCGCCTCCGAACGTATTATTTTTGTCGGCGCCGGCACCTCCGGCGCGCTGGCGAAATATGGCGCACGCTTCTTCTCCAACGTCGGTAAATTCAGCAACCATATTGACGACCCCTATTTTCCGGTAACCAACGATATGGCCCGCAACGCGCTGGCGATCGTGCTTTCCGTCTCTGGCGAGACGGAAGAGATCCTGCGCTTTGCCAGCCAGTTCAGCCTGCATCATTGCAAGGTGATGTCGATTACCAGCCATGAGCATTCGCGGCTGGCCAAACTGGCTGATTTCAATCTCTCCTGGCACGTGCCGCAGACGCGCATTGGCGGGGTCTACGATATTACAACGCAAATTCCAGTGATCTATATTCTCGAATCCCTCGGACGTAAATTAGCGCGCAAAATCAGCTAAAAATAACAGCCTGTTTTTTTGATGTAACATATTACCTTTGGCGGAATTTGTTATATCGTGACATTCACTTTCACTTTGCTAGACTCGAGAACAATAGTTATTAGAGAGATTAGCCAGGATGAAAAAATTAACCCTTCCGAAAGATTTTTTATGGGGCGGCGCGGTCGCCGCGCATCAGGTTGAAGGCGGCTGGGATCAGGGCGGCAAAGGCCCCAGCATCTGCGATGTGTTGACCGGCGGGGCGCACGGCGTGCCGCGCGAAATCACCCACCAGGTCGAAGCGGGAAAATACTACCCGAACCACGAAGCCGTCGACTTCTACGGTCGCTACAAAGAAGACATCAAACTGTTCGCCGAGATGGGCTTCAAATGCTTCCGCACCTCTATCGCCTGGACCCGCATCTTCCCGCAGGGTGACGAAACCCAGCCGAATGAAGAGGGACTGAAGTTCTACGACGACATGTTCGACGAGCTGCTGAAATACAACATCGAGCCGGTGATCACCCTCTCCCACTTCGAGATGCCCCTGCACCTGGTGCAGCAGTACGGCGGCTGGACCAATCGTAAAGTGGTCGATTTCTTTGTGCGCTTCGCCGAAGTGGTCTTCGAGCGCTATAAGCACAAAGTGAAATACTGGATGACCTTTAACGAGATCAACAACCAGCGCAACTGGCGCGCGCCGCTGTTCGGCTACTGCTGCTCCGGGGTGGTCTATACCGAGCATGACAATCCGGAAGAGACCATGTACCAGGTGCTGCACCACCAGTTCGTGGCCAGCGCGCTGGCGGTGAAAGCGGCGCGGCGCATCAACCCGGACATGCAGGTCGGCTGCATGCTGGCGATGGTCGCCCTCTACCCTTACTCCTGCAAACCGGAAGATGTCATGTTCGCCCAGGAGTCGATGCGCGAGCGCTACGTCTTTACCGACGTCCAGCTGCGCGGTTACTACCCGAGCTATGTGTTGAATGAATGGGAACGCCGCGGCTTCAACATCAGGATGGAAGACGGCGACGCGCAGATCCTGCGCGAAGGTACCTGCGCCTATCTCGGCTTCAGCTACTACATGACCAACGCGGTGAAAGCCGAGGGCGGCACTGGCGACGCCATTTCCGGTTTCGAAGGCAGCGTGCCGAACCCGCACGTCAAAGCCTCCGACTGGGGCTGGCAGATTGACCCGGTCGGCCTGCGCTATTCTCTGTGTGAACTGTATGAGCGTTATCAGAAGCCGCTGTTTATCGTGGAAAACGGCTTTGGCGCCTACGACAAAGTAGAAGCCGACGGCAGCATCAACGATGACTACCGCATCGACTACCTGCGCGCCCACATCGAAGAGATGATCAAAGCGGTCACTTATGACGGCGTCGATCTGATGGGCTATACCCCATGGGGCTGCATCGACTGCGTCTCCTTCACCACCGGGCAGTACAGCAAACGCTACGGCTTCATCTACGTTAATAAACACGACGATGGCACCGGCGACATGTCCCGCTCGCGCAAGAAGAGCTTTAACTGGTACAAAGAGGTCATCGCCAGCAACGGTGAAAACCTGTAACTAACCGCCCTCTCCCGGCCGGGGGAGGGCTAATTGCTTATCCGCCAGACACTTCTTTACAGCTTTACCATTGCCAAAACCCGTTCGCCCGTTAAGATAAGCCTCGTGAATATTTGAGGCAATCATGATTAAGCGACAACGCAAAGCCATTCTTTTTGTCCTCCTGGCCTGTCTGGTGGTGCTAACCTGCACCGCTCAACGGATGGCCGGGATGCACGCGCTGGTCATGAACCTCACCGCCGACAGCCAGTCGCTACAGCAAAACCAGGATCAGGCTGAGGCGCCGGTCACGCCGTGCGAGCTCAGCGCCAAGTCGCTGATGGCCGTTCCGCCGATGCTGTTTGAAGGGGCGCTGTTGGCTATCACCCTGCTGCTGGCGGTGCTGGCGGCGATCCCGCCGCGTATCGAACGCCAGTGGCCTCCCCGCGTTATCTCCTCACCCCGATTGCGGGTGCATCTGCGATTATGCGTCTTCCGTGAGTGATTGATTCCCCTGACAGTTCAGGTTAATTCATCACTTACGGAGCAAACTTATGTATATGGTATTCAGGCGACTACTGGTCTGCCTGCTTTGGCTATGGCTGCCCGTCAGCCAGGCCGCCGACAGCGGCTGGCTGCGCGCCGCCGACAATCAACACGCCAGCGTCCGCCTGCGGGCGCAAACCGAGAGCAATGGCGACACTCGCCTGCTTTTAGACGTAGCGCTGGAAAAGGGCTGGAAAACCTACTGGCGCTCGCCAGGGGAAGGCGGCATCGCGCCGGCTATCGCCTGGCACACGCCGCTGGAGGTGAGCTGGCGCTGGCCGACGCCGCAGCGCTTCGACGTCGCGGGCATTTCCACTCAGGGCTATCACGGCGAGGTCAGCTTTCCGATGACGCTGCGCGGGAAGATACCGCCGACGCTTAGCGGCGTCCTGACGCTCTCTACCTGCAGCAATGTCTGTATTCTCACTGACTATCCCTTTTCGCTGGATATGACGACTCCGGCGGGGGAGCGATTTAATTATGATTTTACCCGCGCGATGGGCACACTGCCGCTGCGCGATGGCCTGACTTCGCAGCTGACCGCCAGCTACGTCAGCGGCAAACTGACGGTGACCGCCCGCCGCGATGCCGGCTGGCAGCAGCCAGCGCTGTTTATCGACAGCATGGAGGATGTCGATTTCGGTAAGCCGAGCTTTACCACCCGCGGCGATACGCTGACCGCCACCGTACCGGTCACCGATAGCTGGGGCGAAGCGGCGCCGGACCTGCGCGGTAAAACCTTGTCGCTGGTGCTGGCCGATAGCGGTCAGGCGCAGGAAAGCCAAATCGCCGTCGCCGCCGGCAGCGCCGCGCCGGGGCTGGCGTTAGGCTGGGTGCTGCTGATGGCGCTGGCCGGCGGGCTTATTCTCAACGTCATGCCCTGCGTGCTGCCGGTGCTGGCCATGAAGCTCGGCTCGCTGGTGCAAACCGAAGGTCGCGAACGCGGCGCGGTGCGGCGGCAGTTCCTCGCCTCGGTGTGCGGGATCGTCGTCTCGTTCCTGGCGCTGGCGCTGATGATGACCGCGCTACGCCTAGGGAATCAGGCGCTCGGCTGGGGCATCCAGTTCCAGAACCCGTGGTTTATCGGCGCGATGGCGCTGGTGATGGTGCTGTTCAGCGCCAGTTTATTGGGGCTGTTCGAAATCCGCCTCTTCTCCAGCGCCAGCACTTTCCTCGCCACCAGGGGCGGCAACGGCTTAATGGGCCATTTCTGGCAGGGCGCCTTTGCCACCCTGCTGGCGACGCCCTGTACCGCGCCGTTCCTCGGTACCGCCGTGTCGGTGGCGCTGGTGGCGCCCCTGCCGCTGCTGTGGGGCATTTTCTTCGCCATGGGGATCGGCATGAGCCTGCCGTGGCTGCTGATCGTTGCCTGGCCGGGTCTGGCGCAACGACTGCCACGCCCGGGCCGCTGGATGAATCATCTGCGGGTGGTGCTGGGGCTAATGATGCTTGGTTCAGCGCTATGGCTGGTCAGCCTGCTGACGATCCACATCGGCCGTACGCCGGTGCTTACCCTGCTGGTGATTCTGGCCATCGCCCTGCTAGTGGCCACCGCCTGGCGCTACCGCTGGCGGACGGAGCTGCGCGCGGGCGCCCTGGCCATCGTGGTAGCGGGCGCCGTCGCCTTTGTTGCCCAACAGGACGGCCAGGGCCCGCGCCGCGACCGGGTTAACTGGCAGCCGCTCAGCGAGCAGGCTATCGCCAGCGCCCTGGCGGAGCATAAACGGGTATTTATTGATGTCACCGCCGACTGGTGCGTGACCTGTAAAGCCAATAAATACAACGTGCTGCTGCGCGACGACGTCCAGCAGGCGCTGTTAGCGCCAGACGTAGTCGCCCTGCGCGGCGACTGGAGCCGCCCCTCCGCTGACATTAGCCAGTTTTTAACCGCACGCGGCAGCGCCGCGGTGCCGTTTAACCAGATTTACGGACCGGAATTGCCGCAGGGACAGATTCTGCCTGCGCTGTTAGACCGCGAACACCTTCTCGCCACCCTGTCCGCCGCTAAAGGAAAATAACATGAGAACTATCACCGCATTATTACTGCTGTGCGTATCGGCCTTCAGCTTCGCCGCCCCGGCGGAAGAACCACAATCGAACGGTAATGACCAGTTAGCCCAGCTGCTGTTTAACGATCCGAATAGCCCGCGCACCGGCGCGAAAGAGCCAAAACTCACAATCGTCTCGTTTACCGATTACAACTGCCCTTACTGCAAACAGTTTGATCCGCTGCTGGAAAAAATCGTCCACGATAATCCGGACATCCAGCTCATCGTTAAGCTGCTGCCGTTTAAAGGGCAGAGTTCGGTGAATGCCGCTAAAATCGCGCTCTCCACCTGGCGTCAGCAGCCCGATAAATTCTGGGCGCTGCATCAGCGGCTGATGGCGAAAAAAGGCTATCACGATGACGCCAGTATCGCCGCCGCGCAGAAGAAAACCGCCACCGATAGTGTAAATATCGATGACAAGACCATGGATTCGCTGAAGATGAACCTGATTTTGTCGCAGGTGCTGAATATTCAGGGCACCCCGGCAACGATCATCGGCGATCAGATGGTGGCCGGCGCGATCCCTGCTGAAGAGCTGGAGGGGCTGGTGAAAGAGCAGCTGGCGAAAGCCCGTGGCCAGTAAAATCAGGCGCTGGCTACGCGAGCTGGCGGTGTGGCTGCTGATTGGCGCGGCGGTGAGCCTGGCGGTGGATTATTTTCGCCAGCCCGCGCTGCCGCAAAACTTCAGCGCCACATCGCTGCAGACACTCGACGCCAGGACGCTGGATCTGAACGCCATGAGCCAGCAAAAGCCGCTGCTGCTGTACGTCTGGGCGACCTGGTGCGGAGTCTGTCGCTATACCACGCCGTCGGTGGCATCGCTTGCCGCCGACGGCGGCAATGTGCTGACGGTAGCCCTGCGTTCCGGCGATAACGTCACGCTGGAGAAGTGGCTGACCAGGAAGAAAATGGCGCTGCCGACGGTGAATGATCCAAGCGGCCAGCTGGCGCGGCAGTGGGATATCCAGGTAACGCCAACGCTGGTGGTCATTTCTCAAGGCGAGGTAAAGTCGGTTACCACCGGCTGGACCAGCAGTTGGGGAATGCGCCTGCGGCTGTGGCTGGCCTCCTGGTAGACCGTCGGGCTTTAGCGGTTTTTATGCCGGGTAAGGCGTATCCGCCACCCGGCCTACCATTCGGCTTTGACCCCGTAGGCCCGGCAAGCGCAGTGGACTGACCCCATAAAGTTGGATGGTTCATATTAAGCGGCTCTCAGAGCCTGGGTTCGGTACTCTACCGGACTCAG